>Ga0315282_10001128_pt1 | contig 51359 bp, 40 predicted proteins | sample YL17G07_20_MG_FD_203693 | JGI IMG/M metagenome (GOLD analysis project Ga0315282, IMG submission 203693) | Sediment microbial communities from Yellowstone Lake, YNP, Wyoming, USA - YL17G07_20 | ecosystem: Environmental > Aquatic > Freshwater > Lake > Sediment | place: USA: Wyoming | collected...
CGGCGTCGGCCGGCAGCCCTGCCTGTGTGGCGGCTTCGACGGCACGGATCATGCGGCGATCCATCAATTCGAGGGCCGCAGGTATGATGCCGCGTGCGATGATGTCGGAGACCGCATCGCAAGCGTCTTTGAGGGACTCGAAGCCTGCCAGCAGCGTTCGCGTCGCTTGCGGCAGACGGGTGAGCTTGAGGACGGCGCGCGTCGCCACGCCCAGCGTGCCTTCCGAGCCAATGAATATCCCGACGAGGTCATAGCCCGGGCAGTCGGCCGCGCGGCTGCCGAGTTCGACGGTTCCCCCCGAGGGAAGAACAACCTGCAGGGCCGCGACATGGTCGGTGGTCGTTCCATACTTGAGACAATGAGGGCCGCCGGCGTTTTCCGCCAGGTTTCCTCCGATGCTGCTGACTATCTGGCTCGACGGGTCCGGCGCAAAATAGTAGCCCGAGGGCGAAGCGGCCGTTGACAGATCCAGGTTGATCACGCCGGGCTGCACGACCGCCTGCCGGTTCTCGAAGTCGAGCTCACGGATGCCCTTCATCCGTGTCAGTGACAGGACGATGCCTCCGAACCGCGGCAGGGCGCCGCCGCTCAGACCGGTGCCTGCGCCCCGAGGCACGAATGGGATGTGGTACTTGCGCGCCACTCCTATGATCCGCGCTACTTCCTCCCGACTGGAAGGGAGTACGACGGCGTCCGGAGCGTGACGGTTCATCGTAAGGCCGTCGCATTCGTACGCAAGCAGCTCCTCAGGATCGGCCAGCACATGCTCGGCCCCGACGATTTCCCGGAGTTCCTCGAGTATTTGCGATTTCAGTGGCGGCTTCTGCGTCACGTAGATGATGCCCACTCGGATAGTTATTGAGGTTTGGCCCGGCGATTATATCACCTTTCATGATCCTGGGGGCGCAAGGCAGCTTGAGAGACAGGGCCGCGGCAAAGTCGTTCGCGGAGCCCTGAAGGCAGGAGGTTTCCGCTGATCGCGGCACATCTGGCAAGGGAGACATTCGGGGTCGGGATCGGAATCGCTATCGGCGTCGGCCATAGGAACGGCGAGGCACGCATCACACTAAAGGCCGATTCCGATACCGATTCCGGCCCCGAGAATCACAACTTTGCCGCGGCCTTGGCTCGAGAGACTGCGGTGATATTTTCTTGGCGAGTGATGTATAATCCCGCCGAACCTTAGGCAAAACGGATGAAATCGCATTGTCTCAAGCTCTTGGCTTGCCTTCCGATCCTGGCATATTGCGGGGGACCGGTGGCGGCGCGCTCCGGAGACGAACTGCCCAGAGTACTCAACGGCATCGATGTTCTGCGGCGGCAAGGCTTCGCCCCGTTGGCCGGCAAGCGGGTAGGCCTGATCACGAATCAAACGGGCTTGGCTGCCGACGGTGCCTCAACCATTGATTTGCTTCATAAGTCCGGGATCTGCAGGCTCGCGGCGCTCTTCAGCCCGGAACACGGCATCCGCGGGGCGGCGGAGGCAGCAGTCTCATCCACCGTGGACGAGGCAACCGGGCTTCCAGTTTACAGCCTGTACGGCGACACGCTGCGCCCGCGGCCTGAAATGCTGCGCGATCTCGACGCTCTCGTCTATGACATCCAGGATGTCGGCGCGAGATTCTATACCTATTCCACGACGATGGCATACTGCATGGAAGAGGCGGCCCGGGCGAAGATCCCGTTTTACGTCCTGGATCGGCCGAACCCGATCGGCGGCTTGAGCGTGGAGGGGCCGATGCTCGATGCCGACAAGACTTCCTTCGTAGGCTACATGCCGCTGCCGGTTCGGCACGGCATGACGCTGGGCGAGTTGGCACGGTACTTTAACGTGGAGAAACCTATCAACGCTGAGCTGCACGTCATCGAGATGGAGGGCTGGCGGCGGGGCTTCTACTTCAGCGATACCGGCCAGCTCTGGGTGAATCCCTCGCCGAACATGCGCAGCTTGCTGGAGGCCATCCTGTATCCGGGCGTGTGCCTGCTGGAGCCGACGAACGTATCTCTGGGGCGAGGAACCGACCGGCCCTTCGAGGTGATCGGCGCGCCCTGGATCGAACCGCGCCGTCTTGCTGCGACGCTGAATGCTTTTCGCTTGCCCGGCGTGGAATTTGTGCCGATCGTTTTCGTGCCGACGGCCAGTACGAACAAGGGAGAGCAGTGCGGCGGCGTCAACCTGATCTTGACGGATCGGAACACGTTCAATTCGGTGCTGACCGGCCTGACGCTGATCTCTGCACTCCACAGGCTGTATCCGGGGAAGTTTGAAATTGACAAGGCCATCCGCCTGCTGGGAAATGAGCAGGCGCTGAGTGCGCTGAAAAGGGGTGAACCGCCCGCGAAGGTGCTGCGCGCGGCGAGCGCGGGCATGCGTGATTTTCTTGCCAGGCGACAAAAAACGTTGATCTACGCGCGGTGAAACGATCCCCAGGGAGAGGACAAAGACCATGAGACCGGGCAAGCGTAAGAAGAGAGGCGAAATTAAGATCACGATCGGGCCGTTCCGGAGTTTTGCCGATTATGGCGCCTGCGTAGACATTCAGCGCGAGGTTTGGCGCTACGAGGACATCGATGTCGTGCCGGTCGCTCTCCTGGTGGCGGCTGAGCGGCAGGGCGGGATTTCGCTGGCCGCATACAACAGCCTGGGCGAAATGATCGGATTCTGCTGGAGCATCCTCGGGATCGAGCGCGGTGAGGTGTTGCAACATTCCCATATGCTGGCCGTGCGCGCTGCCTACCGTAATTTTGACGTTGGCTTCCGGTTGAAGCTGGCGCAACGCAAGGAAACCCTGCGTCGCAAACAGAAGACGATCACCTGGACCTTCGATCCGATGCAGCCGGCAAATGCCTATTTCAACATGGGGAAGCTTGGGGTCTGGTCGGCGGATTATATTGAACACTTCTACGGCGAATCCACGAGTTCGTTGCACCGCGGCCTGCCGACCGACCGCTTCATGGCCCGCTGGGACCTGAAGAGCCCGCAGGTCATGGAGCGGCTGGAATCGGGTCCGCCGCGCCATGACTTGCGCAAGGAATTGAAGAAATATCCGGTGGTGAACTCTCTCAAGGACCTGTCGCCGGGCATTTGCACGTCGGGCCCAATCAAACTGAACCTCACCGGGGACCACCTGCTGTTTGAAGTGCCGTACAATTTGCCGGACATCAAAGCCCGCAATTTAGGTGTGGCATTGGAATGGCAGGGAAAGATGAGGCAGGTGTTCCGGAGCTATTTCAAGAAAGGCTACGCGGCCACGGACTTTTGGGTCGCAGAGGAGGAGGGGCATCTGCGCGCTTTCTACTTTTTAGAGAAGAGAGCGAAGTAGAAGGATCGCTCTGGGTCGAAGGTCTAAGTTCGTATCGCTTGACTCTCGGGGGTTCCCTCCCTATAATTCGGTGCGTGTCGCGGGGTGGAGCAGTCTGGTAGCTCGTTGGGCTCATAACCCAAAGGTCGGCGGTTCAAATCCGTCCCCCGCAACCAAGGATTCATAAAGCGGCAGTATTTCATATGATCAGTGAGATCAAGGGGCTGAGAAGCCCCTTGAAGTCTTTTGCCGACTCTGCCAGCGCCTGCCAAAAGCGACCGCTAGGCTTTCAGTCAGCCCTCATCATACTCGCTCGAAGGCACCTTTTTCTTGAAGGCAATGGCCGCTTGATTCCGAACACCCGGCAATCCTCCAGGCCACGTGGCCCCTGGCATCATTTCGGGTGATTTCAGCCGGGAGCGATGCTATTCTCTTGCACACGGAGACGAGCAAACTGCTATCTCTCCGTTGGATGGTCACGGTAGGCCTGCCGCCGCAGGCGTGCGATTTTGTCTCTGCGAGCTCCTCGCGGCGATCGGAGCGGGAACGATGGAGTCTGTGGATGGTAAACCACGCCGCCGACTGAATGTCCGAGGGCGAGCGCCCACAGGCGGCGCGCTCGACAGCGCCGCCAGACAGCCGCTGCAAGCCTCGACAACCACTCAAAAAGGAGATGACATGCCAAGGCACCACGTGGTGATCGTTCGAATCCCAGAGTCGCCCGGATTCCAGATACGCCCGAACGAGGTCATAATGGATTCTCCGGCGGAGATGCTGAAGCTTCGAAATCTCACCGCGTACAAGGTGACGCTCGAATTTGACACTGGACTGTTTGCGGATAAGACGCAGGAAGTGACGCTCGCGCCCAAGGGAACCCTGCATGGAGGAGAGGAGCAGGTCCAGAAGCTCGATCCAAACGCATGCGGCGTTTACTTCTATAAGGTTACATACTTCGGTAGTCGCAAGGTGGTGACACCCAGAGATCTCTCGGGCCCGTCGATCATCGTTGACCCTTAAGGGAGGCACCGTCCGGAACGGAAGTCGTCGATCAATCTTCGAATCAAATCCAGCGCGGCCGGCGGAAACTTCCAGTTCGTCTCGGCGAGCAAATCCTCAAGCTGCGGGATGATCTCCGCCTCACACACGGCTTCACTCGTGCGCGCCCGCCCTAGGAACGACGCGCACGTTGGGAAACGCGTGAAAAACTTATCCATGCCTTTAGACTTGTAGTCCTGCCCGTAGATATGGAGCGATCCGTTCGTCTCGCTATAGGGACCGATGAGCACTTCGCGTCCGGTCTTCTCGGCCAGACGCGTGGCGAGTTGCCTCTGGAGGTTGGTGATCCCAATCAGGTTGTCACCCCAAGCCTTGTATAGATCTCGACTCCGCCAGACGGCGTGCAGGTTCAATAGCAGGTGTCCCTTTCCGTCCTCGATTGCCCGCAACTGAACTTCGCCCAGGCACGGCATGTCCGAGGCCATGAAAAGGTCGATTTCGGGGACCCGCGTGGTCGCCACCGCCCGCCGCGTGATGGGATCCCTTGCCAGCTTATCGAGGATCAGCTCGAGTTGGTCCATCGTCGTGCCGTCGGACCGCGGATAGGCGGCGAGCCGCTGGTGATAGCAGTAGGGCCACTGGGTGGATTCGAACTCCTTCCCCTCGCGGACCATGCGCAGAAGCTCGCGGTAGGGAACAACGAGATGATCCTTGGCGCCCAGGAACTCGGCGATGTATTTCCCGCGCTCACAGTAACTGAGCGCCGGAAACCGGGGCTGGGCGAACGGGTCCCGGATTCGGATCGTGACTCGTGCGTCCTTGCCGGGCGGGTCGATGTAGGTGCCGTCGGGGTTCCGGCGGTCGTACTGGGTACGCAAGGTGTGTCCGCCGAAATGAACTGCCTTGAGGGCTTCGTAGTAGGCTTCGGGGATTGAACCGGCATCGATTTGGAAAACTGGGAGTCTTCCCAACCCCTCGGCTTCCGGCCTGTCCTGGCTCGTCTCGCTCATTCCGTTTCTCCTTTCCGCTTGATCACGTTTTTGAAGCGCGATGATAGCACGGCTTCACTTGCCGCATTTTGGAGCGCACTCTCGCAATGGAGGGGAGAGTCCAGCGAGCTTTCCCGGCACCAGGACAGTCCACGTCGACGTCCAGGTCCACGTCCAAGTCCAGGTTCACATCCGGGTCCAGGTCCAAGCCCGCGAATGACGGAAGGCACATCACAACCGTTTTCCCCCGGATGTAAGGAACCGTGGACCTGTATCTGGAGCTTCACGCTGTTTGCCAAGGCCATTATCAGAGTCGCGGCTCCAGGAAACTGTTGCTCGACAACCGTGGAATAACCTCATACTATAGCGGTTTCGAAAAGTGGATGCTCTGAATTTTGCTTTTGGCCGGCTTTGCCGCAAGGCGCGATATAACCGGCAGAGAAGCGTCGACTGGTTCTGTACTCTGCACTGCGGATGCGGCCAGCGCTCTTGATCATGCTGATCGCTATTTGCAGCCCACTCAGGAGGAGAACATGGCAGATCTGCGACTGCTCTACGATGCGATATTGGACGGCGATGCCAAGGCCGCAGTTTCAGTGGCTCGTGAAGCGCTGGCTGAAAACCTCCGGCCAATGGACTTGATCACCGGGCACCTGGTGCCCGCTATGGACGAAGTCGGCAGGCGGTTTGAATGTCAGGAGTTCTTCGTTCCTGAATTGTTGCTTTCTGCGCGCGCTATGAAAGGCGCGATGGAACTGCTCCAACCCTTACTGGCTGCAGCGGGAGCAAAACCGATGGGACGGGTCGTGATCGGAACCGTCAAGGGCGACCTTCACGACATTGGGAAGAACCTGGTCGCATCCATGCTGCAAGGCGGCGGATTTGAGATATTCGATCTGGGAGCGGACGTACCCCCGGAAAAGTTTGTCGCGGCAGTCCGCGAGCGGCAGGCGCAGATCGTTTGTCTTTCGGCGCTGGTTACGGTGACCATGCCTGCCATGAAGACAACGATCGAAGCTCTCAGGAATGCCGGCTTGCGCGAACAGGTAAAAGTCCTGGTTGGAGGCGCGCCTCTGACGGAGCAGTACGCCCGCGAGATCGGGGCAGACGGATACGGAGAGAACGCGACCGAGGCCGTGACGCTTGCCAGACGTGCGCTTGCCGGAACATGAAATATGAAAATTCTAGCTCCTGGCTTCTTGCTTCTGACGAGAACAAAATCCCTGTTACGGTCCGCATAACGGTCTGGTGGATTCATCTGGGACCAATCGAGGAGGCATACCATGGCTATTGCGATCACGCGAAGACAGTTCACGCGGCAGAGCGCTGCGCTGCTGCTCACGGCAATGGTCCCCAAAGGGCTGTTTGGAAGCGCCCAGAGTGCAAAACGGGCGGTCATCCGGGCCGAATCCGAAATCGGCCTCGTGCGCCCCGAGTTTCATGGCCACTTTGCGGAGCACCTCGGTTCCTGCATCTATGGAGGAATCTGGGTCGGAAAAAACTCCCCCATTCCGAACGTCAACGGATACCGCAAACAGGCAGTCGAATACTTGAAAGAACTTGGCGTGCCCGTGCTGCGGTGGCCGGGCGGGTGCTTCGCCGACGACTATCATTGGCGAGACGGCATAGGGCCGGCGGAAAAACGGCCCAAGCGGGTGAACATCCACTGGGGCAACTACGTCGAGGACAACAGCTTCGGCACCCATGAATTCATCGAATTCTGCAGATTGATCGGAGCCGAACCCTACATGGCCGGAAACGTCGGCAGCGGCACGCCCGAAGAGCTGAGGGACTGGATCGAGTACTGCAACTACCCCTCGGGCAGCACGCTCGCCGACGAGCGCGCGGCGAACGGCGCCAAGGAACCCTTCGGGGTGCGCTACTGGGGCATCGGGAACGAGAACTGGGGATGCGGCGGACAGATGAGACCTGAGGAATACGCAACTCATTACCGGCGCTACGCTGTTTATACGAGAAACTTTGGGAACACCCGCTTGTATCTCGTCGCCTGCGGTCCGAACGGCAACGACCTGCGCTGGTCTCGCGGCGTCATGGAAGCGCTGGCAGGCAGAATGCCCAACGGATTCTCCATGCATTACTACGAGGGGGGCAGTGATCCTGCCGTGAAGTTCAGCGTGGAGGCGATGAAAACGCAGTTGGCAATCTTTGCCGACGTGGAGCAGGCGGTAACCCAGCAAAGGGCGCTGCTGGATACGTATGATCCCAGCCGGCGCATCGGCTTGATTCTCGACGAATGGGGCGTTTGGGACAGGATGGATCCGCAAGAAGAGAGAACCAACGGCCGGCTGTGGCAGCAAGCCACGATGAGGAGCGCCGTGGCCGCAGGGCTCGGCCTCAACCTGTTTAATCGCCAGGCCGACAAGCTCTTCATGTGCAACATCGCTCAGATGGTGAACGTGTTGCAGTCCGTGCTGTTGACGGATGGACCGCAAGGCCAGCGCTGCGTGCGCACGGCCAACTATTGGGCCTTCATGCTCTTTAAACCCCATCGATCCAAGACCGCCGTCCGCGTGGAGACAGAGGGCGGGTTGCCTCCACAACCTCCCGGCCCCGGACCGAGGAGGGAAATCGAGCTTGATCTCTCGGTTTCGGCCTCGCGCAAGGACAACGAGCTGGTGGTCAGCTTTGTGAATCCGAAGCACGATGCAGACATGCAGGTGGATTGCGCCCTGCGCGGCGTTAGCGGCCGGGAGGTCAGCGCTCAGATTCTTACCCACCAGGACTACAACGCCTGCAATGCGTTCGATGCTCCCGATACTGTTATTCCGCGGTCCCACCCGGCACGAATTGAGGGCGGCTCCAGGCTGGTCCTGGACCTCCCCGCGATGTCGGTGGCAACCGCGATTGTCAGAGTTGCGTAAGATCGCAGTGCCGTACGCAGGGGATCACATCTGCAGAACTTAGCTTCTGGCCGGGGACTGAATTCTGCGGGTGTGATCCCATTTTTGCCAGGAGGTGATCCCATGCATCCGATGTGGCACGAGATGTTCGCTCTGGGGATACCGATCGCGGAAAAGGTCATCCGGCCGATCGTCGTGTACTGTTTTCTCATTATCGGTCTTCGTCTCTCCGGGAAGCGGGAGTTGGCGCAGTTGAATCCCTTCGATCTAGTTGTCCTTCTCACCCTCTCCAATACCGTTCAGAATGCGATTATTGGCAACGACAATTCGGTCACGGGCGGGCTGATCGGGGCAGCCACCCTCCTCTTCGTGAATTACATGGTGATCCGGTTCCTGTTCAGCCACGAAAAACTGGATCGCCTGGTCGAAGGAGATCCCGACGCTCTGATTGAGGGCGGAGTGATAAAGGAGGAACGCCTGAAAAAGGAGCTGCTGACTCGGGCCGAACTGGAAACGGCGGCGCACCGCCAGGGATTTGCTGGCTTGCACGAGATCGAGCGCGCTATCCTAGAACCCGGCGGAACCATCTTTTTCGTCGGCAAGAAGCCATCGCCGGACGAAGTCCAGCAGAAGGCGCTCACGGACCGACTCGACGCCATCGCGCTCCAATTGACGGAGATTCACAGGCGGCTGCAAGTTTCCTAGGAGCGGCTCATCATTCTATGCTATCCATAACCGCGCAAGATCGATACGCGTGCCCAAGCCGGATTATTCATGAAAAACGGCGGCAAGGCGCATATCTCCTTCAGGGCCGCGGCCGTAAGGGAGCGGGTGGTGACGTGCGAATGGCACAGGATGAAAAGAATGGATAGGCCACCCGCTCGCTCACGCTCGCGGCTCTGTACGGGTCGATCACCGATTTGGCACATCGTGTTCGTGAATAATCCATGCTAACAGGAGGATCGCTCATGACTCATAACCGCAAGATCGCTGTCGTCGGGCTCGGCTATGTCGGACTGCCGATCGCCGCAGTGTTCGGCAGGAAAGAGCCCGTCATCGCGTTCGACATCAATCGAGAGCGCGTCGAAGAATTAAAGCGCGGGTATGACCGCAACAATGACGTTGCGCAGTCTGACTTTGAGGAGAGCAAGACGGAATATACGACTGACGCGACACGCTTGCGCGATGCTGATTTCATCATCGTTGCCGTACCCACACCCGTGGACCAGGCTAAACGGCCGAATCTAGCCCCTCTCGTCCGTGCCTCGGAAACCGTCGGACGCAACATTCGTACCGGCTCCATCGTTGTCTACGAGTCCACCGTCTACCCCGGAGCGACTGAGGAGGTCTGCATACCGATTCTGGAGAGGGAATCGGGTCTGAAGTGCGGCGGGGAATTCAAGGTCGGATACTCGCCGGAGCGCATGAACCCGGGAGACCGCGAGCACACTTTTACGAAGATCCTCAAGGTGGTGTCGGCCCAGGATGACGGGACGCTCGACATTATTGCATCGGTTTATGCCTCCGTCGTGACGGCCGGCGTGCACAAGGCCCCTTCCATCAAAGTTGCCGAAGCCGCCAAGGTGATCGAGAACACCCAGCGCGACCTGAACATCGCTCTCATCAACGAACTCGCGATCATTTTTCACCGCATGGGCATCGATACCCATGATGTGCTGAGCGCAGCCGGCACCAAGTGGAACTTCTTGAACTTTGTTCCCGGCCTCGTTGGTGGCCACTGCATCGGCGTTGATCCTTACTATCTGACGCATAAGGCCGAGCAGCTCGGTTACATCCCTCAAGTGATCCTTTCCGGCCGACGCATCAATGACGGCATGGGAGCCTTTGTGGCTGAGGAAGTCGTGAAGCGCACGCTGGCGTGCACTAGAGCCGGCATTGATGGTGATCGGCCGGTGGCGACGATTCTTGGCCTCACCTTTAAGGAGAACGTCAGCGATCTGCGGAACACTCGCGTCATCGACATCGTCAACGCGATGAGATCCTACAGCTTCGAAGTCCAGGTTTGCGATCCCCTGGCTCACCCGGACGAGGCGGAACGTGAGTACGGCCTCAAGCTGTTGCCCTTTGAGAAGCTGAAACCGGCAAACGCAGTAATCCTGGCCGTAGCGCACAGTCCGTTCAAGGAAAATCCCTGGAGGCTCGTTACGGGATTGCTCCGAGGCGGGGAAGGAGTGGTTGCGGACGCGCGCAACATCCTGCCCCGCGACCAGACGCCCAAGGGCGTCATTTTGTGGCGTCTCTGAGGGAGCTGCGGACGTCAGCGGAAAAGATCAGGCTGCAGCACGTCACTCCCCCTTCAGCCTTGGCCAGCTCCGAAACATCGACAATGTGGACCTCGATTCCGCGGGCCTCTAAGCGCCTCCGCGTGGCTGGGTACGCTAGAGGGAAAACCACGCCTCCTTCGACCATGAGCGCGTTGGCCGCGAATGGCTCGCTGGAATGCACCTCCACCAACTGCATAGGTGCGAATGGCTCGCCATCAACCCAATTGCGATTGATCAGCAAGGTGTCTGCAGACACCTGTGTCACGGCAGATTTGAGGTGCAGGCAGTCTCTAACGGGCACGCCGGTCACGCTGTAGCCGTAGCCGGCGAGCAGATCTCTCATTTGTACTATGGCAGCTTCGTTGCTTCTGCGTGAAAGTCCGACGAACAGTCTTTTGCCAAGGTGAAGTACGTCGCCGCCATCCAGGACTCCCGGCGCCTCTATGGTAGCCAGCGACCGATACGGGCGGAGTGCACGAGCGATCGATTGCGTTTCCGGCCTTCGCGATTCTGCGCCCGGCCGGGTGATGATCGCCAGCTCGTCCAGCACGATGGCGGCGTCTTCCACGAAAACCGAGTCAGGGAGTTCGGGCTCCTCGCGAAGACGATGGACGCGGCAGCCCAAGGCGATCAAACATTCTTCATATCGATGATGCTGCGCCCGTGCTAACTCGACATTGATCATCTCGCGGATCTGGTAGGCGAGTTCGCACCTGCCAATCTGCGTGCTGACCTCGCGAGTGATTGCCATACGCATATCGCTCACTCCCGCCGCATACCGTCTGGTGGCCCGTAACAGTTGAATTGACAGTAATGAGATTCAAGGCGATGACGACCCATAGCCCCGAAGGGGCGCCACAGGAAAGCCCGGGGTGGAGGAACCCGCGACAGCGGGGTCCGGAACCCTGGGAGCAATGATCAACCTTGATCCAAGCCCTGAAAGGGCGACACAGGATTCAGGACAGCAACTGTGCCGCCCCTTCAGGGCTCTCGCTAGGGCCCGACTCGACCCAGGGCTCCGGCAGGCTTCGCCGCCTCCGCCCTGGGCTTTCCTGCGCCGCGCTTTCAGCGCTCGGCATAATCGGCCGGTCAACTATCGATTCAACTGTTACAGGCCACTAGTATCCACAGGGTTGCGGATTCAGCAACCGCAAAACACGCCCAGGCAGTTCTCGTGGGTCTTGCCTCTTCGTGATCTTCTTTGTGTTGCGATCCTATGCATGGTTGTGGTCTATTTTGATAACCTGCGAATGACCGCACTATGAACTCTCAGGCGCAGGGTGGAGGAGCAGCCCATGGAATTGCTGAACGCGAAGCGCAGCATCGTACTGATCATCGACCTTCAGGGCAAGTTAATGGAGATGATTGAGCGGCCTGGGTTGGTGGTTGCGGCAACGAAGAGGCTTCTGACGCTGGCAGAAATGTTCGAAGTACCTGTGGTGTCGACAGAGCAATACCCTCAGGGATTGGGAAGTACGCATCCTGAGATCCGTGCCGCATTCGACGCGATCGCAGTATCCAAGCGGCTGCTGAGCAAGACAAGCTTCGGGTGCTGCGGGGATCCTGCTTTCGAGAGGATGCTGCGAGAGGTCCGGCCGGGCCTCGAAGCCGCCGAGCGGCAAATCGTCATGGCAGGGATCGAGGCGCACGTATGCGTGCTGCAGACGACCCTGGAGCTTCTGAGGCAAGGCAGCCAAGTTTACCTCTGCTGGGAATGCATCAGCAGCCGCGGCGAGGAGTATCGCCGGCACGCGCTCGACCGAATGACGCAGGCGGGCGCTGTGCTCACGAATCACGAATCAGTCGCGTTCGAATGGGCGAGAGACAAGAACCACCCGCAGTTCAAGGCCATGAGCGCCCTGCTCAAAGAGGGGCAACTTACCGGCTGAGGATGGAAACGGCTCGAGGGGGCGGGCGGGGGTATAAAAGCGAAATGGGCTCCAAGTGACCTCTCCTTCCCTCTCCCCTCGGGTGCCCTAAGTTCCCTCCGATGACCTTCCGCTTCCGGCACTTTTTATGGCGCCTTCCGCGACTGACCACCCTTGGGCTCCGGACTCTCCTCGGTTCGGTTCAGGTTCAATCTCTTGGAACCCAACCCGGCAATAGATCCGCCCGAATCTGGTGTCAACAATTATTTTTAAAAATCTTTATCGCATCCCGACAGCACGCTCCGGCGGCACCCTCGGTGCGGCGGGGAGATGACATCTGAGCTATCGATCCGCCCCATATGAATCTCGCAGATCCTTAATTCTTGCTTGCCAGCACTACCCTAGCTGTCATAACTTGTCCCAGTTGCGGAGATAAGCGAACGGATGCAATTAGCTTTCCCCCCACTCCGCACGGAAAGGCACAGCATGGACAAGAGGATTTTGGAACTCGCCGTTGAAGCGCTTCAAGAACGAAAGGCCAAAGTAGAAGCTGAGATTGAATCGATCCAGGCCGAGCTGGGAGGCGGGATTAGGAAACCCAAGATTGCCGTCCCTAGAGTTGCGAAACGCAGGCGGAGAACGGCTGCCCAGCGCAAGGCGCAGAGCGAACGCATGAAAGCGTACTGGGCGGCGAGGAAGAGTCGAGAGGCGAAAACTGAGCCTGCCCGAAAGCTGACATCGGTCAAACCCAGGCGAGGGCCGAAAAGTGCTGCGGCGCGCAAAGCCCAGAGTGAAAGGATGAAGGCGTACTGGGCCAAGAAGCGAAAAGAAGAGCAGGGCAAGCCTGCAGCTTGATCGCGCTGCAACCTGAAGGCGATACAAACTAAAAGAGCTCACTTTCCCTACATAAGGATGCGGACAGGGACACCGGATTGGGATGGTGCGCTCGGTCGAGTAGATCGATTCTTGCCCCTCAGTGCACATCATCCCTGCAGAAGGCGGTGCGGGCGAAGTGTGCCTGCCGCTCTCATCGCACAAGACCTCCGCTGGCATCCGTTACCCGACTTGATGGGACAGAGACCGTTTGCGACTTCCTTCGATACCTCGAAAAGGACCGAAGATGCCGCTGCGCTCTTTGTCCCGAGCGGGTTGCGAGATCGTCCTCCATCGTTTATGCTTACGCGCTGGAGTGACCGGTAGCGAGTCCGTGAAGTCGCTCCCAAGAAACACATGCAAATCGAATCTCTGACTTAGTGGAAGGTTTCTGACCTGGTTGCCCATGGTGATTGACTCGAAGCACGAGGAACTGAAAAGCCTGCGCATTGACCGGTCGCGGCGCAGTAGTCACGGCGACCCGCCGTCCTGGGCGCGCCGATACATCATCGGTGCCGTTGTGCTGGTCTTGCTGTTGGGCGCTGCTGGTATGGCATACCGCTGGCTGGCGCCGGATGTTGTCCAGGTGGAGGTGGTTCACGCCGTAACGGAAGGCAGCGATCTGCCCGGAGTCGTGCTTACCGCCAGCGGATATATTGTGGCGCACCACAAGATCAACGTTAACTCCAAGGTCACGGGGCGCGTTGCGTGGATCGGTGTGGAGAAGGGGGACAAGGTTACGGAGGGGCAAGTTCTGGTTCGCCTTGAAGACGATGAATTCCGGGCCCAGGTGGAACAAGCCAAAGGCGCGGTGGAGAACGCGAAGGCCTGGCTGCAGGAATTGGAAAACGGCTCCCGGCCGGAGGAGATCCAGCAGGCGCAGCACAACCTCAACGAGGCACGCGCGACTCTTGCCAACGACAAGATCACACTGGACCGCACCAGAGAACTGGTGGCGAAGGGAGTCCTTTCTAAGCAGCTGCTCGATGACGCCAGCGCCAAGTGCGAGGCCGATCAGCAGCGTGTGAACTCGCTGGAGCAGTTATGTCGCCTGGTCCAGATCGGACCTCGCCCCGAAGAAATCGCGCGCGCGAAGGGTACCCTGCAGCAGGCGCAAGGCCAGTTGGCCTTTGCTCAGTCGCAATTGGAAGCCACCCTCATCCGCGCTCCCATCAGCGGCACAATTCTGGAGCGCACGGCCGAGAAGGGCGAGCTCATCACCGCCCAGTTCGCCAGCGCGGCCGAAGGTGGCCCCGTCGGATCCGTTGTCGCTCTGGCAGACTTGAACGACCTTCAGGTGGAGCTCGACATCGCGCAGGATGATTTCGCAAAGCTGGGCCCGAAGCAGAAGGGAGTCGTCACGACGGACGCGTTTCCGGACCGAAAGTACGAAGGCATCATCGCGGAAATCTCGCCCGAGGCGAATCGCCAGAAAGCGACGGTTCAGGTAAAGGTGCAGATTATCAACCCGGACGGATATTTGCGCCCTGAGATGAACGCTACGGTCAGGTTCCTGAGTGATGAGAACAGGGGCGCTGCCACGAAATCCCCAGGCGTCTTGGTCCCCATGGGCGCTGTTCGCGACCGCAATGGCAAGAAGATTGTCCTTATTGCATTCGGGGGCAAGGCCACGGCGCGCGAAGTCCGCATCAGAGCAACGAGGAGCAACGGGTACCTGGTTGAAGGACTCAGCGGCAGCGAAGACATCATTACGGCCGCTCCGGCAAACTTGCAGGACGGGGACAAGGTACGAATCAAGGGAGAATCATGAGTACAGCCAGGTGTCAAGGGACTGTTGGCGTACCGCGCTGGTTTGCCCCGGGGCTGATCATGCGAGGCTGTGCCAAGTGATAAGATAGAAAGCCCAGCGCCAGCTCTCGTGTCCGGCGCCGATCAGGCTGGCGCCCCAATCGCCGATCCCGGAGTTCGCAACCCAGCCGCCTACGACATAACCCAGGGCGCTACCCACGGGGATGGCGACATAAAACCACGCCAGCACTTGACCCCGGATCTTCACGGGATATAAATCGGAAATCATCGTCGGAGCCACCGGCCCGTATGCTGCTTCTCCGATTCCGACGCAGCACCGCGTGAGCAGGAGCATGAAAAACGTGGCGGCCAGTCCGGACGCCCCACTGGCAAGGCTCCATAGGATCACAGCGATGCCCACGAGCCTCCAACGCGATCTTCGTTCCGCCAACCGCGCAAATACCGGGGCTGCCATCATGTAAAGCAACATGAAGGCCGTGCCCAACAAGCCAAGCAAGGCATCTTCGGGCTTGAATCCCAGCCGACTCTGGAACCAGTTGACCAGAGCAGACAACAAATCGCCGCTTGCAGCACTGGGGACGCCTGCCGGACCGAAGAAGGTCTTCTTGATGGGGCCAACGACGGCAGCCAGCACTTGGCGGTCGATGTAGTTGAAGAGGTTGATAAAAAGCAGCAAAGCCAGGGCAGACCCGGCGCCGGGCAGCGGAGTGGCACGGCCGATGGGAGCGGCGACAGGGTCTGCGGCTGGTTGCTCCATGGGTACCGTTCTCTAAACGGATTGAGTGTCATCTCCCGGCTTCAGGTTTGTACGATCGATCGTTCAAAGTGCCGCGAGCCGCTTCGCCAGATCGACGGCGCCGACGGCATCCTCGGCGTACCCGTCGGCCCCGATGTCCTCGGCCCATTTGGGGGACACCGGAGCACCCCCAACCAGGACCTTCACGCGGCCACGCAGGCCGGCGCTTGCAAGCGCCTCGATCACCTTTTTTTGCATGATCATTGTGGTCGTCAGCAGCGATGACAATCCGACGAGGCTGGCACCGGTCGCCTTGACGGCGCCGATGATTTTGTCAACCGGCACGTCGACGCCGAGGTCATGCACTTCGAAGCCGTTTGCGGAAAGCATGGTAGCGACCAGCGACTTGCCGATTTCATGGATGTCGCCCTGCACGGTTCCGATGACGACGGTTCCCGGAGATTGCAGAGCCTGCTGCCGGGCGCGGAGTTCCGGCTCCAAGAGCTGCATCGCCTGTTTCATGCCGTTGGCCGACACGATCAGGTTGGGAAGGAAGTATTCGCCGCATGAAAACTTTTCGCCCACGATCCGCATTCCCGGCACCAGGCCGCTATGGATGATGGTCAGCGGCTCGACGCCCGCCGCCAGCGCTTGTTTTGTCGCCGTCACGGTCAGTTCGGTCTCGCCGTCGACGAGGCTGGCTGTGATCTTTGTCAAAAGGTCGCTTGACATAGCTGTTGTGCTCCTTGGAGTGCGGCAGTCTGCTGCCGCTGTTTAGGTAGTGGGATCAATCCGCGAGCGGCGGCAGGTGCTCCATTCCGAACCTGCGCGCGGCAGCTCTGGTGATGGCGCGAAGCTCGGAGCAGAGTTCTGCTGAGACCGGCGGCGGGCGGTACTTTGCCACCAGCTGGTCGGCACGCTCCGAAGCGCGCTCCAATGCCGATTTTGCCCCCTTGCGCTTCCACCCGTCGAGGGATCCGCGGTCGATCGTTTCTGACGGGATGTGGAGTTCTTTGCTGAACCACTTCAGCGTGTGAGGCTCCGCCAGGTATTCAGCCCGGTGCCCCAGCTTGCGCATCAGCGCAAGCGCAATCGGCTCGTCACGCGCCTCGATGCCGTCGATCAGCCGTTTCGCCATGCCGATGATCTCCGCGTCGAGGACCAGTTTCTCGAAGCTCTGGCAGCTTTCGAAATCGAGCATCCCCGCACCCGAGACCATGTTCACGCCGACGAGGGCGGCGAGCAGCGTGCCGCCTGCCGATTCCAGCCCGCACTGGGCGTCGACGATCTTGGCGTCGCTCATGCCGAGATAGGCATGAGTGGGGAGGCCGAGCGTTTTGCCGACCTGGGTGTAAGCGCAATCGATGAGCCACGTGCCCACGTCCCCCATCGGCGTCGTTCCCTCGCGCATGTCGAACGCAGCCGGCGACCCGCCCCAGACAATGGGCGAACCGGGCTTGGCCAGCTGGCCGATCGTGACGCCGCTCAGGCTCTCGGCCGCGTGCTGGACGACGGCGGCCGCCAGCGTTACCGGCGCCGTCGCGCCCGCGAGCGGCATGGAGACGAGCTCCGCGGGAATGTCGTTGTGCGCGCAGTCAATCAGGTTCTGGCAGGTGAGGTCGCTCCACAGCAGCGGCGGCGACGGGCACACGTCAAAGATCGCGATCGGCTTTTGTGCCAGCGCTTCCGAACCGCCGGCGACGACAAGCAACAGCTCCCGCATGGTCCACCAGGTGTCCTTGCGAAACGCGCCGGTGACGATCGGCTTGCGCATGTAATTCAGCGCCAGGTAAAGCCTATAAAGGTCACCAACTTCTGCTGGGACATCGGTACATATCATCGCGGTGCTCTGCGCATCGATCTGGGGCAGCATCTCGACCAATTTCACAAACCTGACCAAGTCGCTCGTGATCGGCGCCCGCTGTTCCTGGGTGCGGCTGTCAAGAATGGCAAGAGCGGCAGAGCCGGGATCGAACTGCACGCTGTCACCGCCGTAATGTACTGCCGGGCGACCGTCAAGATCGTAGAGGTGAAACTCGGAGGGCGCGGTCGCGAGCGCTTTCTCCACAATCTCCTGCGGAATGCGGACCACCCGGTCCTCGTGCCCGACTGCGGCGCCGGCCGCGGCGAGCAGCTCGAGCGCTTCTTCGTTGTGCACGCGCACCCCAGGATCCTTGAGCAGTTCTATTGCCTCGTTGATGATCTGCTTGACCATGGCATCGCTGAGGAACGCCAGCTTCGGTCGCATGTTGAGCCTCCTCATGACGTGCGCGCGACCGTATCACGACTCCCTGCCGCTGTCAACGCGGCTTCTGAGATTCATCGCCATCTAAAAAGCATGAGCAGCGCCAGCGAAAGGTCGCGGGACGCCCAAGTCCGTCTGCGCTCTGCATCTCCTCCCTGCATTGTGCTGCCGCGCTCCAGGGACGCGCCTAGAGCACAAATGGTATGATGCGTTTCGTTCGAGCTGCATAAGCCGCATAGTCCGGGTAGCGCTCAGCCAGGAGACGCTCCTCGGCAATCATGCGCAGCGCGACGGCAGCGCAGGCGGCCAGCGCCAGCAAGATGTTTGCCAGCGAAAGATGGGAGAGGGCAGCAGCCGCGAGGAACAGAAGGATGGCAGCATAGATGGGATGGCGGAGGTATCGGTAAGGGCCCGTAGTGACCAAGCCTCCCTCCGTCGGGTTGGCCGAGGCGTGAAAGCTCCGCCAACCGAAAGTCATCCTCGCCCATACCATGAGCAGCCCGGCAAGTACCTGCGCGGCGATTGCAGCAGGGCTATTGGCGAGAATTGAGTTCCGGGCGATCAGCCCGAGCAGGACGAGGACGAGGATTGCATATCCCGTCATCGATGCCCACTTGAGGCCCATAGAATGACTCCGCCAGCCAGGATACGAAGGCGCTGCGATCTTAAGTCCCATCCTGCGGCCGGGCAAGGAGAATGTCGCGGCAACCGTCACAACGACAATGAGGATCCGACGGAGACGCGCGCAGGACCGGAATTCAAATGCACATTTAGGATCCTTGCAACGCCTGCATGGGGTATTCTGTCCATCGTGGGCGCTCTTGGTTTGGACGCATCGTATCGATTCCGATGTATGTCACGCGCCGGTCAGTGCCGGGAATACGAGCTGATTTGCCTTCGTTGCGGATCATCTCGAAAACAGGAGGTGTCTCAGTGATCCGCGACGGTCGAAAGCTGGTAACAAGCTCGGCTCTCCTGCGTATTTTGCCAATAAGTGAGATCGGGTTTCTTGAGATCAGGGGATGCCGACTGCAGACTCTCGCTAAGGAGGAAGCATGAAAAGCTGTGTTGCCTTGTTCGCCATGGTCGGACTTTGTTTCGGGTCCCCCGCTTTGGCTGCTCAAAAGGTCCAGAAGAAAGTCAATTTCAGCGGCACCTGGGTCCTTGACACGAGCAAGAGCAGCCAAAAGGCCACGACGCAAGGCGGTGGCATCATGGGCCGGGGCGGAGGTTACCCGCGTGGCGGCCGTACAGGGGGCGGGCGCCCTGGCGGCGGCGGTGGAGAGAACGTCCCTGGCGCGACTTCTCAAACAGCTTACTCCATTCTCGTGATCGAGCATACCGCAGATGCTTTGAAGGTGACGAGCAAGACGAGCAGTGCCGAGGGAGGGGAACAGCTTACACAAGTCTTCAGATTGGATGGGAGCGAGAGTGTGAACCCCGGATTCCTCTCGGGTGGGGAGGTTCGATCCAGAACATCCTGGGACAAAGACAAACTGGTCACTCTTGGAACTCAGCGAGCGTCCAGGAGCGGCCGCAGCGGCGGTCAGGACATCGTGATCAAGCAGGAGTTCTCGCTATCCAAGGACGGGAAGACTCTTACAGTGAAGACAACGGAAACTACCGCAAGGGAACAAATCAATTCCAAGGAGGTTTACGTCAAACAGACCGAAACGGCGAAGTGACTCAAGCCGGGCGAGCCGGAACCATGAAAGGATTGTGCCATCCGGATGTCTCTTCGGGCTGGCCAATGCGGTCAGCTCTCGGCCTGCTCGCTCGCAATGCTGAGAGCTGAACGCGGATTGCCATGAACTTCTGACAAAAACGGCACAGTCCTAGCTTCCAAGCGACTAATAGGACTTGTGTCCCAGGGGGAGAACAACGCCGGCCGTCAAGCGCCAATACTTAGCCCAAGCAGATTGGGTAGTGCCGCTCATGCCAAAGCGGATTCCCATGTAGTCGATCTGCCCTCGAACGAGCAATGGCCCGATGAGCTTATGGTCGATGCCGCCGCCGAATCCCATGGCAAATCGATTAGAGGAGTAGGATCCGAAAGACGGCGGCACGTCGCCCGGGGCGTAGACATAGCTCTGATTGTAATAATCATGCGCCGCGCCGACCAGAAGGTGAACGAAAGGGGTGATCTTCTGCGGGCCCCTATACATGAGCTGGGGACCGATCATAAAAGTGTATTCATGCTGATCTGAGCGATACACAAACGATGTGAGATCCTGACTCATGGAAGTGCCGAAACTGCTAATATCGGCAGTGATGCCCAGGTGCGCATTGAAGTTTTTGGTCACTGATGCATTCCACCCGCTCCAATTGTCTCCAGTCATGCGTACGTAGGAATAGCCGCCGAAGAGTTCCACCTTCGGGAACTCCTGGGCCCATGCCGGCAATGGAACGGCGAAAACGATAAAAAGCAACGGCAATAGGGTCAGCGCTGACTTTCGCATTCCGCTTATCCTCCCAGGGATCTGAGTGCCCTCATTAGCGTAGCGGTTCACCGTGCATCTTATCTGATGTTTGAGCTGGAAGAAAGGTTCATTCGCGAACGGATCAATGCTCGCCGGTGCAGATTCCCGTCAGCCCCAATCGATGTTCATGTGCGGCCTTGGCTGCGACCTCTGATTCCACTTCCCATTCGATCCCGGGAGGTGGGAAAATGCCGGAACTGTCGGGCGGTTTGGCAGTGGTGTCGTTGCCTTGTTACGGCCGCCGTGACGCATGGCCAGAAACACCCTTGGCTGAAGGCGCTATGATCGGAAGGTTTTTCAAAGCCGCAGGTGGATGACAATCCGGAGCCGATCAAAGAGTTGCGCCGGCTGGTCGAAATGGCCGTCAAGCAGTTGCCACGCGGAGTCCGTCGGTAAGGGCGATCGAAGCGAGGGATCTGTATACGGATTTCGGCACGCGGCCGGTCCAGGATTGGCGCGGGCTTGGAGGCGGATGGATGCGGTCACTTTCTGCATTTGCATTGTTTTGCTGTCTCACAGGGCCGGTGTTCGCGGGTCAGGGCAGGGGGGCCAGCTATCCGGCGCCGGTCGAAGGCGATTACGTCATCAAGGATTTCAAGTTCGCCGGTGGCGAAACCCTGCCGGAGCTGAGGCTCCACTATACTACCATCGGGACGCCGGCGCGCGATGCAACCGGTGTGGTGCGGAATGCGGTCCTGATCATGCACGGCACGACCGGCAACGGGCGCGGCTTCCTTTCCGGCCAGTTTGCCGGGGGCTTGTTCGGCCCGGGTCAGCTATTGGACGCGACCAAGTATTACATCATCCTGCCCGATGCCATCGGGCACGGGAAGTCGAGCAAGCCGAGCGACGGGCTTCACATGCGCTTTCCGCACTACACTTACGACGACATGGTGGTGGCGCAGTACAAAATGCTCACAGAGCACCTGGACGTGAAGCACCTGCGTTTGGTCATGGGCACGTCGATGGGCGGCATGATGACGTGGGTCTGGGGATACATGTACCCCGATTTCATGGATGCGCTCATGCCCTTGGCCAGTTTGCCGGTCGAGATCGCCGGGCGGAACCGAATGATGCGCAAGATGATGATCGACTCGATCGAGAGTGACCCGGAATGGAAAGGTGGTGAATATCAGAGCCCGCCGCGCCTTGGCCTGATCGGGGCGATTCATGTCATGCTCTTCATGGTCAGCAGCCCGCTGCAATGGCAGAGGCAGGCGCCGACGCGCGTTGCCGCCGAAGCGTTCCTTGAGAGCCGGGTCAATTCTTATCTGAAGACGCTGGATGCAAACGACATGATCTACCAGTACGATGCGTCGCGGTTCTACAATCCGGCGCCGCACCTCGAGGAGATCAGAGCGCCGCTCTATGCCGTCAACTCTGCTGATGATCAGGTCAACCCGCCCGAACTCGGCATCCTGGATAGAGAGATAAAAAGAGTCAAGCGCGGCCGATACATCCTGATCCCAATCAGCGACCAGACGAACGGCCATGGCACGCACTCAATGCCGGCCATATGGGGGAAGTACCTGGGAGAACTGCTGGAGGAATCCAAACTTCCTAGGAATTTCGGGGACAGGCGCCAATAACCTCGAAATTTCGGCAAATTGTCAGTCTTGGGAAGCATCCTCAGCTCGAATCGCAGCCCCGGGCTGGCCGCGCTCCGTTGCATACTCACGCCCAGATTTCGAGGTTATGGCGCCTGTCCCCGATATTCCTTATTCGATTACGGGAATAATTCAGCGAACTCTCCGGTCCAACCTATGCTATGCTACGCGCAGCGCGGAAAAGCGATCTCTTATCAATCGACTGCTGCGAGAGCCTTATCAAGGCAAATCCCGTCCTGCGCGCTCTGGTGGCCGATACGCGCTATGCGCGCACCGTGCCGGAGCATAGCCGGCAATCCTGCTCCGATTTCAGTATGCTGCGGTCGATTCACAGTCAGTGAGTTGACAGCCGTCCATTCACTGGTTATCCACGCAGTGACGAATTAAGAGGTTCACTCATCATGGAGGAGACTACGATGGAGAAAGTGGCATTTGTGATCCGCAACAACTCTTGCTTCATTGTCCCCGCACACATTGTTGTCGACAAGAAAGACGATAAGGCGATACGCTTCAGCGTGAACGGAATATGCGATAAGGTCACGCTCATGTTTCCAGATGGGAGTATCTTCTCGCAGCCGTCGCCGTACTTTGTTGTCCTCGACAAAAGCCCGGGCAATCCCGCCCCTAAACCGCATGCGACACTCCCATTAGATCAAAACGTACCACCTGGAGTGTACCGATTCACGGCGTACTGCGCGGATACACACAGCTTCGCGATCGGTGGATCGGACGGAGAGATCATCATTCAAACGTAATCAGTACGAGGGATTTGGGCCACATGACGTCGTATCTGCAATCGTCAATCTCCGGCGCAGAAATTGACGATCGCAGATATGGCCCGCAAATTCTGTTGTCCGACAGCCTGGGGTGTTACTTTTACGATGATGGCCTGCAGGATAGCCTTCGTCCTCAATCACCGATGCAATCTAATGGAACCGATCTGTTCCGTTTATCGTTAACTTGCTTGGTATCAGTCTGCCAAGGGAGTGAACATGATCAATGGCGTAAGCGACTGGCGTTTCGGCCTTCGATCTTTGAGAAAGCACCCCGGATTTGCCGCGGTTGCCGTGCTAACCCTAGGGCTGGGGATTGGCGCGAATGCTGCCATCTTCTGCATTGTCAACGGCCTGTTCCTGCGGCCGCTCCCCTATGCGGATCAGGAGCGGCTCTGCGATCTCAACGAAACGGCGCCGAAGATCGGGCTGACTCAGATGTCGGTTTCCTATCCCGACTTTGCCGACTGGCGGGACCGCAATAAGGTATTTGACGGACTGGCTCTCTACGGCGGACGCAGCTTCATTCTCACCGGCAAGGGCGAGCCCGAAGTGATCCGCGGCCTGGCCGCCACCTCCGATCTGTTCACGGTACTGGGCGTCAAGCCGGCAATCGGCCGGGATTTCCGGCCAGAGGAAGACCGGCCGGGTGGAGAGCGTGTGATTATCGTGAGCCACGGCCTCTGGCAGAACCGTTTCGGCGGCGACCGGTCCCTCGTGGGGCAGGTCCTGTCTCTCAACGATCAGAGTTACACCGTGATCGGCGTGATGCCCCCCAACATCAACTTCCCGCAGTTTGCCCAAATCTGGACCCCCATCAGGCTGAGCCGTACGGAGGAGGGGCGCGGCAATCACTCTTACCGCGTGGTGGGAAAGCTGAAGCGGGGAGTGAATCTCAGGGGGGCGCAAGCGAACATGGATGGCATCGCCGGCCAGCTCGCCGCTGAGTTTCCGCCGAGCAACGCTGACGTGGGGATCACTATCAAGCCGCTGCGCGAGCAGCTGATCGACGCGCCCTTCATCCAGCTGGCCATGACGATCTTCATGGGTTGCGTGGGCTTCGTGCTTCTGATTGCCTGCGGTAACGTGGCCAGCCTGCTGCTCGGTCGCGCCGCCGAGCGGGAACGGGAGATCGCCGTCCGCACCGCACTGGGATCGGGTCAATGGCGCGTCCTGCGCCTGCTGCTCGCAGAGAGCCTGATCCTTGGGATTTGCGGGGGCGCGCTCGGACTGCTGCTCGGCCGTGCGGGACGCGATCTCATGCTTGCCGGTGTGCCCGTCGATATTCCGCTGTGGATGAACTTCGATTTTGATTTCAGGGTTCTCGGATTTGTTCTGCTGCTCTCGATTGCCACCGGAATTGCCTTTGGACTGGCGCCGGGCCTGACCGCGTCCAAGGTGAATCTGAACCAAGGATTGAAAGATTTGGGCACGCGTTCGAGCTCGCGGTCCGGCGGCCGGATGCAGTCGGTGCTGGTGGTGGCGGAGGTTGCGCTGGCCCTTGTACTGCTGATCGGCGCCGGGTTGATGATGAAGGGCTTCCTGCGTTTGCTCGACGTCGAACCGGGATTTGAGCCGGAAAACGTGGCTACCATGAGCGTCGGTCTGCCGCAGACGCGCTATCCGGAAGACCGGCAGCAAGTTGCGTTTTTTGACGAAGTGCTGCGCCGGGTCCGCAGCCTGCCTGGAGTGAAGTCGGCAGCGGCGGCATCGAACCTGCCGATGACGGGCAACAACTGGGGCATGGGGTATACGGTCGAAGGCGCGCCGGCTCCCCCTCCCGGCCGCGTTCCCGTTGCCAACCATCGCGTGGTTACCCCGGGCTACTTCTTAGCGCTGGGCATCCGGCTGATCCGGGGGAGGGATTTCGACGAACGGGATGGAATGCCGGATACGCGGCAGGTCATTGTCGTGGATGAGTCCCTGGCGAACCTTCACTGGCCCGGTGCCGACCCGCTGGGCAAGAGGCTGAAATATGGAGGCCCGACTTCCAAGCAACCGTGGATGACCGTGATCGGTGTGGTCCGCGATGTGCGGCACTACGGGCTCGACAGGGAAATCCGCCCGGGTTTTTACGTGCCGATGCGGCAGATGCCGCGGAGTTACATGACCGTGGCGGTGCGCACCAGCAATGACCCGCTCGCGCTCATGGATTCCCTGCGCGCCCAGATCTGGGAGGTCGACCGCGGGCTGCCGGTCCGCGATGCAATGACGATGAACGAGATCATGGAACGCTCCCTGTGGCAGAACCGCCTTACCTTCTGGGTGCTTCAGGTCTTCGCGATCGTAGCCCTGGTGCTTGCCGCCGTCGGGATCTACGGCGTCGTTTCCTACTCGGTGAACCAGCGCACCCGGGAGATCGGCGTCCGGATGGCGTTGGGGGCGGGACGCCGCGCAATCCTCGGCCTTGTCATTCGGAGGGGCATGTTTTTGACCGTGTTTGGCGTGGCCATCGGATTGGCCAGCGGCCTGGCCCTGACGCGGGTCATGTCCACGATGCTGTTTGGCATCAGCGCCACCGATCCCGCGACCTTCGGCCTCGTGGGCGCTCTCCTGATCCTGACCGCGTTGCTCGCCTGCTATATCCCCGCGCGCCGCGCCAGCCGGGTCGATCCGATCGTCGCCTTGCGCTGCGAATGATTTCGCGAACGGGCGCCGTGCCCTCGAAATTCCAAAGCCTGGAATGACCGAAGGATTCGATTCCATTGTCATCACCGGCATATATGCCGTCCAGCACCGGTATGTAAGAATGGATGTCGAGGTTCAGACTGGCACCGACATCGTCGTCGCGATCGTGATCGGCTCTTGAGTTACGAATCCGCGTTGGCTTGAGAGTCCGAAAGGCCGATCACGGACGGGATCGCAGGTTTCGAGACTGTTCTGGGTACCAGGGGATTTGGCTGACCAATGTTCGGTCTTTTTGGTATCATCTGCGTTCTTGTCAAAGCCGCTTCAGGATCCGGTGGAGGTGTTGTGTGCATCAGAGAATCGACTATGCGGAAGTTGGACTCATTGCGGGATTGGAGGTTCATCAGCAGCTGCTGACGGAACAGAAGATGTTTTGTCATTGTCCTGCGCGCCTCTACACCAAGACCCACGACGGAGAGGTCCTGCGGCATATGCGTCCGACTCTATCAGAGCTGGGCGAGTACGACGGCACCGCCCTGATGGAATTCAAGACGAAGAAGAACATCGTTTACCTTCTTCACCAAAGCAACGTGTGCACCTATGAGATGGACGACACGCCGCCTTTTCTCGTCAACCAGCAGGCGGTCGATATTGCGATCGAGCAATGCCTCATGCTGGGATGCGACATCGTTGACGAGGTGCACATCGCGCGCAAGCAGTACCTCGACGGCTCGATTCCGACCGGTTTCCAGCGCACCGCAATTGTAGGCGTGAACGGGCGTCTGCCGTTCCGGGGCCGGGAGATCTCGATCACTCAGGTCAGCGTGGAGGAAGACTCTTGCCGTGAGGTTTCGGACGTCGGGCATCTGATTGTGTGGCGCACGGATCGGCTCGGAATGCCTCTGATTGAAACCGTCACCGGCCCCGATTTGAGAACTCCCGATGAAGTTGAGGAAGCGATCCTGTTGGTGGGCAGGGTGTGCAGGTCGACTGGACATGTTCGCGTCGGGATTGGTGCCAGCCGGCAGGACGTAAATGTCTCTGTCCGTGGCGGGCGCCGCGTCGAAATCAAGGGTGTGCCCAAGGCAGGCTGGGCGCTGAGGCTGGTGCACGGCGAAGCTGTTCGCCAGGTAAACCTGCTCAGGCTGCGCGATGAGCTGCACAGGCGCGGATTTACGGGCCCCGGACTCATCCAGGCCCGAAGCGCGAACGTTACCGATCTCTTCGCGACTTCGGAATACCCCCTGCTCCGCCGTGAATCATGGGAACTACGGGTCAATGAGGAAAAGCTGCGGCCGGGTTTCGAACTGGGCGCCGGTCCTTTTGCTGTTGTGGCCGTGCGGCTGAAGGGTTTGGCTGGAACGCTTTCCTGGCCCACCCAACCCGATCTCACGTTTGCTCATGAGCTGGCCGGACGTGTGCGGGTGATTGCAGGGCTCGACCAGGCGCCGATTCTGTTGAGCGGGGAGAAATGGCCCGACTATAAAGGGGCGCTCCAGGATTTGCGGCGGGTCCGGTCGCGCTTGCACTGCGAGGAAGGCGACGCCGTTGTCGTGGTATGGGGTCCCGAAGAGGACTGCATGACCGCCGCAAACGAAATCCGCTTGCGCTATGCCGACGCGACTGGCGGTGTGCCACACGAAACGCGCCAACCCTTCGAAGACGGCGCCACGGACTTCGAACGCATCCTCCCGGGTCCTGACCGAATGTACCCGGACACGGACAGCCCGCCGACGAGGGTCACCCGCGAGCGTGTTCAAAAGCTCAGATCGGGCCTGGCCGAAGCCCCTTGGGACCGGGAGAGAAGATATGAAGCCGCAGGTGTGCCGCGATCCACTATTCACTATCTTATCCGCCGCAATGGCGCGGCGATCGTCGACCGGGTCGTGGCCGAATGCGGCGCTGACTTGCGCCGCGCATGTTTCCTGTTCGGCGAGCGCCTCGTAGGCCTGCGTCGCGCGGGTGTCGAGGTCGGCCGCATCCCGCCGGAACGATGGTGCGAGTTTTTCATGGCGGTCCGGGTGACCCCTGCGCTCTTCGAAGCCTGGGAGATTGTCACTAGAAAAATGGCAGAGCATCCCGGAAGAAGCCTCTCGGAGCTTCTCGAGGAACTGGGACTGAACCAGAGCGCAGGCGCGTGGCGCGAGACCTTGAAGGGTCGCATCGCTGCCGCGATGCAGGCTGCTTTCCGGCCGGATCCCAGTTTGGTTCATCGCCTTGCAATGGCCAAATTGATGTCCTGCTGGCGGGGAAGGGTTCTTGCGGCCGAAATTGCCGCTGCCGTGCAGCAAGAGGTGGAGGTTAGGCGATGAACGCAAGCGACCAGGACCAGCTCAAAGGGTACAAAGGCAAAGCGCGCGCAACGTTGGTTGCGTTGGGGCTGCGCGTGTGGAGCGAGGTGCGCCTTACCAACGATGCTGGCAGTGTTTTTGAGGGCGTGATCCTGCCTCGAAGCGAGACACTGGATGACGAGCACGTCGTCATCAAGATGAAGAACGGTTACAACGTGGGAGTCCACATCGGCCGGGTTGCTGCTGCGACAGAGCTTGGATACAAGGAAGCAGTTTACAAGATTCCAGAAAAGGAATTCCCCGTGAACCCCGCTCTTCCTCGGGTGACTCTGCTCGGCACCGGCGGCACCATCGCGTCAAGACTCGACTATCGAACGGGCGCCGTCATACCTGCCTTCACTCCAGGTGAGCTTTACGGCGCCGTGCCCGAGCTTGCCGATATCTGCAATCTGACGACGAAAAAGCTCTTTGGGGTGTTCTCCGAAAACATGGCCGTGGAGCAATACACTGCTCTGGCCCATGCGATCGGCGATGAAATCGCGGCAGGCGTCGACGGCATAGTAATCGGCCACGGCACCGACACCATGGGACACACAGCTGCAATCCTTTCCTTCATGGTACAAGATTCGCCTGTGCCGATCGTGATTGTCGGCAGCCAGCGCTCGAGCGACCGCCCCTCTTCCGATGCGGCCCTCAACCTCATTCATGCCGTGCGATCGGCCGGCTATGGCGACATTGCCGAGGTTCAGATCTGTATGTTTGGGCCGACGTCGGACCGTTATGGATTGCTTCATCGCGGAACGCGCACCCGCAAAATGCACAGCTCGTATCGCAGCACGTTCCGCACGATCGGCGACGTTCCGTTGGCCATGGTCAGCCGCGACAGCTTCACCTATATCAGCAAAGACTATCTGAAACGCGACCGAAACCGGAAGGTAAAGATCGACGCGGTTTACGACGACCGCACGACTATCCTTTATTATTATCCGGGAATGCGCCCGGATCTGGTCGACGCGCTGGTGGAAAAAGGCTATCGGGGGATCGTCATAGCGGGCACGGGGCTCGGCCACGTCAACAAGCCGCTTTATCCCGCGCTGAAACGGGCTGTCGCCGCAGGCGTGCATGTTGTCATGACCGTACAGACTCTCTGGGGCTATGCCCAGATGTACGTGTATGATACCGGCCGGGATCTGCTTGACCTCGGAGTCGTTCCGCTCGATAACATGCTGCCCGAGACCGCGCTCATGAAGTTGTCCTGGGTGCTTGGGCACACCGACGATCATGCTGAAGTGACACGTCTGATGCGCCAGCCGATCAACCATGAAACCACTGAACGCGAGCCCCACAACGGTTACGTGATTATGCAGGGCGGCCTGCCGGAAACCGAGGAATACATCAAGACCCACTGGAAGTAGCACCCTTACAGGAGAAAACATGAAATGAGAGGTTTACGCGAGGAAGCATCGGCAGCGGTTACCGGAAGTGTAGAAGCCGGCGGCGGAGCGCTCCCGGCACGCACTCTGGAGCGCATCATCGGCAAGCCCCCGGCCGCGTGGACATCCCAGGATCTCATCGAGCTCTTCCGATCGAGACACCTTCGCCTGGTAAGCCTGATGCACGTCGGAGGCGACGGGTGGCTGAAGACTCTGGATTTTGCGCCTCGCGATCTGCAGCATCTTCAGGACATTATTGAAGGCGGAGAACGGGCTGACGGGTCGAGCTTGTTTGCCGGCAAGGGAATACGCGCCGAAGCGTCCGACATGCTGCTTCGGCCCCGCGTCGAGAGCGCTTTTCTGGATCCGTTTTCTCCCAGTCCGACGCTGGTATTGCTGTGCCGGCACATTGGGCGGGACGGCCAGCCGCTGCGTGAATCGCCGGACGCGATCCTGCAACGCGGCTACGAACGCCTGCGCGCCACGGCCGGAGTCGACCTCTGGGCGCTTGGCGAGGTGGAGTTCTTCCTGGGCAAGCGCGCATCTGAGAGCGACATCTACGGCGCGGACGAGCGCGGTTATCATGCTAGCTCCCCATTCGTTTTTGGTCAAAGCCTGCGTAGGCAGGCCCTGGTTACGCTGGCCGAAATCGGCGTACCCGTCAAATATGGGCACAGCGAGGTCGGCTATATTGCTCCGACCGACGCCGACGACATGATCTGGGAACAACACGAGGTCGAACTGGCCCTGACTCCACTGCCGCAGGCGGCTGAGAGCATCTCCCTCACCCAATGGGTGGTGCGTAACCTGGTGCGCCAACACGGCATGCGTTGCAGCTTCGATCCGATTTTACGCAAAGGGCATGCGGGGTCGGGGCTTCACATCCACTTTTCGCCCATGTTGGATGGCAAGCATGCCGGGCGTTCTGCCGACGGCGACCGGTTGAGCGCCCCCGGACAATGGCTGGTCGCAGGCTTGGTCCAGTTCGGCGGCGTGCTCATGGCCTTCGGGAACCGCAATGAAGGTTCTTTTGTCAGGCTGAGCCAGGCCAAAGAGGCACCGACGGCAATTACTTGGGGAGCGTACGATCGTCACGCGCTGGTTCGACTCCCCCTTACGGCTACTACCGCCGACGGCCGGACGGTCGGTCCGCCGACGATCGAATTCCGCCTTCCCGACGGCTCTGCGCATCCGTATCTGCTTCTTGCCGGTGTCGCACAGGCGATGGTGGCAGGACGCTCGACTCCGGATCTCGAAGCGCTGCTCGCGCGGACGTCTTCCAAGGCTGCACCAAGAACCGGCACGGCGGCCAACGGTAGCCGGCTGCCCGCTTCTTTTCTCGAGATCCGCGCGCTGCTTGAGGCGCATCGTTCGGTTTTAGAAGCCGGGGAAGTATTTCCGCCTAGTCTGATCGAACAGTTCCTGACAGTTCTGCGGTCATGAGATCCGCGGTGGCAGCCTCATGGGCGACATTGACCGGGTGCTTGAGCGGCGGGTTCCAGATGGGGGAGGTCTCAAACTGAGATTCTTGCCTGGACCAATTCTGTTCCGCGCTTCAGAAAAAGACGCAAATTTAGCCGGACACTAATCTGTTGCAGTACTGCCGGTGGCAGCAGTTACTTGCCCGAGGACGGCTGTGAGCCGGCGCGATATCCGGCGCGGGCGCGCACTTTGGCGCCGGGCCGGTCGACCGTGACGCGGATGCGGCGGTAGGGCCCATCGCGCTTCTGATTGACCGGGTAGTAGCAGAGCGTGTACTGGCGGCGCAATTCTTCCGCGATCTGCGAGAAAGCGTCGTTGAGGCTGCTGATCGTCTCAGCGTGATAGAGCTGGCCGCCGCTATGGCCGGTCAGGTCGCGCAGATATTTCACCGCAAAGGCATACAGATCGTCCAGCGTGGGATACCCTTGGGGACGCGGTATGACGGCCCAATCGGGCGGTTTGGGCATGCCGTCTTTCCTGGTATCGTATTGGATCGCGTAGACGATCACGTCGGAATGCTCGGCCTCTGCCAGCGTTCCGCCCGAATCGATCCGCTCGCTTCCGTTATCCATGCCGTCGGTGAAGAGCACGATCGCCTTGCGCCCGGATAACCGGTCGAATCGTTCTCTCAAAACGTAATCCAAAGCGTCATAGAGCCTGGTGCTGGCGCTTGTGCCGTGGGTTCCGAGTATTGCGCCGCGCAGTCGGGCCCGGTCGACCGTAAGCTCAGAATTGACGGCAACCTGGCTGTCAAAGGAGACGATCATGAGGCGGTCTTGCGGGCGCAAAGCATCGACAAAAGCGAGAGCCGCGCTCTGGATATCTCCAAACTTGAAGTGCGTGCTCCCGGAACTGTCCATCATGAGGGCGACGTCAAACGACTCAGCTTCGGGAATGAGCCTGTCGATCCTTTGCTCGACACCATTTTCGTAGATGTGAAAATCCGATTCCTTCAAGCCATAGATGTACCTCCCATTCCTGTCAGCGACCATTACGGGAACCGTGACCAGCGCAACGTCCACTTTGATGATCTGGCGCTCGGCTGGAACCGCCTGCCCTGGCGCCTCGGAAACGGGCAGCGCGGCGTTTAAGGGCGAAACGCGCGCAGAGTGGCTGACAAAAGCGGCACTCTGCCGTGCTGATCCGGACTTTGGCGCGAAAAATGAGAGGATGAGCAGGGCGATGCAGCTCAGGCGAGCAGCGCCTCTCGCAGGAAAACGGCTTCGCATCAGCTTTCTCCGCGGGCCGGGCAAACGAATCTCAGTCCAGGATGCGCTTTATCACTTCCCCGAAACCGATTCTGTCCGCGCTTCCTGACTTAACGACGTCCTCCAAGTAGGCCAGAGCGCCGGGAAGGTTCGGATATCGGTTTTCGTAGGCATGCACGATATCCTGCAGCTCTGCGACGATGCGGCTTGGGCTCTTGTCCTCGCGCCAGGCCGTTTTCAAGTCCAGGATGGCTTTTCGCATCTGCTGGCTCTGCCGCTCGCGATTGAAGAAATCTCGCAATATCATAACCGCCTCGAGCAAGGACCCAGGTGCGGCCGCCGCCTCAGCTTTCCTGGCAGGAGGATGGCCGATGACGATCGGCCCTGTGGCCGGCTTCTGCTCGGCCCCTGGAGGAGCAGGCCGGGGCGGACCATGCTCGGCCGGCACCTCGACTGCCGCCGCTTTCGTGTCCTTTTCGCCTTCAAAGGTGTCTCTCTTGCCAGGCTCGGTTGCGGCCGCGGGCGTTGCCATGCTTTCACGAGCAAGGTCGCCGTCCACTACCACTTCGATGGACCCCTGGTTCGTGTCCAGGATCAGGCCATGGATTTTCCTGTTGGCAGGCACCAGGCCGGACTTGCGCAAATATTCGACGCTCCCGATGAGATTGTCCCGAATGCCGGTGTAAGCGCCGAACCAGGAGCGAAGATCCTCATCGCCGAAGGCACTTCGCGGGATGCCCGCTTTTCGAAAACTGTCCGCAACCTCATTGACCGAAAAGGCGGCCATGCTGCAATCGGTGTGCCCGACGATGATGATTTCCTTGGCGCGCTTGGCATAGAGCGCGACCGCTATCGATCGCAACGCGTCCGGGGTTCTTTCCGAGAGTTGATTCCCGGCCGTACGGATGACTGCCGCCCGGTTCTTGGGCAATCCCAGAGCAGGTTCCAGAAATCCGGTAAGCCGCGGATCGATACACGCGACGACCACAAACGGCTCTCCGTCAGCATCGAGATATCGAGGATTTCCGGCAAGGAAGCTCTTATTGGCTTCACCGATCTGGCGCAACAACGTGGACTCGATCATAGTTCCGCCTCGTCCCGTAAGTTTGCAGAAGAGAATCAAACTTATTCTAGGCTAGGTGTGCTCCGTTCGGAAATCCATCTGGCTTTGCCATCGCCGTCGGATCCTGGCCTCCAGGCCGAGGAAGACCGCCGGGACGAGGAACAGCCCATCCCGCGCAATCGTCAGGGGGGAAATCGGACCTCCCATGCCGAAACAACCGCACTCGGCATCGATGCCACGCAGGTAGGTGACGACCAGGATGAGAGTGAATAATGACAGGAGCCCTATTGTGAAAGCTGCGAAATAGCGGATTTTCCACCCGACAAGCAAGGAGGCCCCCAATGCGACTTCAATCCAGGGCAAATAGTAGGTGACGGGGATTATCAAGTCTGCGGGGAACAGCTTGTATCCGGCAAGCGCACCAGCAAATTCGAGGGGTGATTGTATCTTCACGTAGCCGCTATAGAGAAAGGTCGCCGCAAGGATGATGCGGCTGGCCCAGTGCAAAATGCGAAAGGTCATGGTGTAGTCCCGTCCTCAGGTTCGAGCCACGATACGCAGCAGCGGAGCACTCGGCCGGGATCCGGTTTGCCGGAAAGCCCCGCTGCACAGTGCGCGAAATTCGCAGCGAAGTGCCGGCATCGGTTCTGCTTGATCTGCGATCTCGGCAGCAAGTTTTCCGGTCACTTTGCTCCGGGCCGGCGTATCAATCGAGGAAACCGGAACTAAATGATACACAATCAGACGGATTTTGAATAGAATTCAACGGACAGCCTTTTTCAATAACGTGTAGCATGCCCTAGGAGAAACGCCCATGTCTGTCGGGATCGTCTATTTCCTGAGCTTCGCGATTGGCCTCGGCTATGCTGTCATCGTTGGCTTGGCAGGGCATCTGTTTGGCGGCCACGTCGGCGACGTCCACATGGATGTGGGAACGGATCTGCCGATTTCTCCTTTGAGTCCAACCGTTATCGCCACGTTTCTTACCGGGTTCGGTGGCGGAGGACTGCTTGCGAACTCGTACTTTCAACTCTCATTAGGGAAGGGCGTCGTGGTGGCGCTGCTGACGGGAGTTTTGCTCAGCGGCGGGACGTTCGGAGTGTTGACGCTTCTCTTCAAGAACACGCAGGCCGGGAGCGAGTACTCCGTCGAGGATATGGTCGGCCGGGTAGTGCAGATCATTACGCCTATCCCGGAAAATGGAACCGGGGAAGTGGCTATTGTTGCCAAGGGTACACGGGTCAACGGGCCGGCGCGATCCGTAGACGGCAAGGCGATCGGGCGCAATACGCCGGTGGAGATTGTTCGAGTGGTCGGGAATGTCTATCACGTACGTGTTGCCGGCCAATCTGCGCCGGAGGCTTCAAACTCGAGTGCGTAGTCGCCGTCGGTGCGGATCGCACTTTCCGAAGAGGTAAGACTATGCTGGTCGAATTCAATGTGGTGATGGTCGTCATGGGCCTCGCGCTTGCAGCCATCCTGGCTGTTTACGCGGTAGCGCGCCGTTATAAGAAGGTCGGACCCAATCAGGTCATGATCATCTCGGGCCGCAAATACAAGATCAAGATACCGGACGGGAGGACCGAAGAGGTCGGGTTCCGCATCCGGCGCGGCGGCGGCGCCTTCATCCTGCCGCTCCTCGAGAAGGTCGACCTCTTGAGCCTCGAAATCATAACCCTCGACATCACGACCCCCGAGGTCTACACGCGGCCCGGAGTGCCGATCATCGTCGACGGCGTGGCGCAGGTGAAAGTTGGCGGAGACGAGCAGTCGATCCGCACGGCTGCCGAACAGTTCTTGGGCAAGACGGCCGATCAGATCAAAGAAATCGCCATGCAGACGGTGGAAGGGCACTTGCGCGCCATCGTTGGAACAATGACGGTCGAGGACATCTACAAGAATCGCGACCAGTTTGCTTCGTCGGTCCAGGAAGTCGCAGTTTCTGACCTCGCAAACATGGGGATTCAGATCGTATCTTTCACCTTGAAAGACATCCGGGATCAGCACGGCTATCTGGAGGCGCTGGGCAAGCCGCGCACGGCTGAGGTCAAACGAGACGCGGTCATTGCACAGGCCGAGGCGGATCGTGATGCGACCATTAGGTCAGCGAATGCGCGTCAGGCGGGCGAGACCGCCAAATTCCAGGCGGAGACCCAGATCGCCGAGGCGCAGAAGAACTACTTGCTGCAAAAGGCGAGTTTCGATGCTGCCACGAATGAAGCCAAGGCCCAGGCGGACCTCGCCTATGACCTGCAGCGCTTCAAGACAAGCCAGTCCTTGAAGCGCGAGGAAGTGCAGGTTGCTGTAGTTGAGAAGGAGCAGCAGATCGTGGTTCAGGAGCGTGAGATTCTGCGGCGTGAAAAGGAACTCGAGGCCACCGTCAAGCGCCAGGCGGACGCCGAGCGCTATAAGGTCCAGACGGAGGCCGAAGCCAATCGCTTCAAGTTCGAGACCGAAGCTCGCGGCCAGGCGGAGGCTCAGAAGTTGAAGGGCTTTGCGCAGGCGGAGGTGGTAAAGGCGACCGGCACGGCTGAGGCGGACGTCGTCGCGCTCAAGGGTACAGCCGAGGCTCAAGCGATGGCCAAAAAGGCCGATTCCTGGAAGGAGTACAACCAGGCGGCCGTAGTTCAGCTCGTCCTTCAGGCTTTGCCGGAAATCGCCCAGGCGATCGCACAACCGCTGAGCAAGACGGAATCGATCACGATTGTCAACACAGGGGGCGACAGGTCAGGAGCCGGCGCCGCCAAGGTCACTCGTGACGTTGCGGACATCATGGCCCAACTGCCGCCCATCGTGGAGAGCCTCGCCGGCATCGATCTCAAGAAGCTCGTGGATCTGGTCCCGCAACTTGCCGCGGATCAGCCCCAAAAGCCTGAGGCAAAGGCGAAGTGACGAATGACGAGTGGCGAGTGAAGACCCCGCTTTTACTCGTCACTCGTCACTTCCTCGTTTGTCGGTTCCCCGCGCGGGGCAGAATGCACTCCCAGGAACGCCGCTACTGGTTCTTGATCACGATGCGCTTCTTGTCTTTCCCGCCGTATTTGGAATTGGTATTGAATTCCAGCCAGCCTTCGTTGCCTGACATCTTAATCAGACATCGGAATCGCCTGCTGTCATTTCCCCGCAAGCGGAATTCTGCCCCCTGCCTGCCCAGAGCCGGCGCGGCGCTCGCCGCATTGAGCGCATCCAGCCTGGGCGCGCCGGCGGGGATTTCGAGCAGCGAGATATTGTCGGACGACGAGACGGTCAGTTTGTCATTTACTGCGGTTTTGAGCAGGACCGCCCGATCCGAAGAGGTCGGGTAAACACGGTCGTTTTTGACCGTGACATCGACCCAGTAAAGATCACCGGTGGCAGGAACAATCGACACCGGGCCGATCTCCACTTTGGGGAATTGGCTGGCGCAATACAGGACAAACTGCGCCTGCTTGAGTGCCTCTGCTTCCATGTATCGGGCAGGCGGAGTCCGGTCCACGTGTTTCTTGGCAGTGCCGCCGATCCAGATTTCCCCGAGATCAGGGTGATTGAACTTGTGTGGAGTAATCCAGCCTTCACCGGCCAGCTCCGTATCAATCCACTTCATATACTCTTCATCATCGACTCTGCCGTCGTTGTTCAGATCTGCTTCAGAGACCGGGCTGCCCCACAGCTCGATCAGGTAAGCGAAGGCGCCCAGCGTGTAATACGAATCTGCTTGCGCCTGTCCGGAGAGGCCGCTGATGGTTGGATTGTAGTCTTTGAGGATGCGGGCTCCTTGCGTGACGATGGCCATCTGCGTTTCCATGTCGGTTTGATACTCGGGCGCCACCGTCCGGTCGAAGAGCTGGGCATACTTGTTCGTCTTGCGCAACTCCTGCAGTTGCTGGCTGACCCGGGCAGCGGATTGCTGCCGCTGTTCCGGAGTCAGAGTGCCGCGCGAGTCCGGCGGAGCGGCAAACATGATCAGCCTGCCGGTGTTGTGAAAGTGAAAGCTGGCGAAAACGTTGCCGTGCTTCCGCCGAAACTCCATTACATTGCGGGTCTCGGATTCCGAGAGCGGGTACGGCCAGCCGGAAGCCAAGTCCCAGCCGTAAGAAAAGTTCCGGTTGGGATCCGGTCCGCCGATATCGTCCTCATTGATCCTTCCGTCCCCGTCGTTGTCATAACCTTCTTCACCGATGCGGCGGAAGCGCTTTGCTTCGTCACTCGGATCTGTAATCCGAATGAACCGTCTCTTGTCGGATGACAGCTTGTATTCGCCGGCAGGATCCTCTTTCCACATGACTGAGATCTCGCCGTCACCGTCGACGTCTTCGGTTTGGTCCTCGTCGTAGAGCCCATCGCCGTCGTTATCCTCCATGCGGTAGGGTTCACGCGGATTGTTGGCGGTATTTGGAAAGGAAGCGTACGAATCGTTAGCGTCCACGTTCAACCCGGGCAGGATGTAGAACGTTCGGGTGTTGACGAGATCGTATACATATGGATCGTAATCGTAGCGGGTCAGGAGGTACCAGGCGGTGTACAAGGAGCAGGTGATGCCGTTGATCTCGTTTCCATGAATGGCGCCGTCGACCCACATCGCCGTCTTCTCTTCCGGTTTTCCGGTCGACTTGGCTGTAATGGTCAACAGGTACTGATCCCGCCCCATGCGGCTCTTGCCGATGCTGCTGATATCGGCGAGTTGGGGGTACTGCTTCTGCAAGTCGTGCATGATCTTGGTCCACTCGGCGTACGAGTAGTAGTGTTTCCAACTGATGGGAAAATCCTGCTCGCCATGGTAGCCGCCGGGACTCGTCTGCAGCTTTTTCTGCGCGATCGCCGGATTAAGGCCCAATGCGGTCACCAGGACGGCCAGGAAAAGCACCGGAATCGATAGGATGTACTTGTTCGTATGCATGATGGTCCCCCGTCCTAATTGACTTTGAGTTCCGTGACTTTGGTGCCGCCCTTTTGTGACGTCAGAACAACTTTAAGCGGCGTGTCGCCTTCAATCGCGACGAGCCAAGTGATTTCTCGAGTGTTGCCGGTCCCCTTGACTTGCTGCTGTTCCGGAGCGGCCCCCCGCCCTCTCGCCTGTGGAGGCGCTCCTGGTGCACCAGGCGTGCCGCCCCGGCCGCCACGGCCTGCCAGGGCTTCGGGCTGAGCAGGAGCGCTATAGCCAGGAATTGCCATGGCACCGTCGAGAACGCCGATCCTTGTCCACTGGTTGCCTTCCAGAAAGCGAATTTTGTCCCGGTCGCCGATCAGCCAGATTGCGTCCTCACGATTGCCGGCCAGCGTCGCGCCCCTGGCCGTTTGGGTGGGGAGTTCGCCCATGTTCTTGACAGTCGCCACCACGTGAACGACCTTGTACTTCCCTACAGGTTTCCCCTTTTTCACCGTAAAGGTGTCGCCCTGCTGTTCCACCTTGGCGTCGCTGGCATTATCGGTAGTGTACAGGACGGTCGCCTTGGCATCGGCGATCTCAAGGCGCGGCAGGAGCTTCGCCCGGTAGAGCTCGAATTGCCAGTGCGTCTCGCAGAGGGCTGTAAGAGATGCCCCCGGAATGGCGTTTCCGGGACTGTACTTGGCCACCCAGCCGCCGATTTCGCCTTCTCCCAACCCGGGGTAGTTGAATTGCTTCCAGGGGACGAAGGCTTTGCCGCCCAGTGCCGTCTCCTGATATTTGATGTATGCGCTCTCCCACAGGCCGCGATCATTCTCGCCGGAGTATCCTGGAAGGCCCCTGGAATCCTTTTGCCAGTTCCAGAGTTCAGTGCTCAGAGCGTATGCGCCGAACTCGGCGTATGCCCAATCAAGGAAAGAGCCATAGCCGTAGGGGTTCCTCTGCTCTTCATTGTAAGGATGACGCCACCCCTGCGGTCCCCGGGCGCCGCCGGCAGACGGAGGTCTTGCCGCGGTCCGCGCCTGCGCTGCCTGTGCTGCTGCGGCGGGCCGCGCTTGTGCTGCCTGGGCAGCCGGGCGGCTCTCCTGAGCGGCGGCTGTTTTCCAGGTCTCGGGAATCTCCTCACCGATCAGCTCCAGGTACTTTCTGCCCATTACCATGTCGAAGATGGCCATGTCTTTGGGATCCATCCGGCTGTCGGGCCAGCGCGCAAAGGGACGATAGGTGAACCCGCCGGAGGTGTGGAAGGATTGCGTCATCAGGATGTTGGTGTGATTGGTGAAGAATTCCAGAATCGCGTGACCTTCAGGCGAAGAGGATGGATAGTAGCCGCTGCCACCCTGGAAGCCATCATCCTTGTACCAGCCTTCGGGGAAGTTGCTGTTGATGTCGATCCCTCCGGCAGCGGCGGCGTTTTCACTCTGCTGCCCTTCCCACACGCGGGAATAGCGCTCTTTGGTCGTGCTCTCGCTTGCGGCCAGTGGCACCAGAACTCGGGGATCCGCGTCATAGAGGATATACCGCCCTCTGGGGTCCCTGTAACGGAACTGTGAGATAATGCCGTCACCGTTAACGTCCCTGGGCGTGCCGGCGCCGCTCGGTACGTTAGCGACCTCGTCCGGAGCCGGTGAATTCTGGAGCTGCAAAATGCCGGCCTCGACGCTGTTGAACACGCCATCGGGATTGACGACGGGACAGATATAGAAGGTGTTATCGTCGATCAGCTTCGTGATCTCGCCATCCGGACCGTAGTTGGATGCAAGCTTGTCGATGATATAAAGACAAACCTCGGTGCCGGTGAACTCGTTTCCGTGGATGCCGCCGTCGATCCAGATGCCGGGCTTGCCCTGGTAAGGCTTCATCGGAATCACGTTTTGCGTATTCGGCTCGTTGCGCATGTTGCGCAGCGGGACATGCTTGTCGATAGTCGTCCCCGTCTTCATGTTTGAGATTGCCACAACGTAAATGGGACGATCCTTGTTGCTCTTGCCGATCTCGATCAGTTCGATGATGTCGGGGTAGGCGGCGGCAATTTTCTTTAAATAGTCGACCGTTCCTGTGTAGCCGTGGAAATCATTGAACGAAATAGGGACCTTTTGCGCCGAGGATGCCGGCGCAGCTCCGAGAACAAGACAGACTCCCAGGATGAATCCCATTCCGCCCCACTTGCTTGGTGATAGTTTCATCGGTGTGTTCCTCCCAGCGAGTGAGAATGAAGCGCCATGACGATTGGTAAACTCGATATGGGCGCGCTCTTCAGCGCTAGTGTGCGATAGCTGGGCCTGAAATCTCCAGCGAATTTTTTGGCAGACGAATCCCAACCGGATGCAGCCGCACGGCTGATTCCAATACGATAAACGGCCGCTTTCCCTAGCGGCTATCTCTTAGCTCGGTACCGGTTGACGTCGGCGAATACGTCGATCACCCGCACCCGCGTCGGGAACGTGGCGCCGTGCTCGACGTTGGCGGGAATATGGTACGAGTCGCCGGCTCGATATCGTTGCGTCACCCCTCCGATGGTCAGCTCCATCTCGCCTTCCACCACGACGCCCCATTGCTCGCCGTGCCGGTGCGGCGCCACCTCGCCAATGGGATCGATGTCCATGAATATGATTTGATGGTTTGGAGCCTGTGAGATCCTGCCCCGGACGCCTGGGAACGGGATGTCGGCTTCGGGAAGCTTTGTGACAAAATCGGGGAATGGTGCCGCGCTCATAGTTACCCTCCTTGCGTCAGTGACGAGTGACGAGTAAAACAGTACAGAGGTTTTCGTTTGTCACTCGTCACTTCTTTGCGCGCGCGGGCCGGCTATCGTCCGGGTCCGAGCAGCTTGTTGAGCTCAGTGCGGGCCGCATCGAGTTCCTTCTTGAGAACTTGATAGCGCTCGACCGCGTCGCGCCCGATCTTCTGATCCACTCCTGCCGTCATTCCTGCCAGGTACGTAATGTGCGCCTGCAGGCCAGGCTTGCCGTAACGGACCGGTTCAGTGAGAAGCTTCGCCGCGATGGCCTCCAGGCGCTTTGCAGTTTCAGCATCCGCTCCGGTCGCGCTGCGCAGCTTCGTCTGCGCCTCCTTCAGGCGCGCGACTGTCTGGTTGGCCTCCTCAACCAGCTCCCGCACGCGCGCGTTGTGCTCGAACTGTTCCTTGAGGTCGGCCGCCGTTACACCCTCGGCTGCGATCCTGGGATCGATGAGCACATTGAGCGGCTGGGTCAACACCGTTCCATCCACTTTCAGCCGGGCCTGATACTGCCCCGGAGGCGCGGTCAGCCCGGACTGATACTGGACATTCCAGACAAAGCGGTTCAGCCCGGCGCTTTTTGTCACGCGTGCAGGCGGCATGCCGCCGCGACCTCCCCGGCCTTGCATCATTGCGGTATCCAGATCGCCGGCAATCATTCCGGCTTCGGCGCCACCCCCGCTCCCGCGCCCGGCTCTGCCGCCGGCGGCTGGGGGCGCGCTGCTGTTGTACGTGTTGACCAGGTTGCCGGCCGCATCCAGGATGACGATCGTCACGGCACCCGCCGGCTCATTCGGCAGGAAGTACTCGATCGCAGGCCCAAGCAAACTCGCCCCGACACGCGTGCGATATCCGTCGCGTGGTTTGAAGAGACATGCCTGGGACGGTGTCACCTGCGGCGTTAGCTGATGAAGCGAGCTGATGTTGTCCAGAATCCAGAAAGCTCGCCCCTGGGTCGTGACCACCAGATCCTTGCGGTGCACCTTGATGTCCGTGACCGGAACGTTCGGCAGGTTGAGCTGGAACGGCTGCCAGTGCGCGCCGTTGTCGAACGAGATGAACATGCCGAATTCGGTTCCGGCATAGAGCAATCCTTCACGGTCGGGATCCTCGCGAACGACGCGCGTCGGCCAGTCGGCTGGAATGCCGTTCCGGCCGTCGGTCAGCCGTGTCCACGTCTTGCCGTAATCGTCCGTTCGATAGATATACGGCTGGTAGTCTCCCAGCAGATATCGGTAGATCGCGTAGTAGGCCGAGCCTTTCCGGTGCGGTGACGCCTCGATATACTGGACGCGGCCGCCGGGCGGCAGGTCCTTCGGTGTTATGTTGGTCCACGTCTTGCCGTTATCCCGCGTGATGTGGAACGGCCCGTCGTTCGCTCCTGTCCAGATGATGCCGCGTTCGAGCGGCGACTCCGTGATTGCATACAGCGTGCTGTAGAACTCTTCGCCCGTGACGTCACGCGTGATCGGCTCGCCGCTGACGCCCTGGCAGCACTCCGGTTTCGCCGTCAGGTCAGGCGAGATCGTTTCCCACGTCACGCCCCGGTTGCGTGTTCGATGAAGATACTGCGATCCATAGTACAGGACGTCCGGGTCATGCGGAGAGACGGCCATCGGCGAGACGCGTTGAAACCGCAGGATCAGGTCGCTCGCCGGGTTGCCGTACAGCGACTGTGCTCCGATCCAGTAATTCTTCTCCTGGCCGGTCTTGAGGTTCATCCAACTGTACTGGCCCTTGCATGAACCATAGACGATGTTCGCGTCGCGCGGGTGCGGCATGATCGGGCCCGTCTCGCAGCCGGGGCCGGAGCGGAAGTCCTCGCGATTGAAGGGATCCGCCAGGCTGGTGATGATGATCGTGTTGCTGTCTTGCTGTGCGCCGTACAGATGGTACGGGAACTCGTTATCCACCCACACGCCGTAGATTTCCGCCGTGGGCTGGTTCATCTGTGTCGACCAGGTCTTGCCGCCGTCGAAGGAGACGTTCGCGCCGCCGTCGTTCGATTGGATCATGGTTTTGCCGTCTTTCGGGCTGATCCAGATGTCGTGATTGTCCCCGTGCGGGGTTCCGAACCGGGTAAATGTCTTGCCGCCGTCGGTCGACTTGAAGAAACTCTCGGCGCCGGCGTATACGACATCCGCATTGGTGGGATCGGCGCCCAGCGTGGTGTAATAGAACGGGCGCGTGATCAGCGAGTCTTGCGAGTTGATCAGCGTCCACGTCTGTCCGGCGTTGTCTGAGCGATAGAAACCACCGCCGGGCTTCGCTTCGACGAGCGCGTAGACGCGGTTCGGATTCGCGTTAGTGACGGCGAGGTTACCCTTGCCGATGAGTTCGCCGGGCAGGCCGGCCATGATCTTCGTAAAGGATTCGCCACCGTCCGTGCTCTTGTAGAACCCGCCCTCGCGAGATCCGCTGATGATGGTCCACGGTTTGCGCTCGAGCCGCGACATCCAGGCATAGACGACGTTCGGATTGCCGGGTTGAAGCTCGACGTCCATTGCGCCGACGGTGTCGGAAATGAATAGCGTCTTGCGCCAGGTCCGGCCGCCGTCGGCCGTCTTGAAGATGCCCCGCTCGCTGTTGGGCTTGAAGATGTCTCCCGTTGCCGACACCCACACGATGTCCGGATTGGTGGGGTGGATTCGGACCGCGCCGATCTGGCCGGCGTTGTAAAGCCCGGCGAACTGCCAGGTCTTGCCGCCGTCGGCCGTTTTGTATACCCCGCGGCCCGTCGACACGTTGCTGCGTACACCGTCCGAACCGGTGCCGAGATAGATGACGTTCGGATCTGAGTCGGCGACAGCAATCGATCCGGTCGATCCGAGCGGGACCTTCCCGTCAGTCAGCGGCACCCACGTGACACCGCCATCCGTCGTCCGGAACAGCCCGCCGCTGGCAACGCCCATGTAAAAGGTGCGCGGCTGAGACGGCACGCCGGTCACGGTTGTGACACGTCCGCCCCGCGACGGCCCGATCAATCGATAATGCAACCCGTTGAAGAACACAGGATCTACGCTCGCCATCATCGGCTGGTGGACTCCCGGCCTCTGCGGCTGACGCACGGCCGGCGATTGTCCCTGGAGATAGAAGGGTCCAGCCGCAAGCGCAACTAGAGCCAGAATCTTCGTAAGATTACGAGCCATGGTTCCGTCCCTCCAAATAGGTGAATCAATTGGAAAGTGACGAATGACGGGCGACGAGTAAAACAGTACTGGGATTTTCATTCGTCACTCGTCACTTTTTTAATTCGTCGATTTCCTGCTGCAACCTGCGCGCCCCCTCCTCGTCCCCCTTTTTCCGCATCCAATCGCGCGCCTGTTCGAGTTTTTGCACTGCACTGTCGAAGTCCTTTTGGTGATCTTTGCGGAACTGCTCCAACTTGTCCTTTGCCTGCTTGGCTCCTTCTTCTGCCAACGACTTGAGTTGCCCCAGGGCAGCTTCAACCTCTGTGCGATAGGGTGACTGGTTGTACTCCTCGATAAGCGCTGCAGCCTGGTCTTTGAGTTGCTGCCAGTACGCGAGAGTCAATTGCTTTCCCTGCTCGACCAATGTGGGCTTGGGTGGGCTTATGCCCTGAACCCTTTCTCCGTCGGCATAGGGAAGGCCGGGTTGGGCTGGGGTTTCAATTTCGATGGCATTGCTGCCGACGAGTCCGAAGAGGGACGCGCGCTTCAGAGTGAAGCTCGTGCCGTGAGTGATTCTGCCGGCGTAATCTTCGCTCAGCCGGATGGTGACGCCGATCTGGTTTTCGACGAGGGGGTCGATTTTCATGACTCTTCCGACCGTGTAACCGCGCCAAACGACTGGATCCTCTCTTTTCAGATCTCCAATATCGGGAAAGAGAACCACCAGCGTGCGCGGTCCCCCGCTGAGCAGAAGCCAAATCAGGATCACGACTGCAATGATGACCGCAGCCACGCTGAGCCACAATCCCTTGTTTTCTCGAAAAGACATGGCAGCCTCCGTTGAGGTCAGGGTTGGCGGTTATGATAGCATCGTTTACTCAGGGTTCGATGTGCCGGCGCCGGGATTCGTCATTCCCGCGCGGCGGCGGAGTAACCTTCTGGTCTCTTCGATGCCCAGGAACAGGGTTCCGGAAAGATAGATCGCGCCGAAGACCCCCAAAGCGCCAACCCCGTCAATGACCGGCTGGAGGGAAGAACGAACTGCTGCGATCCCATGAAGGACCGGCAGTGCGAAGTGAACCCCCAGAAGGGACACGATTCCTGCGGCAAGCGCAGGTCCCCACAACTTGAGGTAGAAAGTGGGTTCGATGCGGACCTTGCCGATTCTTTTCTCCATCGCGGCGCGAAGCAGCAGGTACTCGATCCAGCCGGCAATTCCGGCGGATGAAGTCAGGCCCACGGCCCCGAATACGAGCGCGGCGTCTTCAGGGCGCGGCGCAGGCAGCTGAAGCAGCCCCGAGATCACCCATGCAATGAACGGCCGGAGGGGAAAGGCAAACAGATATCCGAGTGCCGCTGTCAGCGCCACCCTGACGGCCGCAAAGCGGAGCGGGGTTGTCGTGTCGTGGAGGGCGTAAAAAGCTGAGTTGTATATGCGGCCGCGCGTGACTGCAAGCATGCCGATCGTCGAGCCGGCCAGGACATATGCGACGTAAGTGCTGTCGGCCCGTCCGAAGTGGCCTGTCTGGTAGAGAGCCCCCACCAGCATGCGTCCGATCAAGAGGAATCCCACCACCGTGGGTATGATGAAAAAGGCTACCTGACGGATGCCGGCAGTGAGCCGCCGGCGCAGGGTCGCCGTGATTTCTTCCCGCGTGCCGATGGCGCTCGACATCTGCGGCAACTCGGCTGCGGCGACCGACATGCCGAAGAGGCTGATGGGAAGCAGGTAGATCGTCTGGGCATAACCGAGCACGGAGACCGCTCCGGCGCCATTCTGCAGATAGCTGGCGATCAACTGGTCGACATAGGCGCTGATCTGGACTACGCCGCGACCCAGCACGGCCGGGCCGGTAGTCCGGATAACCGTTTTGACCGGCGGAAGGGAAGTCTGGATTGCAAACCGAATTCCTCTCGCGTAGCGGAAGACAAACGGCAGTTGCACGGCAAATTGCAGAAAGGAACCCGCGACTGTTCCCCAGGCAAGGGCGACGGCGAGGGAGACCTGGCTGAGGCGCGTTCCCAGGGCGACCATCGTGGCGATCATTGCCGTGTTCCAGAGCACGGGCGCCACGTACGAAATGAAGAACTTGCGGTGGCTGTTCAGAATTCCCAGGCACCAGGCGCTGAGAACCAGGACGCCTACGCCGGGGAAGAGGATCCTCACGACCTGGATCGTGAGTTGGCGGGCTTCCCCTTTGAATCCTGGAACGATGAGGTCGACGATCAAAGGCGTCAGGATCATGCCGAGCAGCACGGAAATGCTGACAAACACGGCCAGGATCGAGGCAATCGCGCCCGCCACGCGGCCGGCCAGTTCCTCATCCCCCTGGGCAAGCAGACGCGCGTAGACAGGGATGAAGGACGCGGAGAGCACACCTTCGCCGAAAAGATTCTGCAGGAAATTCGGAATGCGCAGGCCGGCGCGGAAGACGCCGGCGGCCATCGACGTGCCGCCGAAGTAGTAGGCAAAAGCGCGCTCGCGAATCAAACCCGCGACACGGCTCAGCAGAATTCCAGCCGCAACGAGAAAAGCGAAACCGGAGGAATGGCGCTGGCGGCCTTCCAATGACCTGCTCCTTTCCTATTTTGGTTCTTGGTCGTGGAACAATATTCCGCCGGCAACTATCTGCTTGGGCATTCGAGGTCCTTCCAAACCAAGGCAAGTTCGCCCTGATCATACTGGCAAATGGAAGCTGGACCAAGCGTCTTGAGAGAGCGGCGGCTGCCACCATGCCAACTGCGGAAATTTGTGGCATTCGCGGCAATGGAGTTTTATCTTGTCTCTTCAGGTCCTGGAGTCGATGACAGAAAATGCGCACGAATCTCAGCAACAGGCTGAGCGTGGGAGATTCAGACAGAGTCGGACCTGCCGTTTCCGGACCCAATCCCAAGGTTCTCTAGTGCAGCGGGAGCTGCAAAAAGGAGACGACTTATGAACAGAGCCATAAGAGCGCTAATACTCGTTTGCTGTGTCATATCGTTTGCGGTTTTGTGCGACACTTCAGCCCAGGTTCAGGCGCCCAAAGAGGGCGTGGCCAGATTCTGGGTGGTTCCAGGGTATCGCCATGGCCCCAGCTATTTTCGCCGCAATTTCCTGGTAGAAACCACACCGCTCCAGGAAGGGGTTATGGACTTCAAGCACTATCACAAGTACACGGAAATGGTCGACTTCTTCAAGAAGTGGGAGAAGCAGTACCCCGACCTCGTCGATCTTTACGTGGTTGCGCAGAGCTTCGGCGGCATTGATATCTATCAGCTAACCGTGACGAACAAGAAGACCGGCAGGGCTACCGACAAGCCGGCAATGTACGTTGAGGGAAACCGTCACTCCGGCGAGGTCACTGCGGCCGAATCAGCGCTCTGGATGCTGAACTACATGCTCACCAACTATGGGAAGGACAGAGAAGTTACTCGCCTCCTTGATAACTTTACTTACTACTTCCGCCCGGTGAACAATCCCGACGGCAACCTTCTCTATCTCGAGACTGCCCAGTCGAACCGCAGCACGATTCGTCCTTACGACGAAGACGGAGACGGCCTGTTGGATGAGGATCCGCCCACCGATATCGATGGCGACGGCTGGGTTCGCCAGATGCGCGTCCATGTGGGCATGGGCAAGGGGAATTATGTGATCGATACACGCGACCCGAAAGGCCGTTTGATGAAGGCAGTTCCGCAGGGCCAGGGTGACTATCAGGTCATGCGTGAAGGGATTGATCATGATAAGGACGGCAGAATGGGTGAAGACGGCATCGGCGGCCTGGACCTTCACCGTAACTATGTGGAAAACTGGCGGCCGATGACTGAAGCGACCGGCCGCGGTTTCACCCAGGGCGGCGCGGGGGAGTATCCCCTCTCCGAAATCGAAACCCGCTCCGTCGTCACGTTTCTCTTGTCTCATCCCAACATTTCTGTGGCGAACTCGATGGACACTGCGGTTCCCATGCACTTGCGGCCGCCATCCACCTCGCCCAGTGACGAGCGTATGTATCCGGAGGATCTGAAGCTTTACCAGGAGTTCGACAAACGCGGCAAGGAGATCACCGGTTACGCGCGCGCCGGCGATGTGTACGTTGACTATAGCGGCGGCCGTGGCAGCCCGCTTTTCGGTCACGGCCCGGATTTCGGCTACTGGTATTACGGCGCCATCTGGTATGGCGATGAACTCTATGACGGCGGGCGCAGCGTCGGCGATTACAACAAGGACGGTGTCACCGATGAGCTGGACCGCTTGCAGTACAACGATAAAGAGCTCAGGGTCACCCGTTTCCAGCCTTGGACCAAGGTAATTCATCCCGATCTTGGGGAAGTGGAAGTTGGCGGCTGGGACTCCAAGTTCTGGAACCAAAACCCGCCTCCCGAAAAACTGGAAGAATGGGCCGAAAAAGAGGCTCGCTTCAACCTCATGCTGGCCGGCAGTCTGCCGCACGTGGTGATGCAGGAGCCGAAGATCACCTCTCAAGGCAATGAGTATACTGTAGAGGTCAATGTTCAGAATCAAGGCTTCATCCCGACGGCTTTGCGCCAGGCGCAGTTGGTCAAGATCGTACGTCCTGACAGCGTGTCCCTGGTGTTTCCACCAGGCATGATCTCGGGGCAGGGAAGAGGTGGCCGCGGAGAATTCGGAGGAGGCGGTGGCGGCAGAGGAGGTGGCCGTGGAGAGATCGGACAACCGCAGCAACCTGTAACGCCGAGTCAGGACAAAGTTACCATGCTGGAGCCGCAAGACCGCACCTCAATCACCATCGATCGGCTTGCCGGCGATGAGACCAAGACGGTGACTTTTAGAGTCCGCCTCAACAGCATTTCCGGCACTGATTGCACAATCCAGTACGCTTCAACCCGAGGCGGCGTTGTCGAAAAGAAGATTTATATCGGCAAGAGGTGAAATTGGGTGACAGGCAGCGAATTGCCCAATTGGATTGTCACGGTCGTCGCAACGACAATTCCGTTCTCGTAGAAGCCAGGAGCCAGAAGCTAGAAGCCAGAATATTCATCAGGCTGCTGTACACATCGGCGTAGACTCTTATCCCATGCAAGCCGGGTGCCCCGTGAATCGATTCCGGCTTCTGGCGGGATGGCTAGTCTTACGGGGATGCGACATTTCTCGGGCAATTCGGCGCCTGTCGCCGGATTTCGTGTTGTTGAATGGGTGGTCCGGCGGTGATAGCATGATGTTTCCTAGAGGCGGTCTCAATATTGCCTCCGATTCCGAGAGAGTAGGAGCGGGAAATGTCTGAGTTCCAAAAGCACCTTTACCTCATTCTCTACCCCAACGAAGCGTTGGTAGCGTCGCAATTGTCGCCAGAAGAATTCGCAAAGCACTATTCCATCGGCACCCCTCGGCACTTTACGGGCAAGGTGATCTTTGCTGAGGTTGACAGCGGTTTCCGTAGCGACTACCTGCGGATTGAAGAATATTTGGGATACACGGAGTCGGGGCAGCCCGGTGTGCCGAAGCGCACCAAGTTCGTAAAATCTTATCGTGTGCTCGAGCACATCGATTTCGCAGCCTTGCGCAAATTGTACCTTGTTACCACCGACGGAGCGTCGCTGGGTCTGGATCGGAGCGAAGAGCCGGCGGACGGCGGCACCAAGGGCCGCGTGCGCGTGTATCAGGAAATATGTCCGCTGCAGCTCCTGGTGGCCTCCAACCTTGATCCGCGGGCGTTTGGCAAATACATCACTGCCGAAACGTGGTCCAAGGGTGCGCCTAAGATTTTCTTCACGCAGTACGATATCGACGTGGAAGAGGTCGTGAGCCGCAAAGAGGTTCAGGCGTTCAACATGGGGCCTCTCCCCAACGTCAACCCCACCAACCTGCCAAATGCCCTCAAGGAGCTGCAGGCGGACCCCAACAAGAAGACCAAGACCGTCAGCCTCAATCCAAACCTTGATGTGATGAGCTATAAGGCTATTCAGCCCGGGTTCTGGTTCGCGGCTGGGGCCTCGATCGTGTTTTACCGCATGCCCACCATGGATGAGCTGCACTATCAGCACTACTCCTGGTGGCGGCACCTCTAGAGTTTGGTACAGGAGTTGCTCTGTTCGTGCTGTGACTGATGGATCCTCTATAACTCGTTTATTGCCGTTGCCATTCTGTCCAGCGCCTCGGCAAGCGTCTTGCGCGGGCAAGCAAAGTTCAGCCGGACGAAACCCTCTCCGCCCTTCCCGAAGTCGGGCCCGTTGTTGAGACCTACGTGCGCTCTCTTTAAGAAGAACTCGGCCGGATTTCCCGGGATGCCGGCTCCTTTGCAGTCGAGCCAAGCGAGGTAAGTAGCTTCCACTGCACACATCCGCATCGCCGGCACTCTTTCGCGGAGGAACTTGGCCAAATAGTCTCGGTTGCCCTGCAAGTAGACTAGGACCTGATCCAGCCACTCCTGGCCGTCTCTTAAGGCAGCGAGCGCAGCTACGTGCCCCATGATGTTCACTCCAGGAACAATGCCGAAGCAGGTGTCCATCCAGATTCTTCGCAGCGCTTCGTTCCTGATTATGGCGTACCCGCAGTCGAGGCCGGCCAGATTGTACGTCTTGCTTGGAGACATCAGCGTGACGGTTTTGTCGGCAACTTCAGGGCTGAGCGTCGCAACCGGAATGTGCCGGCTTCCGGGGTAAACCAGATCGCAATGGATTTCGTCGGAGCAGATGATCAAGTGATGACGAAGGCAGATCTCAGCCATCTTTTCCAATTCGGTCTTTGTATACACCCGGCCCACGGGGTTGTGTGGATTGCAGAGTACAAAGACTCGGGTACGGGCTGTGATTGCCTTTTCGAATTGGTCGGAATCGATTTCGTACGTGTCTCCTGTCCTGACTAAAGGCGGGTCATAGACTGCTCTGCCGTGGTGCACCGGGTCTCTGAGAAAATGGAAATACACAGGCGGCTGCACCAACACCCCATCTCCGGGACCGGCAAATGCCTGAAAAGCGACGTTCAGACCCGTCACTAGTCCCGGCGAAAACAGAATTTGCTCCTCGCTTGTCTCCCATTGATAAAGTCTGGCCAACCTGTCTTGAAGCACTCTCCTCAGCGCCTGCGTGGGCCGGCTATATCCGAAGATGCCGTGGTCGATTCGCTCGTGCAGAGCCTGGATGATAGGCTCTGCGGCTCTGAAGTCCATGTCCGCGACCCAGAGGGGGATCACATCATCGGAGTACAATCCCCATTTGATGCTGTCGGTGCCTCTTCTCTCAATCACCTGATCAAGATCGTATTGCATCATTTTCTCCGGTTTCCTTGAGGTTGCCTGCCGAGTCAGTGCAGGTGATAGGACTGGTGTCAGGTCTGGAAAATCTCATTTTCGTCCTGTGCAACCACAAGAGATAACAGAAGGCAGTGGCCCAAGATGAGATTTTCCAGACCTGACACCGGCGGCAAAGAACTTCTCAGGTGACGTGACCTGGTTCTGCGCCTTTGCGATTCGACCCAGGTGGGCCGGGCATAGGAGAACCAGCGCCGCAATGACGGAAACCGTCTTAACGAACCTCAGTTTTCCTCTCATGGGATCCTCCGTTGTCAAGGCCGGCTCCGGCTTCTATCACAGCATCGCCCTGATTTTCAAGGTTCGTGCTCGCGAATTTGGATCACGAAAGAGATGACTGATATCAGGCGCACGAGGCTATCACCAAATACAAGCGCCGACGGTGCGTTCCATTGTCGGAATCGCAAGGCTATCGCGAATACTAAGCGCCAAAGGCGCGTTCCATACCAGCCTGGGGCAACGCCCC
>Ga0315282_10001129_pt1 | contig 51355 bp, 57 predicted proteins | sample YL17G07_20_MG_FD_203693 | JGI IMG/M metagenome (GOLD analysis project Ga0315282, IMG submission 203693) | Sediment microbial communities from Yellowstone Lake, YNP, Wyoming, USA - YL17G07_20 | ecosystem: Environmental > Aquatic > Freshwater > Lake > Sediment | place: USA: Wyoming | collected...
CTTGTCCCAGCAGTTCCACAGCGCGCCGGCGCCGCTGCTCAAGCTGCTTTTGGGTCCCATATGGTCTCATGGAACCATGATAACACATTTAAAAACAATATTCCATTACTTTTGCGTAACTCAATAGGATGGAAAGAAAAGCAGATGAGATTAAGAAAATTGTCAAGGAAGGTTACGCAAAGGCAGTGAAGCAGGCTACTTCGTGCTGTTCTTCGAACTCTTGTTGTAGCGGCACAAGCCAAGCTAAAATTATAAGTAAGACGGTTGGTTATAGTGATGCCGAAATGAATGCTGTTCCTGAGGGTGCGAATCTGGGGTTTGGTTGTGGCAATCCTGTTGCATTGGCGTCCTTAAAAGAAGGCGACATTGTGCTTGATCTGGGAAGTGGGGCGGGGTTTGATGCATTTCTGGCGGCTCAAAGAGTTGGTAAAACAGGCCGTGTTATCGGTGTTGACATGACACCGGAGATGATCGACAAAGCGAAGGAAAACGCCCAAAAAGGCGAATATTCTAATGTGGAGTTTCGTTTAGGCGAGATCGAGAAACTTCCCGTAGGAGATAATTCCATCGACGTGATTATCTCCAATTGTGTGATTAATCTTTCGCCTGATAAAGAGGCGGTATTTAAAGAGGGACATAGAGTATTAAAATCAGGCGGTAGGTTGATGGTTTCAGATTTAGTGCTTACCAAAGAGTTGCCGAGCGCCATTAAAAAGTCTGTTGAGGCTTATGTGGGCTGTCTTGCCGGAGCGATTAAGAAAGACGAATATCTAAAACTTATAACAATGGCCGGCTTTCAGGATGTTAAGGTGATCAGTGACTCGAGTTATCCGGTAGATGCAATGTTTGACAATCTTAAGGGTGCCGAAAATACAATAGCCAGTATAAAAGTTTCGGCTGTGAAAAAATAAAAGGAAGGGGGGAATATATGCAATTCAAAAAGATATTAGTCCCAATTGACTTCTCGCATTTTTCCAAAAAGGCGCTGCTTGAGGCGGTAAAGCTGGCTGAATGCTGCGGTGGGAAGATTTTTCTCCTGCATGTGGAAGAGGACCTTTTTCATATGAAGCAAATCCACAAAGTCCATCCTCCCCTGGAAGGCATTTGCGATAAGTTCCATAAAGATTTTATAGTTGAGAATAAAAAAAGGCTCGAAGAATTTAAATCTTATATCCCAAAAAAGTTGTTTTCGGGGGCGTTGATAAAGGAAGGCCATCCGTTTGTGGAGATCGTAAAATTTGCCAAGGATAGATGTATGGACCTGATAGTTATGTCAAGCCGCGGCAGAAGCGATATTAAGCACGCGCTTTTAGGCTCTACCGCGGAAAAGGTAGCGCGCAAAGCATTATGCGCTGTTTTAATCGTTAAAGACAGGGCCTGTAAAACAATATCTTTTTAATAAACGGGGGGCAATATGAAGATCGAAATTTTAGGCATGGGTTGCCCGAAATGCAAAAAACTCTACGAAAACGCACAATCCGCAGTAAAGGAACTGAATGCGCAGGTAGAGGTGGTTAAAGTAGAGGATATACAGAAAATCACGGATTACGGGCTTATGACAACGCCTGCGATTGCGATAGACGGTGAGGTGAAGGCTGCGGGAAGAATTCCGGCGCCGGATGAAATCAAGAAATGGATTTCTGCAAAGTAAAGGAGCGAAAATATGGCTAAAGAATGTTTATGCCAGGCAAATGAGATTGTGGTATTTCCCTGTTCAGGCGGCTCAAACTGCGGCCAGATTGCCAATAATGTTGCCGTGCATCTTACCGAGGAAGGCATAGGCACGCTATTTTGCCTTGCCGGGATCGGTGCGCATATTCCCGGAATGATCGAGTCGGCAAGATCCGCCAAGCGTTTAGTCGCTATTGACGGTTGTTCGGTAGAATGCGCTAAAAAAACCCTTGAGCATGCCGGACTTACCATTACCGATTATATTGATATCACCAAAGAAGGCATTGCTAAAAACAAGAATTTTAAATTAAGCCAGCAGGATGTACTTTTTATCGTCAAAAGGACTAAGCAAGAGTTAGCGAGGAAGCGATAGATGGCGAAGAATTGGTATCCTATAATAGATTACACTAAATGTGCCGGATGCATGCAATGTTATAATTTCTGTCCGCACGGCGTATTTGAAATAGGTCCTGATGGAAAGCCAAAAGTTGCGCATCCGGAAAACTGTGTGGAATTCTGCAAAGGATGCGGCAAGATCTGCGATCAGAAGGCGATAACATTTTTCGGTGATAAAAAAGGAGGCAAATAGAATGGCTAAAAAAGGCTTGATTCTTTGTGTCTGCCAGGGTACCTGCCCGTCGTTTAAGAAGATGGATACAATGGAGGTTTTAAATGCCATCCGCAGGGAGAGAATTGTAGATTTTGTTTCTTTGCACCCTCAGCTTTGTGCGGATGATGGCGATCAATATCTTAAAATTTTATTGGATAACAAGGATATAGATAAGCTGTATGTTGCGGCTTGCGACCCCTTGATGCAGCAGAAGATGTTCCGCGATGCCTTTGAGGCGGTCGGTTTTGATAAGTCCAAGCATATCGCTTTTGACATCAGAAATAAGACCACTGAAGAAGCAGTAGCGGTCATAAAGGAAGTGATTAAAAATAATCCATAAAGGAAAAGGAGTTTGAATGCGTAAGATTTTTGTACTAATTTCTATATTGTCGGTTTTCCTTTGCGGTAGCTTTGCTTTTGCGCAGGATGCCGTAAATAAATCAACCAGCCGTGTCATTGCCTATTATTTGCATGGTACATTTCGTTGCCCGACCTGCCATAAGCTAGAGCAGTATTCAAAAGAAGCTATAGAAACTAATTTTAAAGATGCACTTGCGTCTGGAAAACTGGAGTTTAAAGTTATTAACGTGGAAGACAAAGGCAACGAACATTATACTAAAGATTACCAACTTTACACAAAGTCGCTTATTTTATCATTGATCAAGGACGGTAAAGAAGCAAAATGGATAAATCTTGATAAGATTTGGGAGCATGTTGGTAATAAAGAGGGATTTATTGATTATGTAAAGAGTAGAGTCGCCGATTTATTAAAGGAAGCTCAATGACAGAGATATTTATAGGTCTTGTTTCAGCGTTGTGGCTGGGGATTTTGACATCCATAAGTCCATGCCCTTTGGCCACTAATGTAGCAGCCATATCATTTTTAGCCAAGAAAATAACTCACCCATTTTTTGTTTTAGTATCCGGCATCGCTTATACCATCGGCAGAATGGCTACCTACGCGATATTGGGTTTTGTTCTCATCAATTCTATTCTAAGTATCCCTCAAGTGGCGCAATTCCTGCAGAAATACATGGTAAAGGCCCTTGGACCTATTCTGGTTGTCACAGGGCTGATTTTACTGGATGTGATTAAGATAAATCTTCCGGGATTATCGCTTTCGCAGAAGCAGCATAATAAGTTTACTGAAGCGGGGGCCCCGGGAGCGTTATTATTAGGAGCGGTATTCGCCCTGGCGTTTTGTCCGGTCTCCGCGGCGTTGTTTTTCGGCAGCCTTATTCCGCTGGCGCTTAGCCATAAACTCGGGGCTGCGTTGCCTTTTATTTACGGGATCGGCACAGGTCTACCGGTGTTAGTCTTTGCTGTTGCCATTGCAATGGGCGTTACTTCGTTAAGCCGTTGGTTTCATAAGCTGACAAGGCTGGAATATTATATGCGAATAGTTACGGGGGCGATATTCGTGTTAGTGGGCCTATATTATGCCGGTATTTATATATTAAATCTTTTTTAGGAAATGGGTTATACGTATGCCTGAAACCAACAGCGATGTAAAACTTCCGTTTTTTGAAAGGTATCTTTCTCTTTGGGTAATTATATGTATTATTGTCGGAGTTATCGTTGGAAAGATTTTTCCAGCGGGGGTAAATTTCTTAAGCAAGTTAGAAGTGTCGCAGGTCAACATCCCGGTTGCCATCCTTATCTGGTTAATGATTTATCCGATGATGGTGCAGATTGATTTCTCCAGTATTGTAAGGGCGGGGAAAAAACCCAGGGGATTAGTAGTAACATTAGTGGTAAATTGGCTGATCAAGCCATTTAGCATGGCGATATTTGCGGCAATATTTCTAAAATACGTATTCGCTGCCTTTATCAGCCCCGCTTTAGCTAAAGAATATATTGCCGGCGCTATACTTTTAGGAGCTGCGCCTTGCACGGCCATGGTCTTTGTCTGGAGCTATTTAACTAAAGGCGATCCTGCCTATACCCTGGTTCAGGTGGCGGTGAATGATCTTGTTATATTAGTTGCTTTTGTTCCGATTGTTAAATTTCTGCTTGGTGTAAATCAAATTACTGTACCTTATGATACCTTAATCTATTCTACCATCTTCTTTGTTGTTATTCCGCTTGCAGGCGGGTATATTTCCAGGGTGTATCTCTTGAAGACGAAAGGGGCAGATTGGTTTGAAAACGTATTTTTAAGAATACTCAAACCGGTGACAATTTTAGGGTTGCTATTGACTTTAATTATTCTTTTTGCTTTCCAGGGGAATATTATACTCGGGAATCCCCTTCATATCGTGTTAATAGCCGTCCCTCTTGCAATCCAGACTTATTTTATTTTTGCCATAGGTTATTTATGGTCTAAGAAATGGCGTTTAGCTCATCCAATTGCTTCTCCTGCGGCAATGATCGGGGCAAGCAACTTTTTTGAGCTCTCCGTAGCTGTGGCAATTTCCCTGTTCGGGCTAAAGAGCGGAGCAGCGCTTGCTACTGTAGTAGGCGTCCTTACCGAAGTGCCGATAATGTTGAGTTTGGTTAATTTTTCTAATAAAACCCGTCACTGGTTTGAACCGGAGAAGAAAATATCTTTAGAGCCGGTAAAGATAGAAAAGGGAGAACCGATGTGGGGAAAAGTGCTGATTGCTACTGATCTATCAAAGGCATCCGATGAAGTTGTGGATTGCGTTGCCCATTACGGAAAGGCTTTTACTAAAGAAGCAAAGCTCTCCCATATTATTTCGGTAGAAACCGCCGGGGGCATTGAAGAGGCGCTTGAAAAATCTGAAAGGCTGGCTATAGAAAGGCAGGCAGAAAAATTGAAAGCGGCGGGTATCGCTGCTTCATATTCTTTCGGCTATGGGATTCCTTTTGTGGAGATAAACCGTTTAATTGCGGATGAGGGCTACAAATTACTGGTCTTAGGTTCGCATGGTAAAAGCATGGCAAAAGAGATTCTATTGGGTAGTATTTCCGATAGCATTATTAGAAACCTAAAGATCCCGGCGCTCCTTATCAAGTGCCTCCCAGGCAAGTTGAATGTATGCGCTTTTAACTTTGGAGGGAATATTTTGTTCCCTACCGATTTTTCCGATAATGCAAAGATAGCTTTTGAAGTTTTGGCAAATGTAGCCTGTCGTTATAACGCCAAGGTCACTCTTTATCACGTTCAGGATACAAATGTTATAACCCCGCATTTAGCTCATAAATTGACAGAGTTTAACCGTATAGACAAAGGAAGGCTTGATGCCTTGAAGCGATCTTTATTGGGGGGCGGGATAAAGGAGGTAAGCACTAAGCTTGAAACCGGGCATGCAAAGCAGGCGATCATTAACGAGATAAATAATAATAAATATAATCTGGTTGTAATGGGGACGCAAGGCAGGGGCTGGATAGAAGAGGTTTTTATCGGCGGAATAGCCCACGCGGTCGTGAGGAACTCAAATTCATCTTTATTATTAGTGCCTTATAGAAAAATAGAGGGTTAATCTTATGGCGCGAAAGAGAGTATTAATTCTTTGCACCGGGAATTCTTGCCGCAGCCAGATGGCCGAAGGCTTCCTGCGGCATATTGCAGGGGATAGCTTTGAGGCATTTAGCGCCGGTGTGAAACCTACGCGGGTCAATCCTCTGGCTATACAAGTTATGGCAGAGGCAGGTGTGGATATCTCTAAACATAGATCAAAGTCCGCGATGGAATTCATTGGCCAACAATTTGATTATGTGATTACCGTGTGTGATAAAGCAAAACAAACCTGCCCGGTATTCCCTGGTCATTATGAAAAGCTGCATTGGAGCTTAGAGGATCCCGCAGAAGCGCAGGGCAGCGAGGAAGAACGCCTGGCGTTTTTCAGAAGAATCAGGGACGAAATCAAAAATAAGGTTGTCGCGTTTATAGGGTAATTATTCTTGCTGCGGGAAGTTTCTTAAAGTCCCTCTGTAATCGTAATTCCTCCCAAAGAAAAATGATAATTATTGAAAGCCCCGGGAATTGAGGTATAATTAGCCCGGAGGAAAGGATTTATGCGCGCGTTCATTCTTTTGTTCCAGTGCCGGGACCAAAAAGGCATCGTTGCCAGGATCTCGGATTTTATCCTTAAGCATGACGGGAATATCGTCACTGCCGATCAGCACTCTACTGATCCGCGGGGAGGATATTTTTTTATGCGCGTTGAGTTTATCCTGGATGCGGAAGAATATGACAAAAAGTCTTTGTCTTCAGCATTTTTGCCTGTTGCCAAAGAGTTTGGCGCGGATTGGGAGATCTTTGATAAGTCCGAGCCCCTGCGAATGGGTATATTTGTATCCGAGCCTGACCATTGCCTGGTAGACCTGTTGTATTTATGGAGCGCCGGGGAATTGAAGGTAAGTATACCCTTTGTCTTAAGTAATTATGAAAAGCACCGCAAATTAGCCGCGCAGTATAACCTACCGTTCCATTATGTGCCCGCGAATAAAGATAACCGCCGGGAATCGGAGTTGCTGGCCTATTGCGTTAACTCTACGGATTTCCTGGTTCTGGCGCGTTATATGCTGGTGCTCTCACCTGACTTCCTGAAAAAATACAATAAAGATATAATCAATATCCATCACGGTTTTCTTCCATTTTTTAAAGGGGCCGATCCGTATGGCCGGGCGCTTAAAGAGGGGGTCAAGGTGATCGGCGCGACCAGCCACTTTGTGACAAATGAGCTTGATGAAGGCCCGATCATCGCTCAAGAGGTCCAGCAGGTCTCGCATAAAGATAACCGGGAGGAGCTGGTGAGAAAAGGGAGGGACCTGGAGAACAGGGCATTGGCAGGTGCGGTATCAAGTTATATTGACCACCGCATCATCAAGCACGAAAACAAAACCATAGTTTTTTAAAGAAAGGGGGAGTTATGGCAAAATTGGACATAAGGGCTTTTGGGCTGGCATGGGGGATCGCTGTGGCAGGCTTTATCCTGCTTTTGGGCGCTTTGAACATATTTTTTTACTGGGAGACCGGATTGGATAAGGTTATGGCGGTTATGGGGTGTAAACCGACGGCCTTTGGTCTGATCTTGAATGCTGTCTGGGGATTTGCCTACGCGTTTATCTTCGGCTGTTTGATCGCCTGGCTCTATAACAGGATCGTGGAGGAGAGCAGGGAGGATATCCAGAAAAGGATAAAGGAGGTCGCCCTTTCCATCTGGGAAAGCAAAGGCAGGCCGGAGAATAGTCAAGACGAGGATTGGAAAGAGGCGCAGAGGCGGGTCAGAGGTTTTTAGCCTTTATTCTTTGAATAACCTCACGGATAGTTGATTCCGGGGTGGATGCGCCGGCGGTAATGCCCACGCTTTTAGCTTTGGCAAGCCAGCTTCTCTTGATTTCTTTACCGGAGCTCACCCAATAGCTTTTTTTATTCAGGGACCTGGATATTTCATAGAGCCTTCTGGTGTTGGCGCTTGCCTTTGAGCCGATGATGATCATTACATCGTTTTTAAGGGGCATGTTCTTGATCTCACCCTGTTTTATCCTCGTAGGGTTGCAGATAGTGTTATGAAATTCTACCTCGCGGATATTTTCGCGCAAGGCGTCCAGTATCTTAAGCGCTTTATCCAGGTTTTGCGTTGATTGCACAACTACCCCTGCCCGCCGGATAGCTTTTATTTTCTTGAGAGGGACATTCTTCAAATCATCGATAACAATTGCTTTATGCTTAAGCTGGCCGGCGATCCCCTGCACCTCATCATGCAGCTTATCCCCGATCACGATCACCTTGCGTCCGGTATCCTCCAGGTCTTTGGCGATCTTATGTATATCCTTTACCATTGGGCAGGTAGCGTCAATAACCGCGTAGCCGCATTCTTCTGCCCGGCGCAGGGTTTTGTTTGAACAGCCATGCGCGCGGATAAGGAGTATCCTTCCGCGGCCGCAGCCAAGCCGGCGGATCTTCCTGATGCCAGCCTTCCCCACCTGCCTGACTACCTCTTCGTTATGCACGATATCCCCGAGCATAAATACCGGTTGGCCGCTTTTTGCCTTCTCCAGGGCGATAGAGATCGCTCTTTTTACCCCGAAGCAGAACCCCGCTGACTTTGCCAGGTTTATTTTCATACCTTAAGAATATTTACTGAGAAGTTTTCCAGCGCCTGTTTATATCTTTTATCCATTCTTAAATCGTTGATCTCCTCATTAGCTTTTGATAAGAGGTGTTTTATCTGGTTTTCAGCGTAAGCAAGCGCGCCGGCATTAACGATGATCCGGCGGATCTTAACGAGTTCAGTTTTTCTTACAAGCCTGCCTTTCATGATTATTTTTATGATAAACCGGTCTTTTTCCCCCGCGTGGTTAAAGGCATACCAGATAAGCAGGGTCCTTTTGGCCTCCTTGATATCGGTGAGGTTTGATTTACCGGTATCTTTTTCTTCGCCGAATATCCCGATTATATCGTCTTTGATCTGGAAGGCCCTTCCCAGGAGCATGCCGTAGGAAAACAGTTTTTCTATCTCGCCGGATTTTGCGCCGGCAAGGGTTGCCCCAATGCTCAACGGGGAGGCAAAGGTATAATTTGCGGTCTTATAATCATAGATTTTGTAAATATCCTCCCGGGTGACCTTTTCTATGGGTTTAGCCCCCAGTAACAATTCAATGAATTCTCCGCTGCCTGTGTATAAAGCCGCCGAGATTAGTTTTTTCAGGGCATCCTCTTTGCGCCGCATATCTTCTTTAACCGACAGGAAAGCATCCAGGGCCATAGAGTACATAACGTCCCCGGCAACTATTGTTAAATCCTCCCCGCTGAATTTGGCTTTTTTATCCCGCAGAAGATAGCGGTTCAGTAAGGCGTGCATGGAAGGTTTGCCGCGCCGGGTATCGGACTTATCAATGATGTCGTCGTGAACCAGCATGAAATCATGCAGCAGCTCTAAGGAGAGGGCGCTGCGGTATAGGCCGGGAGGGGTTTTTTTGGAGAAGCCGAGATATCCAATGCAGAATAATACCGGCCTTATCCTTTTGCCGGAGCGCAAGATAAACTCTTTTATGCTTTTAAAGAGGAAGGGGGAGAGATGGCGCAGGGAGTATAGTTTATCCATCTGGCGCGCATAGGCGCCAAGCTCTTTTTCAATCCTGATTTTTATTTTCAAAAACATAGGTTTATGTTAACATATAAGGGACAGTTATGCAATTATTTTGGCTTGGCAGAGCGGGTCCTGCCTGCTGCGCCACCCCGTCCGTGCTCACTTACGTTGCGCGCGGACAGGGTCCTCGGCTCCGCAGTCACCCGCTGCCGAGCCGTGGACTTTACTATTAATATGAAGAAAATTATCATTATCGGGGGAGGTTTCGCGGGGTTAAGCTGCGCTCGCAGGCTCGCTAAAAGCGGGCTGAAGCTGGAGGTTTTTCTTTTTGACAAGAGGGAGCATTTTGATTTTTTGCCGCTTCTACCCGATGCTATCGGCAGGGAGATCAGCCTTGGATTCCTCAAGTATAATATAAATGATCTATTACGAAAGTTAAAATTCAAGTTTATAAACGAGGAGGTTGCCTCCGTTGATCTTGGCTCCAGGCAAGCTGCCACAGCCGCTTCTACCTATACCTATGATTACCTGGTCGTTGCCAGCGGAAGCCAGACCAATTTTTTCGGAAAATCCAATATACAAGATCGTGCCTATACCTTAAACAGCGCGGATGATGTTAAAAAAATACAGGAGGCGCTGGGGGCGGATAGATTTGAGAATTTTGTTATCTGCGGAGGCGGCTATACGGGGGTTGAGGCAGCTACTAATTTATGGCTGTATTTTAAGAAAAAAGGGCTTACGAAGAAAATAATTATTGTTGAGCGATCTCCCGCGATACTGGGGCTTTTGCCGGAATGGATGAGGCTTTACGCCCTTGGTAACTTAAAAGGAATGGGAATAGATATCCTGGCGAATTCTTCTGTTGAGGGTATTGATGGGGATAGCACCGTTGTTTCCGGCGGGCGGGTATTTACCAAGGCTATGGTCATCTGGGTGCCCGGGGTAAGGACAGCGGATTTTATCCAAAGGATGCCTGTTGAGAAAAATCCGCAGGGCAGGATAGTTGTTGATGATTATCTAAGATTTAGCCGGGATTGTTTCTGCTGCGGGGATACCGCTTATTTTGGCGTGAAGAATAATTTTTTGAGGATGGCTGTCCAGTTTTCCATTGCTGAGGGAGATCAGGCGGCAATTAACATAATCAGGAGCATAAAAAGCCTTCCGCTTAAAAAGTTTAAGCCGCTGGACATTGGTTATATTATCCCGATGGCAAACAACAGGTCATGCGGGGCGGTTTTCGGCCTCAAGGTAAAAGGGTTGCTTGCCACGCTGCTGCATTTTATTATGTGTATTTACCGCTCAATGGGGTTAAGGAACAAAATGGGGATTATGGCGGGATTAATAACACAAGGAGGCGCGAGATGTTAGATTGGGGGACGCTGGTTTTACGATTGGGAATAGGAATTATGTTCATGGCGCACGGCCTGCAAAAAGCCTTTGGTTTGTTCGGCGGGCCGGGGATCAAAGGTTTTGCCGGGATGCTTTCCGGGCTGGGTTTTACTCCTCCAATATTCTGGTCGTATGTCGCCGGATATACGGAATTACTTGGCGGGTTCTTTTTGCTTATCGGGTTGCAAAGCAGGCTAGTCGCGGCTGTGCTTTTGATCTTCATTGTTATTGCCGCTATCAAGGTCCACATAATAAAAGGTTTCTTTTTATCTAACGGAGGGTTTGAGTATCCCTTTGTCATTGCGGCAGCCTGTCTTGCCCTGGTTTTATTAGGCCCAGGCAAGTTCAGCGTTTTTTAATCTTATGCGTAAAAAAATACAGAAATTATTTTTTTGTCTTTTCCTGGCATTCCTCCTTCCGCAGCCGGCTTTGGCGCTCGGTAAACAGGAGATACCCAAGCTCATGATTTTTTATTCTCCGGGCTGCCATAGGTGCGTTGAAGTGGAGAAACAGATAATGCCGATTATAGAAAAGGAATTCGCAGGCAAAGTTTCCTTTGAATACCTGGATATCGGTTACCCGGAAAACTATAAGCTGTTTTTGGGATTGCAGCAGAAGAGCGGCTCTAAAGTGGAATTCCATATCCCTATTTTTTATATGGCAGGGAGGTTCTTGAATAGCCAGGGAGAAATTGAGGGGGCCTTGCGTAATCTTATTAAAGATGCTTTAGAAAAACCGTGTCCTGCTCCGGGATTAATGCCGGCAGACCTGACCGCGCATTTCAAGAGTTTTGTTCCGCTCTCGGTGATCATCGCCGGCCTAGAGGACGGGATCAACCCTTGCGCTTTTACGGTGATCGTGTTCTTTATATCTTTTCTTGCCTTGCAGGGCTACCGCAAGAGGGAGCTGTTTTTCATCGGGAGCGTTTTTATCCTGGCTGTGTTCCTGACTTATCTTTGTATCGGGCTGGGGATCTTCAATTTCTTTTACCGCTTCAAGGGTTTTTGGCTAGTCAACCGCCTCTTGAACATGGTTGTTGGGGCAGCCAGCATTTTGTTCGGGATTTTTGCCGTCTCTGATTTCATTAAATTTAAAAAGACAGGCTCTACCGAGCATCTGGTCCTGCAGTTACCCAAACCGGTTAAAGACCGGATCCATAAAGTGGTCGGGTTTTTTTACCGCAAGGATAACCGCCGGGAAGATAAAAACTCTTTCTCTCCCGGATCAGCCAAGCTTGTTGCCAGCGCCCTGGTTACCGGATTTCTGGTTTCCCTGCTTGAAGCGGTTTGCACCGGCCAGGTGTATCTGCCGACGATAGCCTTTGTCCTGAAGGCAAGCCCGCTTAAGCTGCAGGCATTAGGGTATCTCCTGCTTTACAATGTTATGTTTATCATTCCGCTGATCGTGATCTTTGTTTTCGCGCTTATGGGCACAACCAGCAGCCAGTTTTCAGGTTTTCTTAAAAAACATCTGGGGATAATCAAGATATTTATGGCAGTTTTGTTTTTTGGTTTGGGGATATTCTTGATCTGGAGGGCATAATGCGTAAAGCTTGCGTTTTATTTTTACTTGTATTTTGTATTATCAATCTACTCTTCGCCGTACCCGGTCCTATCGCACCTTGGCATAAAGGAATGCCAAGTGCGCCCTTTCTGGGCGGATGGGTCAGCCTGCCGTGCCTCCGCGCAGAAGATAATGCTGGCGGAACAAATGAGTGGGATTTTGGCAGGGTCAAGGCCGGGGCTGTAGTAAAACACGATTTTACCTTTAAGAACGAAACCAGCGGTATTTTAAAAATAACCGGCATCAACACCTCCTGCGGCTGCACTGCTTCGCAGGCGGAAAAGAAATCTTTAGCTCCGGGTGAGAGCACCGTGATAAACGTGGCTTTTAATTCCAAGGGTTATTCGGGGGCAGTCAAGCAGTTTGTTTATGTCAATACGGATAATGACAGACTACCGGTTATCCGGTTTATCGTTAAAGCCGAAGTGATTAAATGATAGATACCCGGCGCTAATTGGAATTGCGCCGGTATTGTGTACGTACACAAGGAGGATTAATCAGATGTGGTCATTACAGTTAAGGATGTGGTTATTGGTGACTCTTTTGTTCGGGATCATCTATGCTTTGTTCGTTGTCATAGGCAGAAGCTTCCTGCATGTGGGGGATTTCAGTTTTTACCTGATCCTCTCCGTTGCGATGATGGTTATCCAGTATATGCTGGGGCCTAAAATAGTAGAGTGGAGCATGCGCGTGAAATACATCAAGCGGGAGGAGAATCCGCGGCTCTTCCAGATAGTGGAAAGCTTAAGTGTGCGCGCCAATATCCCCATGCCCAGGATCGGTATCGCCCAGATAGATATTCCCAATGCTTTTGCCTTTGGCCGCTCGATAAGAGATGGGAGGGTCTGTGTTACCAGCGGGATCATCAGCTTGCTGAATGAAGAGGAGTTGAAAGCGGTGTTGGGGCATGAATTAAGCCATTTGAAGAATCGCGACGTGCTTACGATTACCCTGCTTTCGGTGATCCCCATGATCATGTACCGGATTGCCTGGCAGTTTTTATTTTACGGCCGAAGGAGGGATGAGCGGGGCGGAAATACTATGTTAATCGGCCTGGCAGCCTTTGTATTTTATTTCTTGACCAATCTTCTGGTGCTTTATGCCTCGCGCATCCGCGAGTATTTCGCTGACCGCGGCTCAGTGCTTCTGGGAAATCAGCCCAAGGCCCTGGCATCCAGCCTTTATAAACTGGCGTATGGGGCAGCCAGGATGGACAAGGAATCTTTAAAGCAAACCGAAGGCCTGAAGGCATTCTTTATCAATGACCCGTCCAAGGGAAGAAAAGAGGTATTGGAGTTATCTCAATTAGACCTGGATAAAAGCGGCACGATTGATGCCTCTGAACTGGAAGCGCTTAAGGGCTCAAATATCCGTTTAAATTTAGGTGATAGGATGATGGAACTCTTAAGCACCCACCCCAACATGCTCAAGCGGATTAAAAAGCTTTCGGAATACAGGGCATAAAATTTGCTTGACAGAGCAATCAGTTATGGTAGTATATTACCATAATCATGGTGAAAAGATGATATCTTTACGTTCAAAGGTGGCAATAAAATTACTGGGTTACTATTTTCTTAATCAAGATGCCGATCATTACATCAATGAATTGGCAAGGCTCTTGGGGCTTGATCCTAAAAATACCGAGACCAAGCTTAAGGAGTTAGAAAAAGAAGGGTTGTTCAAAAGCGAGTTCCGCGGCAAGGAAAGGTATTTCTTCCTCGCTAAGGATAACCCTGTTTTGGAGCATTACCGCCAGATTTTCCTCAAGACTTACGGTATAGAAAGAAGGCTTAGAGATATACTACGGGACATAAGGGGCATTAAAGAGGCATATCTATTTGGCTCATACGCGAGCAACAAGATGGATTCTTCAAGCGATATTGATATGTTGGCTATCGGCTCGCACTCTGTTTTGGAATTGCAGAGAGTTATCGCTGAATTGCAGAAGGATACCGGAAGAGAATTCAATGTGACGAATTTAAGCTTGAAGGAATTTGGCGCGAAGAAAAGGGATAAAGACCATTTCATAAACAGAATCTTTAAAAACAAAACTATAAAACTTGTATGATAAATTTCGAGAGCCGATACTTTCAAAAACTGGCATTTAAAGAAGAGCAAATTGCACAATTTCTAAAATCCGCATTGCACGACCTTGAAATAGCCGGGAGATCGGATATTCCGGATGTTATTTTTAAATTCAGTTATGACGCTCTCATAAAGCTGGGCATCGCTTTAATCTCCGGGAAGGGGTATAAAATACGAAGTACAGCCGGCCATCACGTTAAAATACTTGAGAAACTCAGCCAGATACTTAAAGATGAAGATGTTCTTGTATTTGGCAATAAGATGAGGCAGGAGCGCAATCTTAATCTTTACGATGGCGGCTTCTTTGTGATGGAGAAGGATAGCCGTGAGTATTTAAGCTTTGTAAAAGGCCTCTTTAAGAAAGCGGAACTTATAAAGTAAAGGAATAACTCCAGTCATCACAGTGATCAGGGATGATGGGTAAATGAATAAAGGCTGTGCCCCCTCTCGAAAAATATCCGAAAGGTTTCAACATGGTTTCACCCTAATTGAACTAATCGTAGTCATACATCATCGTTGGGATACTTGCGGCAGTAGGCATAAGCCAATACTCTAAAACCGTGGAAAAGTTTAGGCAAACTGAAGCAAAGACTATTTTAAGCAGTATGCGTCAACTTGCCTACCAATATTACATAGAGAATGGCACCCTTGTGGGTATAACGGCTGCAGATTTAGGCATAGGATCAGGTTCTATCCCCGATGCTTGTGTAAGTTCTCATTATTTTCGGTATTACTTTCAAGCTGCTAGTGCTACTTCAGTGATTCCTTATGCATATAGATGTACCTCTGGAGGAAAAACACCACAGTGGAACGGTGATGAATATACTATTGAACGAATTGTCTATGTAGTCAGTACGGATTATATATTTACGTATGACTATGCTACAGGGAATTCTTGTACGGGATACTGCGTACCACCTTTCTAAATAGCATACCCGATCTTATGCAGGCTCGCTTTATGTCCAAGCGGGTGACACGGAGGCGGGTGCCCTCCCATTTTCTTTTGACATAACCCCAAAGATACGATATAATTACTAATCTATGGAAATAAACGAGATCATTCAGCAGAGGATTGCCAAATTAGAGGCCCTGGGAGCCAAGAAAGTGCCTTTGTACCCTGCTTTTGTGCCGCAGCATATAACTATCGGCCAGACCCTGGTCTCCTTTGAAGAAGGCAAAAAAGTCACTCTTTGCGGCAGGATTATGGCTAACCGCTCCCACGGCAAGGTCAATTTTATGGACCTGAGGGACGCAACCGGTAAGATCCAGCTTTATATCAAGCAGGATGTAGTGGGCAAGGATAAATCCGAGTTGCTGGCGCATCTGGATATTGCCGATATTATAAGCGTCCAGGGCGAGCTTTTTAAAACGCACACCGGCGAATTTACGGTCAAGGTTGAGGATTTTACAGTGCTGGCCAAATCCCTGCGTCCGCTCCCTGAAAAATGGCACGGCTTAAAGGACGTGGAGCTGCGCTACAGGCAGCGTTACCTGGACCTGCTCTCCAATGAAGAGGTAAAAAAAGTATTTTTGCTGCGCGCAAAGATCATTAAATCCATCCGCAATTTCCTTGATGAAAAGGGGTTTCTTGAAGTTGAGACCCCGATGATGCATGATATCGCCGGAGGCGCGGCAGGACGGCCGTTTAAAACATTCCATAATGAATATGCCATGGACCTGTTTTTGAGGATCGCCCCGGAGCTGTATTTAAAACGGCTTTTAGTCGGCGGGCTTGACCGGGTTTATGAGATCAATCGTTCTTTTCGCAATGAGGGGGTATCTACGCGGCATAATCCGGAGTTTACCATGCTTGAGGTTTATCAGGCCTACGCGGATTATGAGGATATGATCAACCTGACCCAGGAGCTGATCCGCCATGTGGCCAAAGAGGTTTTGGGCAAGGAGGAGCTGACCTTCCAGGGCAAGACCATTGACCTTAAAACACCCTGGAACAGGCAGTCATTTGCCGGCTTAGTTAAAGAGAAATTCGGCATCGACCCGCAGGATGATTCCGCTCATATGCTTAAGAAGCTTCAGAATAAAGGGTTTGCCAAAGACAAAAAGCGCCTGAGCCGTTCGCAGATAAATAAGATCATTGAAGATATGCTGGAGCAGGACCTGCAGGCCGCTCCGGTATTTATTACGGATTATTTTACCAGCCTTTGCCCTTTGGCTAAAGTTAAGAAGGACAATCCTTTGATCTCGGAGAGGTTTGAGCTTTATGTCGCGGGTATGGAGATCGCCAATGCCTATTCCGAGCTAAATGACCCGCAGGAGCAGCGCAGGAGATTTGAAGAAGAGATAAAGGAAGCGCCTCCCGATGAAAAAAAATTCCTGGACAGCGATTATCTCCTGGCTTTGGAGCACGGCATGCCTCCGGCAGGGGGGTTAGGCATAGGTATTGATAGGCTGGTTATGCTGTTGGCTGACCAGGCGTCGATAAGGGATGTGATCTTGTTCCCGCTGTTGAGAAAGCAGGAGGAGGCTAAGGAATAATATGTTTTCAGAGTTATGGCTTAGCCAAAGGTATCTTCGCGCAGGCAAAAAAGAGAAGATTATTTCCATAACCGCGCTTATCTCCATGACCGGTATTGCCATTGGTGTTGCGGTATTAATCGTGGTCATCTCGGTAATGAGCGGTTTTGACCGTTTCTTAGAGGATAAAATGGTCGGCACTAACGCCGATCTTTCGGTTGAGTTTTACGGAGGGTCAAAGGAGCCATACCAGGCGATAGATAAGCTGAAGAAGTTACCCTATGTTTTAGGGGCAGCGCCTTTTATTGATGGACAGGCTTTGGTAAAAAAAGAAAAGTCCATTTTCGGCATTGAGGTGCGCGGCATTGACCCGAAGCTGCAGGCAGGGATATCCAGGATCAACGAATATTTGATAGCGGGAAGTTATGACCTGGCCGCAAATGGAGTTGCCATAGGCCAGGAGCTGGCTGAGCGGCTGGGAGTGGGGTTGGGGGATACGCTAAGCCTGATCTCGTCGGTTACCCTTGCCAGGACGGATTTTCGCATCAAGGGGATTTTTAACAGCGGGATGTATCTTTATGACGCGGGCCTTGCCTTGACCAGCATAAAGGCTGCGCAGGATTTTTATAAAATGCCTGACACAGTAAGCGGAGTAGCGGTTAAGGTGGACAATGTTTATAAGGTGGATAATATAAAAGGGCAGTTGTATCGGGATTTTACCGGCAGCGGCTCATACCAGGTGCGCACCTGGGTGGACGCGAATAAAAATTTCCTGGAGGCGTTGAAGCTGGAGAAGATCGTCATGTTCATTGTGGTGACTATGACTACAGTGGTGGCGGCATTCGGAATTGTGAGCACCTTGATCATGTCGGTAATGAGCAGGATAAAAGATATCGGGATCCTGCGCTCGGTGGGCGCTAAAACCAGGGGCATACTGCAGATTTTTATTTTCCAGGGTTTAGCCATCGGCTCAACCGGCATTCTTCTGGGATTCGCCGGAGGGGTAACATTGGCGCTTTCCCTGGATAAAGTGGTGAACCTTATATCCCGGATGATCGGAAGGAGCCTGATCCCAAAAGACATTTATTATTTCAGCCGCATCCCGGTCAATATCAACACCGCGGATATCAGCGTGATCGTGATCTCGGCTTTGCTGATAAGTTTATTTGCCAGTATTTATCCGGCATATTACGCAACCAGGATAGTTCCCAGCGAGGCATTGCGGCATGAGTGAGGAAATAGTCAGGGTTAATGCTCTTTGCAAAAGTTACCGCGACACCACAAGCAGCCTTGAGGTGCTCAAAGATATAAATTTCGCGGTAGAAAAAGGGGAGTTCCTGGCGATTCAGGGCCCTTCGGGAGCGGGTAAGTCTACCCTCTTACATATTTTGGGAGGGCTGGATAATCCTACTTCAGGCAAGGTATATTTCCAGGACGAGGACATCTACGGCCTGGATGAAAACTCCCGGGCGAATTTGCGCAGCCGCAAAGTGGGTTTTGTTTTCCAGTTCTTCCATCTTTTGCCGGAGTTAAATGCCCTGGAAAATGTTTTGCTGCCGGCGATCCTGAAATCCTGGGCGGAAAGAAAAAAGAGTTTAGGCTATGCTTCGGGGCTTTTGGAGAGGTTGGGATTATTAGAGAGGCAGACCCACCGGCCGCAGGAGCTAAGCGGCGGGGAGCAGCAGAGAGTGGCGATCGCCCGGGCCCTGGTCAACCGGCCGCAGCTTTTGCTTTGCGATGAGCCGACAGGCAACCTGGATTCGGAGAACGGGGAAAATATCCTGCGACTTTTGAAAGAGGTTAACTTAAGCGAAAAAGTTACCGTGATCATAGTTACGCACGATAAAGATATTGCAAACAGCGCAGGCAGGATCATACATTTAAAGGATGGAATAATACTTAATTAGGGAGGCAGCGATGAAAATTTATATTAACGGGAAATTCTACGACAAAGAAAACGCGAAGATCTCCGTCTTTGACCACGGCCTGCTTTACGGGGACGGGGTCTTTGAGGGTATCAGGGTTTATAACCGTTTGATTTTTAAATTAAATGAGCACATTGACCGCCTCTATGAGTCCAGCCACAGCATTATGCTCAAGATCCCCTTGAGCAAGGACCGGATGATCAAAGCAGTTATCTCCACCCTGAAGGAAAATAAGCTCAACGACGCGTACATCCGCCTTATAGTGACCAGAGGAGAAGGGGACCTGGGCCTTGACCCCAGAAAATGCGCCGGCAAAGAGACGATCATCGTGATCGCCGATAAGATCGCCCTCTACCCGCAGAAGCTCTATAAAGAAGGGATGAACATTATCACGGTTTCTACGACTCGGAATGCCCATGAGGCGCTGAACCCCCAGATAAAGTCCCTGAATTACCTTAACAACATAATGGCCAAGATCGAGGCGACCAACTGCGGTTATGAAGAGGCGTTGATGTTAAACGACTCCGGGTATGTCGCAGAGTGCACGGGGGACAATATTTTCATCGTGAAGAACAATGAGCTTTATACGCCCCCCGAATGCATGGGCGCCCTTAGCGGGGTTACCCGTGAGACGGTGCTGGGGATAGCCAGGAACGCTAAAATCCAGACGCACGAGCATGTGTTCACCCGCCACGAACTGTATGTGGCCGATGAATGTTTCCTTACCGGCACAGCCGCGGAGATCATCCCGGTGGTTAAGGTTGACGGCAGGGTTATCGGCAATGGAAAGCCCGGGAAGCTCACCCTGGATTTAATGAAGAAATTCAGGCAGCTTACCGGCAAAGATGGAGTAAAGTATTAAGATGCTATGTGATATCTGCGGAAAAAATCCGGCGACAGTGCATTTGACCGAGATCATTGACGACCAGATGAATGAGCTGCATTTGTGCGAAGAGTGCGCCAGGACCAAGAGCTCGGCTATGGAGCAGCAATTCGGCTTAAGCGACCTTTTAGCCGGGATGGTTGATTTTGAGCAGCAGAATAAAGATGAAGGTATTCCTGCTGTCAAATGCCCCAGCTGCGGCCTGGCTTACGCGGATTTTAAGAAGATCGGCCGCTTAGGCTGCGGCCAATGCTATAATGTTTTCCGCAAATACCTGGCTCCTTTATTAAAAAGGATACACGGCTCAAGCCAGCATGTGGGTAAATCCCCGGTTCGCAAGGCAAAAACCGCTCCAACCGGAGCAGCGGTTCCCACTGGGGCTTCCGCCGCAGCTTCCACCGCGGCTCCCAAAAGAAAAGCGGATCTGCAGGAGTTGAAGGCCCAGCTGGCAAAAGCAATTGAAAAAGAGGCCTTTGAAGAGGCAGCGCGGCTTCGCGACCAGATCAAGAAAATCTCTTCAGAACAGAAGAATGTTTAGAGATTTTCGTAAAAGAAGGTTAAGATGAAAATTGATGACCTGTTGAATCATACCAGCGAATGGCTTAAAGGCACAGGCCCGAATTCGGATATCGTTATATCAAGCAGGATCCGCCTTGCCAGGAACCTGAGTAAATACCCTTTTCCGCACTGGGCAAGCAAAACCCAACTGGATGAGGTTTTAAATGATATAAAGGCCGCCGTCTCTAAGATAGATATGCTTAAAAGCTCCACGCTTTTCATATTGGGGGACATGGATTCTATAGATAAACAGTTTTTAGTGGAGCGGCACCTTATGTCCATTGAGCATACCCAGAAAACAGAGAAAAAGGCCCTTTTGGTTGATGATGAGGAGATAATCGCGTTGATGATCAATGAGGAGGACCACCTGCGCGTCCAGCTGATGCAGTCGGGGTTTAATCTTTTTGAGGCCTGGAGCATTATTAACCGCCTGGATGATGAACTGGCAAAAGCCCTGGATTACGCTTACCTGGATGATTTCGGATACCTGACCGCCTGCCCCACTAATACGGGTACAGGCATGCGCGGCTCGGTCATGCTGCATCTTCCGGCTCTGGTAATGAGCCGGCAGATAGAACGGGTGCTGGCAGCCGTCGCCAAATTAAGTTTTACCACCCGCGGGCTTTACGGGGAGGGGACGCAGGCCAGCGGTAATTTCTTCCAGATCTCCAACCAGGTCTCCCTGGGCCACAGCGAGGATGAGATAATTGAGAATATCAACGGTTTGATCCGCCAGATCATTGAGCAGGAGGCTCAAGCGCGCCAGATCCTCCTCTCTAAGAACCGGGCTGTCCTGGATGACAGGATCAACCGTTCCTTTGGTATTTTAAAGAGCGCGCGCATTATCACGAGCCAAGAGACCATTGAATTGCTCTCCATGGTCAGGCTGGGAAGCGACCTGGGGATGTTCAAGGATATTGACCGGCGCACGATCAATGAGCTTTTTATCACTACGCAGCCGGCGCACCTGCAAAAGATAGAGAATAAGAAATTATCTTCTGAAGAGAGGGACTTAAAAAGGGCGGAACTTATTCGTAAGAAGTTGAATTTATTATAAAGGAGTCGCACATGTTTAATCGTTTTACGGAAAGGGCAAGAAAAGTAATCATCCTGGCAAAGGAGGAGGCAAGGCGTTTTAACCACGACTATATCGGGACTGAGCATATACTGCTGGGGTTGATCCGCGAAGGGGAAGGGGTAGCTGCTGCGGTATTGCAGAAGATGGGGGTCTCCCTTGAGAATATAAGGCTTGAGGTAGAGAAACTAGTACAACCCGGGCCGACTACCCAGATCATCGGGGACATCCCTTTTACCCCGCGGGCCAAAAAAGCCCTGGAGCTGGCGGCTGAAGAAGCGCGTTCACTGGGGCATAATTATATCGGCACAGAGCATTTGCTGCTTGGCCTTATCCGCGAGGGCGAGGGGATCGCCAGCCAAGTGCTGATGAATTTAGGGATGGACCTTAACTCCGTGCGCAATGAAGTAATGGAGCTTTTGGGCTCGGCCTTGCCGGGAAGTATGGGCCAGCCGGGAGCGCAGGGCGCTAAAACCAAAACCCCTGCCCTGGATGCCTTTGGCCGGGACCTGACAGCATTGGCGCGCGAAAACAAACTGGATCCGGTCATTGACCGTATGCAGGAGATTGAAAGGGTGATCCAGGTCTTAAGCCGGCGCACCAAAAATAACCCTGTGTTACTGGGAGAGGCAGGCGTGGGCAAGACCGCGATAGTGGAAGGCCTGGCCCAATTGATCGTTGCCGGGAATGTTCCCGAAATTCTAAGGGGCAAGCGTATCGTAGTTTTGGACCTGGCCCTTATGGTTGCCGGGACCAAATACCGCGGCCAGTTTGAGGAGAGGATTAAAGCGATCATGGAGGAGATAAAGCGTTCGCAGGATGTAATTATCTTTATAGATGAGCTGCATACCTTGGTGGGCGCTGGAGCGGCAGAGGGGGCGATAGATGCCTCCAATATCATGAAGCCGGCTCTTTCGCGCGGAGAGATGCAATGTATCGGCGCCACCACCATGGATGAATACCGTAAGTATATTGAAAAGGACGCTGCCCTTGAGCGCAGGTTCCAGACGATCATGGTGGACCCGCCGACAGTGGAGCAGACCATAGAAATATTAAAGGGCCTGCGCGACAGGTACGAAGCGCACCACCGGGTTGTTTTTAAGGATGAAGCCCTTGAGGCTGCGGCAAAATTATCCGACCGCTATATTTCCGGAAGGTTTATGCCGGATAAGGCCATTGATCTGATTGATGAGGCGGGTTCCCGGGCGCGCCTGAATGTGCTTATCGTGCCCCCCGACATCAAAAAATTAGAGGCCAATGTTGAATCCCTGCGCAAGGAAAAGGAATCTTACATCAAGAGCCAGGATTTTGAGAAGGCTGCCTCTTTGCGCGATCAGGAGAGAGGCGCCCGCCAAGAGCTGGAGAAGTTGAATAAGGAGTGGAGCCAGGCAAAGGATAAGATGCGGCCGGAGTTAGGCGAGGAGGATATTGCCAAGATAGTGGCCCAGTGGACCGGGATACCTATTTTCAGGCTGGAGGAGAAGGAAAGCGAAAAGCTGCTTAAGATAGAAGAGGAATTGCATAAGCGGGTGGTCGGCCAGAATGAGGCTATTGACGCCATTGCCCACGCGGTGCGCAGGTCGCGCGCCGGAATCAAAGACCCCAAACGGCCGATAGGCTCTTTTATATTCTTAGGCCCGACGGGGGTAGGAAAAACCCTGTTGGCCCGCGCTTTGGCGGAGTTTATGTTCGGTGATGAAGAGGCGCTCCTGCAGTTTGATATGTCGGAGTATATGGAGAAGTTCAATGTTTCCCGCCTCATCGGCGCTCCTCCCGGATATGTTGGGTATGAAGAGGGAGGCCAGCTGACGGAGAGGGTCCGGCGCCGGCCCTACGCGGTCATACTTCTGGATGAGATAGAAAAAGCGCATCCGGATGTTTTTAATTTGCTGCTGCAGGTTTTTGAGGACGGCCGGCTTACCGACAGTTTGGGCCGCAAGGTGGATTTCAGGAATACGATCATTATCATGACCTCCAATGTCGGAGCTGAGCTTATCCGCAAGACCGGGTCGCTCGGCTTTAAGGCGCAGAAGGATGAGCTTACCTATCAGGATATGAAAGACAAGCTGCTTGAGGTGGTAAAGCATTCTTTTAAGCCGGAGTTCTTAAACCGTATCGACGATATCATAGTCTTTCGGCAGTTGGTCAAAGAGGACCTGATGAGGATCATTGATATTGAAGTCGGCTATGTAGTCAACCGGCTTAAGGAGCAGGGGATATCTATGGAGGTTAATAAGGAGGCCAAGGAGTTCCTGGTTGAGAAGGGATTTGACCCGGTATTCGGCGCCCGTCCCTTGAAGAGGACTATCCAAAGGTATCTGGAGGATCCCCTGGCGCAGGAAATTATCTCCAAGAAATATAAGGAGGGTTCGGTAGTCAAGGTAACCCGCAAGAATGAGGAGCTTGTCTTTGAATGATGTTCACTGATTTTTTCATCACCATAGGCCATAGGATCATCTCCTGCATGAGTTTTTTTGGCGGCCTCTCTAACCTCGCAGGGCAAACCATATATTTGACTTTCAAGCCGCCATATAAGTGGCAGCGCATATTTGAGCAGGCCAAGAAGGCCGGCTATGAAAGCTTCCCTATCGTCGCTCTGGTTGCGCTCTTTATCGGTTTTATCTTCGCGTTGCAGACGGCGTATTTCATGCAGCGCATCGGCTCGGAGATCTATATCGCCAGCCTCGTAGCCCTGACCGTAGTGCGCGAGCTGGGCCCGGTGATCACTGCCCTGATCGTCGCCGGACGCGTCGGCGCCTCCAACACCGCCGAGCTTGGCTCCATGCAGGTCACCGAGCAGATCGATGCCCTGGAGACTCTGGCTACTAACCCCGTTAAATACCTGGTTGTGCCGCGTTTTGTGGCTTTAAGCGTCATGCTCCCCGTCCTTACCCTCTATGCCAATATCATCGGTATCCTGGGCAGTTACATTATCTGCGTGTTCAAGCTGGGGATCACTAGCAGTATGTATATGCACGTGACCTTCGACGCGCTGCTTTACAAGGACCTCTTCACGGGCTTATTCAAGGCCTGGATCTTCGGGATGATTATTGCCCTGATAAGCTGTTATGAGGGGTTTAATGTGGAGGGCGGGGCAGAGGGGGTGGGCAAGGCGACTACCCGTTCGGTGGTTTTTACCTTTATCATGATCATCGCGGCGGACTGCTTCTTCACCGCGCTGTTTTATTTTATATTTCCTTAAAAAATGATCGAGATCCGGGAGCTGAGCAAACATTTCAATAATCATCAGGTCTTGAACGAGTTAAGCCTGGATATACAGAAGGGCCAGACCTGCGTGATTATTGGAAGGAGCGGCTGCGGAAAATCCGTGTTGCTTAAGCATATCGTTGGCCTCCTGAAGCCGGAGCATGGAAGGGTTTTAGTTGCGGGTGAAGAGGTTGCTAAATTAAACCCGTTGGAATTGGATAAGCTGCGCTTTAAGATCAGCATGGTCTTCCAGGGCGGGGCGCTCTTTGATTCCATGAATGTCGCCGATAACGTGGGCTTTAGCCTTATTGAGCATACGCATATCGCGCAAGAAGAACTGGCAGAGCGCGTGGAGGAATCCCTGCATTTAGTGGGCTTAGGCGGTATCGGCAACCTTATGCCTGTTGAGTTAAGCGGCGGGATGAAGAAGCGCGTGGCTTTGGCCAGGGCGATCTGTATCCGCCCCGAGATCATCCTCTATGATGAGCCGACTACGGGGGTTGACCCTATAACCGCCGACAGCATCAATGAACTTATCCGTTCTTTGCACGATAAATTAAAGGTAACCGCGGTCGTGGTCACCCACGATATGAAGAGCGCCTATCACGTTGCCGATAAGATCGCGATGATGTATCAGGGAAAGATAATCATAGAGGGCACGCCGGAAGAGATCCAGGCTGCTACGGATCCGGTAGTGCACCAGTTTATCAACGGGCTCTCCAAAGGCCCGATAACCGAGTCAATTGGGAATTCCAGATAAGACACCCGGCCGCACTTGGCCCATATAGGAATTGGGCCAGTGTTCGCCACGTGGCGAAAATTGCGCCGGTGTGCCCTTGCGGGCTAGGAGGATGAGATGATATTCGGTAAAACCAAATTGGAATTAAAGGTGGGTATTTTTGTTTTTGTAGGCCTGGTCATCCTGGCTATCTTTATATTATCCATCGGCGGTTTTAAGACCTGGAGCTCGGGGTACCGCATCAATATCAATTTTAATTTTGTCAACGGCGTAAAAGTGGGGGCGCCGGTGCGTTTTGCCGGGGTGGATGTGGGGGAGGTAAAGAGGGTTAATTTGAACTTTATCCCCGAGGAGAGCCGCTCCAACGTGCGCCTGGAGATCTGGCTCAAGAATAACATTAAAATACCCCTTGATTCCTCTGTCTGGGTAAATACCCTGGGGCTATTGGGCGAGAAATACGTGGAGATAATGCCGGGAAAGGATTACGCAAACTGCCTTAAGGCCAACGGAGCGATTGCCGGGGTTGATCCTTTGCCTATACACCAGATATTTAACCGGGCGGAGAGCATATTGCATAACCTGGATGACGGGATTGCCAAGATAAGGAACAAAGAGGGCTCATTGGGCAAGCTTATTTATGACGATGATATCTATAATCAGCTGGATGCCTTTGTTAGCGATATCCGCAAGAACCCCTGGAAATTATTTTACAAGGCCAAGGAAAAGAAATAATCATGAAGACCAAAACAGTATTCAGCTGCTCGGCTTGCGGTTACCAGTCGCCAAAATGGTTAGGCAGGTGCCCGGACTGCAACAGCTGGAACTCTTTCACCGAGGAGGATTATACCGCCCCCTCCATAGGCACAAAGGAAAGGGTCTCCCTGTATAAAGACGGGCCGGTGCTTTTAAAGGATGTGGTGGCCAGGGATGAGGACAGGTTAAAGACCAATGTCCCCGAGCTTGACCGGGTCTTAGGCGGAGGGATCGTTAAAGGTTCAGTGATCCTTATCGGCGGTGACCCCGGTGTGGGAAAATCCACTATTTCTTTACAGGTCTCAAACCACCTTACTGCCCAGGGCATAGCTGTGCTTTATGTAAGCGGGGAGGAGTCGGTTGCCCAGACCAAGCTGCGCGCAAAGCGGCTGGGAGAATCAGGATCGGATAAGCTTTATATCGTCAACCAGACAGACCTGTCTTTGATCGTTGAATATATCAAGAAGCTGAAACCCCAGGCAGTAATTATTGATTCTATCCAGGTTATCTTTGACCCCGGGATCAGCTCTTCGCCGGGCAGCGTCAGCCAGGTAAGGGAATGCGCGGCTGCGCTCACGCAGCTGGCCAAGACTACTGATACCTCTATCTTTATTATCGGCCATGTTACCAAGGAGGGTGCGCTGGCGGGCCCGCGGGTTTTAGAGCACATTGTTGACACTGTGCTGTATTTTGAAGGTGACCGTTTCGCGATCTATAGGATACTAAGGGCGGTAAAAAACAGGTTTGGCTCCACCAATGAGATCGGTGTATTTGAAATGGGGCAGCATGGGTTATCAGAGGTAAAAAACCCTTCGGAGATATTCCTCTCTGAGCGGCCGAATAACGTATCCGGAACAATCGTAACCTCCATCCTGGAGGGCACACGGCCGCTCTTAGTGGAGATCCAGTCCCTGGTCTCAAGAAGCAGCTTTGGTTATGCCAGGAGGAGGGCGCAGGGCTTTGATTTTAACCGGCTCTCTCTGCTGGTGGCTGTCCTGGAGAAACGGATGGGCCTGGCGCTTGAGGCAGAGGATATATTCGTCAATGTCGCCGGAGGCATAAAGATAGAAGACCCGGCAGCGGACCTGGCGGTCTGCGCGGTAATCGCCTCAAGTTTCCGGGAGCAGGTGGTTATGCCGCAGGCTGTGGTTTTAGGGGAGGTGGGATTGTCTGGAGAGATCAGGAGTATTTCCCAGGTGCTTACGCGCATAAATGAAGCGGAGAAATTGGGTTTCAAGCACTGCATACTGCCTAAGAACAGCTGCAGGAATTTAAAAACCGGCAAATCCGATATGGAGATAATCGGAGTATCCACCTTAAAAGAAGCCCTGGATATTATTTTAGGCCAGGCAGTCAGGAAGTAGGAGGGGAAATAAAATGAATTTATTATTAGTAAGGCTTTTATTTATTTTAGGCAGTATGTTCATCGGTTTCCAGACAACGGCAGCAAGCGGTTCGGGGTTATCAGGAATGGTGATCGGGTTTTTTGTCGCGCTGGTATTGATCATTTTAGAGGGGCTCATGCGCAAGGTTTCGGTAAAGGGCTTATCCAGCGCGGTATTTGGCCTGATCTTAGGTCTGATCATGGCAAAGCTGGTGGGAGATGCTTTCAGCCTTCTCGTCATTGATCCTGCTAGCCTTTCCAGGATCCGCGTGGGGCTGACCCTGGCTTTTTGTTACCTGGGGATGGTCATAGCCCTGCGCGGCAAGGATGAATTTAATATCATCATTCCTTACGTGCGGCTGCGCAGGCAGGACCAGACAGGGGATGTGGTCCTCCTGGACACTAGCGTGATCATCGACGGCAGGATCGTGGATATCTGTAAGACCAGGTTCCTGGGCGGCAAGGTGGTTATCCCGAAGTTCGTGCTAAGAGAGTTGCAGCAGATCGCCGACTCCACCGACCCGATCAAGCGTCAGAGGGGAAGAAGGGGCTTAGAGATACTTAATACCATTCAGAAGGAGCCGGGGATGGATATATCCATCCATGAGCAGGATTTTTCGGAGACCACGGAGGTTGACGCGAAATTAGTCATGTTAGCCAAGCTGCTTGAGGCCAAGATCCTTACCGTGGATTTTAATTTAAACCGTGTGGCCAGCATCCAAGGGATCAAGGTTTTAAATATCAATGAGCTTGCCAATGCTTTAAAGCCCGTGGTTTTTCCCGGCGAACAGATGCGCATCAAGTTGATCAAAGAAGGAAAAGAACATAATCAGGCGATCGGCTATCTTGATGACGGAACGATGGTCGTGGTAGAGGATGCGCGCAGGCTTATCGGACAGGATGTGCAGGTAGCAGTTACCTCGGTGCTGCAAACCCAGGCAGGCAGGATGATCTTTACCAAGCTTGAGAAATAATCATGATCAGCGCTATCCTTTTGGCTGCCGGGTGCGGCAGGCGGCTTAATTCTCCGGTATGCAAGCCATTAGTAAAGGTAGGTGGAAGGCCGCTCCTGTTTTATTCGCTGCGTACTTTAAACCGACATCGCGCGATAGACGAGATCGTCGTGGTGGCCAACCGGCACAACCGCAAGGCGATAGCGGATATCATAAGCAAGTATTCTTTCAGGAAAGTCAAAGCTTTAGTTTTGGGGGGCCTGCGCAGGCAGGATTCGGTATTTAATGGCCTGCAAGCTGCCAGAGGAAGCAGCAAATTGGTTTTGATCCATGATTCTGCCCGGCCTTTTATTGAGCCCGGCAGTATCACAGGAATCATCCGGGAGGCTAGGATTTACGGCGCAGCTATTCTGGCTGTAAAACCCAAGGCCACGATCAAATCCTCTCGGCCGGATAACACAGTGGCTCAAACTTTTAATCGGGATAAGCTCTGGGAGGTGCAGACTCCCCAGGTTTTTAAAAAAGAGGTCCTTCTTACGGCATTTAAAAAATATTCCCGCGGTACGGTTACCGATGATGCCTCCTTGGTTGAGAGATTGGGTAAAAGAGTGAAAGTCGTTGAGGGAAGTTACAGGAACATCAAGGTTACGACCAAGGAGGATCTGTTGTTGGCGGGGGTAATTTCAAGAGGAGCTTAGCGCATGGAATATAAAGCAGGCATGGGTTATGATATCCACCGCCTGGTTGAAGGAAGGAAGTTATTTTTAGGCGGGGTAGAGATACCTTATCCAAAAGGCCTGCTCGGGCACTCCGACGGTGACGCGCTGATGCACGCGCTATGCGATGCTTTATTAGGGGCTTTGGCGCTCGGGGATATCGGCGAGCACTTTCCCGATACGGATCCCCAATACAAAGGGGCAGCCGGCAGCCTGCTGTTGAAGAAAGTCAAAACCCTGGTAGATAAAAGCGGTTACAAGATAAATAATATTGATATCGTAGTCATCGCCCAGGAACCCGGGCTTACTCCTTTTAAGAAACAGATGAAGGAAAATATCTGCGGCCTTTTGGATATTACACAGGAGCACGCCAATATCAAAGCCAAGACAAATGAAGGCTTGGGCGCAGTGGGGAATAAAGAGGCGATCGCCTCTTACGCGCTTGTTTCCTTAGTTAAGGGAGGTCAGGGATGATTTATTTTATCAATACATTGGTCATATTAGCCGCTCTTCTGGCGATCAAGCTGGTGTTTATCTCCGTTATTTTTTACCAGGATATACGGGCGGCTCAAAAAAAGGATCCCGCGGCGAAAAGTTTCTTAGAGGTGCTCCTGCTTTATCAGGGCCTGCACGCTTTGGTTGCCTTCCGCCTGGCCCATATTTTTTACAGGATGCGTTTGTTTTTCCTCGCCCGGTTCTTGTCGCAAGGGGCGCGTTTCTTTACCGGGATTGAGATACATCCCGGTGCGCGTATCGGCAAACGCTTTTTTGTGGACCACGGCATGGGTGTGGTTATCGGAGAAACCGCGATCATCGGTGACGATGTCCTGCTCTACCAGGGGGTGACCCTTGGAGGGACCGGGATCGTTACGGGCAAGCGCCATCCTACTATCGGCAATAATGTGGTCATCGGCGCCGGGGCAAAGGTTTTAGGCAATATCACCGTCGGGGATAATTCATATATCGGCTCAAACGCGGTGGTGATCAAGGATGTCCCGCCGAATTCCACGGTAGTGGGCGTGCCGGGTAGGATCACCAGGCAGGACGGTAAAAAGATAGACATAAGCCTGGATCACGCGCATGTATTGGACCCGATCAACCAGGCGATTGAAGAGCTGCAGTCCAGGCTCGATAAATTAGAGCGCAAATCAACCTAGGGACGGTTCTTGAGCCAAAGCTAAACTGTCCCCTTTTGCTGTTTATTAGGCATGCCTATTTCCATATATAATTCATTGACCCGCAGGAAAGAAGAGTTTATTCCCTTAATAAACCAACAGGTTAAAATGTATGTCTGCGGCCCCACGGTTTATGACCAGCCGCATATTGGCCATGCCCGTAGCGCTTATATCTTTGATGTCATTCGCCGATACCTGATATATAAAGATTATAAAGTTACCTTTGTGCGTAATGTTACTGATGTTGATGACAAGATCATTGAGAGGGCAAGGGAGGAATATAAGGGGGAAGATCTAAATAGCGCGGTTAAGAAGGTGGCAACAAAATACCTTGATGCTTATCATGAAGATATGCAACAGTTGGGTATCTTGCCTCCCGATAAAGAGCCTAAGGCAACAGATTACATCCCGGAAATGCAGAAGTTTATTGTGGAGCTGATCAAGCGCGGGGTTGCCTATGTTTCCGGCGGGGATGTATATTTTGATATTAAAAAAGCCAAAGGTTACGGGAAATTATCCCATCAGGCAATAGAGAAAATGGAGGCAGGGGCAAGGATAGCTCCGGGTGAAAAAAAGAAGGATCCGCTTGATTTTGCTTTATGGAAGGGCGCGAAAGAAAATGAGCCATCCTGGGATAGTCCCTGGGGAAAGGGCAGGCCCGCATGGCACATAGAGTGCTCTGTCATGAGCTCGGATATCCTGGGTGATGAGTTTGATATCCATGGCGGAGGGCTGGACCTTATTTTCCCCCATCATGAAAACGAGATAGCCCAATCCGAAGGCGCGGGCAAAAAATTCGCCCGCTACTGGATCCACCACGGCCTGCTTACCATCAACGGCCAAAAGATGTCCAAGTCCTTGGGTAATTTTATAGGGATTAGAAACGCGTTGGAAGAGCTCCCTGATGACCATGCCGCAGATATTTTGAAAGATTTCTTTCTGCGGACACATTATTCAAATCCTATTGATTATTCTGGGGAAGCGATAAAGGAAGCTGAGGAAGAAATTATCCGATTTTCAAAAGCAGCCGAAAAACTTCAAAATCCAGTTGGAAAGGAGCCCGATTTAAAAAATAAACGTTACATAGATGGGATAAAAGAAGCTTTTGATTCGGCTATGGATAATGATTTTAATATGCCGCAAGCGCGCGCTCAATTGTGCGAATTAGTAAAATATTACAACGGACTTGAGTATCGATGGGAACGGGGTCACGGTTATTTACTTCCCGATATTCAATATGCAAAAAATACCTTGCGTACTTTAGCTAACGTATTGGGGTTATCCCTTAATCCGGTCAAAGAACACGATCCGAAATGGGGAAAAATAAGTTTATCGAATGTGCTAAGTGATGCGCTTATTCAGGAAAGAATAAATGAACGTTCGCTCCTTAAGAGCGGGAAGAAATATGCAGAAGCAGATTCAATTAGGAAAGAGCTTGAAGCGCAGGGCATAATTTTGGAAGATACAAAAGAAGGTACAACTTGGCGCTGGAAGTTGTAGAACTTAGCGGATGGCTTGGCTTGATTTCGAGCAGGGCGTGGAGGCAAGGAGCGGGCATGGTTCACCTGCTAACAGGGATTAGTGAGAGCGACGCCAGCCGACCCGAGCGCAGTTGCGGCTCGCTGGGCCGCAACAAGCGTCCCTGCGAGAAACAAGACAAGGCAGCCGCGTGATTAGGTGAGACGCTAAAATTTATCCTTGCAATACTTGTATAACAATGTTATACTTATATTGCAGAAAAGGAGATGAGTTTATGACTATATTGAAGGCATTCCGCTTACCGGTTGGATTGGTTAACAGGCTTTCCTGGCTGGCAAAAGCCACGCACCGCAGCGAAAAATTTTATGTTACCGAGGCCTTAGCCCACTATTTGGAAGACTATGCTGACGCGCAAATCGCCAAAGACCGCTTTAACGATCCTAAATCCAGGATCATTTCCGGAGCCCAACTAAGAAAGCGCCTCGGTGTATAAAGTCGCCTACCTTGATTCAATTGAGGAAGACCTTAAGAAGCTCGATAAGTCCGTAGTTAAGAAAATTATCAGCCGTATTGAGACTTATCTTGCCCAAGACCCCAAAGGATTGGGAAAACCATTAAAAGGAGATTTTCAGGGTTACTGGCGCTATCGTTGGGGGGACTACCGCGTTATTTATAGGATAGCGGAAGAGGAAATCTTGATTATTGTTTTACGTATCAGCCATAGGAAGGAAGTATACGATTGAAAGGCAAATTTATCACATTTGAAGGTTCCGAGGGCTGCGGCAAAAGCACGCAGTCAGAGATGCTCTTCTGTTATCTTAAGGCAAAGGGGTTGAAGGTAATTTACCTGCGTGAGCCAGGCGGAGTCAAGCTAAGCGAAAAGATAAGGGAGATATTGCTTGATACAAAAAGCATAATTTCACCCGAGGCCGAAACCCTACTTTACATGGCTAGCCGCGCTCAAGTAGTTGAAGAGATAATTAAGCCTGTCCTTAAATCCGGAAAGACAGTTGTCTGCGACAGGTTCCTGGACTCAACCATCGCTTACCAGGGATTTGGCCTGGGAGTAGATATAAAACTGATCAAGTCCGTCGGTAACTTTGCTACCCAGGGCATAAAGCCGGACCTGACCATATTCCTGGACCTGCCAGTTAAAAGCGGGCTCAAACACAGGCATAAGTGCAAGGACCGCATTGAATGCCGCTCGGTAAATTATCATCTGCGCGTCAGGAATGGCTATCTTAAGCTTGCTCGCGAGGAGCCGGCTAGGATCAAGATAGTCAAGGTCTGCGAAGATAAATTCAAGACGCAAGGCATGATCAGGGAGATCGTAAATGCGCTTTAGCGGGTGTGTTGGCCACGATAAGCCGATAAGCATCATCAACAGCTTTATAGAGAGCAACCGTTTCTCCGGCGCTTATATTTTCAGCGGGCCGGAGGGGATCGGCAAGAAGATGGTTGCCAAGATGATCGCCCAGGAGTTGAATGGCGCCAGGGAAGGCCGGGAGCACCCTGACCTGCACATTATTGAAAACGGCAACTCCCAGATAAAGATAGAAGATATCCGCGCCATGCAGCATCAGGCCTCCTTACGGCCCTATGAAGGGAAAATGAATATCTTTATCATTGATAACGCGCACCGTCTTAATCCCGAGGCGGCAAATTCCCTGCTTAAGCTGCTTGAGGAGCCGCCCCGTGATTGCCTCTTCATTCTGGTAACGCATAAGCCGCAGAGTATTTTTAAGACGGTATTATCGCGTTGCAAGGCCATCAAATTCGCTCCTTTAGCCAGGCAGGAGTTAGAATCGTTTTTGATCAGAGACCATTCTGTTGATAGACAGTCAGCGCATTTTCTTGCTTATTACGCGGAAGGCAGGCTGGGCCTGGCTTTGAAATTAAAGGACTCCGGTATAGCCGGGGAGAAGAACAGGATACTTGATTCTTTCCTGATTCCGGAAAAGGCCCCTGACCGGGATAGGATCGGCCAGAACAAAGAAGAGATACGCGCTTTTTTGAACATCCTTGCCTCCTGGTTCAGGGATATATACCTGCTTAAGGCTGGGTTAGGGAAAAGGGAGGCGATCCACGCGGACAGGGAGAACGACCTGCTCAATCTATCGCATAAATTTTCTTTCAAACAGCTCGATGATATCATAACCTGCATCTCGGAAAGCTTTATGTACCTGGATAATAATATCAATAGTAAATTACTTTTACATAACCTGGGAGCCAAGCTTTGGACGGCATGATCAGGGTACAATTGAGGGGCTCAGGCACAACACAGTTTTATCAGGCGCTCAACCTTAGCCTGAAGGAGGGGGATTGCGTGATCGTTGAGCATGACCGCGGCCTGGATTACGGAGTGGTTGTCCAGCCTGCTTGCGGACGCTCCTGCCCCCATGTTGATCCCAAGGAGGCGCCGAAAAGAATAATCCGCCTGGCCAGGGACAGCGATCTAAAACAGATAGAAGATAACCGCGCCAGGGGCAAGGAGGCATTCAACGCCTGCCTTAAGAAGATCGCTGAGCATAAGCTGGATATGAAGTTAGTCAAGGCAGAGTACTCCTTTGACCGTTCCAAGATCTTATTTTATTTTACCTCCGAGGGCAGGGTGGATTTCCGCAACCTGGTCAAGGATCTGGCTAAGATATTCAAGGCGCGCATTGAATTAAGGCAGATCGGGGTCAGGGATGAAGCCAGGCTTTTCGGCGGGTATGGCTCATGCGGCAGGGAGCTTTGCTGCAGAAAATTCCTGAAAGATTTTGAACCGGTGACCATCAAGATGGCCAAGGAGGAGGGGCTGCCGTTAAATCCGCCCAAGATTTCCGGATTATGCGGCAGGCTTATGTGCTGCCTCTCCTACGAATACGAAACTTACAAGCTTCTTTCCAAAGGCCTTCCCCGCGAAGGTGAACATGTGCATACTCCGGGAGGCAAGGGCAAGGTCTTTAGCGTCAATGTTTTTAAGCGCCTGGTCACTGTGCAGCTTGAGGACGGCACTCTTGTTGAGGTAAGCTACAAGGACAAAGAACATGGCAAATAAGTTTTATATCACCACGCCTATTTATTACGTAAATGCCTCTCCGCACATCGGCCATTCTTATACCAATATTGCCGCCGATACACTGGCCCGCTATAACCGCAAGCTCCTGGGTAAAGATAATGTCTGGTTTCTGACCGGCACTGACGAGCACGGCCAGAAGATCCAGAAGGCCGCAGACGAAGCCAAACTCTCTACTCATGAGTTTGTGGACAAGGTAGTGGTGCAATTTAAAGGCCTTTGGAAGAAGCTGGAAATATCCAACGATGATTTTATCCGCACTACCGAAAGCAGGCATATTAAAACCGTGCAAAAAGCGCTGCAAATAGTTTATGATAAAGGCGATATTTATGAAGATAAATACGAAGGCTGGTATTGCACCCCCTGCGAAACATTCTGGCCTCAAACGCAGATCACCGGCAAGATCTGCCCGGACTGCAAGCGGCCGCTTGAGAAGATCAGCGAAACCAACTTTTTCTTTAAGCTGTCAAAATATCAGGACTGGCTTATTAAATATATTAGAGATAACCCCTCTTTTATCAAGCCGGAAAGCCGTAGAAATGAAGTTTTAAGTTTTCTGACACTAAATAAGCTTGAACCTTTATGCATCTCCCGGCCCAAAGAAAGATTAAGCTGGGGTATCCCGCTTCCTTTTAGTCAAAAACATGTTACCTATGTTTGGTTTGATGCCTTAATTAACTATATCAGCGCGGTGGGGGAGTTTGACAGCCAAAAAACCTATCGTTCTTCCTGGTGGGAGAAGGATGTGCAAGTGGTGCATTTAGTAGGTAAAGATATCCTAAGGCACCACGCGATTTATTGGCCGATTATATTAAAGGCCTTAGAGATAAGGCAGCCGGATACCATATTTGCCCACGGCTGGTGGATGATCAATGAGGATAAGATGTCCAAGTCCCGCGGTAACGCGGTTAATCCGGTTGAGGTGGTAGATAAATTCGGGATAGATGTGTATAGATATTTTCTTTTGCGTGATGTACCGTTTGGCTCTGACGGTAACTTTTCAGAGAAGGCTATAATCAAGAGATTCAACGGTGACCTGGCCAATGACCTGGGCAATCTTATATACCGGACGCTGACTATGGTTGAAAAGTATTATACAGGAGTAATCCCGGAGCTGGATATTTATAAGACAAAATATAATTCAAGCGGGGAGAGAATAAAGGAGAAGCTAAAAGATCTGCTCCAGGAAGTTTCCGTGGCTTTAAGCCTGAATAATGATTTTAGCCTGGCGCTTGAGAAAATATGGGGATGCATCGGTATGACCAACAAATATATTGAAGAGACCAAGCCCTGGAATCTGATCAAAGACGGCAGGCAGGAGGAACTGAAAGCGTTTATCCGTTTATTAGTTGAGGCGATCAGGAGGATTGGCGAAGAAATTACTCCGTTTATGCCTAAGACGGCAGAATCTATTCAGACCCAATTAGGGGGAATAGAGATCAAAAAAGGCAACCCCTTATTTCCCCGTATTGAATGCTGATCGATACCCACTGCCATCTTGACTTCGCGCAATTTGCCCAGGACCGGTCCGCAGTTATCCGGCGCGCTAAAGAGGCGCAAGTTGGGTATTTTATAAATATCGGCGCAACCCTGGATTCTTCAATTGCTTCCTGCGAGCTTGCCCGGCAATATCCGGAAATTTATGCAAGCGTAGGCGTGCATCCGCATGACGCCGACAGCTTTAAAGAGGAGAATTTGGCTAAAATAAAGGAGCTGGCTGCAAAAGATAAGGTGGTTGCGATAGGTGAGACCGGCCTGGATTATTTCCGTAATCTTTCATCGCCGGAGAACCAGAAGCGCCTCTTTATAGAACTGATCGAACTTGCCAAGTCCCTGGATTTACCATTAGTGGTACATACCCGCCAGGCAGAGGAGGAAACATTAAAGATATTAAAAGCGGCCATGCCCATTCGCGCAGTGGTGCATTGTTTTTCCGGGGATGAAGATTTTCTTAAAAGTTGCCTGGCCTTGGGTTTTTTTATCTCTTTTACCTGCAATATTACTTATAAAAAAGCGCAAGGGTTAAGGGAGATGGTCAGGTTGACACCGTTGGATAGATTAATGCTTGAAACAGACGCTCCGTACCTTTCGCCTGAAGGGTTTCGCGGTAAGCGCAACGAACCCTGTCACATAAAGCTGCTGGCAGAAGAGGTCAGCCGGATCAAAGGGGTTGGTTTTGAGGAGATAGCCCAGAGGACAACTGGAAACGCCAAACTATTCTTTGGATTGAAATGAGTGTTCAAATTTCCGTAGTTAAATGTGATAGTTACGATCCGGCTCCGGTAGAGCAGGCGGTAAGGCGGGTGGTTGATCTCTTGGGAGGCATAACTACTTTTATTAAACCTGGCTCAACTGTCCTGGTCAAGCCGAACCTTTTGATGTCCAAGGAGCCTGAATACGGGATCACCACGCATCCTGAAGTGGTCCGGGCAGTCATCCGTATCCTCAAAGAGATAAACTGCAAGATTATTGTCGGCGACGGGCCGAGTGTCTGGGGCCGGTATATAGAAAACGTGGATGAGGTTTATAATATTACCGGCATAAGTTCAGTTTGCCGGGAGGAGAATGTTCAGCTGGTTAATTTCGATAGACGCAGGATGCGCGATAAGTTTCCGCTTACCGTGTGGCTGGATGAGTGCGATTATCTAATCAGCCTGCCTAAATTTAAAACCCACGAATTCACTTTAATTACGGGAGCGATTAAAAACCTTTTTGGTTTAGTTTCAGGGACCTATAAAACCGAGCTGCATAAGAATTATTTTACGCCCTCTGAATTCGCCAAGGTCCTTGTGGATATATGCCAGGAGGCCAGGCCCGCCTTAACGATTATTGACGGTATATTAGCTATGGAAGGGGATGGCCCGGCAACCAGCGGAAAGGCCCGGCGCCTTAACCTCTTATTAGGCGGAGCCGACTGTGTGGCATTGGATACGGTGATGGCTAAAATAATGGGGATTAAGGCACGGGAGGTTTTAACCACGAAGGAAGCAGTGCGGCGCGGATTAGGTGAAGGCCAATTAAGCAAAATCAAGATACAGGGGGAGGATATTGACAAGCTGAATATCAAGCCATTTATTCTTCCCATAACATCAATGAGAATAAACAGCCTGGCAGGGCCGCTGAATAAAATTGTTAAACGGTTGATCAGGTATTATCCTTATTCCCTGGCCGCCAAATGCACCCGTTGCGGCCACTGCGTGAATGTCTGTCCGAAAAAGTGCATTACGCTAAAAAAGCGCGGGATAACTGTTGATTATAAGCAGTGCATCGCCTGCTTCTGCTGCCAGGAGGCCTGCCCTGCGGCGGCAATTAGCGTGAAGAAGAGCATTTTGGCCAAGCTGATTGGGTTATAATGAATATCCGCACAATAGACTGGAAGAACAACAAAATTAAGATCATTGATCAGACCAAGCTGCCGCATAAATTAGCCTATCTTAATATTGATAAGCTGAAGGATTTGTACCGGGCGATAAAGATAATGCAGGTGCGTGGAGCTCCCGCATTGGGCGCGGCCGCTAGCCTTGGCGTTTATCTGGGGGTAAAGGATTATCCCGGCAGTGATTGGAGGGGGTTTGAGCGCAAATTAAATGAGGTATCCCGATATGTAGCAAGCTCCCGGCCTACTGCCAGGAATTTATTCTGGGGAATTGAAAGGGTTTGCGCCGCCGTTTTAAAAAATAAAAATAAACCTATCTCCAGGATCAAGCAGGTTATTCTGGCCGAGGGAAAAAAGATCATGCGGGAGGATATGGAGTCCTGCCGCTTGATAGGTAATTACGGCGCGAAATTACTGCGTGATAACTCTACGGTCATGACCATCTGCAATGCCGGGATACTGGCGACCATTGATTACGGAACTGCCCTGGGAGTCATTTACCGGGCTAAAGAGCAGGGCAAGAATATAGAGGTTTTTTCCTGCGAAACGCGGCCGCTTTTGCAGGGGGCGCGCCTCTCAACCTGGGAATTGCATAAAAAAGGAATAGATGTTACCATGATCGCGGATAACACCGCAGCTTCTCTCATGGAGCAGGGAAGGATAGACATGGTAATTACCGGCGCAGACCGTATAGCCGCCAACGGGGATTCCGCCAACAAAATAGGCACCCTGAACCTGGCGATCCTCTGCAAATACCATAAAATACCTTTTTACATTGCCGCCCCTAAAAGCACCTTTGATCTGAAGATAAAGAGCGGAAGCGATATTGCGATTGAAATGCGCCAGGCCAGCGAAGTTTCCATGATTATGCATAAGAAGCTTGCGGCTGCTTCAGGGGCAAAGATATTAAATCCCGCTTTTGATGTTACCGGCCATGAATTAATCAGCGGGATAATTACGGATAAAGGCATAATCCGTCCCCCTTATAAAAAGAATATTGCCAGAATTTTAGGAAAATAAATGCGCTTAAAAGATATCGGTGAGTTCGGCCTGATCAAAAGATTCCGGGATAAAATTAAAACCGATGCTTCTGTGGTCAAGAGGAGCGGTGATGATTGCGCAGTTTTAAAGCTGGACAAGAATAATTATCAGCTGTTTACCTGCGATATGATCATCGCGGGAACGGATTTTAAGAATACCGATGACTTGAGCCTGGTCGGAAGAAAGGCCTTGGCTGTTTCCATCAGCGATATCAGCGCCTGTGGAGGGATTCCTAAACATGCGGTGGTCTCTATGGGGCTTATGCCGAATATGCCGGTAGCCCGGGTTGACCGGATGGCCAAAGGGCTGTTTAGCCTAGCTAAAAAATACCGGATCAATATTGTCGGCGGAGATATCAGCTCCGCGAATAAATTGATCATAGATGTAAGCATGTTGGGTATTGTGGAAAAGAAGAATCTCTGTTTACGCTCCGGCGCAAAACTTGGCGATATCATTATGGTTACAGGATCGCTGGGCAGCTCAATTAAAGGCAAACATCTGAAATTTGAACCGCGGCTTAAAGAGGCGCGTTTTTTAGTGAATAATTTCAAGATCAACTCCATGATCGATATCTCTGACGGCCTGCTTCAGGATTTAGGGCACATCCTTGAACAAAGCTCAGCCGGCGCGGTGATATATGAGAAGCTTATTCCGTTAAGCAGGGAAGCTTACGGAATAGATGACGCGCTTTCGTCGGGTGAAGAATTTGAGCTGCTTTTTACCGCTTCAAGGGAGCAGGCCAGTAAGATCATTAAGAGCCCCAAATACCGCTTCACGCCGATAGGCGAGATAATGCCCAAGGCATTCGGCTTAAGGACGATCAACTATAAGGATGAATATAAGTCCCGGGGATTCAGCGCAGAGGCGCGTACCGGCCGATCCTTTAAGGCCGGGTACAGGCATTTTTAAATGAAAAAATTATCCAAATCAGTTTCCTCAACTTTAAAAATAGGCAGGGCTATCAGCCGCCATCTTCAGCCCGGAGATATTATTCTTCTCTCCGGTACGCTTGGCGCTGGCAAAACAGTCCTGGCAAAAGGTATTGCTCAGGGGTTGGGGATAAGCAAGGATAAGGTGATCAGCCCTACTTTTGTTTTGCTGCGCATACACAAGGGAAAGCATCCGCTGCATCATTTTGATTTCTACCGGCTTAAGACACCGCATGATATACTGGCATTAGGATACGAGGAATATTTTTATTCCGAAGGCATTACGCTGATCGAATGGCCGGAGCGCTTGAAATTCCTCTTGCCTAAGGAATTTTTAAAGATTAAACTATCTGCTAAAGCAGCCAACAGCCGGCTCCTTCACTTTATTGCCAGTGGCGCAGGATACAAGCGGCTATTGGAGAGTATTAAGGATAAATTGAACTAACTCCCGCCTCAAATTATTCGGCGGGATAAATTCGCGCATTGACTTACTCACACTGTCGTGTTCGTAAGTCAAGCGCTCATTTAATGAAAATATTAGGGATTGACACTACCACCAAATTTCTTTGCCTGGGCATTTACGCCAACAGCTCATTTTATGAATGTAAGCTTGAGATGGCTAGGAACCTCTCCGCATTGCTTGCGGTAACCATCCAGCGGGCCCTGGATGTGGCAGGATTAAAGGTCGCTGATATTGATTATTTTGCCTGCGGATTAGGGCCCGGTTCTTTTACCGGTATGCGCATTGGTTTGGCGACGATAAAGGGCTTAAGCATCGTAAGGAATAAGCCGGTTATTGGTATTCCGACGCTGGATATCCTAGCGAAAAACGCGGCAGCAAAAAACAACCTGATTGTTACCGCGCTGGATGCCAGAAGAGGCCTTATCTATTGCAGCTCTTACAAAAATGAGAGGGGGGTGTTAAGGCGCAAAAGTGAATACGCGCTTTTGGCCTTGGATGAATTCATTAATAAATTCAACCGGCATCCTGTAATTTTAGGGGATGCCGTATCCGTTTATGGAGATAAGTTCCGCAGCCGCATTAAAGGAGCGCGGCTCCTGGATAAGGATTACTGGTTCCCCGAGACGCATAATCTTATGGAGCTGGCCCTTGAAAAAGCCAGGGCTAAGAAATTCACCAGCGCCTTGACCGTTAAACCCATTTATCTATATCCCAAAGAATGCCAGATAAAAACAAGATAGGTTACCGGCCCACCTGGGCAGAGGTAAACCTCAATAACCTGGAGCATAATTTCAAAAAGATCAGGTCTTTGCTTAGGCCGGAGACTAAAGTCCTGGTTACGGTCAAGGCCGATGCTTACGGCCACGGGCTTATCCCGGTATCCAAAAGATTGGTTGCCAACGCAGTGGATTTTCTGGGGGTCGCCTCCATTGATGAAGGGATAAAATTAAGGAAGGCCGGGATTAGAATCCCCATTCTGGTCCTGGGCCTGATGCTTAAAAAAGATATCCAACCGCTCTTTGGTTTTTGTCTCACCCCCACTGTATGCGACGAAGAGTTCGCGCGGGCGCTTGACGCCAGGGCCAGGCAATTGAAGAAAAAGCTGGCTGTTCATATTAAGGTAGATACCGGAATGGGTAGGATCGGGGTCTTGCATGATGACGCTTTTGTCTTGGTAAAGAAGATCCACGAACTCAAATCCATCATAATTGAAGGTATCTTTACGCATTTCCCTTTTGCCGATCTCAACCGCGAGTTCACTGATTTTCAGATCAGCCTCTTCAACAAGTTAGTCGCAAACTTAAAGAGGAGCGGCATAATCATTCCATTGGTGCACGCGGCAAACAGCATCGGATTGATCGATTACAAGGACAGCCATTTTACTATGGTTAGGCCCGGCCTGGTGATCTACGGCCTGCATCCTAAAGAAGGATTGGGGATAAATTTAAAACCGGTGTTAAGTTTAAAGACCCGGGTGATCTTCGTCAAACAGGTCCCCGCCGGGTACGGAATAAGTTACGGCCATGCTTACGTAACCAGGCGCTCCACGCGCATCGTCACCCTGCCTATCGGTTACGGTGACGGTTATCCGCGCAACCTTTCCAATTTAGCCCGGGTTTTGATAGGAGGCAAGCGCCTGGCCATATCGGGGAGGATCTGCATGGACCAGATCATGGTGGATGTAGGCAGGCAAAAACTGAAAGTCGGCGATGAGGTTGTTTTGATCGGCAGGCAGGGAAAACAAAAGATCACTGTCGAGGAGTTAGCGGCGTTATCCGGCACAATCTCCTATGAGATCGTCTGCGGCTTAGGCAGCCGCATCCCCCGTATTTATACACCTTGAGATTTTTAAGGTAATTTTCGGATAAGATAAATGCTTCCGGTCAAAACGATGATGTGGCTCATTGAGGCGGAGAAGAGAGGCGGGATCAATCCGGATTTTCCCACAGCTAGGCACACCGCATCAAGCACATAATAGAGGAACCCCACGATGATCGAGATCCCCACCGAAGCCATCCCTGTGGCGCGCTTACGCATCATCAGCGAAAAAGGTATGCCCAGCAGCATGATTATAATGCTGGTAAAGGGCATGGTATAGCGTTGATAAAGGTCAACTTTGAGGTTGCGGGTCACGGTAGTCGCCCCGCTTTTAGAGATCCTCCAGATATAATCCTGCATTTCATGAATATCCATCAACTCGGGCTTTTGCCTTAAGGAGGCAAACTCCTTCGGCGTCTCCGGTATGGTCATGATCTCCTCTTCAAAATAAACCGGCTCATCCACTACCTGTCCGTTCTTGTCGAAATTATAGGTGATGCACTGGTAGAATTTCCATAATCCGTCCTGGTAAACCCCCTTGGTGGCGACGATTTTCTTAGTCAGGTTCTGGTGTTCATCCTGCTCAAGTATGGTTATCCCATCCATGGTTTTGGCGGCCAGGGAGAATTTATTGACAAAGAAAAGCCTGTTCTTAAGTCCGTACATAGCGAGATTGGTGATGGTTTCGGCCTTTTTGAATTTGCTTTTTTTGGCCCCCTCATCCATCTGGACCTTGATCCTCTGGTTCTCGGCTAAAGCCCGGGGGACGAACCTGTCATTGACCCAGAAGACCAGCATACTGACCAGCAGCCCGAAGATCAGCGCCTCCCTGCAGATATCAAATATGCTCATCCCGCTTGAACGCATGGCGATTATTTCGTTGCTATGGTTAAGCCTGCCGAATGTGTAAACCGTGCTTAAGAGGCAGGCAAAGGGGGAAACTTGCACGAACATTACCGGAAGATAAGACAGATAATAGCGGACCAGGAGCCCCAGGTTAACCTGAAGTTTTAGTATATCCTCTAGGTTGGTGAGCAGGTCGATAATGACATAGAGGAAGAGAAAAACGAAGATGCAGGAGAGGAATATGCTGATCACGGATTTCAGGATATAGCGGTCTAGGATGCGCATAGTTTATACATTAAGAATGAGCCGGCTGAGCCGAATATAATGTTCGGCAGCCAGAGGGCAAGAGCCGGAGGCAGTTGTCCCTCGATAGCCAGCGCCTCGCAGCCGATAAACAAAGGATAGTATAAGACGATGATCAGGACGGCAATTCCGATGTTGATGGATTTCTCGCGCCTGCGCGTAATGATGCCAAGGGAAGAGCCCAGGAGCATGAAGACAAAACATGAGAAGGCCAAAGCTAATTTTTCATGGATCTCCGTTATCAGGGGGGCCGGGTTTATCCCTTCGTTTTTAAGTTTTTTCGCCTCTTTCTTCAACTCATGGATAGTCATCTCCTTGAATTTCTTGTCCACGACCTTATCCTGCATCTGGGCCATATCCAGGTTCATGAAGTAGGTGCGGAAGTTAAGCTTATAGAAGTTGGTGGGGTTTTCCGGGTCAGGCTCATCGCTGGTCCCGTCGATAAGCTTAAGCTTGATGGTATTATTCTCCGGCATGGCGATGAATTCGCCGGCCTTGGCCACGATAGTGCGCGTAGGCTTGTCTTCGCCCTGGGGCTCATAGATGCGGACATTGTTAAGCCGGTTTTTCTTCTGGTCAACATGGTAGATGAAGAGTATATATTTCTGGAAGGAGTTGATGAATACCCCCTCCTCAAACGCCGCGGTAGGGTTTTTAAATCCCATCTGCTTTAAGGTCTTGCGGTAGGCAAAATGCGCGTAGGAGGCGGCCCGGTCATTAAAAACAGCCAGCGCCAGGCTTAGTATAAGGCCGGTGACCAGGAGGGGAATGAGCAGCCTGAAGAGGCTTACCCCGCTTGAGCGGATGGCGATTATTTCATTATCGCTGGAGAACCTTCCCAGGGCAAGGAGCACAGCTACCAGGACAGATATAGGCAGGGTATAGGTAACGATATAGGGCATGAGGTAGATAAGCAGCTGCATTACGCTAAAGATATCCACCCCTTTATTGATCACCAGGTCGGCGATGCGTTTTAAGTTGCCGATGAGGACCATGACAAAAGTTAAAACTCCAAGGACAAGAAGCAGCGGAGAGAGGAATTCTTTTAAGATATAATTGCGCAGGATCTTCATAGTTAACTTGCCAGGGTCAGGAGAGCTACCCTCCTTGCCCCGGATCCTTTTAAGCTGGCTGCTGCCTGGTTGGCAGTAGCGCCGGTAGTCAAAACATCGTCGATCAACAACAGATTTCTTTCTCTGACCAGTTCAGGCCTGATCACGCGGAACCCGTTTTCCACGTTAAGCAGCCTTTCTTCGGCGTTCAGCTCGGCCTGGGTTTTGGTTGCTTTAGTCCTCATCAACACCTGCGGCAGGACCATTTTATTGAACTCCCTGCCTATCTGATCGCTTAATATTTGGGCCTGGTTAAATTCCCTCTCCCGCAGCCGGCTCTTATGCAGGGGAATGGGAATGATAAAATCCATCTCTGCGATGGGTAGATTGTACTCTTTAATAAATTCATTCATGATCTTTCCCAAGCCCTCTCCCAGGTAATCATCACCGGTATATTTAAAATCACGGATCAGCTTTTTTATCGTGCCCTCGTATCTGCAGGGACTAAAAGCCCGGTCAAAATTGAATTTTACCTTAAGGCAGGCAGGGCAGATATTCTGTTCCACGCTAGCGCCTTCTAAGTGCCTGCCGCAGGAAACGCAAAAAGGAGGCAGGTTCATTTCCAACCTGTCCCTGCATGAGGCGCAGATGAATTTCCGCGGCTTATCCGGGGCCAATTTTAGCCCGCAAGCCGCGCAGCAGTCAGGATAGATCAATTCCTTTAATCCTTTAGCCAGCTGGCGCAACATAAAGATATGATAACAATGAAATTTAGCTTTGTCAAAGTAATTGACATGGACGGCTGGCGATAGTAGAATAATTCACTATGGAAAAAGAAAGCCCAGCGGAATTAAAGAAGAAATTGTTCGACCTTTTGAATAAAGAGGCCTTAAAAAGAGGCAGCTTCACCCTCTCCTCCGGAAAGGAGAGTAGCTATTATCTGGACGGACGGGTGATCACCCTGCTTCCAGAAGGCGCCTACCTGGCAGCCAGTATAATATTGGATATGATAAGTAGCCGCCAGCTGGACGCAGCCGGAGGCCCGACCCTTGGGGCAGACCCGATCGTAGGCGCTTTGGCAGCGTTAAGTTATATGAACGGCCGGCCGATCAAGACCTTTATTGTGCGTAAGCAGGCCAAAGAGCACGGCACGCAGAGGCAGGTGGAGGGGCCGGCTCTTAAAAAAGGGGACAAAGTCATCCTCCTGGATGATGTGGCCACTACCGGCAAGGCGATCATTGAGGCAAAGCAGGCCTTGGAAAAAATCGGGGTTATTGCGCGTGAGGCGATCGTGATCGTTGACCGCAATGAAGGGGCAGCGGATAACCTGGCCGCAGCTGGCCTGAAACTGGAATCAATCTTTAAGATCACGGATTTTGGCCTCTAGGTGTTTTTGTGCAGAAAAAAAAGATAGTAGTAGTCGGCGCAGGGCCATCGGCAATGATGGCAGGGATCCGGGCAGCGGGCCTTGGCCAGGATGTCATCCTCCTTGAAAGAAAAAGCTCCCCGGGCAACAAACTCCTCTTAAGCGGCAAAGGCCGCTGCAACCTCACTAACGCACAAGACCTGGAATATTTCCTAAAAAAGTTCTCCAAGAACGGCGATTTCCTTAGAGATGCCTTTAAGAAATTTTTTAACCGGGAGTTGATGGATTTTTTCCAATCACGCGGATTAAAGCTTAAGACCGAGCGCCAGATGCGCGTCTTTCCGGTAACCGACCGCTCCTCAAGCATCCTTGATGTCTTGAAAAAGGAACTGGAAAAGGCCGGAGCACAGGTTATCTGTAAGAGTAAAGTTGTGGACCTGTTGATTGAAGCAGGCAGGATCAAGGGTGTGCGGCTGGAGGATGGACGGGAAATCCTTGCTGACCGGGTAATATTGGCTACCGGAGGCGCCAGTTATAGTTTTACCGGCTCTGATGGCTCCGGCATTAAGCTGGCCGGAAAGTTGGGCCACGCGATTGTTCCTTTACTGCCGGGACTAGTTCCGCTTATGGTAAAAGAGGATTATCCAGCCAAGCTTGAGGGCCTGTCTTTACGCAATATCAGGGTCAAATTCTTAAGCAGGAAGACCCGGATCGTTTCCGATATAGGAGAGCTTATTTTTACCGCCTCCGGAATATCCGGGCCCTTAGTGATTACCCTAAGCTCCAAGGTCATAGATCTACTCGGCCGGGGAGAAAAGGTTTTCGCCGAGATCGACCTGAAACCGGCTTTATCAGTCCAGCAATTAGACAGCCGGCTGCTGCGGGAGTTTAAGCTTAATGCCAAAAAGAATTTCAAGAATACATTAAAGGAATTATTACCGCTGCGATTGATTACGGTTTTTACGCAGGCAGCCGGGATTGATCCCTTTAAAAAATGCAGCCAGGTTACCCAGAAGGAAAGAGAGGGTATTGTTTCCCTGCTTAAAGGTTTTCGTATGGAGATCAGCGGGGCTAGACCTATCGAGGAGGGAATGATTACCCGGGGCGGGGTGAGTTTAAAGGATATAAACCCGCGTACCATGGAGTCGCGCCTGATCAAGGGATTATATTTCGCCGGAGAGATGATCGACGTGGACGCGGATACCGGCGGCTTTAACCTTCAGGCAGCCTTCTCAACGGGGTATCTTGCCGGCGAAACCGCCGCTTTAACCTAGTAACCTAGGGACGGTTCTCAAAACAAAGCAAAGGTGTCCCTTTTTTGTATTAAAATGAAAATATATTTAGCGTCTAAATCTAAAGCCAGAAAGAAATTATTAGAGAGATTTGGCCTGAAGTTTAAGGTCCTTTCTCCTAAAGTTAGAGAGCGCAAGAGCCGCGGGAATTTATCTTACGCTCAAATGGTAAAATATAACGCCTGCAGCAAGGCAAAGGATGCTGCCGCCAGGGTCAAGGAGGGCATTATAATCGCCGCCGACACTATCTGCGTGCAGGGGGATAAGATATTCGGCAAGCCCGGGAATATTAATGAAGCCCGGTGCATGCTTAAAAGATTATCCAGTAAGCCGCAGTGGCTCTATACGGGCCTGGCGGTCATAAAAAAAGAGGAGGGCAGGGAGAAGCTGCTCTTTGCCCATGAAAAAACCAGGGTTTATATGGATAAGCTAAGCGATAAGGAGATAAATAATTATTTTAAAGAGGTCTCTCCGCTGGATAAAGCCGGAAGTTTTGATATCCAGGGCAGGGGGGCGTTTTTTATCAAGAGGATAGACGGGTGTTTTTATAATGTCGTGGGCCTGCCGTTAAGGAAGCTCTATCTGATCTTTAAAAAGCTCGGCCTGTTCACCCTGGCGGCGCTATTCTTTATTTTAACCGGCTGCTCTACCGAATATAACCTGGCTACCAAGCAGGAGGAGAAATACTATTACAGCACGGATAAAGAGGTGCAGATGGGCCAGTCAATAGACCGCCAGGTGGCCAAGGAGTATAAATTTTCCGGGGATCCCTTGCAGCTGAAACGCGTGCAGGATATAGGCGCTAAAATAGCCGCGGTAAGCGATAGGAAGGAGATCGACTATCATTTCCAGGTTTTAGATGACGACACAGTGAATGCCGTTTCTCTTCCCGGAGGTTATGTTTATGTGAACACCGGATTATTGGATAAGATCTCCAATGATGATGAACTGGCCTGCGTGCTGGCGCATGAGGTGGGGCATATCGTCGCCCGGCACAGCATCAAGAAGCTTCAGGCCATGCAAAGTTATTCTATTTTAAGGCTGTTGGTGGCGGTTTCTCCAGCCGCAGGAGATGTGGGCACTGCCGCGGATGTTGCTTTTACCCAGTTCCTCCTCGGCTACGGCCGCGAGGATGAACTCCTCGCGGACCAATTGGGCGCGCGTTACGCCAGGCTTGCCGGTTATGACCCGCGAGGCATGATTACTTTCCTTGAGAAGCTCCAGGATATAAACCGCAGGATGCCGCCTGTGGAGCAGTCATATTATAAGACCCACCCCTATGTCCCGGACAGGATCAGAGTGGTCAAACAGGAGCTGGGGGAACAGATGGATTTCGGCGATTACATCAATATCGAACAAAAACCCCACGAATAAGCCTTTGTGCAAGAAAGATTTGATTGACAAATAACCTTTTAGTTTTAAAATAATCCAATCATGAACAATAAACTAAAATTAAACGGCGCTAAGAAATCACAGAACTGGAGCTTTGATTACTCGGGGTGCTGCCCGGAGGCCCTCTTTAAAGAGCTGTCTACCTCTTCCAAGGGGCTTTCCGAAGAGCAGGCCCAAAAACGCCTTGAAGAATACGGTTTTAACGAGCCCGCCAGAAAAAAGAAAAGGACCATTCTGGTCCAGATACTTTCAAAATTTATCAACCCTTTAGTTATCGTCCTTCTCATTATCGCCGCCTTCTCTTTGTTTTTCGGAGAGAAGATAAGCGCCATATTGGTTATGCTTATGGCGGCCTTAAGCGTGTTCCTCTCATTTATACAGGAATACCGCGCCGGTAAAGAAGCGGAGAAGCTAAGCGAAATGGTCCGGACCACTTCCACGGTTTATCGTAACGGAAAGTCGCTGGAAGTAAAAATAAGGGAGATCGTCCCGGGAGACATCGTCGATCTGTTCGCCGGGGATATGATCCCGGCGGATCTGCGGATAATTTCCTGCAAAGACCTGTTCATTAACCAGGCGTCATTGACAGGAGAGTCGTTTCCGGTAGAAAAAAGCGCCGAAGTTATTGAGCCGAAAAATAATTCGGCATCCGAATTAACGAACATTGCTTTCATGGGCTCAAGCGTAGTAAGCGGGACGGGATTGGGGGTGGTTATAAGGACCGGCATTGCCACCCAATTCGGAGAGATCTCGCGCAGGCTGGCTACTATGGCGGTTGAGACAGGTTTTGATAAAGGGATACGCAAATTCACCTGGCTCATGGTCCGCCTTATGCTCGTTCTGGTGGTGATCATCTTCGCCATAAACGCTTTTTCCAAAGGCAATGTCATCCAGGCTCTTCTTTTTTCGCTGGCTGTGGCGGTAGGGCTTACCCCCGAAATGCTGCCTATGCTGGTGGCGATAAATCTTTCCAAGGGCGCCATAGCAATGTCCAAGAAACAGGTTATAGTAAAACGCCTGAATTCTATCCAGAACTTCGGCGCGATGGATGTGCTTTGCACGGATAAAACCGGGACCCTTACCTTAGACAAGATAGTCCTGGAGCGGCACTGCGACGTGGTGAGGAAAGACGATGAGGACGTATTAAGATTCGCGTATATCAATAGTTTTTACCAAACGGGGCTTAAGAATATATTGGACCGGGCTATTTTAAAACACGGGAAATTACTGATCAAGCAGTATAAGAAATATGATGAGATCCCCTTTGACTTCTCCAGGAAAATAATGTCGGTAGTCGTGGAAACAGATGGCCTTCACAGGATCATTACCAAGGGCGCTCCGGAGGAAATATTTAAGCGGTGCTCAAGGTATGTCTTGGATAACGATCTTATAGACATGGACCAGTTAGTGCTGGCTGACCTGCGGGAAGAATACAATAGCTTGAGCGCTAACGGCTTCAGGGTCCTGGCCGTTGCCTATAAGGACGTGGAGAGCAAGAAGCAGGCATATTCAAAAGATGATGAGCAGGATCTGGTGCTGAAAGGTTATATCGCCTTTCTTGACCCTCCCAAGCCTACGGCAAAAAAGACGATCGAGGCGCTAAGAGAGCTGGGAATACAATTCAAGGTTTTGACCGGCGACAATGAATTGGTGACGAAGAAGATCTGCGCGGATGTGGGCCTGGATGTCAAAGGATTGGTTACCGGCGAGCAGGTTGAGAAGGCAAACGATGCGGAGCTTGGGGAATTAGTAAAGCATACTTCTGTTTTTGCGCGCCTTTCGCCTTTGCAGAAAGAACGCGTGATCCGCGCCTTGCAAAAGAACAAGCATGTCGTAGGCTATTTAGGGGACGGTATAAATGACGCTCCCGCTCTTAAGGCCTCGGACGTCGGAATATCGGTAAACAATGCCGTGGACATCGCCAAGGAATCGGCGGATATAATCCTTTTGCAAAAAAGCCTCCTGGTCCTTAAGGACGGCGTCATTGAAGGCAGAAAAACCTTTGGCAACATACTCAAATATATCAAAATGGGAGCAAGCTCAAATTTCGGCAATATGTTAAGCATGACCGGGGCAAGTTTATTCCTTCCATTCCTGCCGATGCTGCCTATCCAGATACTCTTTAATAATTTCCTTTATGACCTGTCGCAGGTCGCTATCCCCTCCGATGAGGTGGATAAGGAGTACCTTTTAAAAGAGCGGCCCTGGAATATAAATTACATAAAGAAGTTCATCGTTTATCTGGGCCCGGTCAGTTCGCTGTTTGATTTCATAACCTTCGGGGTCTTGTTGTGGGTCTTCCATGCCCGCCAGCCCCTTTTTAATACCGGATGGTTCCTGGAATCGCTTTGCACGCAAACATTAGTTATCCACGTGATCCGTACGGGCAAGATCCCTTTTATTGAAAGCAAGCCAAGCCAGTTCCTGATGTTTACCTCTGTCTATATAGTCACGATTGGCCTAGTGATCCCCTTCACGCCTTTAGGGCAATACTTTAAGTTTGTCACCCCGCCGCCGATGTATTTCGCCGCTCTTCTGATTATTGTCGCCGCCTATTTATTTACCGTGCAATTTGTGAAGAGCTGGTTTATAAGAAAATACGGATACGAATAAGATTCTCGCAAAATGGAAGGATTTAGAAGCTGTTGGTGCTCTTCCTCTGAGGAATACCCAAAAGGCAATTTGTCAAATATCTTACCGCCTTTCAGATTACTACAACAATAATCATAAGTCAATTAAAGAATAGGCACCGCGGGCTAGGTCGCCCGCTCCCGC
>Ga0315282_10001130_pt1 | contig 51342 bp, 58 predicted proteins | sample YL17G07_20_MG_FD_203693 | JGI IMG/M metagenome (GOLD analysis project Ga0315282, IMG submission 203693) | Sediment microbial communities from Yellowstone Lake, YNP, Wyoming, USA - YL17G07_20 | ecosystem: Environmental > Aquatic > Freshwater > Lake > Sediment | place: USA: Wyoming | collected...
CAAAGTTACGCCATAACCTCTTTCAAAAGGAGCTGCAGAGAATTTACCATAGATATTTGTATAAGTAGATTCATCGCACTCTAATCTTTTTGGCAACTGAAAATCTCTCCATTTTATACCCATCTTACCTCCGTCGGTAAATTTATTATTTGGAATATAGTTCTACAATCAGCTGTTCCTGAATCGGTTGTTGAATATCTTCCTTTTCCGGTAATTTTAAAACTTTCGCCGCAAGTTCTTCTGCCAAGAATTCTAACCAACCAGGCACACTCCTATCTTTGGTAATCTCTAAATTTTCCCTGATCTTCTTTACTGCGCCATCTTTTGTTTTTACCTGTATGACATCATCTTTGCTTATTAAATAAGAAGGAATATTTACGCGTTTAGAATTTACATAAATATGATTGTGACGCACAATTTGTCTAGCAGCGGATCTTGAACCTGCTAATCCTAAGCGAAATATCACATTATCCAGCCTTCTCTCTAGCAATTGCAAAAGAATTTTTCCGGTTACGCCTTTTGTCTTGGCGGCAATATCAAAATACCTTCGGAATTGTTTTTCTAAAACTCCATAAATCCTTTTTACTTTTTGCTTTTCTCTCAACTGTAAACCGTAGTTAGAAAACTTAACCCTGCGTTGTCCGTGTTGACCTGGCGCATAAGCGCGTTTTGCTATAGGGCATTTTTCCGTAGAACATTTTGTGCTCTTTAAAAATAATTTCTCTCCTTCTCTACGGCATAATCGACAAACCGGACCTGTGTATCTACCCATAAAATTACACCCTCCTTTTCTTCTTCGGGCGGCAACCGTTATGCGGAATCGGTGTTACATCTTTTATAGAGGTGATGGTTAGTCCTGCTGCTTGCAATGCCCGGATAGCGGATTCCCTACCAAAACCAGGGCCCTTTACGCGAACCTCTATTTCTTTCATTCCGATATCTTTAGCTTTTCTAGCAGCATCAGTTGCAGCTATTTGGGCCGCAAAAGGCGTGGATTTTTTTGAACCACTATAACCTACAATGCCTGGAGCAGACCACGCAAGCACATTTCCCTGTTTATCAGTTATAGTAATTATGGTATTATTAAAACTTGCCTGAATATGAGCAATACCTTGAGTTACACCTTTAGCAATTTTTTTCTTTTTTGCTTTTTCTTTTATAGTCATTAAAGATTAACCTCCCTTTGCCTTGGGCGCAAGTTGAGGAGCAGCAGGCTTTTTCTCCTCTTTCTTGATAATAGCGCCTTTACGTGGCCCTTTTCGAGTTCTGGCATTTGTGCGTGTGCGTTGTCCGCGCACTGGCAGCCCTCTCTTATGTCGCAGGCCTCTGTAAGAACCAATATCTATTAATCTTTTTATATTTCCGGACAACTCTCGACGCAAATCTCCTTCTACTTTATAGCCACCTCTTTGTATAGCGCCAGTTATATGCGAGACCTCTTCTTCCGTTAAATCCTTAGCCCGTTTATCAGGACTGATCTGAGCTTCTTTAAGAATTTTATTAGATAAAACTCTGCCTACCCCATATAAATAGGTAAGGGCAATTTCAATTCTTTTTTCCTTGGGTACATCCACGCCTAAAATTCTTGGCATCTTTCTCGCTCCGCTCGGTTTTGGTTAATCATCCCTGTCTTTGTTTATGCTTAGGGTTGATACAAACTACCCTAAGAACTCCTCTTCTCTTAATAATCTTACATCTATCGCAAATCTTTCTAATGGATGCTTTTACTTTCATTCTTTTATATCTTCTAAAAACACACAATCAGAATGATTACGGCGATTAAAAAGCATAGATTGCACAGATTAAAGATATTCAATAAATCTGTGTAATCTTATTTAAAATCTGTGTAATCATTTTTTTTATTTAATCCTAAAGGTGATTCTTCCCCTACTTAAATCATAAGGGGAAAGCTCCAATTTTACTCTATCGCCCGGCAGTATGCGGATAAAATTCATGCGCATCTTCCCAGATACATGAGCAAGCACAATATGGCCATTTTCCAGCTCAACTTTAAACATTGCATTTGGAAGCGCTTCGATTATTTTACCTTCAGTCGCAATGAGTTCTTCTTTTGGCATATTAATTTGTTAAAATTTCTGGCCCGTTTTCTGTTATTGCTACTGTATGTTCGAAATGTGCTGAAGGGAGTCTATCTTTTGTTACTGCTGTCCAGCCATTACTTAGAATTTCTGACTCCCAAGTTCCCATATTTACCATTGGCTCAATAGCAAGCACCATGCCGCTCTCAAGTAGCGGGCCTTCGCCAGGCCTACCAAAATTAGGCACCTCTGGTTCTTCGTGTAAATTATAACCTATGCCGTGCCCGACAAATTGTCTTACCACAGAAAAACCATTTTTTTCTACGTAATTTTGAATACTGTAAGAGATATCGGATAAATGATTCTGGGTCATGGCTTGTTTTATCCCAACAAACAATGCCTTTTTGGTTACTTCAATTAATTTTTTAACCCGAGAATCAACTTCGCCTATGGCTAAGGTAATAGCTGCATCGGAAAAATAGCCCTCATAATTTATACCTAAATCAAGGCCGATGATATCGCCTTCCTTAAGCTTTCTCTCACCGGGAATTCCATGCACAATTTCTTCATTTATTGATGTACATACAGTTGCTGGAAAACCTTTATAACCTTTGAACGCAGGTATGGCTTTCTCTTTAAGAACCAACTCTTCTGTAAAACTATCAATCTGGGCCGTAGAAACACCGGGCCTAATGAATCCCTCAGCCTGCCTCATTATCTTTGCCAAAATTTTGCCCGACCTTCTTAATATCTCTAAATCTCTTTCAGACTTTATGGGAATCATGGTTTTGGTGTTACAAGATTTATAATTTTATGCAAAACTATATCTGCCTCTTCATCTGCAGACAGGCGAGATAATTTTTGTCTCACCTCGTAATACTGAATTAAACTGGCAACCTCTTTTTTATAGACCTTAAGGCGTGCCCTTACTGTCTCTTCTTTATCATCAGTCCTCTGATAAAGTTTCCCGCCGCAATTATCACAAATCCCTTTAATCTTCGGTGGCATATTTTTAATATGGAAATTTGCTTGGCAATTGCTACAAACCAGGCGTCCGGTAAGCCGTTGTATTATTACTGATTCACTGGTATCAAGATAAACCACCAAGTCTATATCTAAATTAATCTTTTTTAGCATTTCATCCAATGTCTTTGCCTGGTTTATATTCCGGGGATACCCGTCCAGAATAAAACCTTTTTTCACATCGGTTCCGGCGAATCTCTCCATCAGCATCTTAGCTACCAATTCATCAGGAACAAGCAAGCCTTGATCCATAAAATCCTTGGCCTGTTTACCTAAGGAAGTTTTTTCTTTTACATTTTGCCTAAGTATATCTCCCGTCGATATATGAGGGACGCCTAATTCCCCTGCCAACCTTTTTGCCTGAGTGCCTTTTCCTGCGCCTGGCGGACCTAATAATATTAGTCGCATTATCTTCTTCCTCTAATATGCCCGGTTTTAATAAAACCTTCGTAATGATGCGTTAAAAGGTGCGACTCGATTTGTTTCAAAGTATCAAGCATCACCCCCACAATAATCAATATGCCTGTACCCCCAAAAAATGAAGCCACTAAATACGGAACCTTAAGCCAGGCCATAATAAAATCCGGAAATATCGCAATAATTGCAATAAATATAGCTCCCGTTAATGTAATCCTGGTCATTATATAATCTAAAAATTCAGCCGTAGGTGTTCCTGGCCGAATACCCGGGATAAAACCGCCGTATTTCTTCATATTCTCAGATAAATCAACAGGATTAAAGACAATCGCAGTATAAAAATAGCAGAAAAAGATAATCAATAACGCATATATCACCGTATAAAAAAAATGGCCCCTGATCAAACCTTGCGCCAGTCTTTGAAATGCAGGATTAGGAATAAATGAGGCTAAGGTTGCAGGAAAAAGAATAATTGACTGGGCAAAAATAATGGCAATAACTCCTGAAGTATCTACCTTTAAAGGTATATAGGTAGATTGGCCTCCGTAAATCTTTCTTCCCACAATTCTACGTGCATATTGAACCGGGATTTTTCTCTGCCCCTGAGTTATCATAATTACCGCAAAAACTACGCCTATAAGAAACACTGCCATAATTAATAAAGTAAAAGGCTGGATTTGTCTGCGAGAAGGCGTAAAAGGAGACAGGAGAACAAACAGCTGATGCATAGCGGTAGGAATTCTAGAAATAATTCCTGCAGTAATAACTAACGATATACCATTACCTATACCTCTCTCCTGTATCTGCTCGCCTAACCACATAATAAATATAGTGCCCGTAGTCAAGGTAAGTACAGTAAGTAACCTAAAGCCCCAGCCTGGATGTATAACAATCCTTAAGCCCTCAAACCGAGCAGGATTCTCAAGCCAAAGAGCAATAAAGAAGGATTGGATAATGGAAAGGCCGACTGTTCCATAACGGGTGTATTGGTTTATCCTTTCGTATCCTGCCCTTCCTTCTTTAGCTATTTTTTCTAATGCCGGTATAACCGCGGTTAAAAGCTGCAGGATAATCGAGGCAGAAATATAAGGCATTATCCCCAAGGCAAAAATAGTAAGTCTTTCCATTGCACCACCGGAAAACATATTGATTATACCAAATAATGTTCCACCCTGAGTTTTAGCTATTCTACTGAAAAACTCTGCTAAAGCTGTTCCATCAATACCCGGGGTAGGAACATAGCAGCCTACACGATAGACAGCAATTAATAAGCCGGTGACAATAAGTCTTCGCTTTAAATCAGGAATTCTAAATGAATTAAGGAGTGCACTAAACATTTATAATTTCTATTTTTCCTCCCGCACTCTGAATAGCCTCAGAGGCTCTTTTAGAGAAAGCGTGGGCGGCAATAGTAACCGGTTCTTTTAGTTCCCCTTTACCCAGAATCTTTACTAATTTATCCTTGTCTTTGATTAAACCTTTTTCCTGCAGTAGGCCTAGAGTTATGGTTGCCTCTTTTATTTTCTTTAAATCCCCCAAGTTAACAATCTGATATTCTTTCTTAAATTTACTGGTAAAGCCCCTTTTGGGAATCCTGCGTATCAAAGGTGACTGACCACCCTCAAAACCAAGATAAAAATGCCTACCGGCACGCGAGGTTTGGCCTTTACTACCCCTAGTTGAAGTTTTGCCATGGCCAGAACTGGAGCCCCTTCCTAAAAGTTTTTTTCTTTTATGAGCGCCTCTTGGCGCAACCAGTTTATGTAATCCTATTATTTGCTCAGAAGGCAATTCTTCCTCTGGCTTTTTCTTTGGCCTAACTACTTTGGTTATTCTCTTCGGTTTGACTGGCTTTGTTTTCATCTTCCGTTACCTTTAAATTCTTTAGCCCTTCTATAGTCGCTTTAATCACATTTACCGGATTATTGGACTTAAGACACTTGGTTAAAATATCTTTTATACCTGCTGCCTCGCATACAGCCCTTACTGGGCCGGCAGCAATAACGCCTGTGCCTTCTGATGCGGGTTTTAAAAGAACCTTGGCAGCACCAAATTTACCAATTATTTCATGAGGTATGGTAAAGCCTTGGAGTGGAACATTCATAAGGCTCTTTTTTGCCTTGGCAAGTGCTTTTCGTATGGCATCAGCAACCTCATTTGCTTTCTCCTGGGCAAAACCTACCCGGCCTTTGGTATCTCCCACTACAACCAAAGCACTGAAATGCATTTTTTTCCCGCCTTTGGTTACTTTGGTTACGCGGTTAATCATAATAATCTTTTCTATTAACCCTGCTTGCTGTTGTTCAATACTTAATTCACGCATAATTTAAAACTCCAGTCCCCCTTTTCTTAAGGCCTCGGCAAAGACTTTTATTCTGCCGTGATATAAGTAACCTGCGCGGTCAAAGATAATTCTAGTAATTCCTTTTTCTTTTGCCTTTTGGGCGAAAATTTCACCAAAAACTTGCGCCTCCTTGACATTGCCTGCTGAAGCTAATTTCTGTTTTATATCTTTACTTAAAGTAGAAAGGCAAAAGAGCACTTTATTCTGGGTATCATCCAAAACCTGGGCAGAAAGATTTTTGATACTACGGTGAACTACCAGGCGCGGTCTTTGGCTTGACCCCGATATGCGTAGTTTAATACTCCGGTGTCTTTTTAGTCTGGAAAGTTCTTTTTTATTTTTCATTTTGTGGTAGCCTGGGACTTACCAATCTTTTTCTTTACATATTCTCCCTGAAAACGTATCCCCTTACCTTTGTATGGTTCAGGCGGATATATTCCTCGTATTTCTGTTGCAACTCTGCCTACCTTTTCTTTATCAATCCCCCTTACTACAATCTGGGTTGGCTTGGGGGTTTCTATCTTAATACCTTCTGGAATAGAAAAATTTACTGGATGCGAAAAACCAAGCTGCATATTCAAATTGTTACCTTGCACCTGCGCCTTAAAACCCACACCGATTATTTCTAGCTCTTTAGTATAACCTTCTGTAACTCCCTTAATCATATTGAAGATAAGTGCGCGGTAGAGTCCATGAAATGCTTTGTCTTGCTTTGTATCAGCAGCCCTTTTCACAAAAAGTTGCTCATCTTTTATTTCTAAACTTATCCTATATGATAAAGGCTGAGTCAATTTTCCTTTTGGCCCTTCTACATAAACAGAGCCGTCTTTAATTTCAACTTTTACTTCTTTTGGTATTGCTATGGATTTCTTTCCGATCCTTGACATTTCTCACCTAGTTTTTACCATACATACCCAATAACTTCACCGCCTACACCGAGTTCTCTTGCCTCTTTATCAGTCATAATGCCTTTGGAAGTAGAAATAATCGCTATTCCTCTTCCCCTTAAGACAGAAGGGACTTCTTGGCGGTTTACATAAATACGTAATCCGGGTTTAGATACGCGTTTTATATTTCCTATGGCTGGCTTTCGGCCTATGTATCTTAAATAAATTCTTACCAAACCCTGCTTTTTATCTTCTATTAATTTGAAGTTTTCAATATAGTTTTCCTTTTTTAAAATTTCTAAAATAGACTTGACAGTGTTTGAAGCAGGAACATCTACATTATCTTTTTTTGCCATTATGGCATTGCGTATGATAGTAAATACGTCTGCGATTAAATCCGTCCTAGACATTCGTCGCTTCGCTCCTTTTATACACGAATATTCACGAATTTTTATCGAATCTACACGAATTTATTCGTGACCATTCGGCTTTTATTCGTGCTAATTCGTGTGTTACCAGCTTGCCTTTTTAATTCCAGGTATCAAACCCTGCCAAGCTAATTCTCTAAAACAAATGCGACAAAGCTGGAATCTACGTAAATACCCTCCGGACCTTCCGCAGATATTACAACGGTTGTATTTACGTGTAGAGAATTTTTGCGGCCCTTTCCATCTCGCTAATTGTGATTGCTTAGCCATAGTGCTTATAATTCCTTCATTCTAAAAGGCATACCAAACAATCTGAGCAGCTCCTGTGCTTGCTCTTTTAATTTAGCATTTTTAATTACAAAGGTAATATCCATTCCTTGGGTGCGCGTTACCCTATCAATATCTACTTCGGGAAATATGGCCTGCTCAGTAAGGCCCAATGTATAATTCCCCTCCTTATCAAAGGATTCAGGCGAAATGCCCCTGAAATCTCGAATACGCGGAAGTGCCACGCTAATCAGCCTATCCATAAATTCGTACATCATCGCCCGCCTAAGGGTAACTTTGCATCCAATAGGGTGGCCCGCCCTAATCTTAAAATTGGCAATTGCTTTCTTTGCCCGTCTCATAACAGGTTTTTGACCGGTAATTAAACTCAGTTCTTCCATTGCTTTTTCTAAAATTTTGATATCCTGTATTCCTTCACCCACGCCCATATTTACTACAATCTTCTCTAAGCGTGGGACTGCATGCCTATTCTTCAAATTAAAGGCCTGCATCATTTGGGAGATAATCTGATCTCTGTATTTTTCTAATAATCTGGGTACCATGTTATATTGCCTGTTTGCAAACTTTACAGAATCTGGATTTGGTTCCATCTTTAAGCATTGAAAAGCCTACGCGCACACCGCGAGCGCAGCCTTTACAAAACAAAGCCAGATTAGATATACTTATCGGGGCCTCGATGGATACAATTCCCGATTGTTCATCTTCGCGCCTGCGGCGCATATGTTTTTTTACCAGATTTATGCCCTCTACAATAGCGCGCCTTTCTTCAGGCCGAACCACCAAGACTTTCCCCTTCTTGCCGTTATCCTTTCCTTTTATTACTTCTACTAAATCGCCTTTTCTAATTTTTAGCATTCGTTCACTATCGTTCCGCAAGTTTGGGCTTCATTTATATTATCTCAGGTGCTAAAGATATAATTTTAGTAAAATTCTTCTCCCTTAATTCTCTGGCCACAGGGCCAAAAACACGTGTTCCTTTAGGGTTTAGCTGCACATCAACAAACACAATGGCATTACGGTCAAACCTCAATATAGAACCATCAGGCCTTCTAATTGGCGCCTTTGTCCTTACAATCACTCCGCGGGCCACTTCACCCTTCTTAATTGCGGCACCAGGGGAAGATTCTTTAATATTGACATTAACAATATCGCCTATTTGGGCAAAGGCGCAATTTTTCTTGCCTAAGACTCCGATGAAAGATGCTCTCTTTGCCCCGGTGTTATCTGCTACATCTAAAATAGAGCGTAAGAAAATCATGCGGCTTCCTCTTTTAGTTCCACCTGGGGCGTTTCTGCCTTTTTAATGACCTCTGCAATCCTGAAGTGCTTATCTTTTGATAAGGGCCGAGTTTCTATTATCCGCACAATATCGCCGGCTTTAGATGCATTTTTTTCATCGTGCGCTTTAAATTTATTGTATTTTTTTACGACTTTGCCGTATTTTGAATGTTTACTCAGGCGCATAATACTCACGACACGGGTCTTCTGCATCTTATCGCTTATAACTGTGCCCACAAATTCTTTTCTTTTACCCATTCGTCGCTTCGCTCTTCTTATACACGAATATCCACGAATTTTTATCAAATTCACACAAATTTATTCGTGTGAATTCGGTCTTTCATTCGTGCTAATTCGTGTTTTTTCGTGCAAGATTGTTTTAATCCGCGCAATATCTTTTTTTATTAAAGAAAACATATGCGGTTTCTCTACCCTGCCTCCATAACGCTGCATATTAAGTTTATATAGCTCATCTTTTAAAGATTTCTCTTTTTGTAAAAGTTCTTCTTTTGAGAGACTGCGCAGTTCTTGCGTTTTCATCTTATCTCTGTGTCCGAGTGATAAATTTTGCCCTAAAGGGCAATTTATACGCTACTAATCTAAAACATTGCAAAGCATATTCCTCTGGTATGCCGCCTAATTCAAATAAAACTTTGCCTCTTTTTACCACTGCTACCCAATGATCGAGATCGCCTTTACCTTTACCCATACGCACTTCCGCAGGTTTTTTAGTTATGGATTTATCGGGAAAAATCCTGATCCAAAGCTTTCCGCCCTTATGCAGTTGCCTGGCTAAAATTACACGCACTGCCTCAATCTGTGTATTTTTGATCCAGCCATTCTCAAGGGCTTTTAATCCAAATTCGCCAAAGGCCAAATCTGAACCGGTTGTAGCTACTCCGCGCCGGCTGCCTTTCTGTAACTTACGATATTTTACCCGCTTGGGCATCATTACCATTGTTATCTCATTTCTTCAGAATATTTAAATCCCAATAATTACCAATAACTACCAAATCCCAATGAAATCCCAAATCCCAATTATCCAATTGGTTAATTGGAAATTGGAAATTTATTGGTATTATTGGTATTTATTGGACATTGGAAATTGGTTCCTCTTGTGTCTTAGGTTTGTCTAAGACATCGCCCTTATAAATCCAAACCTTAACGCCGATCAGGCCGTAAGTGGTTAAGGCCTCGGCCAAACCGTAATCTATATCTGCCCGCAGGGTGGCAAGAGGGATTTTTCCTTGCCTATAAGTCTCAGTGCGCGACATCTCGGCGCCATTCAGCCTGCCCGCAGTGCTTATCCTTATCCCTTTTGCTCCTCGGCCCATTGATTGTTCCATAGCGCGTTTTACTGCTCGGCGAAAACCCACTCTTCTTTCTATCTGAAATGCCACATTCTCTGCCACAAGCTGGGCATCTTGTGCTGGATTTTTTATTTCCTCTATATCAATAGATATTTCACTTTGAATGATATTATTCAAGTCCTCGCGTAAGCGCTCAATATCTGCGCCATGGCGGCCAATTATAATACCAGGCCTGGCTGTAAGTATGCGGACCTTTATTCTATCCGCTAATCTTTCTATAATAATCTTAGAAACGGCTGCGTGCTTAAATCTCTTTTTAATAAACTTTCTAATCTGAAAATCCTGCTGAATAAAACGGGCATAGTCCTTTGGTTTAGCAAACCAACGGCTCTGCCAGGTCCTTATTATTCCAATCCTTAGCACAAATGGATGAACTTTTTGTCCCATTTACCCTCACTCTTTAATATCCAGCTCTATCCTTATATGCGACGTCCTTTTTTTAATAGGCGCTGCCCGGCCAAAGGCAGCTGCTTTATATCTTTTCCATGTCGGGCCAGGGTTACAGATTATTCTGGATATATACAATTGGCCGGCATTAAAGCCTTTGGTTTTAGCATTACTAACTGCAGATTTTAATAATTTTATAAGATATTCTTTAGGGCGTTTATTTAAAATTGCCAGAATACTCTGCGCTTTGTCAACATCTTTATGCAGAATTAAGGCAATTACCTGCCTTACCTTAGTCGGAGAAATTCTTAAAAATTTTCCTTGCGCCCTTGCAATCATCAAATGAACAGACAATTTACGGAGTGTAACGACGTAAATTGTAGCTGCCTCCTTAACTCATCTCCAGCGTCTGTGAATTGAACCCTTGACACGTAAGACTTGCTTTTACAAATCATCGTATTCGTGTCAAGGGTAAGTTCGCACACATAAGTTATGTCGCCTAACCAATTTAACAGCAAGCTCCATAACTTATGTGCTCACTTAAGTCAACTCCGGACTTTTTTTAGATTTTACGCCAGCGTGTTTTCTAAATATTCGCGTAGGCGCAAACTCGCCAAGTTTATGCCCTACCATATTCTCAGTGATAAAAACCGGAATATGTTTTTTCCCGTCATAAACCGCAAAGGTTAAACCCACAAAGTCCGGTATTATAGTTGAACGCCGAGACCAGGTCTTTATTGCCTGACGTAAACCGGATTTACGGATTCTTTCTACTTTTTCTAATAACCTCTCATCAACAAAAGGGCCTTTTTTTAGTGAACGCGGCATTCTTTTCGTTCTCCTGTTGCCCCTGCCTGCCGGCAGGCAGGCGTTAAACTGGCTAACGGGCTAACTATAATCAGTTACACCTCTTTATTATGAACCTATCCGAATATTTTGTTTTTTTTCTGGTCTTAAAACCTTTTGTTGGCTGTCCCCAAGGGCTTACGGGGTGCGGATTTCCCTGGCCAGATTTTCCCTCACCACCGCCGTGCGGATGGTCCACAGGGTTCATCGCCAAACCTCTGACAGTCGGCCTAATCCCCCGCCAACGGCTTCTACCTGCTTTACCTAAGGTAATTGCCTCGTGTTCAATATTACTTGCTTGCCCAATTGTGGCGTGGCAATCTAAATTTATCTTTCTTACTTCCCCGGAAGGAAGCCTTATATGGGCAAACTCACCTTCCTTAGCCATAATCTGGGCACTTGAACCTGCGCTCCTTACGACCTGTCCGCCTTGGCCCTTATTTAACTCAATATTATGTATCAGGGTGCCCGAAGGTATATATCTTAAAAGAAGGCAATTGCCGGTTTTTATCTCTGCATCTTTTTGTTTTGAAGAAATAACCGTATCCCCTACATTTAATCCTAAAGGAGCCAGAATATATCTTTTTTCTTTATTAGGATATTCCACTAAGGCAATCCGTGCTGAACGGTTGGGGTCATATTCAATGCTTAAGACTTTTCCTGGGGTTTCAAACAAATCCCTCTTAAAATCAATAATCCTTAGCATGCGTTTATGTCTGCCGCCGATATGCCGAGTAGTCATACGGCCGTAAACATTCCTGCCGCCGGTTTTTTTAAGCGGTAGTAACAACGATTTCTCCGGCTCTTTCTTAGTAAGTTCAGAGAAATCAGCACCGCTCATCCAGCGTCTTGAAGGTGTTGTTGGTTTAAATTTCTTTATTCCCATTATACTGTCCCTATTTTTTGTCCCTCTTTTAAGGTAACTACTGCCTTCTTAAAATCCGGTGTCCTTCCCAGCTGATACCTTACCTTTTTTAATTTTCCTTGAGAAATAAAAGTATTTACTGCCATAACTTTCACCTTGTACATCTGCTCTACTGCCTGTTTTATCTGAATTTTGTTAGCAGACTTATCTACTAAAAATAAGTATTTGCCTTCTGGTTCATAAGTTGTTGCCTTTTCTGTGCGAATCAAGGCCTTAATTATATCTGAAGCATAAGTCATTTCTTTACCCCGTTAGAAATTTTGTGTTTCTCCGTTAGGGCCATGGTATTTCTAACGGGGTGAAACCTGTGTATAATATCTTTCAAGCCTTCTTTGGTAATGATAACCTTTCGATGCGCTAAAACCTCATAAGCATGTGTATCTTTTGCAAGATTAACACTTAAGAAGCCGATATTGCGTAAAGCCCGCTTTAAATTTTCATCTAATTTATCTAATAATAAAAGCGCTAAGGCAGGCTTGTTGTCTTTTTGAGAAACTACCTTTAAATTAGAAAATATTCTATTGGCCTCTTTAGTTTTTGGTTTCTCTAACTTTAGACTATCTAATACGATAAAATTGTTCTCTTTAACCTTGGCATTAAGAGAAGACTTTAGTGCCAGGAGTTTTATTTTATTTGGTAATTTGTAATAAAAATCCCTGGGATGCGGACCAAATATTACGCCACCATGACGCCATAAAGGAGAACGTATGGAGCCGACCCTAGCGCGGCCGGTGCCTTTTTGTTTCCAGGGTTTACGCCCGCCACCAGATACCTCTCCCCTGGTTTTGGTAGAGGCAAGGCCTTTTCTCTGATTAGCCCGGTATGCGTTCACTGCCTGATATATAACAGCAGTATTGACATTCCCATCAAATACCGAGCTATTAAGCTCAATAGTATCTAGCTCTTTGCCTTCAGTATTATATATAGGTAAGGTGATTGCTTCCATTTTTAGTTCTATAGTTCTATAGTTCTATAGTTCTATAGTTCGCGAGTTTTTGAGTTTAAATACAAGAACTTGCGAACCTGAGAACTAAATTTCATTTTTTCTTAGCCTTCTTTATTATTAAATAACTATCCTTACTCCCCGCAACAGCGCCTTTTACTAATAAGAGATTATTTTGTAAATCTACTTTTACGACCTGTAAATTCTGTAATGTAACCTTGCAGTTACCCATATGCCCAGGCATATGATGCCCCTTCCAAACTCGACCAGGAGTAGTGCTAGCGCCAATTGAACCAACCCGACGATGCGACGTTGAGCCATGTGTCTTTGGCCCCCCGCTCCAATTCCAGCGCTTCATTCCACCCTGAAAACCCTTGCCTTTTGATGTCCCGGTAATATCCAGAAAATCACCGGGCTTAAACAAATCCACCCTCAGCTCCTCACCGACTTTGTATTCCTTATTAGGCTCTTTTAAAACCTCCCTAATAACCTTGCGCGGAGCAATATTCATCTTTTTAAAATAACCTAAAAGAGGTTTTTTCAGGCGGTTTTCTTTTGCCAGATCAAATCCTAACTGAATACTTTTTTCTTTTACTGCTAACACAGGGCAAGGCCCGGCTTCAATAGCTGTTACGCCAATTAGCTTACCATCGTCGCTAAAAACCTGTGTCATCCCTAATTTTTTACCTATCAACCCTATCATTTTATCTCTGAACCCCAATCACACCGCGTAGGTGTGTTAAGGGTTATTTTATCTCCACATCCACGCCCGCAGGCAAATTCAACTTCCGTAAGGCATCTACTGTTTTGGAAGTTGGCTCAAATATATCGATAACACGCTTATAAGTAGCTAATTCAAATTGCTCGCGCGATTTTTTATCAATCACCGGTGAGCGTAGAACCGTATAAATCTCCCGCTTAGTCGGAAGCGGCACCGGGCCAGAGATAACGGCACCCGTGCGCTTGACAGTCTCCACGATTTCTGCCACCGCTTTGTCTAAGAGACGATGATCGTATGCTTTTAGTTTTATACGTATCTTTTGCATATTCTGTTTGCCAGTTTGCCAGTTTGCCAGTTTTTAACTGGTTAACCGGCTAACAGGCTAACGTTTCTAAACAATAACTTCAGTTACAACACCTGCGCCAACAGTATGCCCACCTTCACGGATAGCAAAACGCGATTCTTTCTCCATAGCAATAGGTGTAATCAACTCCACCTCCATATTGACATTATCTCCCGGCATAACCATTTCTACGCCCTGCGGAAGTGCTACCGTACTTCCCGTAACATCGGTGGTGCGAAAATAAAACTGTGGTCTATAACCTTTGAAGAATGGCGTATGCCTTCCGCCTTCCTCCTTAGTAAGAACGTAAACCTGGGCTTTAAATTTAGTATGCGGAGTAATAGATTTAGGCGCTGCAACAACCATACCACGCTCTATATCATCTTTCTCTACACCGCGTAAGAGTAGCCCGATATTGTCACCGGCTTGCCCTTCATCAAGTATTTTTCTAAACATTTCTATTCCGGTGACAACAGTCTTTCTTGGCTCAGGCCTAAGACCTACCAGCTCTACTTCATCATTAAGCTTTACTCTACCACGCTCAATTCTTCCAGTTCCTACGGTTCCCCTTCCTTCAATGCTAAAAACATCCTCAACAGCCATTAAGAGGGGTTTATCCATATCTCTTACAGGAAGGGGTATAAACTCATCCACTGCTTTCATTAAATCCAAGATGGGTTTGGAATCCGCATGATTAGGGTCGCCCTGTGCCTGTATTGCCTTTAAGGCACTGCCTCTGATTACCGGAGTCTTATCCCCTGGAAAACCATACTTGGTAAGCAATTCCCTTACCTCTATCTCAACCAGATCAATAAGTTCCTTATCTTGCATGGCATCAATTTTGTTCAAAAATACTACCATTGCCGGAACATTAACTTGTCTGGCTAAAAGAATATGCTCCCTAGTTTGGGGCATTGGGCCATCAACTGCGGAAACTACCAATATGGCGCCATCCATCTGCGCTGCCCCGGTGATCATATTTTTAATATAATCGGCATGGCCTGGGCAGTCGATATGCGCATAGTGCCGGTTTTCTGTTTCATATTCCACATGCGCCACTGAAATAGTCAATATCTTTGACTCATCCCTTACCGTTCCGCCTTTTGCTATATCTGCATATTCTCTAAATTGCGCTTTACCTAATTTTGATAATACAAGAGTAATCGCGGAAGTGAGAAGCGTTTTTCCATGGTCAATATGACCTATGGTTCCGATGTTTACATGTGGTTTTGACCTCACAAATTTTTCTTTAGCCATCTTTTAACCTCCTTAAATAAATGAGCGCATAACTTACGAACACTAAAAGTGTGAATAAGTTATTTGCGCGAATTTAACCCCGTAGTTGCAAAACCCGCGATAATCTTTTCTGCTATATGTGAAGGCACCTCAGCATAAAACGAGGGCTCCATTGTATAGGATGCGCGGCCTTGCGTTAAAGACCTTACTGTGGTCGCATAATTAAAGATTTCAGCCAAAGGCACATAAGCCCTAATCGCCCGTACGTTTACACGTGTGCTTAGCGAAATTATCTTAGCACGCCGAGCATTTAAATCTCCAATAACTTGGCCCATATACTCCTGGGGAACTACAACTTCCATATCCATTATCGGCTCAAGGAGGATAGAATTTGCTTTTTTTAGCCCATTGTTAAAAGCAATGGCAGCTGCCATCTGAAAAGACATCTCCGAAGAATCCACCTCGTGAAAAGAACCGTCAACAAGCGTTACATTGATATCTGTAACTGGATAACCTGCTAAAGCCCCACTTCTGGCTGCACCTATAATACCATTTTTTATTGCGGGAATAAATTCCCGCGGAATAGCGCCGCTCTTAATCTTATTCGTAAAGCTAACGCCCTTGCCAGGTATTTCTTGAGGCTCCATTTCAATAACTACATGGCCGTATTGTCCGCGTCCACCGGTTTGCTGAATAAACTTTCCGGTAGAGATAACTTTTTCGGTGATGGTCTCACGATAAGCTACCTGGGGCGAGCCTACTTGCGCTTCTACATTAAATTCGCGCATAATCCTGTCAATTGCAATCTCTAAGTGCAGCTGGCCCATTCCGGAAATTATTGTCTCGCCGGTCTCTTGGTTATAAGTTACCCGAAAAGAAGGGTCCTCTTCTGCTAATTTATGCAAAGCCATACCTAGCCTCTCTTGGGCAACTTTGGTCTTAGGCTCAATTGCCTGCTGAATAACCGGTTCAGGAAAATGTATTGATTCAATTAAAATCGGGTTATCCTCTGTGCAAAGCGTATCACCGGTTTTTGTCTCTTTTAATCCTACGCAAGCGCAAATATCGCCGGTACGCACTTCCTCAATAACATCTTGGCGGTTAGCATGCATCCTCACCAGTTTAGTAATTCGCTCTTCTGTTCTTTTCGTCGCATTATAGATGGACTCGCCGGATTTCAAAGTTCCAGAATATACTCGGATATAATTAATCCTTCCCACATAAGGGTCAGTTGCAACCTTAAAACATAATGCGCAAAAAGGAGCGTCATCCGAGGCCTCGATCTCCTCAAACTCGCTATTTTCAGGATTAATCCCTTTTACGGGCGGCAGGTCACAAGGCGAAGGCAAATAATCACAAACAGCATCAAGGAGCAGCTCTATCCCCTTATTTTTTAAAGCTGCGCCGCAGAGAACCGGGACAAATTTATTATTTATTACAGCCCGGCGAATTGCCGCTTTTATCTGGAGTATGCTTAAATTCTGGCCATGCACAAATTTATCCATTATAGTTTCATCCGCCTCAGCAAGCCTCTCCAATAATTTATCGCGCTGCTTATTAACTTCACCTGTAAGTTCAGCCGGCACATCTTTAGTCTCAAATTCTGCCCCCTCTTCATCCTTATAAGTAATTAATTTTTTTTCGATTAAATCAATTATTCCCAAAAGATTTTCTTGTTGGTAATAGGGCAACTGAATTGCCGCCGCATTTGCACCTAATTTTTTATGCATCTGCTGGACCGTATCTTGAAAATTGCTGCCCACTCTATCCATCTTATTCACAAAGGAAATCCGTGGCACGCCATAGCGGTCAGCTTGGCGCCAGACAGTTTCTGACTGCGGCTCCACTCCCCCTACGCCACAGAAAATAACTACCGCGCCATCTAAAACTTTTAATGACCTTTCTACCTCTGCAGTAAAATCTACATGGCCTGGAGTATCAATAATATTAATGCTAAAATCATGCCGGCTGCAAGTAGTGCAGGCGGCAGTAATAGTTATGCCTCTCTCCTGCTCCTGAACCATCCAATCCATAGTTGCAGTCCCTTCATCTACCTGGCCTATTTTATAAGTCTTGCCGGTAAAATAAAGGATGCGCTCAGTAGCCGTAGTTTTACCGGCATCGATGTGCGCGATAATCCCAATATTTCTAATTTTTTCTAATGGAACTTTTCTCATTAAATGAGCCCATAACTTACGGAACGAAGTGAACGTAAGTTATTTGGGCGAATTAATCCCGCACCTTTGTTATATTCATTTTTTCTATTTTTTGAATATGTCCAAAGGTGCGGGATAAGTTCCCCCTCACCCAGCCAGCAAGCTACAAAGCTAATGTTTTCTGGGTGAGGGGTCACTTACCATCTAAAATGCGCAAACGCCTTATTTGCCTCAGCCATCTTATGCGTATCATCCCTTTTCTTTATGGCTGAGCCTTCACCTTTATAAGCGGCAATAATCTCCTCAGCAAGCTTTTCTTTCATGGGTTTACCTTTTTTGTTTTTGGCAAAATCCCTTATCCAACGCAGGGCTATTGAGGTGCCGCGCTCTTGTCTTACCTCCACAGGAACCTGATAAGTTGCCCCGCCAACGCGCCTGGGTTTTACCTCTAATCGGGGCCTGGCATTATCTATTGCTTTATGAAAGACCTTTAAGACATCTGACTCATTAAGTTGTTTTTCTGCTATATCAAATGCGCCATAAACAATTCTTTCTGCAATAGATTTCTTGCCTTCTAACATAACCATATTGATAAACTTTCCCACTACTTGGCTATTAAATTTTGGGTCTGGTAAAATCTCTTTTAATTGCACTCTTCTTCTTCTCATGCCTCGCTATCGCTCCTCATTACTTCGGTCTTTTTGCTCCATACCTTGAACGCGATTTTCTGCGCTGACTGACTCCCGCCGTATCTAATGTCCCTCTTACAATATGATATCTTACGCCCGGTAAATCTTTTACACGGCCGCCCCTTACCAAAACTATAGAATGCTCCTGTAAATTATGGCCTTCTCCGGGTATGTAAGCAGTAACTTCTATTGCGGTAGTAAGCCTAACCCTGGCAATTTTTCTTAAAGCAGAATTAGGTTTTTTAGGTGTCATAGTGCGCACCTGAACACAGACTCCCCTTCTCTGCGGACAGCTTTTTAAAGCCGGTGACTTTGATTTTTTCCTTTTGGATATTCTACCTATTCTAATTAGTTGTGAAATAGTCGGCATTCTCTTGTTTTCCCGTTGCCTGTTAAACTGGCTAACTTTTTTCTTTCTTTTTCTCCTCTACTATTTTCACTACCTCAATATCCCGATGATCATGAAAACCTGTGCCTGCAGGTATCAGGTGCCCAACAATAACATTTTCTTTCAGCCCGAATAAGTCATCGCGTTTACCTGAGGCAGCTGCTTCGGTAAGCACGCGCGTAGTCTCCTGAAAACTAGCTGCAGAAATAAAACTCTCGGTAGTTAAAGATGCTTTAGTAATACCTAATAACAATGGTGTTGCCTGTGCAGGCTTTCCACCCTTTTTAATCACCCGGGAATTTTCTTTCTGGAATTTCCATTTATCCACCTGCTGTGCAACTAAAAAATCAGTATCGCCCGGGTCTTCAATCCTTATTTTCTTTAACATCTGCCTAATGATTAACTCGATATGCTTATCATTTATGCGCACACCCTGGATCCGGTAAACCTCCTGGACTTCATTCACTAAATATTCCTGTAAAACCTTATCGCCGCAGACCCTTAAAATATCCTGCAGGACCACCGGGCCATCAGTTAACTGCTGTCCAGCAACCACTTTATCTCCCTTATAAACATTAGGATGCTTGCCATGCGGTATAACGTATTCTGTTTGCATACCGGTGGGAGATTTAACGATAATTACGCGCTGGCCTTTTTTTGTTTCGCCAAATTCCACAAAACCATCGATTTCGCTTATAATTGCCGGGTCTTTGGGCCGTCTTGCCTCAAATAATTCTGCGACGCGCGGCAGGCCCCCGGTAATATCCCTTGTCTTTACGACTAAGCGCGGTATTTTACCCAGAAGATCGCCTGCGCCTACCTTCTGGCTATCTTTTACTAAGATATGCGCTCCTATCGGGATAGGATAAATTCCTAAAACTTCTTTAGTCTCATCTAAGATTAAAATCTGGGGATGATACTCTTGTTTATGCTCAACCACTACGCGTTCTGTTAATTTTGTGACGGGATTCATCTCTTCTCTTACGGTAATATCCTCACGCAGGTCTTCGTATTTAACTTGTCCGCCTACCTCAGTAAGAACCGGTGAAGTATAAGGATCCCAACGCACAAAAGCAACTCCTTCCGGCACCACCTCACCATCAGCAATGCCGATGAAAGCGCCTTGCGGGATAAGATTACGCTCAAGCTCTCTTCCCTGTTTATCGTTTATGCTGATAGAGCCATTTCTATTTAAGACGATAAATTCCTTGTTTTTCGCAGCTGTCCTGAGGTTGTGATATTTAACTATACCTTTATTTTTAGATTTAATAAAAGATTGCTCTACAACCCTTGAAGCTGTGCCACCAATATGAAATGTTCTCATCGTAAGCTGCGTACCCGGTTCGCCAATACTTTGGGCGGCAATTACTCCTACTGCTTCTCCTACCTCAACCAGCCTGCCAGTAGCCAGGTTTCTTCCGTAACATCTTGTGCAAACCCTTTTTTCCGTCTCGCAAGTTAAGGCGCTGCGAATACGAATTTTCTCAATACCAAGCTTCTCAATCATCTTTGCTTTTTCTTCAGTAATTTCATTACCTGCCTCTACAATAACTTCATCAGTAATAATATCTACAATGTTATCTAAAGCGACTCTTCCTACAATACGGTCTTCTAAACTCACCACTACCTCATCGCCCTCGATAATCGCTGAAACGGTGATACCATTAAGTGTTCCGCAATTTTCCTCGCTTACAATAACTTCCTGTGCCACATCCGCAAGCCTGCGGGTCAGGTAACCTGCATCTGCGGTCTTTAAGGCTGTATCTGCCAGGCCTTTTCGTGCACCGTGAGTAGAAATAAAATACTCCAAGACATTTAAACCTTCCCTAAAGTTTGCCGTAATAGGGCTTTCGATAATTTCGCCGGAAGGCTTTGCCATAAGGCCGCGCATCCCGGCCAGCTGCCTTATCTGAAGCCGGGACCCTCTTGCTCCTGAATCAGCCATCATAAAGATAGGATTAAATATATCCATACCTTTGAATAACAAATCAGAAACTTTGTCTGTAGCATGCGTCCAGACATCAATAACCTTGGCCTTTCGCTCACTGACTGTTATTATCCCTTTGCGATACTGCTCTTCTACTTTAGCTACCTCATCCTTTGCTTCTTTTAAAACGCCCTGTTTGCCTTTGGGAACCTGCAAATCATCAATACCGATAGAAATTCCGCCTAAAGTAGCCATTTCAAAACCTAATCTTTTAATCTCATCGAGCAGGTGAATTGTGGTGCTGTGCCCGAATCTTTTGTAACATTCTGTTACAATGTCGCCAACCCTGGCCTTATTTAACTCCCTATTCACAAAACCAAAGCCACTGGGTAAGACCTGATTGAATAGAACTTTGCCTACAGTAGTGGTAATGATTTGTTTTTCGGTTATAAGTTTCTTTTCTTCTAAATCAAAAATAGCATCTACCCTTAATTTAATCCTGGCATGTAAATCCACTGCTTTATCTTCATAGGCAACTAAAACCTCATCTGCATTAGCAAATAAGCAATCCTGGCCTCTTGCGCCCGGCTTTTCCTTGCTCATATAGGAAGTGCCGAGGACAATGTCTTGGGTAGGGGTAACAATCGGCCTGCCATCAGCAGGAGAAAAAATATTATTGATAGAAAGCATAAGGATTTTGGCCTCTAGCTGTGATTCTAATGATAAGGGCACATGCACTGCCATCTGGTCGCCATCAAAATCAGCATTAAAAGCAGTGCAGACTAAAGGATGAATTTTTATGGCTTTACCTTCGATAAGGCGGGGTTGAAAAGCCTGAATTCCTAAGCGGTGCAAGGTAGGGGCGCGGTTTAAAAGCACGGGATGGTCTTTAATTACCTCATCTAAAATATCCCATACCTCAATTTTGCCGCGCTCAACCATTCTGCGCGCGCCTTTAATCGTATGGACAAAACCTCTTTCTCTTAATTTCTTTATAATAAATGGTTCAAATAACTCCAAAGCCATTTGTTTGGGAAGACCGCATTCGTGTAGTTTTAACTCCGGCCCAACTACGATTACTGAACGGCCGGAATAATCCACGCGCTTACCTAAAAGATTTTGTCGGAAACGTCCCTGTTTGCCTTTAAGCATATCCGACAAAGACTTTAATGGCCGATTATTAGCTCCGATTACAGGCTTGCCGTGCCTACCATTATCTAAAAGCGCATCTACTGCCTCCTGAAGCATGCGCTTTTCATTTCGGATAATTATTTCAGGCGCATTTAACTGTATAAGTTTCTTTAAACGGTTATTGCGATTTATAACCCTACGGTATAAATCATTAAGGTCTGAAGTGGCAAACCTTCCTCCGTCTAAGGGAACCAAAGGCCTTAAATCTGGCGGTATAACCGGTAAAACTTCCAGGACCATCCATTCGGGTTTGTTGCCGGATTTCTTAAAATCTTCGGCGATCTTTAAGTTCTTCAGTGCTTTTCGGTTACTTAAAATATCTTTTGATTTTTCTAGGTCCCTGCGTAATTTACGGCACTGGGCATCCAGATCCAATTCTTTTAACAAGTCCCTGACTGCCTCAGCGCCAATCTTTGCCTTAAAGTTCGCACCATATTTACTGAGTGCTTCTTGATATTTGTCCTCAGTTAAAAGTTCTTTTTTCTTTAAAGGGGTATTGCCTGGATCAACTACTACATATTCTTCGTAATAAATTATCTTCTCAAGGTCCCTAAGCCCAATATCTAATAATGCCGACATACGGCTTGGCACTGTCTTAAAAAACCAGATATGCGTAACCGGCGTGGCTAATTCAATGTGGGCCATGCGTTCACGCCGCACTGAAGAACGGTCTACAGTTACTCCGCAGCGGTCACAGTTAATACCTTTAAATTTTATACCTTTATATTTACCGCAATTGCACTCCCAATCACACACCGGGCCAAAAATCTTCTCACAGAATAAACCATCTTTCTCAGGCTTGAGCGTGCGGTAATTGATCGTCTCTGCCTTTTTTACTTCTCCCTTTGACCAGGATTTTATCATCTGTGGCGAGGCAATCTTTATGGAAATACTATCGAATAAAAGTATTTCATCCATTATTTCACCTTCTCTGTACGAATATCTAAACCCAAACCCTGTAATTCTTTTAACAAAACATTAAATGACTCAGGAGTTCCGTGTGTTAGACGCTGTTCTCCTTTTACAATCGCCTCGTATATACGAGTCCTACCTGAAACATCGTCACTTTTTACTGTAAGCATCTCCTGTAAAGTGAAAGCTGCTCCATAAGCTTCCAATGCCCAAACCTCCATCTCTCCTAATCTCTGTCCTCCAAACTGGGCTTTACCACCCAAAGGCTGCTGTGTAACCAAAGAATAAGGACCAATTGAACGGGCATGAATCTTTTCATCTACAAGATGTATTAACTTCATAATATAAAGATATCCCACAGTCACCTTCTGATCAAAATGCTCACCGGTATAGCCGTCGTAAAGAAGAATCTTTCCATCTTCAGGAAGGCCTGCCTTTTTAAGCATCTCTTTAATTTCTTCTTCAGTTGCGCCATCAAATACCGGACAACTCATATATAAACCTAAAATCTTAGCAGCCCAACCTAAATGAGCTTCCAGTATTTGGCCTACATTCATACGCGAAGGAACGCCTAAAGGATTTAATACTATTTCTACGGGAGTTCCGTCTGGTAAATAAGGCATATCCTCTTGCGGTAATATCTTGGCCACCACGCCTTTATTTCCATGCCTGCCTGCTAATTTATCTCCTCCTTGAACCTTGCGTTTAGTAGCCACATGAGCCACTACTCTTTTTAAAACTCCTGCGGGCAGCTCATCTCCGCGCCTTACTTTTTCTATTTCCTGCTCCTCTTCTGCTAATAACTCCTGAACCTGTTCCCCAAAAGAAGCAACCAGTATTTTTGCTTCTTCATTATCACCATAATCAATTTTTTCTGCTTTCTTCTTATCTACGCTTAAAAGCTGACTTAAACGCGCAATCTTCTCTGCCTCTACAAATTCTATCTCTTGTTTGTAGTAGGCTTTTAATTCTCTGATTTTCGCAAGTTCCTTAGTCTTTTCCTCTTTGGATTTTCTGCCTCTGTCTTTGCGTTGGAAAATATTCACATCTATCACTACGCCCTCCACGCCTGGAGGAACAACCAAAGAAGTATCTCGCACATCTCCTGCCTTTTCACCAAATATTGCACGCAGGAGCCTTTCTTCCGGCGAAGGTTCAGAATCTGTTTTGGGCGTGATTTTACCTACCAGTATATCTCCGGGGCTTACTTCTGCTCCGATATGAATTATACCTGTTTCATCCAGATTTTTTAATGCCTCCTCACTTACATTAGGTATGTCTCGGGTTATCTCTTCATTTCCTAAGCGGGTCTCGGTGGCCTCAATTTCAAATTCTTCTATGTGTATTGAAGTATAGGCATCTTCTCTTATCAGCTTTTCGCTAATAAGAATTGCATCCTCAAAATTATAACCACGCCAGGGCAAAAAGGCGCACAAAACATTCCTGCCTAAAGCAAGCTCGCCTTCTTTAGTGCTAATCCCATCAGCAATCACCTGTCCTTTTTCTACATATTGACCCAATTTAACTAAAGGCCTTTGATTCAAACAAGTATTTGCGTTAGTACGTAAGAATTTCCTAAGATGATAAATTTTTTTGCCAATAGTAATTGAGGAAGAATCTACATTGGTTACTTTTCCGGGCTCCTGAGCTATCACCATAGTCCCGGAATCCCGGGCAACTCTTTCTTCCATCTGGGTTCCTACCAAAGGAGGTTCTGTAATCATTAAAGGCACTGCTTGCCTTTGCATATTTGAGCCCATAAGCGCACGGTTTGCATCATCATGCTCTAAGAAAGGAATTAAAGAAGCGGCTATAGAGATAAGCTGTTTAGGAGAAACATCCATATACTCAACTTGCTTGGGAGGCATTTTAGGAAAATCATTTTTATATCGGCAAGAAATTTCACGCTCAATGAAATGGCCATCCTCATCCAAAGGAACACTTGCCTGGGCAATGACTTTGTCTTCTTCAATATCCGCAGTCAAATACTCAATTTTCCTCGTCACCCGGCCATCTTCTGCTTTTCTGTATGGCGTCTCAAGAAGCCCTAAGGAATTAACCCGGGCAAAACTGCTTAAAGAAGCAATCAAACCAATATTTGGACCTTCGGGTGTTTCAATAGGACAAACCCTGCCATAATGTGAAGGATGTATGTCTCTTACCTCAAAACCAGCGCGCTCGCGAGATAAGCCACCTGGCCCTAAAGCACTTAATCTTCTTTTATGGGTCATCTCTGCCAAAGGATTAACCTGGTCCATAAACTGAGAGAGCTGGCTTCTGGCAAAAAAGTCGCGTATTTGATTGGATAATAATTTTGAATTTATCAGATAATGCACATTGAGATTATCAAATTCACCTAACATACTTAGTCTTTCTCTGATTGAGCGTTCTACACGGCTCAACCCAATCCTTACTTGATTCTGAACTAGCTCACCTACTGTTTTTACGCGACGATTACCCAGATGGTCTATATCATAAATCTTTCCAATGCCTTCTTTAAGATTTATTAGATACCCTATTACTTTGAGCACCGTATCTGAATCAAGGATTCTTTTTTCAAGCGGGACATCCATACCCAATTTTCTATTTAGAATAAATCTACCCACTCTTTCTAAATCATATCTGGCTGGATCAAAGAATAATCTATAAAATAAACCCTCTGCTGCTTCTTTTGTCACTGGCTCAGTTGGCCGCATCTTGCGATAAAAATCTAAGTATGCTTCCTCTTTGTTTTTGGTGTAGTCTTTCTTCAAAGTGTTAGTTATTTCTGGGTACTCTCTAGCGAAGCTAGAAATTATTTCTGCGTCAGTGGAAAATCCCAGAATTCTTAAGATTTGCGTGGCAGGAAAATTTCTCCGTCTGTCTACATAAGCAAGGATTGTCTCTGACAAATCATATTTAAATTCAAGCCATGCCCCCCGATAAGGAATAATCCGGCCGTAAAAAATCTTTTTTCCTGTAGGATGCTCTTCCTCTTCAAAAGAAACTCCCGGGGAGCGCTGCAATTGACTTACTACTACACGCTCATCGCCATTAATAATAAAAGTTCCGGTTTCAGTCATTAAAGGTATTTCACCAAAATATGCGTCCTGTTCTTTAGTTTCGGCTGGCGTAGTCAACCTAAACTTTACTTTAAGAGACGCGGCATAAGTAAGGGCCCTTCTCCTACATTCACTAATATCATATTTTGGTTTACCAAATGAATAGCCGATATACTCTAGTTTAATGGAACGGTTAGGGTTTTCCACAGGAAACATATCGGCAAAAACCTCCTGTAAACCCTGATGTTTTCTTTCTTGAGGTGGCAGGTCCATCTGCAAAAATTCCCGATAAGGTTCTAATTGCACCTCTAAAAGATTAGGCAAATCGTAAACTTCTTTGATTTTTGCAAAATTTTTACGTTTAATCATGCTTTCCTTTTGGCTATTTACCCTCGGCAAACCTTAACTCGCTTGGCAGGGACAGTCCCCTGCTTTCCTTTTGGCGCATCTCCCAATCAAACCTTAACTCGCTTGGTAGGGACAGTCCCCTTCGGGGACAGTCCCTACTGCAATGCTATTTTAGTTCGATAGTTGCGCCGGCGGCTTCCAGTTTCTTCTTCATCTCTTCTGCTTCTTCTTTGGTTACACCTTCTTTTACTGGCTTAGGCGCAGAATCTACCAGGTCCTTGGCTTCTTTTAAGCCTAGACTAGTCATAGCCCGGACTTCTTTTATAACTGAGATTTTATTCGCTCCGACATTAACCAAAACCACAGTAAAGGCGGTTTTCTCTTCAGCTGCAGGAGCTGCTCCTCCAGCACCGGCTGCCCCCGCCATAGGAGCTGCCATGATAGGCATATTTGCTTTTACTCCGAATTTTTCTTCCAGGGCCTTCACTAAATCTGCAAGTTCTAAAACAGTCATCCCTTCGATACTTTTAATCAACTCCTCTAATTTCTCTGCCATCTCTTCCTCCCCTTAACTATCTTTCTTCTGTCTTATTTGATCTATACAATAAACAAATTTCGCCAATATCTGATTTAATGCTACTGCCAAACCTGATATTGGCGAATTCAATGTCATAACTAACTGCGCTCTTAAAACTTCTTTTACAGGAAGCTTGGCCATTGCTTCTATGTCCTTTTTTTCCAGAACCCTGTCCTTTAAATATCCTCCTTCTAATTTTAATTGCTCATGACCCTTAGAAAAATTGCACAGTGCTCTAGAAGGCATCACTGGTTCTTCTTTTGCAAATACCAAGCCACAAGGCCCCTCTATGGCTTTAATCAAAGGTTCCAGGCCCACATTATTAAAAGCCCGCCTGGCCACACTATTTTTTACTACAAATAGATGGGCGCAAGAATTTTTTAAGGATTGCCTTAAGGAACTTATGTCTGGGCTGGACAATCCTGAATATCTTATAATGAATACAGCACTAGATTCTTTAAGCTGGTTTTTGATACGGTCCTGCGATGTCTCTTTAACTAATATACCTAACTTTTTCATAAAGCAATCCTTATCCCCGGATTCATGGAACTGCAAAGACATAGGCTGCACACAAACTTGCCCTTAACCGCTTGAGGCCTTGCTTCATTTAAGGCTTCAATAATACAGGCGGCATTATCGTATAGCTTATCTTCATCAAAAGAAATCTTTCCTACAGAAATATGCACACCACCTTGTTTATCTACGCGGAATTCCACTTTTCCTTTTCTTACATCTTCAATTGCCTTGGCAATATCATTTGTTACAGTGCCTGTTTTTGGGCTCGGCATAAGGCCGCGCGGGCCTAAAATCTTTCCTAATTTACTTAAGTCCTTCATCATCTCCGGGGTAGCAATCACGCAATCAAAATCTAAGAAGCCGGCTGCTACTTTATCAATCAGCTCATTTGCCCCTACATAATTTGCCCCGGCATCTCTGGCTATCCTTTCATGTTCGCCCCGGCAAAAAACTACCACCCTTACTTTTTTGCCTGTTCCATGCGGCAGCACCACTGTTCCGCGCACCATCTGCTCTGATTTCTTAGGGTCTACACTTAAGTTAAAATGCAAATCCACAGAACTATCGAACTTTGGAGGCGACATTTTTTTTATAATCGATATGGCCTCTTTAAGTTGATAGGCATTAGCTGGGGCGACTTGTTTCTCGGATTCTTTGTATCTCTTGCTGCGTTCTTTCATTCTTCCACCACAATGCCCATACTCCTGGCTGTGCCTTCAACAATTTTAACCGCTTTAGACAAATCCTGAGTATTTAAATCCTGCGTCTTCTGCCTGGCAATATCCTCAACCTGCTTCTTAGTTACCTTACCTATAACTTCCTTACCTGCTGTTCCTGAGGCCTTGGCTAAATTTGCTGCACGCTTTAAGAGAATCGAAGAAGGCGGACTTTTAATTATAAAAGTAAAAGATTTATCTTCATAAACAGTTATAACTGCTGGTAAAATCAAACCCTCTTTATTCTTGGTCTGGTCATTAAATTGCTTACAGAACTGCATGATGTTAACTCCGTGTTGACCTAAAGCCGGACCAACTGGAGGAGCAGGGTTTGCCTGCGCTCCCGGAACATGTAACTTAATTTGTGCGATTATCTTCTTTGCCATATTTCCATTTTCCCGTTGCCCATTTTCCCGTTGCCCCTGCCTGCCGGCAGGCAGGCGTTCAACTGGATAACGGGTTAACTGGCTAACAGGCTAACGAGCTATATTTTCTCGACTTGCCAGTATTCCAGTTCTACGGGTGTTGCCCTGCCAAAAATCAAAACACCTACCTTAATTTTTCCTTTTTCAGGATGAATCTCCTCAATAGTCCCGTTAAAATTCAAGAAAGGTCCTTCTGTGACCCTAACCTGTTCTCCCTTTTCAAAAAGTACCTTAGGACTTGGCTTAGCCTGAGTCTCTTCTGTTCTCTTTAAAATATTATCCACTTCAGTTTGAGGCAAGGGCATTGGCTTTTTACCTAAACCGATAAATCCAGTTACGCCAGGCGTTGTCTTCACAAAAAGGAATGTCTTCTCATCTAACTCCATTTCTATAAGTAAATATCCTGGAAAAAACTTTCTCTGCGAAATCTTTTTTTTACCTGAGCGTACCTCAGATACCTGCTCTGTAGGAATAATTATTTTACAAATAAAATCCTGCATGCCAAAAGAAGTAATCCTATTTTCTAATGTTTTCCTTACTTTTTCTTCAGAACCTGTTTGTGTATGCACTACGTACCAGTTTTTCATTTTACATGCTACCACTCGTATCCCGACTCGTAAGATACACTAAAATTTTCTTTGAAAATTTTAGTGCACTCGTCGGGATAAGTTCGCACACATAAGTTATGTCGCTTAGATAATAAATAAGCCGGCTCCATAACTTATGTGCTCACTTAAATACCAAACTTAATATTTTAGAAAGCAAAAGATCGATAATCCCAATAAACACCGCCACGACAAAAGTAACTACTATTACTACAAACGTTGACCCGATTAATTCCTGCCGCGTTGACCAGGAGACTTTGCCTAATTCCTGCCTTACTTCTATTAGAAATGTTTTTATCTTCTTATAATATTTAATAATTAGTGCAAATAAAGCTATAGTTATGATTATTAAAATTATTATTTTAATATTATTTAATAAAAATTCCATTTATCACCCTTTTTAGGTTCAAGTCAGACTTACAGGAGCGGCAGGACTTGAACCTGCAGTCACGGTTTTGGAGACCGTTGGTTTGCCATTAACCGACGCCCCTATTTAAATGAGCAAGATCCTTGGCATCTTCGATGTCAAGGATAGCTGTTTATTTAACTCATCTCCAGCGTCTGCGAATTAACCCAGCACTAATTTGTTTAAATCAACGAATAATTCAAATTAGTGCTGGGTAAGTTCGGACACATAACTTACGTTCGCTTACGCTCCGTAAGTTATGTCCTCACTTATTTAATCTCCTTATGTGGCGTGTGTTTATGACAGAACTTACAAAATTTACTTAATTCTAACTTATCCTGATGCTGTTTTTTATTCTTTGTGGTTGTGTAATTTCTATTCCTGCAAACCGTACACCCTAAGGTAATAATTTCGCGCATAAATCACATTTCACTAAGCTGGAGACGGGAATCGAACCCGTGGCCCCGTCCTTACCAAGGACGTGCTCTGCCGACTGAGCTACTCCAGCAATTTGGATATGCTCGTCGACTAAATACAAAAAATCCACCACATAAGAATTTTAGCTAAAATTCTTTTTCTGCCTTTCCTAACTTAATTGTTTTAGGAAGCTAAGAATATGGTATTTATGGAATTACGTAAATATATAAGTATACACAAAAAATTAAGCTTTGTCAATATCTTTTTTGAGATAGTAGTGCAAGGATTATTTCGCACTTTCGTATTGAAGCGCCCTCTTAGGTTGTTGAATCGGCCTTAGGTTTATATGTTTGATAAGGCCGAATATCCAAAGATTAAGGCTGCGTTCGTTTTTAAAGTAACCCTGGATCTTAATTCGCCGGCGTATCTCTTCAAGGAAGCGTTCCAGGTGATTAGTGGTTGATATGGCGCTTCTTATCTCTTTTGGAAAATCATAGAAGTTAAGCGTATTATAAAACTCATCCTGGAAGCATCTAACTGCTTTTGGTTCAATATTACGCCAGCGGTTAACGAATAACCGGAATCTCCTGATCGCTTCCTGCCTTGAAGCAGCCTTATAGATATTGCTGGCTTGCTTCATAAGCTTAGCTCTATGTTTAAACTTATACCTAATATTTTGCATTAGGTTCCTAAGCTTATGCGTGTAGCAGCGCTGCCTTGGAGTATAGGGGTAGACAGTATTGCAGGCTGCAATTATTGCCTCTGAGCCGTCAGAGATAATCAACTCCAAGTATCTTCCACGCAGCCCTCTGCGGTAGAGGTCATTTAAAAAGTTAGTGTATTCTTCTTCTGTCTCGCCTTTGGCTAATTTAAAAGCAATGAGCTCCTGTTTACCATCTTTGGTTATGCCTAGGGCAAAAAGAATCGGCCTTTTCTTGATATCTATCTCTTTGATATGGACCCATAAGCCGTCGATAAAGATGAAACGGTATTTGTCTTCTATCGGCCTGGTTTGGTATGCCCTTAAGTCATCAGCAAGGTTTTGCAATAACATGGAGGCTGTTTGATGGCTTACCGAATCACCAATGAATGCCTGGAAGAACTTCTGCTGCTTACGCGTTGAGAACCCCAAGAGCAACGATAATACTATCATATCATCGAACTTTTGCTGGCGCCTTTGGTATTTAGCAAACAGTTTATAAACATAATCCCGGTTTTTCTTCCTAACCTTGGGGATAAGGAGCCTCGTCTTGCCAAAGGTAGTCGTGAATATCCTCGAGTAAGTGCCTGAGCGGATATCGACGCGTTCCTCTGAACGCTCGTATTCCTCAGCTTTAATCTGTTCCATGAATTCACCGTTTATCGAATGCTGGAAAAATCCTTCCACTACAAGCCTCGCCTTTACTTCGATATCATCAACCTCTGATTGATTAAGTACACCCATCTCGCGCAGATTGCGCTTTACATATTGCCATTGCACTGCTAAATTATTATTTGAGAAGTTTATGCTTCTCATAGGCGTATCCTCCTTTGCTGGGCCTTTACGGCCCGGTTAGGTTAATAATTTGCGTTATCAACCTAAGAGGATATGCCTTTTTTATTCCTTAGGCAATATCAAAAGTGCGAAAGATATTTTACATTATCTTTGAGATTGCTGAAAAAAAAATAAGATAGGCAGCAATCTCTGATTAAAAGATTATCCCGATGACGATAATCATTAGTGCCATCGGGATCCCGAGTCTTTTGTCGGGAAAAATCGCACCTTTCCCGCCCTTTATTTAAATAACGAGGCAGGATCCCGCCTTCAATCTAAATCGCACCTTAAGGTTATCGCCGAAGGCGATTTTCTTGAAATTTTTGTAACTTTATGGAACACCCTACGGGCAAGCCAGGGGTACCTAAATAGATCCTTGACATTACAATGCAATGTCAAGGATCATCCCCTGACGAACTGTATAACTTGCCCCTACAGTGACATCCCCCAAAGCAGCTTCTCTTTCGCATTTCCGCCACACATCGTGGCGGACCCGCCAAGACTTATGGCGGGCCTCCCTGCCCATGGGCGGGGTTTCCTGCGAAGGGGGATGAATTTGCTAGATTAGCAAAGTCCGCTAAGGTAAGGTCTTCTGGCCGAATATTAATATCAATGCCATATGTGTGGAAAAACTCATTTAGCTTATCTGGCAGGATAATGCCACTAAGACTATTCCGTAGTGTTTTTCTTCTCTGGTTAAATGCAGCTCTGATAATCTTAAAGAACGAGCTTTCATTTTTTACGTTTACAAAAGGCTCCTGCCTTACTTTCAATATTACAAAACACGAATCAACTCCAGGCACGGGGGAAAAACAGGTTTTCTTGATATTTAAAAGGATTTTTGGCTCAAGATAATACTGCACAAAGCAACTAAAAGACCCGTAATCTTTTGATCCAGCAAGCGCAATCAATCTTCTGGCAAATTCCCTTTGTACTGTAATAAAGATAGTATCAATTCTGTCTCTAAATTTAATTAAGTGTTCCAGAATTGGGCTGGATATATAATAAGGAATATTGCCTATTACTTTTAATTTATTCTTGTTCTTTTTGAAATAATTTTTAAAATTAAATTTTAATATATCCCTGTTTATTACCTTTATATTGGAAAAACATTTTAAATTCATTTTTATAACTTGACATAAACTACTATCGATTTCTAAGGCATAAATTTTATCTACTCCTTTAGCAATTAAACTGGTAAGCTCTCCTCTACCCGAGCCTATTTCTAAAACTATATCTGAAGATTTCAAATCCAGACAAGCAAGAATTTTTCTTTGAATATTTTTGTCGAGCAGAAAATTTTGGCCTAGTCTTTTTTTAGGTTCGAGGTGCACTTTACAGCAACTTTAATTGCCTCAATAAGCGAATTAGGATTGGTGAGACGAAAATCTTTGGCAATATCAAAGGCAGTGCCATGCAGAGGAGAAGTCCTTATAAAGGGAAGTCCTAAGGTTATATTTACCGCAGTATCAAACCCGCGTAATTTTAAGGGTATTAATGCCTGATCATGATACATAACAATTACGCAATCATAATCTTTGCTATTTGCCTTAAAAATAGCTACATCAGCTGAGAAGGGCCCATCAATATGCATCATAAATTTATTTCTCAATTTCTCTAAAGCCGGTTTAATCACCTTATTCTCTTCTTTGCCAATAAGCCCATTATCAGAAGCATGGGGATTTATGCCACACACTACTAATCGAGGTTTTTTTATGCCAAATGTTTCTATAAGCGAACGGTGAGTTAAAATAACAGTTTTATAGATCAAACTTTCGTTTATTTTCTTAGAGACTTCCTTTAAGGGGATATGCCGTGTCAGGAGGCTAAATCTTAAGTTTTCATTCAATAACATCATCACAAATTCTTTTGTATTTGTATGCCTTGCCAGATATTCAGTATGCCCCAAGAACCCTTTAAGACCTGCCAAATTTACTGCCTCTTTTGAAATAGGACAAGTTATCAGGCAATCTATTTCTCTTTTCTTAATTAATTCCAATGCTTTATCCAGATATTCTATCGATGCTTTTCCATATTCTGCCTTGATTTTACCAAAAGAAAAATTCTTATGTGAGATATTGTCTAAATCGATTAAATTAAAGCTTTGAGCTTTAAGCTTTAAGCTTTGAGCTTTCTTAAGTACCCAACCATCACCAATCACTACAAACCCTGCTAGACCCTTTAATTTCTTAATTGCTTTTAAAGTGATTGCCGGTCCAATACCAGAGGGGTCTCCAATGGTAATCCCAACTTTAATCTTATAGGATTTTAATGTAGGATTCTTTCTTAAGCTCATCTAACCACTTTTTTAGCTCTTCCTGAAATTTCCTATCAAAAAGAAAGGCGTTAATTTTATCCTGAACTTCTGATAAATTAAGTTGTTTAGAAGGGTTGATATTATTTAGTTTGAAGATATAGTATTTATCATCGATCTTAACCGGGTTTGATATCTCACCGATTTTTAAATTAAACACTGTATGTTCTATTTCCTTCCTTAGTTCCTCGCCTTGCAAAACCTTAAGCTGATTTAATGTTATGGGATATTTGGCTGCTAAGTCCTCTAATTTTTCTCCTTTTTTTAAATTATCGGCAAAAGTCTTTGCTAAATTCTCATTTTCTAATATTATAACTTCCAGCTCTCTCTCTTCGTGTGAGGCAAGCTCATTTTTATTCGTATTGTAAAATGCGGTAACCTCCTGGGGCCTAACTACGATCTTCTCGCGCACCTTTTGCTCCACGATATAATACATAAGTAACTGTTCTCTAATCTTTGCCTCAATATCTGCCTGAACCAAACCTTGCCTGGTTAAGGCATTCTGAAATTCTGCTTCTAAAGGATAGCGGCTCTTGATTTCATTTACTTTTGCCTTCACCCTATTTTCATCTATCTTTGTATTATTCTTTTTTGCCTCCTGTAAGATAAGGCGGTCTTCGATTAATTTATTCAACAAATCCACTTTCATAACCTGGATTTTCTCTTCTAGTTCGCGACCGGCATATTCGCCGGATAACTGTATGCGCATAAAATTCATAAAGTCATTTAAGTCCTTCTGTGTAATAATATCGTTATTGACGATGGCAACGATCTTATCCTGGGCAAAACAGGGAAGCGTAAAGTGTAAAGCGAAAAGCGCAAAACTAAAGTTTAAAAGTAAAAACTTTACCCGCCAATTGTTCAATAGCAGGCGGGATCCCGCTAAAGCGGGAAAACTTTGCACTTTAACTTTGCGCTTTAAACTTTGAGCTTTTAGCTTACGCATTACTATGGACTCCTAACTTTTTAAAATTACTAACCGCCTCTCTTAACAGGCGGCAATAAAGGTCAAAACCTACTGCAGCAACAAACCCATGCTGTTCTACACCCAAAAGATTTCCCGCCCCCCTAATCTCTAAGTCTTCCATAGCAATATGAAAACCTGCTCCTAATTGAGAGTATTCCTGAATAGCATTTAATCTTTTTCTTGCATCCGAATCTAGCACTTCGTTTCTGGGAATCATAAAATATGCATAAGCAGGCCGGTCAAACCTTCCTACCCTGCCTCGTAACTGATGCAAATCCGCTAATCCAAACATATGTGCATTATTTACGATTATGGTGTTCGCATTAGGTATATCAATACCTGACTCGATGATCATAGTGCAGACTAAACAATCAATTCGGCCTTTAAGAAAATCAAACATCGCCTCTTCAAGAAACTTAGAAGGCATCTGGCCATGCCCTATAGCCAATCTGGCCTGCTCTGGCAGAATCCGGACAAGTTTGTCTCTTACCTTCTCAATATCCTGAATATGATTATGTAAAAAATATACCTGTCCTTTACGGTTTAATTCTCTTTGAATCGCCTGACGGACCAAATCTTCATCATATTCTACCACAGTTGTCTTTATTGGCAATCTATTTTGCGGCGGAGTATTAATTATAGACAAATCCCTTGCGCCCATTAAGCTCATATACAGGGTCCTGGGTATCGGTGTAGCAGTTAAAGTAAGCACATCCGTAGCTAATCTTAATTTTTTCAGTTTTTCTTTGGCCCTTACTCCAAAGCGCTGTTCCTCATCAATTATAACCAAGCCCAGGTCCTTAAAAACTACGTCATCAGATAATAACCGATGCGTTCCTATTACTATATCTACCCGTCCCTTTGCGATATCCTGGACGATTTTTTTCTGTTGGGCATCAGTTCTAAAACGGCAAAGTAATTGTATATTTACAGGAAAATCCTTAATGCGCTGAGTAAAGTTATAATAATGTTGCTCCGCAAGAATTGTGGTCGGCACAAGATACGCCACCTGCTTATTATCCATTACTGCCTTAAAAGCAGCACGCATAGCCACTTCAGTTTTTCCATAGCCTACATCACCGCAAAGTAACCTATCCATGGGTTTGGATGATTGCATATCCTGTTTTACCTCCAGAGTAGCTTTTATCTGATCAGGTGTTTCTTTGTAAGGAAAAGTTCCTTCGAATTCGGCTTGCCAGTCTGTATCTTTTGCAAAAGCAAACCCTTGAGTACTTAACCGCATTGCCTGTAGGCCTAAGAGTTCCCAGGCTAATTTCTGTATTCCTTTTTTGGTCCTTGCCTTTGTCCTCTGCCACTCTTTACTGCCCAACCTATAAAGTTTTGGCCTTCTTATCTGAAAGGCAATGTATTTCTGCACTAAATGCATCTGGTCCAGAGGTACGTACAGTTTCTCCTGTCGGTCATATTCTATAACCAGATGGTCAAGGTATCTATCGCGTATTTTTATTTTATCCATACCTAAAAACCTACCAATACCATGTTGGTTATGCACCACATAATCTCCGATATTTAGGTCCACAAAGTTCGATAGAGGAAATTCTTCAGAGAAAGTAAGGGTTTTTAAGGCTGAGGGTTTTCTGATCGGTAAAATAATTACGGTTTTATGTTCCCAGAGGGGTTGGCCTGTTGCAGGATTAAATGTTTTAATATTTGAGACTTCTTGGTTATCTAATTCAATGCGTATCGGTAGTTCAAAAGAAAAGGGGAATATATCAATGATTCCGCCGCGGCGCGAAAAATCTCCTTCCTCTTGCACGCTCTCCTGCCTTCTGTATCCGAAATCAACCAGGCAGGAAAGAATGCTTTCCAAATCAATAGTTAAACCTGTATAAATTTTTAAAGACTTAAACATGGCTTTTCAAGACCGGGTCTTCTAACTCAAGACCCGGTCTTGTTGCGGTTCCAGGCAAGAACTAAAGGCGAGGCAATATAGACAGTAGAATAAACACCGGAAATAAAACCTACTAGTAACGCAAAAGCAAAATTACTCAATACTTCTCCGCCGTAAAATAAAATAGCAATTACAACCAGCAACGTAACCCCTGAGGTAAGAATAGTCCTGCCCAGTGTCTGATTGACGCTTAGGTTGATTAATTCTTTTAGGCTCAATTTCCTGAAAAGCCTGCTATTTTCCCGCACCCGGTCATAAATAACAATCGTATCATTGATGGAATAACCGGCGATAGTCAGAAAGGCAGTCACGCTCAAGAGGTCTATCTGCCGGCCGGTAATCGCTAAGAATCCCAATGTCACCAGCACATCGTGAAAAAGCGCAATGACACCGGCTATGGCAAAATTAAAATGTTTGAATCTAAAAGCGACATAGACCAGGATTCCCACCATAGACCAGATAAGCGCATATATGGCTTTGGCCTTTAGATGTTTTCCCGCTATCGGGCCTACGTGCTCAACCCTGAATATTTGGATATCTTGTTCGGGAAACATGCTTTTTAGTTTATCCGTTAAAATTGTGCTTTTATCCTCTGCTGTCCTAATAAGTACGAGCTTAGGATTATCCTTAAATTGTTGAATTGAGGCATCAGCCAGATTTACTTCTTTTAATACCTGGCGCACCTTTTCTATATCTGGCGGCGTTTTAAAACCATACTCCTGTAATTGTCCACCGGCGAAATCAATACCGTAAGCCTCTTTGCCTTTCTTGAAATAGAAGAAAAGCCCGGCTATAATTACAATTAACGAGATGCTGTAAAAAAGCTTTCTTTTACCGATAAAATCCAACTTTGTTTCCCTTATAAGCCGGAGCATAGGCAGAGAATTCTTTAACAGGCCAAAACTCAAAAGAATCTCAAAAATCGTGCGGGTAACCACTATCGCCGTAAACATGCTGGCAATAAGACCAATGGTTAAAGTTACGGCAAAACCCCTGATTGGGCCGGTGCCAAACTGAAAAAGCAATAAGGCGGCAATAAGGGTAGTTAAATTTGAGTCAAAAATAGCGCTGAATGCCCGAGAATAACCGTTCGCTATGGCGCCTCGCAGGGCCTTTCCTGTGGCTAGTTCCTCTCTGATACGCTCATTAATCAGCACATTGGCATCAACTGCCATACCTAAAGATAATACTATACCCGCAATGCCCGGTAAGGTTAATGTTGCAGATACACCGGGAAATAAAACTGGCAGTATGCCTAAACCGCCTAAAATTAAAAATAAATTCAATAAAAGCGCAATATCAGCGATGATGCCTGCTAAAAGATAATAAATCGCCATAAAAACAAAAACCAATATACTACCGATGATACTGGCCTTAATACCTTTATTTATGGAATCCTGGCCTAACAAGGGGCCTATGGTTCTTTCTTCCTCAATATCCATAGGAGCAGGTAAGGCGCCTACTCTCAAAACCAGAGCCAGGTCCTGTGCCTGTTCAACTGCGAAACGGCCGGTGATTACTGCTTCTCCGCTCGGTATAGCTTCTTTTATACGCGGCGCAGACTGCACTTTCCCGTCTAAAACAATCGCCAATCTTTTACCGACGTTATTGGTGGTAATCTCCGCAAACTTCTTTGCGCCTTCAGCATTAAATTTTAAAGCTACCACAGGCTCATTAAATTCGCTCTGGCTAAAAGTCACCGTCGCATTGGCCAAGGCATCACCCGACAGAACCGCTTGTTTTTCTAAAAGTATGGGTTCGCTATCTTCCTGAACATACTTTAACTCATAGCCTTCAGGCATTGTTCCGGTTGTTGCCTGCTTTAACTTCTCTAAATCAGGGCTAACCAGCTTAAATTCTAATAAAGCTGTCTTACCGATTATATCTATAGCGCGCTGCCTGTCCGTGACCCCCGGTAACTGCACCACAATCTCATCTATGCCTTGCCTTTGAATAGAAGGCTCTCTTACGCCGAATTCATCAATCCTGTTCCTAATTACCTCAACTGCCCGGTCCGCAGCATCTACTTTGGCTTCTGGAGCTAAGCCGCTTGTATCCACCTTTAACAAAAGATGCATTCCTCCTCTTAAATCCAGGCCCAAATTAATTCTTTTATTTAGAGGAAAAGTAAAATAGACGCAGATGCCCAGGATTGCCAGAATTAATATCGATTTGTAAATTACTCTTCTTTCCATCTTCTCTTAACCTTTCCCACACCTACGCGGTGCGTTTAGGTTGAACTTGTGTCTTGTGGCTTTTTTACATAAGCGATGCAATTTTTTTCCATTTCTATTTTTACATTTTCATCTACTCTTAAAATTACGGTTTTATCTTTGACATTTACTATTGTGCCGTGGATACCGCCGGACGTTACTGCTTCGTCATTTTTATTGAGATTGCCGAGCATCTTCTGGTGTTCTTTCTCTTTTGTTTTCTGCGGCCGGATAAGCAAAAAATAGAAAATAACAAAAATTAAAATTATGGGAAAAAGATTTACGAATGGGCTAACTGCTTGCTGCGGCATGGGTTTCCTCCCTGCCTGCCGGCAGGCAGGCTTTTAAATTTTTTTTAACTAAACTTTTAACTGTAGGTGAAAGTTGTGCTCCATTCTTTACCCAATATTCAATGCGCTCTTGTTTTAACTTAAGTTCTTTGCTTACTGGATTGTAAAATCCTAATTCTTCAATAAATCTGCTATCCCTGCCCCTGCGCCCATCAAAAACTGTAATCCTAAAATGAGGCCTGGATTTAGGATTTTTGCCTATTCTCCTTAAACGGATATGCACTGCCATTTCTTATCTCCTCCTTATAATTGAATCTTCTCACACCTACGCGGTGCGATTGGGTTATTTAGCTATTGCTTCAATTAAGGCCTTGGCCTTGTTTACTGATTCAAAATATTCTCTTTCTGGCACTGAATCCGCAACAATACCCGCGCCCGCCTGTATATAAGCATAGCCTTTGTGGACAATAATGGTTCTGATTGTAATACAGGTATCCATATTATGCGAAAAGCTAAAATACCCTACGCAGCCGGCATAGGGGCCGCGCCGGACATTCTCTAATTCATCGATAATCTCCATTGCCCGGATTTTGGGGCTTCCGGTTACAGTCCCTGCAGGAAAAGCGGCTCTTAAAACATCATAGATATCATATTTTTTCTGATTAAGCTCGGCTGTAACTTCACTAACTATATGCATCACATGAGAATATCTTTCTATACTCATAAATTCACTGACTTTTACCTTTCCTGTCTGGCTTACACGGCCTAAATCATTTCTTCCTAAATCTACCAGCATAATATGCTCTGCTTTTTCTTTTTTATCGCCCAGAAGTTCGTTTTCTAATTTTTTATCTCCTTCTTCATTAGCGCCGCGAGGCCGGGTGCCGGCAATTGGCCGCGCCTGAATAAAGCCATCCTCGCAACGCACAAGCATCTCAGGTGATGAGCCTATCAATACCGCATCTTTTAATTTTAAAAAATACATATATGGCGAAGGATTCAGGCTCCTTAAATCCCGATAAATATCAAAAGGCTCTTTATCTATTTTTACTTTAAACCTTTGTGATAAAACGACCTGAATAATATCTCCTTTTTTTATATAGGTTTTGGCTTTTTTAACAATATTTTGGAATTCAGACTTTTTAAAATTAGAAGATATCTTTATTTTTTTAAAACTCTCCCCCTCTTCTTCCCGCTCAAAAACCTGTTTTCTAAATTCTCGCTGTATAGTTTCTATCTTTCTTATAGCCTGATAATAAATTTTTGATTTCTTAATTTCAGGGAGGTCCTGCGCATTACCAGGTAAGATAATATTAAAGACTATCTTTATAGTGTGGTTAACATGGTCAAAAATCAAAATGTTATCAGTTAAAATAAAAATAGAGTCTGCGAGTTTTAAATCATCAGGATTTCTATCGGGTATTCTCTCAAAAAATCTTACCATATCATAACCGATATAGCCAACCAGGCCTCCGTAAAAACGCGGCAGCCCCCTTACAGTAACTGCCTTATAATCCTGCATAATTTTTTTGAGCTCATCCAAAGGTGCGGCGTTAGTTATAAATTTTTTCTTTGTCTTTTTCTTTGGTAAGATAATTTCGATAAACTTTGCCTTACTTTTAAACACTAAAGATGGATTACTACCTAAAAAAGAATAGCGTGCAATCTTCTCTTGCCCTTCTACAGACTCAAGCAAAAATGCATAATCATCTTTTTTTATTTTTAAGAAAGCAGATACCGGAGTATCTAAATCTGCATTAATTTCTTTATAAACCGGTATTACGTTACCCTTTTTAGCTAATTTTAAAAATTCTTTTAAAGAAGGATAGTACATTTTATTTTTCTACAAGAAAATCGCTTCGCGATAACTTCAATGCGATTTTCAGTGGTTAGGAAAGTGTTTTATACTTTCCTATACCATAAAAACATGAGCGGTTGCCGGTATGGCAAGCTACTCCCACCTGGCGCACTTTTACAAGGAGCGCATCCATATCGCAATCATAAGCTATGGATTTAACATATTGAAAGCAACCAGAAGTAGAACCTTTAATCCAGTATTCTTTTCGGGAGCGCGACCAGAAACAGGTTTTGCCTAATTTTAAGGTGCGCCTTAACGATTCCCGATTCATATAAGCCAACATCAGGACTTCACCAGTTTTATAATCCTGGATTATCGCAGGAATCAAACCTTGTTTGTCAAATTTCAGAGTTTTAATGTTAAATTTCATATCTACTCCTGATGACCTTAATTCTTAATTCCAATGCGGGTTTGGAACGCTTTCCAAACCCGCATTGGAATTTATTATAATCGTACCGCTACTCCTTTACCTTGCAAATATTCTTTCACCTGTTTTATTGAATATTCCTGATAATGAAAAATTGAAGCTGCTAAACCTGCATCAGCACCTGCCTCCCTAAAAACTTCATAAAAATGCTCTAATTTGCCTGCCCCACCAGAGGCAATAACCGGAATGTTCACCACATCTACTACGGCCTTGGTTAATGGTATATCAAAACCATCTTTTGTGCCGTCAAAATCCATACTAGTTAAGAGTATTTCGCCCGCACCAAATTGCGCTACCTTTTTAGCCCAGTCTACTGCATCTAAATCAGTAGGAGTCCGACCTCCGTTGATATAAACTTCCCACTTTTGAGTTTGCCGGTTTGCCGGTTCCGGTGTGCCGGTTAGCCTGTTTGCCGGTTCGCCAGTTAAGTTCTTTAACCCGTTAACCCGCTCACTGGATAACTGGCTAACTAATTTGGCATCTATAGCCACCACTATACATTGACTGCCAAATTTCCTAGAGGCATGGGAGACTAACTCTGGATATTTTACTGCTTGGGTATTTATGGAAACTTTATCTGCTCCGGCATTTAAAAGGTCTCTTATATCATTGATATCGCGAATTCCACCACCCACAGTAAAGGGCATATATATATTCTCTGCTATATCTCTAACTAAATCAATTAAGGTCTTTCTCTTTTCAAAACTGGCAGTGATATCCAAAAACACCAATTCATCTGCCTGTTGCTTATCATAAATCTTAGCTACCTCAACCGGGTCACCGGCATCTCTTAGGCCTAAAAACTTTACGCCCTTTACTACCCGGTTATCTTTGATATCTAAACAAGGGATAATACGCTTGGCCAACATTATTTCACTTTTTTGTACAGATATTCCTTCAGCAAATTCCAGGTCTGCTTACCCGCTTTTCCATCCACCGCTAAATTATTCGCCCTCTGAAATGCCTTTATTGCTTGGCGAGTTTGCTTACCCATTCTGCCATCGAAGGAACCAGGATTATAGCCCGCGTTAACTAAGGCAATTTGAATCTGTTTTACGTTTGGCCGGGATTTTACTTCTCCGATAACTTTCTTTCGGCTAATCTGTTTTGTTGCTTCTTCCTGAGATTTAGCTGAGGTTTCTTTTAAGCTATTGATTTCCTCATCTTTTGATTGAATCTGTGCCTCTAAGACTGAAATCTGGTTTCTTAAACCCTGAACCTCTAAGTCTCTTTGTTTACGTCCGGTAGCACAGCCGCTTGCTGACAATACAAAGATGAACAAAAATAACAATATTACTGTTCTTCTTGCCATACCCACCTCCCGTTTGTTAGGCTAACTTTATTGCCTCTGCCAAAGTAAATCTTCCTTCATACAGCGCCTTACCTATAATTATACCCACCAAACCTTGCTTTTCTAATTTTTTCAGCTTATATATATCATCTAAACTAGATATACCACCTGAGGCGATAATACTTAGACCGCTTTGCCTTAACAATAATTTTATTCCTTTAATGTTAGGCCCGGATAACGTGCCATCTCTTAATGTATCCGTATAAATCATTTGCTTAAAGCCCAGTTCTTTTAAAGAACGCGCAAATGATAATACACCCATTTTTTTATAACTACTCTGCCAGCCCCTAATAAGTAAATCACCTCCTTTAATATCTATACTTACAATAACCCTCTCCTTAAATTTATTAATGGCTCTCTTGATGAAGTCCTTATCTTGGACTGCTTTTGTGCCTAAAACTACACGCTGAACTCCAAAATCAAGCAGCGTTTTTATGGTTTCTATTCTTCTTACTCCGCCGCCAAATTGTATCGGCACATTTACGTTTTTGCCGATTCCTTTTACTATATTTAAATTCTTCTGAACACCGGAAAAAGCGCCATCCAAATCTACTACATGTAAAAACTTAGCCCCCTGCCTTACCCAGTGCTTAGCAGCCTTAAGCGGGTCACGAGAATAAATCTTTTTATCGCGCCTGCCCTGAACAAATCTCACCACGCAACCATCTTGTATGTCTATTGCAGGTATAATTAGCATTCTTTATCTTGGATAACTATAGAGTAGCGGGTGGCGAGGCATGTTTCGAGCCGCGTGATGCGGCGAGAAATATGCCTCGACAGGACCCGCTACAAATTTACAAAATTTTCCAATATCTTCAGTCCCACTGCCTGACTTTTCTCCGGATGAAATTGGACCCCATAGACATTATCCTGCCAGATAATAGATGCGAATTCTATACTATATTCAGTAGTAGAGGCGATATGATCTGGATTGCACGGATCAGGATAATATGAATGACAAAAATACACATAAGAATTATCTGGTATGTCCTTCAATAAAGGGCATTTTTTTGTTTGCCTGTTTGCCTGTTTGCCTGTTTGCCTGTTTTTGTTTTCTAACTGGTTAACAGGATAACTGGCTAACCGGCTAACTGTTTTTAATTGGTTCCACCCCATATGCGGAATTTTGAAACCCCTTTTATTTTCAAACCTCTTAACTCTACCCCTTAATACCCCTAATCCCCTTACCCTCTTTGCTTCCTCACTCTCCTGGAAAAGAAGCTGCATACCCAAACAGATCCCTAAAAAAGGTTTTTTATTTCTAATTTGCTCAGTCAATGCAGAAATTAATCCTTGTTTCTTTAGCTCTAACATGGCATCCTCAAATGCGCCCACGCCCGGCAATACTACCTTTTTAGAAGCTCGAATATCTCCTGGTTTATTAGTAACAACAGTCCTTGCTCCAAATAATTGCAAGGCTTTATTCACGCTATGAATATTGCCCATCCCGTAGTCAATAATCGCAATCATCTAATCAATCACACCTTTAGTTGAAGGAACCCCTTTACGCCGAGGGTCTATTTGCGTAGCTTGATCCAAAGCTATGCCTAACGACTTAAAGACAGGCTCTAAGGTGGTATGCAAATCCTGGCTTAAAGGATTAACTGCTATATTTAAATTCATCCCTAAATGCTTAGCAAAGGCGTCAAGAAAATGCTCTGCATCCTTTAGTTCGTAGCCATCTTGAGCCGCGGGAGGTGAATATGGGCCAACGCCAAGTCTCAGACTAAAGGAGCCTCTGCCGCTAATATCCACAACCGTATTTGCTACTACTTTCTCCATCGGCACAGAAATAGAACCGAATCTTTTAATACCCTTCTTTGCACCTAATGCCTTTTTAAAAGCTTCGCCCAATACAAAGCCTATATCTTCATTTGTATGGTGGATATCGACTTTTAAATCTCCTTTCGCACTAATCTCCAAATCGAATAAACCATGAAAAGTAAATAATTCCAACATATGGTCTAGGATACCTATGCCGGTATTTATTTTCGCCTTAGCAGAACCATCGATATTCAACTTGACCGTAATATCAGTTTCCTTTGTCTTTCTCTTTATTTCGGCTATCCTTTTCTTCATCATTTCCCCCTAAATGCTACCTACTAACTACTATATGCTCTCTTATATGCTCGCTACATAAATCTCACTTTGACTGATTCTAAGTGGTTAGTTAGCCCCTCAATAGTAGCAATCTTCTCCAAGGGTTCTTTTACTTTCTCCAGGGCTTTCTTAGAATAACTGATTATATGACTACTTTTTACAAAGTCAAATACAGATAATCCGGAGAAAAACCGCGCTGTCCCTTGTGTAGGTAAAACATGGCTGGGTCCTGCCACATAATCTCCTACTGCCACAGGGCTATAAGGGCCTAAAAATATTGCTCCCGCATTAGTTATCTTTTGCATAATTCTTTTGGGGTTCTTTACTAAAATCTCTAAGTGTTCAGGTGCAATTTTATTGGCGATTTCTGTTGCCTTGGCTAAATTTTTCGTTAAAATAATAAAACCATTAACGCCTTCTAACTGCACCATTACCTGCCGAGCTAAAGTCTTAGAATTTGTAATTAAGATGGCTAAGCCTTTGGCATGTTCTGCCTGTGCCTTAAGGTCAGCAATAATAAATTTGGACTCGCTATAGCGATTAGCAATAATCACTAATTCTGTAGGCCCGGCAATCATATCAATATCAACCAAACCGAAGACCTGTCTTTTCGCCTCACTTACATAAATATTCCCTGGGCCAACGATTTTATCTACTCTGGGAATAGTTTTTGTGCCATAGGCAAGTGCAGCAATCCCTTGCGCTCCACCCACACGGTAAATCTCATCTACTTTTAAAAGATTTGCCACTACTAATATATGCGGATTGATATAACCCTGCTTATCGGGCGGGCTGATTAAGGCAATTTTTTTTACTCCTGCTATCTTAGCCGGAAGCACAGTCATATAAACTGTGGAAACTAAAGGCGCGGTTCCCGCAGGTATATAAACACCCACTTTTTCTAAAGGAGTATAATTCTCACCCAATATAACCCCATCGGCATCCTTCATTCTCCACGACTTCTTAAGCACCTTTCTGTAGAATCTATTTACATTTTCAATAATAACTTTGAGGCTGGTCACAAAATTTGGGCTGATGTTCTGATAGGCGCCGCTAATCTCTATTTCCGAAACCTTTAACTGTTTTGGCACCAGTTTAACACCGTCAAACTTCTTAGTATATTTTATAAGCGCTTCATCACCAAAAATACGCACATCATCAATTATCTGTTTTACCTTTTCTTCAACGCGCCTATTCCTTACCAGGCCCCGGTTGTAAATCTTCTCTAATTTTTTACTGGTAAAACGTATGATTTTCATTTTATCTGCTCACTGATTAAATTTCTTAAAGCCTTAAAAGCCAACTCAAAATTTTCAGGATTACTGCCTCCTGCCTGGGCAAAATCACATCTACCCCCGCCGCTACCACCGATTATTTTTGCTATATCGCGGGTTAACTTTGCTGCATCAAAACCCTTTTGACACAAATCCGGGGTTATGCCCACCACCAAAAGTGCCCGGTCCTCCTGCTTTGCCCCCAAGGCAATAACGGCCTTATCGGTTTTCCCTTTAATTAAATCCGCATACTTCCTTAATAAATCCATGTCCGCATCTTCTATAAGTTTAGTAATAACCTTAATATCCTTTACGATTTTGGCATCCTGAACCAGTTTATCTAAAGAAGCTTTTAAGGCATCTATCTTCTGAGAGCTTAATCGCTTCTCTAACTCTTTTATCTGCTTAGCTCTCTTCTGGATCTCCTGAGTTATCATCTCCTGAGGAACGTTTAGGAGAGAGCCAACTTCAGACAAAACGTCCTCCTGATTTTTTATTATTTTATAAGCAAAGGTTCCTGTGACTGCCTCTATCCTTCTTATGCCACTGGCAACAGAACCCTCTTGGGTAATCTTAAATAAACCGATCTGGCCAGTGGAATTTAAGTGTGTTCCGCCGCATAACTCTCTAGAGATATCTGCAATAGAAACCACACGCACCTTTCCTTCATACTTCTCGCCAAAAAACGCCAAAGCACCGATTTTTCTTGCCTCAGCCAAAGGCATTTGTTTGGCTATAAGACAATAATTGTTTATTACATAACTATTCACTATCTCCTCTATCCTATCCAATTGCCCCTTATCTATATCCTTAAAATGCGTAAAGTCAAAACGTAATCTGTCTTCAGCCACGAGAGAGCCTTGCTGCTGCACATGCATGCCTAAAACTTTTCTTAAGGCTGCCTGTAAAAGATGGGTAGCAGTATGATTGCGGGTAATAGAAAGCCTACGCCCTAAATCCACTTCTGTGCCTACGCTATCCTGCAACTTAAAACTACCTTCTTTTACTTTACCAATATGCATAATTACCTTGCCTATCTTTTTAGTATCTAAAACTTCAAATAAATTTTTTCCTTTTTGAATCTCTCCGGCATCTCCAATCTGGCCGCCGGATTCAGGATAAAAAGGCGTCTTATCTAAAATTATGCTGACTTGCTCGCTTTTTGTAGCTTTTTTAACTTCAGTAGTGTCCTTTAATATTTTTAGGATTTTTGCTCTGGTAGTATAATCCTTATAACCCAAGAATTTGGTTTCCTTAAGGCCGAGAGCTAAATTTTTAACACCGAACACATCGCCCTTCATTGCGCTCTGTAATTTGGAACGGGTTTTCTGCTGCAGCAACTCCTGATTAAATGTGCTTTTAGAAATACTTATCTTTTCTTTTTCCAGCCAATCTCTGGTCAATTCCAAAGGTATTCCGTATGTATCATAAAGCTCAAAGGCAATTCTACCTACTTTTTCTGGAAACTGCTTCTTAGAAAATTCTGCAAACTTCTCCTTAAAAAGCGTGCTACTTGAGCCTAAGGTAGAAATAAAATTTCTTTCTTCTGCCAAAATAATTTCTGAAATATTCTCTCTACGGTTTTCTAATTCCGGATAAGGAGATTTCATAATTTCTGATAATACCGGCACCAATCTATGCAAAAATGGCTTTTCAATGCCTAATGACCTTAAATGCAACGTGCTTTTACGGATTAACTTTCTGACTACATAGCCCCTAGCCTCATTAGAAGGAAGTACGCCATCGTATATGGCAAAGGTTATGGCACGGATGTGGTCAGCAATAGCATAAATTAACTCCCTTTCAGGGACAGTCCAATTCCTTACAAGGGACTGTCCCCGAAGGGGACTGTCCCTTGAGAGTCCCAGAACGATTTCCTTTATTATCGGCTGAAACAACTCCGTCTCAAAATTGTTGCGCACGCCCTGCGTTACTACAGCTAACCTCTCTAAACCCATACCCGTATCAATATTTTTCTTAGGCAGCGGCTCTAAAATTCCTCCTTCTTTACGATTATATTGCGTAAAAACCAGGTTCCAGACTTCTACAAACCTACCGCAATTACAGGCAGGAGTACAATCCGGCCTCTTACAACCAACATTATTCCCCTGGTCAAAGAATATCTCTGAGCAGGGGCCGCAAGGTCCATTCGGGCCTTTAGTTTTTGCCTCTGAAGGCCAGAAATTTTCCTTGTCTGTTAATTTTATGATTTTATTTTCTGGCAGGCCTATTAAATCTTTCCAGACCTTATATGCCTCATCATCATCTTTATAAACTGAAACCCAGAGTTTCTCTTTTTTAATTTTAAGCTCATCAGTCAAAAATTCCCAAGCCCAGGAGATTGCCTCTTTTTTAAAATAATCTCCAAAGGAGAAATTTCCCAACATCTCAAAAAAGGTATGGTGGCCAGGTGTTTTTCCTACTTTATCCAGGTCATCTGTGCGCAGGCAACGCTGACAAGTAGCTGCCCGATTAAAACCGGAATTAAAACCTAAAAATTCCTTCTTAAATTGGTTCATACCTGCTGGCGTGAACAAAACAGTAGGGTCGCCAGCAGGTACCAAGGAATCAGGTTCAGCAATTTTGTGTTTTTTAGCCTTAAAAAAATCCAAAAATCTTTCTCTTAAAAGGTCTGCTTGCATAATTGGTTTAGCACATCAATGACTATTTCTGGAGAGAAACCGCGGCGCAAAAGATATCCATACACACGGCTCTTAGCCTTAATAGGCTCAATACCCTTTAATTTGTTTAATCTTTGCTGAGCAGTTTTAATAACTATCTCTTGTTCTGAATAACCCTTTTTTATTTCGCTGAGCTGGCTATCTATAATTTCCTTATCTATGCCTTTCTGCCTTAATTCTATTTTAATTCTTCTTAAACCCAAAGGTTTCTTCAGCCGAGATTCAATCCAGGTTTTGGCAAAAAAAATGTCATCAATAAATTTCTTATCTCTTAAAAAAAAGAGGGTTTCTTGGATTATATTTTCAGGAAATTTTTTCTTTTTCAAGCGCTGGTAAATCTCTTTCTCGCTGCGCAGCCTAAATTTAAGTAACAAGAAAGCGTAATTTTTTGCTCTCTGTAACTCAAGTGAGACCCGATCTTGCATTATGCGCCTTCTTTAATCAAGAAGTAACCACGCAAGGTCTTAAGTAAAGCGTCTCCTTTTAAATCTTTTGTTACTCTTTCATAATCAGGCAAATTCTTTATTGGCTGTTTATTTATCTCCAAAATCACATCGCCGGCAATTAATCCCGCCTCATCTGCCGGGGTATTTGGCTCAACATAAACTACCACCACTCCCTGCTTTTCCTCGATTTCAACCTGCAGCCCGCGCCAGGCACCAGCTTCAGAACGGCCGGGCTGGCCTATCCCTTCTTCTAAATTCTCCGGCCTTTCACCCACCTGCACTTCTAAACTTAATTCTTTTTTATCACGCACTAATCCTACTTTTACTTTTCGACCAACCTCAGCCTTACCTACTGTGCTAATCAATTCCTTAACATTATTTATGGTTTGATTATCAAGCTTTTTTATTATATCGCTCTCTTTTATGCCTGCTTTCTCTGCCGGGCCGTTTTCTAAAACGTTGGCTACCAATACGCCATTTTTATCTGGTAAGCCAAAATATTTTGTCAAGTCTTCAGTTAAATCCTGCACAGTTACACCTAACCAGCCATAGAGGATTTTTTTACCTTCAATTAGTTTGGCAATAATTCTTTTGGCATTGTTAATAGGTATGGCAAATCCCACGCCTTGATAACCACCGCTGGTTGAGAATATTGCGACATTAATGCCTACAACCTCGCCTTTAAGATTAGTCAGAGGCCCGCCGGAGTTACCGGGATTTATCGCAGCATCAGTTTGAATGAGGTCGCTATAATCCCTCTCGCACGAAATAATCCTGCCTAAACTTCGATGTAAAGCGCTAATTACGCCACAAGTCACAGTTGGCTCGGGATTTTCTAAGGCAAAACCAAAAGGATTGCCAATTGCCACCACCCATTGCCCAATCTTTGAATTATCCGAATCGCCTAAGGTTGCCACAGGAAGATTGCGCGCATTTATCTTTATGATAGCTAAGTCTGAACGCAGGTCCCTGCCTCTAATTTCGCCTTTAAATTCTCTTCCGTCAGGCAGCTTTACAGTTATCTTATCCGCCTCATTTACCACATGCTCATTAGTTAAAATATAACCTTCTGGATCAATAATTACGCCTGAACCCAAACCCATCTGTTTATATTCTCTTTGGGGAAGCTCACCAAAAAAATCATCAAAAAATCTGCGGAACGGCTCATTCTCTCCAAATGGCGACTCACCAAAAGGATAACTAAAAGAGTATCTTCTCCCTCCTCCTTTTATCTTCGTCGTATGCTCTGTGCTTATGGATACTACTGCCCGGCCAGTAGTATTAGCTACATTAATTACTGCATCTTCCATTCTATAACCCTCAAGGGAAGAAGTCTGCGTCTCTTCCCGCCCTTGGCGGGATCCCGCCGGACCTTCTAACTTCTGGGCGGGAATATTCTGACTTTGCGCAGCAACCCTTCCGGCCAATCCGATTATCAAAAACGATATCCCCAGAAATATTTTTCTTCTTCTCATAAAAACCACCCCCTTACTTTAAGGCAAGACTTTTTCTAATCTCTTTTTCTATATCTTCAGCCAGCTTGGGTTTTTCTCTTAAGAGTTTTATGGCTGCATCTCTACCCTGGCCTAATTTTTCATTCTGAAAGGAAAGCCAAGTCCCCGACTTAGCAATCACGCCTAGATTAACTGCCGCATCCAATATTGCAGGTATTTTGGCGATACCTTCATTGTGTAAAATTTCAAATTCGCCTTCACGAAAAGGCGGAGCAACCTTATTCTTCACTACTCGCGCCCTTATTCTGTTGCCCACCACAATATCGCCCTCTTTTATAGTCGCAATCCTTCTTAAATCTAATCTTACTGAGGCATAAAATTTAAGCGCCCTGCCACCCGGTGTTGTTTCTGGACTCCCAAACATCACGCCTATCTTTTCTCTAAGCTGATTAATAAAAATCACACAGGTTTTAGATTTACTGATTGCGGCAGTTAATTTACGCAGTGCCTGTGACATAAGCCGGGCTTGTAAACCCATATGCGCATCACCCATTTCTCCTTCTATTTCTGCGCGCGGGGTTAACGCAGCTACAGAATCAATGGCAACTAAATCTACGGCATTAGAGCGCACCAAGGTCTCAACAATTTCTAAAGCCTGTTCACCTGTATCAGGTTGAGAAATTAAAAGCTCATCTAAATTTAGTCCTATAATCTTGGCATAGGTAGCATCAA
>Ga0315282_10001131_pt1 | contig 51288 bp, 47 predicted proteins | sample YL17G07_20_MG_FD_203693 | JGI IMG/M metagenome (GOLD analysis project Ga0315282, IMG submission 203693) | Sediment microbial communities from Yellowstone Lake, YNP, Wyoming, USA - YL17G07_20 | ecosystem: Environmental > Aquatic > Freshwater > Lake > Sediment | place: USA: Wyoming | collected...
GTTCGCCCGCGCTGGGCTTAGGGAGCAGGAGCTTGCTACGCTGCGCAGCGTCGACTGCGTCTTCGGCGGGGCATCGCCCTGCCTCAAGGTCACGGAGCGCCCCGAGCCGTGTGCGTCCTCAAAATCGAGCCGACTCTCAAAACCAGCGACTTGCGAACAGTCGCCTTCCTGTTGAATCCGTCGCGTAGACTGTATCGATGACCCGGCTTCTCACGGCTTTCCTTGCTTGGTTCGGCGCATTCTTCCGCTCTCGGCATGCTCTTGGCCTTGAGCTTGTCGCCTTTCGTCATCAGCTTGTCGTTCTCAAACGCCAGAACCCTCGACCCAGGTTGAGCCGGTGGGATCGCCTGTTCTGGATGACCCTCCGGCGCCTGTGGCCAAAATGGTCGAGCGTCCTCCTGATCGTAAAGCCGGAGACGGTCGTGCGCTGGCATCGCGCTGGCTTTCGCTGGTACTGGCGCTTCCTTTCCCGCCACCGCCCCGGCCGACCGAAAATCACTTCTAAACTTCAGAAACTCATCCGGTCCATGGCAACGGAGAATCCGACTTGGGGAGCGCCCAGGGTCCATGGCGAGCTCGTGAAATTGGGGTTCGAGATCTCTGAATGCACGGTTTCCCGCTATCTCCGCCGAATGACCCGTCATAGAGATTCCGGCAAACGGTGGTTAACCTTTCTCAAGAACCATCGCGAAGCAATTGCCGCGATGGATTTCTTTACCGTGCCCACGGCGACCTTCCGGGTGCTTTACTGCTTTTTCGTGATCAGCCACGGTCGGCGGAGAATCCTGCACTTCAATGCCACGGAGCATCCCACCAGTCAGTGGATCGTGCAGCAGCTGCGAGAAGCCTTCCCGGAGGATCGTGCACCGAAGTACCTAGTCCTCGATCATGATCGCAAGTTCAACGGCGATGTCGCGTGGATGCTGGAATGCCTCGGCAGCAAGCTGATTCGAACGGCCTACCGGAGTCCCTGGCAGAACGGCGTGGCGGAGCGCTGGGTTGGTAGCTGTCGAAGGGAACTGCTGGACCACGTGATCGTGCTGAGCGAGTCCCACGTACGGAGGCTCGTTCGAGAGTACCTCCACTACTACCACGAAGATCGCGTCCATGATGCCTTGATCAAAGATACGCCTACCGGCCGTGTTCTCGAACTAAGGCAGACCGATGTGGCAAGAGTTCTGGGCGTGCCTCGCGTCGGGGGCCTGCATCATCGCTATCGTTGGCAGACAGCCGCCTGAAGCGCGTGCCTCTCCACACCGTTGCCTCCTCCTCCCCTGTTCCATCTTACGCAGCCAAAGTCAGGCGCGTCAGGCCTTGTCAAAACTTCCGGAAGAATCACGAGGGGCATGACAAGAAGGCTCGCGAAAGAGCGGTGATGCTGATGAAAGCTGCCCGTTTTCTCGGGCGCCGCCTTTTTGACGACACACAAGTACAGGAACCTCGAAGAAGTTCAGGAAAGCAGGGGGCGTAAGGTGCCGGGAGCGCGATCACGACCGGCCGCAACCGTGACTGCGGTCACACACTCCCCGCGAGGCCGTTCTCGGGTTCAGAAGTGACCTGAAATCAGAGACCCTGTCGGCCCGATTTCGAGGTGTGCATTATATGGACACTTCACAACCACGATCACATAAGGTCCCAACAAGGCATTTACGTTCGGCATTATCCAGGAATCCTGTGCGCGCGGACGATGAATCTCTCAGGTGCAGGGCCCACAAAATAGAACGGATAACAGGTCACCAGGGTCAGTATTGACTCACCTGAATGATACAGCACTGCAATGTCCTCGGGCGGGACCACTTGGGTAAAGTCCACACGATAGCGGGAGGTTCCATTCAGTGTCGTCAGGGTGATTTCATCGTCCTTATGGATATTGCGCAGCCCTCTAAAAAACGTGTCCCGGTGTCCAGCGATCGCAATGTTCCCTTGCTGGCCCGGCAGGGCGGTACCTGGGATGTGCCCGACCGCCCGGCGCAAAGTTCTTCCCTCCGTGCCTTCCAAGATCATTGCCGAAAGGCCGATGGTTCCGATCTCGATTCGCCCCAACGGAGAGCCTTCGGGGGCAGCACTTTCAACTCTCGCGGGGTCCCCCTCCGATGGGGCTGAAGGAAGGGTTGATGAGGGAAGGCTTTCACGATTGCCAGCAGGCAGCTTCGCAACCTTCAATTCCTGTTCGAACCGCCGGGTCAGATAGGCCTGATAGACCTTCGTGTAGCCCAATACGAAGCCGACGTAACTGAGCGCCAGGATTCCAATGACAGAAAAGAGGTGTCCGCTCCAACGGAGAAACGACCGGGTCCGTTTGGAGAGAAACCTCTGCCGCTTGATTTTGAAATTCATGGTCGGGTGGACAAGCTGCCGGCAATTGTTTCAGGGTTCAAGGGTGCGTTGTAACCGGCACGGGTGCGGACGAACACGCGTCCACGACCCGGCGCCCCGGCCTTCACTTGTATGACGCGATAGGTGCCGTCCTGTTTTTTATTCGTGGGGGAATAGGCGATGGTGTACTGGTTGCGAATATCACGAGCGATCCGTTCGCAGATAGGGAGGACCTCATTTACCGACTCCGGCAAGAAAGCCTCGCCCCCCGTGTCCTTTGCAAGCTGCTTGAGCGCATGAAGGTTCCGGTCGGGATCTTCCGAAATAAAGAGACCGATGGTGTAGATGATGGCGTCGGGGTGCCCCGCCATGGCCATGATTTGGGCCAAGTTGTGTTTGCTGGCATTGTCGCCCCCATCGCTGATCACGATCAGCACTTTCTTGTCCCGATTACCCTTCTTCAGATGCTCGAGCGCAGCCGCCACAGCGTCGTAGAGCGCCGTCATACCGTTTGCTGCAATTTTCGACAAGGCGACCTGCAATTGAGCCACTTGGTCCGTGAACAGCGTGTTATCCGGAAGGCCAAACGAAACATGCTCGTTGAAACTGACCACGAACATCTGATCCGCGGGGTTGCTGGAGCGGGCAAACGCCAAGGCAGCGGCAATGACTTCGGAGCGTTTCGGTCCCATGCTTCCACTGTTGTCGACAACCAAGCCGACCGTGACCGGGATATCTTCATGGCTGAAATAATCAATTTGTTGGAGAACTCCGTCCTCGTAAACTTGAAAGTTATCTTTGCCAAGTCCCGACACAAGAATACCTTTGCGGTTCTGCACGGTCGCGTGCAACACCACGGAGTCAGCATTTACCCTAATCGTATATTCGTCACTCTGGCGGCTCTGTAACGGTGAGGTTTCTTGAGGCCGTGCAAAGCATGGTAGAACGATCAAGACGAAAAGGGCGACCACACATCGGCGTGTGAAGGCACAGTCCTTCCGGGTGCATATCGCCGGGCTGAAAAATTCCGCGGCCAGCAACCTCCACCTCCCCTAAGAAGGGCAAAGCGTGACTAAGATTCACGAGACTCAGCCGCCATCCGTCTGCCTAGCGGCAGAAGGACACCGTCTCTGAGTTTGCGCAACGTCTGCGCCAGGATCCTGCCTCCCTCGATGAGCACCAGGAACATCACGCAGCCCGTAAACAGCATTGTCGCACTGATCGAAACCGCGAGCACACACGTGGCATATTCGTAGACGATGAACATACGCCCTCAAGTACCGGTAATCGATCGCCTTCAAGTCGATTACAGCGAGTTGGCAGAAGGAAGGGCCCTCTTGAACTACGAGCCTGCTCGTCGCCCGTTGAGTGTGTTTCCACTCGGCTCCGAGCGTAGGACCGGCAGGGTCGGTGCCCGACGCGCTCGAAGAGCAAGCCGATGGATAGTTGTTGACTCCTCTCCTACCAGCCAGCCCTTTCGTGGAATCTGCGCGATAGCGAGGGAACCCGCCCAGGCGATCGCAGACTCTACCGCCTGTAAAGGGGGGGGCAATACTCGCGCACCCCCCCTTCACAACCCGACGCTCGGTCAGTTCGCCCGGGCCAACGGAAATTGGCACCCGAAGCGTCCTCACAAGGCCCCTGCGTGGGTGGTCCACGCAGGCAAGCCCACACACTCTCCTGGGCTCAAGCAGCTCGCTTCGAAAAAGCCCAAAGAGTAACGCCTGCGGCCAACGACAGGAGCCCAATCAACCCCACAAGCGGTAATGGGCTGGCCGTTTGGGGCAAGCTCTGCGCGGCGGCTACCTCTACCGGCTCTGCTGGCGGCGGCTCAACCACCTTTGCGGCTTCCACCACTTCCCCCGTAGGTTCAACAGCTACGACCGGCGCCGTCTTCAAAGCCTCGATGGGCGCCGTTGCCAGCTCGATGGGCGTTGCGAGAACGGGCTGACCTGTGATCTTCGCCAGCTCGACAGCCCTGAACTTTGGATACACAAATTCCTCACCCCATTGACGTCCTGGATAAAACCAGGCCCGGATGGCTTCCGGCTGGCCCGCCGCCCTCTCCCCAAACGTCATTACCGTTTTGTCGGTCGCCTTCAAACGGTAATTGGGGATCGCCAGGATGGTTGTGTACACATGGTCCATGGATTCGTTGAAGATCTGGACAATGTGCCGGTCGGATGCCGAATCCAGGATCTTGAAGACATACGTACCCGCCGGCAGGGTCTGAGCGCCCACACCGGGAACCTCGACCGGGCCGCTGAATGTCACAGTAGTCTTCCTATTCAAATCGTCTGCCTTCACCCTGATCGCAAACGTCAGGGCCACGAGGGACAGGCAAATGATCGTCGCCACCACTTTGAAGCGATTCATTGTTGAACTCCTCTTTGGGGCGTTCTGTTCTGCCCCGTCGTAATAGAATCGGATTTACTTATGAAATGAATTAATGAGACCCCACACCCGCGGGAAACCTTGGCCCCGAGTGCCCCGTGCGGGCGACACTTTGAAAGTCCGAAGGGCAGACTGATAAATTCTGAGATCTGGCGGCGCCTCAACGACATCCCCTTGGCCAGTTATTTGCCCCATAGTGTGAAATGTGGAATCTGAAACCTCATAAACTTGAAGCGACGGTGTTCCCAGTGCGACTTTCGCCAGGGCCGCCAACACGCCGACGCTTCTAGCGTAAATTCCTCCCGCGCTCTCCTTTTGATCCCAAAGGCTTAAGGAGAGTGCTTTCGTTCCGTTGGGGAAGGTGCAGGCGAGAAGGCCCCGGAAGTTCTTTTCCTTTCGAAACAGCGGGATGACTTCCTGCTCAAATGTCCTGGTAAGCTCGGCCTTGCATCCAGGCTTTACCTTGATGAAAGCTGCTCGTGCGATCACGTCGCTCCTCCGCCCTGACCTTCGCCTCCCACCGGATTCCGGCCGGCAACTCGAGACACACTTCTTATACCTTGGGGCGATTCTCGCGTCAGTTCAGTACTGCTCGCACCTTTGGTCAGAATTGCTCAGGCCAGTTCAACAGGGGGGATTACCGGGTGGGGCCGGTCACGAGTTGCGGGGGAACCAGAATCCTCCCCTTTGCATCCGTGCCAGAGTCCGAATGCCGGAGTGTGGTGAGCAGTGAAGACAAATCAACCAACCGCACTCGCGTTTGGGGCAGCATCCTTCTGCAATAGCTTCGCTGATAACTGCGTTGACTGAGGTCTCGACAGGCCCAGGCCTATTCCATCGCGGCCAATACTTCGTCGAGCGGCACCGTGGCGAACGTTGTGGCGTAGTCGGACATCCCGTAGGGAATAATCAGTTGCCTACCATGCACCAGACTGCCGCACGAGTAAACCACGTTGGGGACGTACCCTTCGCGCTCATCTTTGTTGGGTTTGATGAACGGCTCCCGCAGGCGGCCAATGACTTTCGTCGGGTCGTCAAGATCGAGCAGAAAAGCGCCGATGCAATACTTCCGCATCGGACCCACGCCATGACTGATCACGAGCCAGCCAGCATCGGTTTCGATCGGCGAGCCGCAATTGCCCAACTGGATGAATTCCCACGGGAACAACGGCTCCAGAACAAGCTGCATGGTGTGCCAGAAATGCAGATGGTCAGAGAACATCACGTAGATATTTTCGGCGTCCTGCCGCCCCAGCATCGCGTAGAGCCCTTTAATCTTGCGCGGGAAGAGGGCCATGCCTTTGTTCGTGACGGCCGGGCCATTCAACGTGATGAATTTGAAATGAAGGAAGTCGGAGGTTTCGAGGAACTGCGGCAATATCATCTTGCCGTCGTAAGCCGTGTAGGTGGCGTAATAGGTCCGCGTGCCGTCCTCATTTTGAAAAAGAACAAAGCGGGCGTCCTCGATCCCGTTGCTCTGCGCGGGTGTGGCGGGGAACAACACGCGTTCGGACAAACGCGTGTCGGGCGCAAATTGCACTTCGTAATTCGATCGGGCCAACATCAGAGTTTCCCTGGCCACGCTCTTGGTTTTCTGGTCAGGTGAGGGGGCTTGTTTCACAGCGACGTTGACGCTGGTGCGCAGTTCTTTCAATGTGAATGCGTCCCCCAAGCCTTTGAGAATCTGCCGGTTGAAATCGCCTGCCAGACCAAGTTCCTGAAGTTTCCGCTCGAAAAGGCGCTTCTCGTAAATCGCGTTGGGCACTTGCATGGGCTCGAGGCTGTACCGGGCCGGCGCGTCGAACTTGATGTTGTTGTTGGCATCCAGTATTCCGGCGCGAAAGGTGATGGAGGAAATGTGGCCCTCGGCTGTGGCCCGCAGACTCAAAATGAAGCGCAGCGCGCCGGGTGGGACGTCGGATTGATTCGGGTGCGGCACGATCGAGGGATTGAACAAGGCCGCGGCTTCGAGTGAAAACTCGTGAGTGAAATATCCGCCGAGCAACAACTCCCGTTCTTTGGAGAGTCTCTGGCCATTGAGCAAATAGGGTCGGACCTCGTCAAACTGCCTTCTTAGGAACTCGCGGACGTTCGGGTGGCGTTCGCCAAATTCAGCCCCTACCTGCTCCAGCAGTGCATGGACTTCGCTTTCCGGAAGAGCCATAACTCGCGCGCAGATCTTGACGGCGCGCTGTGCGCCCATGGGGCGAAACGGCCGGGCCAGTACTCGCGTGCGGTCCGGATGCAACGTGACGGCGGTGCGCTTGACGTTGATGGTTTTCATGGGATGATGGGGGTCACAAAGCTGGCTCGTTGAACACCGTTACGGTGTTTTGCATGAGCTTCATTTCCGCCAGCGAGAGAAGGAAGGCCAGCGTCGATTCTGCTCCCTGGTTCCCGTTGACTCGGTCCACATGCAAGGCATCGCGGCAGCCGCCGGTCTTGGAGGAGTACACTTCCCGCCCCAGATCATTCCAGCCGAGGAACCAGTCGAAGGCGCGATGGGCCTGTTTGTACCACCAGGAGTCCGAGGTGGCCCGGTACGCTTCCAGGCAGGCCGAAACCATTGCCTGCGCCTCGATGGGTTGCTGGTCGAAATTCGCGCGTGTGCCGCCGCGCCGATAAAACCCGTTGCTGCCCACAGGTCGGAAGTGGCCGTCCTCAGTGGTTTGCACTTCCTCTAGCCAACGCAACGTCTGCAGGCCCCGGTCAAACGCTCTTTGATGTCCGTTAGCACGTCCGCTGAGAATCAGGGCGTGCGCGAGCTTGGCGTTGTCGTAACTCAACTCCTCTTCAAACCAGGGCCAATCCGGATGGGAGGCCCTGTCGAAAATATCCATCAACCGTGCTATGAGCGCCTCGCGGGTTTGGTTCACCAAGCGGTCACCGCTAAACCGCCGCAGATATTCGTGAATCCCGATGAGGGTGAACGCCCACGCCCGTGGCGAAGTGAACTCCGTCACAACCGGCAGCGCCAGCGCGAAGAGTTGTCCGGCCATAATCTGAAAACTCCGATGCGGGGAACGGCCCACGCCCAGACCCAGCGCCCAGAGCGCCCGGGCGTGACAGTCGTCCGACCCCTGTTCATCGAGCCAACGCCGATCGAAACTCATATGGTTGTGGAAGCGTTTCGTCTTGGGATCGAAAGCGTGATTCAAAAAGGCCGCGTAAGTTGTGCCCAGCGTTCGCACGCGCTCCGGTTGTTCTTCCAACTCGTCGAGGAGCACCGCCAGAATGAATGCCCGGGCGTTGTCGTCCGTGCAGTAGCCTTGGGAAAAATTGGGCACGGAGAAAATGGCATGCTGGAAGATGCCGGTCGAATCCGTCATGCGCGAAAGATGGTCCAGCTTCAATTCCGGCAATTCCCGCGGCTGCTGGTCGAGCGTCTTCGTGGCAAAGATTTTCCGGGACAACACCGCCCCCTGGAGCCGCGCCGACTCGAAGGAGCGCATGTAGAGCCGCGCTGTGTTGCTCCACACCATTTCGCGGCCCAGCTTGTAAGCTGTTTTGCGCATGGCATGCCGGCGGGTCGAGTCGTGCAGCAAGCCGATCACCTCACGCGCGATGGCCTTGGGGTCGCCGAACGGCACCAGCACTCCGCGCCCTTCCGCCAGCAATTCGGTGGCGTGCCAATAGGGCGTCGAGACCACGGCCTTGCCCGCGCCAAACGCGTATGCGAGTGTCCCCGACGTGATCTGAGCTTCGTTAAGATAGGGCGTAATGTAAAGGTCCGCCGCGCCAATGAACTCCTTCAGTTCTTCGAGTTCTACGAAGCGGTTGTAGAAGATGACGTTCCTCTCGACTTTGTTCTTCTTGGCGAGGATTTCGAGGCTGAGACGGTAGGCTTCGCCCCGCTCGCGCAACTCGTTCGGGTGGGTGGCGCCCAGGACGATATAAACAACGTCAGGAAACTCCGCCAGGACGCGCGGCAGGGCGTTGAGCACATGTTCAATGCCCTTGTTCGGCGAAAGCAGCCCGAACGTGAGCAACACGACTCTTCCCTCCACGCTAAACTGGTCCTTGTAATAATTCGGATCAACAAAGGGTATGTCGGGAATGCCATGCGGAATGAGATCAATCTTGGCCGGTGGCGCCTGGTAAACCGCCTGCAACATCTGCTGTCCCCGCTGGGTCATGACCACCAGCCGGGTCGAGCGGGCGATCAATTCCTGCATCACGCGACGCTGGTCGACGGTCGGCTCACGCAGAAGGGTGTGGAGCGTGGTCACGACGGGCATTTTCAGCTCGCGCACCAGCGCCAGCACGTGGCTGCCGGCCGGCCCGCCGAAAATCCCGAACTCGTGCTGCAGGCAGACAATATCCACGTTGCTGATGTTAATGAAGTCCGCCGCGCGCTGGTAGGACGTTAAATCCTGCTCCTCAACCTCGAAGCGAACTACGTCCGGATACTCATAACCGCCCTCGATGTCATTGACCGGCACCGCGAAGCACTGGCATTGGGGATGCTCCGCTGCCACGGCCGCAAGCAGATCGGTTGTGAACGTGGCGATGCCGCACTTGCGCGGCAAGTAGTCGCCGAGAAACGCGACCCTACGAATCTTGGATTCTGTTTCCACAAGTTTGTCTGTATTATACCCCGTCCCCGCATGACTCGCACTGTCGAACCGAGCGCATTCGAGCGCAAGACCACGCAAAGCAGAGAGCTGCAAAGGCGTTGCTATCCAGGAGAGGAGTGACGGCGAATCGGAGTTCGCCCGGCGTGTCCCGCAAGAAATCGGCACGCCCCTTGCGTTTTGGCACGACCCGTGAAGCTTACGTATCGCGTGAAACCCTCTTGCTCCGACTGCACATGGTCACTTGCTTCAAATCCTGGCCTCACCGTGCGGCGCGGGAGACACGTTGCCGACGGATTCCTGCCGGCGCCCAGGGGAGGGCCAAGGGCAGGCCAAGCAGCGTCACAAGAAGCCTCCAGCTGGATCGGGGGTGATCCTGTTCCACTCGGCCTTGCCTTCACTCTGGATGGAAGTACCAGGGCGACCAGAGGCATGCAAGAAAACTCCGCCACCACTTGCAAGCCATTCATTCCTGAACTGCCTCTTGCGGCGTCCTTGCCCTGCCTCGTCGGCCCAGGATCGGGTTGCCCTGTGCATTGAACTCATAAGACGCAACACTAGCGGGAAACCTCAGCTCGGCGTGCACCGTGCGGGCGACAATGGGAAAGGCCATGGCGCAGACTTGATAGACCTTAAGATCAGGAGTCGCTTCGACTTCCTTCCCTTGGCCCAACATTTTCTTCATGGTGTGCAATGTGGAATTCGAGACCTTATAGACTTGAACCGACGGAGTTCCCCGGACCACTCTCGCCAGGGCCGTCAGCGCGCTAAGGTTTGCAGGGCAGTTTGCTCCCGTGCTCTTCTCTTGATCCCAAAGGCTTAATGAGAGCGCTTGCGTTCCATCCGGCCGGATGAAGGTGAGAAGCCCTAGAAAATCCCTTTCTTGTCGAAACCGCGGGATCACTTCCTGCTCGAAGATCCTGGTGAGCTCCGCCTCACAATCAGGCTTCACCTTGATGGAAATCGCTCGTGCGAACATATGGCACCCCCGTCGTCCGCCTCCCACTGAATTCCGACTGGCATTGGGCGGTGCATTTCTTATATCTTGGGGGTAAGTCGTGGTCAGTTCATTCCTGCTCAGGCGTGTGGTCAGAATTGCTCATCCCCGTTATTGAGGGACAACGCCAAGGGGGGGCCGCTCAAAAATTGCCGCCGAGTGACGCAGACGCGGCAACAACGACTTCGTTGAGCTTATAGCTCAGATCCCGCGAAACCATCGTGGAACGCCCGAGAATCCGGACATTGGCCGACGCTTCCGAGGCCGTCTGCAACCACATTCCCCCGGCCTTGCCGTAAATAAACGCAACGCGCACATCCCGCACCCACCATGAGGGGGCCTTTGCAAGCTCGCCCTCGAAGCGGCGAGGCAAGTAGGTGTTGGCATCAACCCAGACGTCTCCACGGAGCAGATGTATGTCTTTGCGCCGGGGAAGCAGCTCCAACACGTAGCAACGTTGGCCCGTGACGTCTTCCGCGCGGAGGAAGCGGAAAACATAATTGTCCGGCGAGAAGTCCGTTGAGGCGTGATCCTTCGTGACTTCCGCTTCATTTGCCAGCATTCGGCGAACAATCATTCCTCCCAGGCCGCTCCCGTTGGTCTGCTGAATGGTGTACTTTTTGGAATCTGGGGGAACGAAGGCTACATCGGCGATCACCTGGGACTTGGTTTTATCTCTTTCTTTGCCAAACAGCATATAGTTGCGCGTGACAATGTAAGGACGGAAGCGGGCCCGGTTTTCAGCCCGGGCCCGCGTCATGCGCGCAACGATGGTTTCCACGCTGGGGACTGTGCTCCCAGTCTGAGCCGATGCGCATACCACCACGGCGACTAGATAGAGAAAGAGCGACCACGAGGTTTGTTGGCGCACAGTCACGTGGAAAATCCCCCTCCCGCTTCGCTGAGGCGTGGCAAGCGATCTGCACGACTGAACTACTTCGGCTGCTCCTCGGTCGCAGGTTGATCTTTCTTTTCGCGGTCCCCACGGTCGCTTTCGGTACTGACAGATTTCTTGACCGCCTTACCGAATTTCTCCCCTCCGCGGCCTAGACCCTTGCCCATTTCCTTGCCAGCCGCGATGGGTTTACCTTGCTTCATCTCGTGGCCCAATTCCTTGCCACCTTTTCCGACCTCATGGCCAGCGCCTTCAAAACTGCCTCCTACTGACTCCGGTCCCACTCCGAGTTTGCCCGAAGTCTCGGCATCAAGGCGTCCCGTGACGGGTAGATTTTCGGACTTCTGATACTGGCGAATAGCTTCCCGGGTTTGGGATCCTAAGACGCCATCGACGTCCGCGTGGTAATAGCCTTTGTCGCGCAGACTTTCTTGCACTTTCTTAATATCGTGACGGTGTAAGACCGCAGGTTTCTCTTCGTCGGGGTTGGCTGCGAAGGCGAGTGAGGTCAGGCTTAGGCCCAACATCACTGTCGCCAGGAAGGTGAAGACAACCGTGGTCCATACTATTTTGCTGTTAAGATTCATTTTTTCCTCCACTTCAAGTGTGCTTGCTAGGCCGTTCATAAACCCGCCGGGTGTCGCAGGTACGGTGTTTTCTGCCATGTCTGCGATCCTCGTAGAATCAGTCTTAAGAGCTCTTGGCGCGCCCGGTAAGCATCAGAGCCCCGCCCGTCAGACTCAGAATCGCTCCCGCTAAGGGCGAATAGGGAATGCGATGCTCTTCCGGATGCTCGATGGCGATCGGCCCTATTTGGGTTCTTTCCTGAGTTGTATAGGAAATCCCGCCGATTAGGAGCAAAACCACTCCGATAATCAACAGGACAAGCCCCATAGTGAACTTGTTCATATGGGTCTTCCTTTCCCTTCAACCAAACGCCCCGGGCGCGTCGCCTGTGCTTTCCAGGCCGAACCGTAATTCTGGTTTTCCAGCGCGATAATCAGCACACGATCGAAGTGCTTCCCAGCACTCACAACGGAGGCTGAGGCCAGGGCTGGGGCTGAAGCTGACGCTTGGGCTTGCGGTAGACTGCCCGCAACAGTCGGAACCAGAGTCACCGACTTCAACTGATCCAGCTGAGTCAGGACGCTCTGCCAGCGAGCCGTGTCCTTTTTCGTCTCCAGCGGAGCAGCGAGGTCCGAATAGAAGTTTAGGATGTTCGCCCGCAGGTCTGTGGTGGTCAGATCGAACTTCCGCTCCGACAGCTCGTCCAGCAACTTGGCATACGTGTCGTCGGTCAGCGAGTATTCCCCTGCCTTGGTCATGTTGCCATCATCCAAATCGCGATTGGGAACCAGGAGTACATCCGCGCGTATTTGTTCAAGAAAAGCCCGGTATTGATCGACGGTCGTATTGATGCTCTTGAAATACAACTCCTCTGTTTGCGGGGTAGGGTTTTTGAACGCCATCGCCTTGAAGGGGCCAGTTTTCGGAAAGTAGTACAGGAGCGTTGACATGAGCCGGATGCGGAATCCGGGCTTCTGGTAGTCCTTTCCCCACTCCTTTTCGTAATCGGAGCGCGAAAGCCGGTACAGGAACTTTCGTTTCGCGAAAGTAGGCATCTCGCGCGTCATGTCCTTCTTATGGGTCCGCAGTGCGACCTGGGTCATTTCCGGAATCAGCCGACTGATACAGAAACGGTACGAGCCGATCGCCAGGTCCGAGTGCGGAAGCACGTCGTTCAACTCCACTCCGTAAACGATTGGGAAGACCCGCTTCAGCAGGGGCTTGGACACCTTAAACCCGATGAAATCGTGGTACTGCTCCGACGCGTAACGATTCTTCGCGACCTGCACCATGTCGAACCCGAACTCCGTCTTCAGATGGGCCGTCTTGTCCTGCGCATACTTGACCGATTTGCCATACTTCGCCCGTAGCTTCGGATAGTGGACCGCAACGGCCAAGTTGACAGCCGGGTGGCCGGCAATATCCGCTGCATAGTGTGATAGAGCACCCAGGGCGAAGGCGTACTCGTTGGCATCCTGGCTCTCCAGCCGTAGCTCGCGAACGAAGTCTCCGCTGCGAACGTAATGCACCAGGTTGCTGAATTCCGCGTTGCCGAAGGGGTAGTAGCCGAGATCCTGGATGACGGCGCCTCCATAGGCGTAGGCGTGCGCCTCCTTGAGCTGGTCTTCCGACAACCTTGGAAATCGCTTCAGGAGGAGGGGGCGGATCTCGCTGGTCCAGAGCAAATCGACGATTTCTTCGTGCGTGAGAACGGAGTATGCAAACGCGCCACCGCAGCATATCAGCAAGAAACAGAGGACGAGAGCAACAGCTGGCGTTTTTCTCATGCTTCGCTTTTCCAGAAGGAGGGTGAACCTCTAATACCCACGCTAGACGCTCGTCGCGTCTGGCGCGGCTGTCGTTTCAATTTAATGCCCCGCCGCTCTCCCCATGGATCGCTTACAATCGGGCGAACGATTCTCCACCCTTGGGAGAGTGTTTGGTCAGCGCGCTGTCCAAGCCCTGGGCCGCTCGAGGAGTGGGCACCGTGCCGTCGATCAGAATTTCTTTCGCGGTCACCTTGCGTCCATAGAGCTTCTCGTTGTCATCCCTATCTTGCTTTACCACGGCTCCGTCCAGCGACGCCCCGGCGAACAAGCCGCGCGTGCGCGAGTAGCTGAGAATCTCCGCATGGAGTTGTGCGTCGGTCGCGCCTTCCGCGGACCGACCCACCGGGCCGGCCGCTACGGATAATTCAGCGCCCAGCTTGACGCTGTCCTGAACCAGTTTTTTCATGCCTTCGGGATTCATTACGAGGAAGACGACGTCGGTCGCCTTGCCACCGATCTGAAATCCAATGCTCGCGGCGCCCAGGGTGAACATGGAAGGCGCATCCCACGCCCCGTTCCCACCCTTGCGGCACACGAGTACACCGCGTCCATAAGTCCCACCGAGTCCCAAGGCGAACTTGAACTGCGAAGGAACGATGCCGACACATACGGATCTCTCCAGCAGCTCATCAGGAATGCCCTTGTCGGGAGTTCCCATGATCTCGTTGACAACGTTGGTTGCCTTTTTCAGTTGGCTCTCTCCTGCGAAAGCCGTCGCACAGAAAGTCAGAAACAGAATAGTTAGAAACAGCCTTTTCATTTGGAACTCCTATTTGCCCGCAAAGCCCGGAGAGCGTTACACGCTTCCTCACCAGACCCTTCTGGGAGCTTGGGGCGCTCTCTTTATATCCTGTGGCAATTCGCGCGTCAGTCCAGTACGGCTCACATGTTTGGTCAATATTGCTCATTCCAGTTAATGATGGGGAGCTACCGGGTGGGCGGGTCGAGAATTAGGGATGGCATCACATCGCGACTAATCGTGCAGCACCACGCTGAGGAGACCACTATGGACCGTCAATCCGCCGTTAGAGCCGTTGTAATCGACAAAGCCCAGCTTCCTGAACTTGTTCATGAAATGACTGACCCGTGACCGGGTGGTGCCCACCATCTGGGCCAGGTGTTCCTGATTGACTCGGGGAAGCACACTCTCGGAGCGACCTTCCTTGCCAAAATGCGCCAGCAGCAAGAGACTCCGGGCCAGACGCTTCTCGCTGGAGTTGAAAAGCTGGTCGATGAGATCCTCTTCATACCGGAGGCTGCGCGTAAGCAGATGTGTGACAAACAGTTCCGAGATGTCGTGCTGTTCGTGGAGCATGCGCGCCATCAGCGCCTTCTCAATCTTGACCAGCGTGCAATCGGTGGTCGCGGTCGCCGTGGCGATGCGCAACGGCCGGCCGGCGAGGCCGCCCTCGCCGAAAAAGTCGCCGGCGCCCAAGATGGCGACGATCGCTTCCTTGCCTTGTTTGGAGGTCACCGCGTGCTTCACCTTGCCTCGGCGGACGTAGAATACAGAATCCGCAGGGTCTCCTTGGCGGTAGATGATGCGGTTCGCTCCGTATTCAAGCACGGTTTTCCCGTGGGAGATTCCCGCCAGGAGGGCTTCCCAGTCGACGAGCTGAGCCTTCTCCTTTGCCTCAGCAACCACCGACTGGCTCTTGTTAGTTGCCATAACAACCTCGGTTCATGGTCCCTTTACTTCTCGTTCGGGATCGCGCGCGGGATTTCAATGATAAAGTCCAGAGTCCTTCATGAAGCTAATACGCCGAAGCCTCAGCTGTCTGGTCAAAAGTGAACACGCCGCCCCCAGCCTCGTTTTGGCACATTCCAGCTCGCCTCCCCATGCCGGTTGCCCCAGCACCGCAATCCTTCTCACAGTCACAGAGGTGCTGAAGACGCACAAGTACGTCTGTTTTTCAGGGAAGTTTCCAGCGGCCCCAATCTCGCAACCGCAGTACGCCCAACTCCACTGACTCTTTTCGGCCAATGGAGCCGGGCGCTTGTTTTGGACACCACCATCTCAGTCTTTAGCGAAGCAACTCCATGTCGAGGATTGACCCTACAATGGCGCCAAGGATTGTGTACCTGCCACCCGAATAGCGACCATATTGATAGCGGCCGTAGAAGCCATCTTCATAGCCGCGACGGAAACCCTCGCGGAAGTAGTAATTGTATTCGTCCTGGGGTATGTAATAACCGCCATAGCCGAAGTTCGCGTCCTGATAGGCATAAGAACCTTGGTAGTTGTAACCCCAGCGATCCTGCCGGTCTGCCTGTCCGGCGCGGAAGCCTTCCTGATAACCGTAGTTCACCGCCTCCCGAAGCATATTGGCGCCGTAACGATTCGTTTCGTAGTACCGGCCGCCACGGCTGTAACGATAGTTCCAACCCGTGTAGAAGTATGGATCGTTGTTGTAATCGTGGCGGTCGTTCCGCAGACTCATCTCCTGCTGACGCAAGCGCACTAGATACTCTTGCTGATAACGGTACTGCGCCATGCGTCCTTGTCGCTGAAGCTCTGCTTCTTGCTGCTGTCCGACACGCTGCCGCTGATCTAGATCTTGACGGTACTGCGTCAGACGCTGCTGCTGCTCCCTAATAAGCTCCTGCTGACGCTGTTGCGAGAGGCGGGCTTGCTGCTGATTTTGGTCTTGCTGCCGTTGTTGCTGGACGCGCTGTTGCCAATCCTGGTCTCGCTGCCATTGTTGCTGCTGCGCCCGCTGTTGTTGCTGTTTATTCTGGTCGAGCTGCTGTTGCTGCTGGGCGCGCTGTTGCTGCTGCTTATTCTGGTCTACCTGCTGCTGTTGCTGCTGGGCGCGCTGTTGTTGCTGTTTATTCTGGTCGAGCTGCCGTTGCTGCTGGGCGCGCTGTTGCTGCTGTTTATTCTGGTCTACCTGCTGCTGTTGCTGCGCGCGCTGTTGTTGCCCCCTATTCTGGTCCTGCTGCGGTTGCTGCTGGGCGCGCTGTTGTTGCCCCCTATTCTGGCCTTGCTGCGGTTGTTGCTGCGCCTGCGGCTGCTCCTTTTTTTGCTTCTTTTGCTGTTTCTGGTCTTGCTGCGGTTGTTGCTCTTGCGGCGACTGTTGCTGGGCGTTGGTCGGAATGCTCATTCCTACCAGCGACACCGCGCTGATCACAGCCGCCACCAGCATCCGGTTCAAGATACTAACCTTCACGTCACACCTCCTTAGGAATCCGGTCGCTCCATGGGATGTAGCCCAAAGAGAGAGGCCACGAGGCGTATAACAAACGGGATGAGAGGCATAACTACTTTCTTCTTTTGCCATCGCATCCCTGTAGATCTTGGCTTGCAACTCGAGGCACCCTGTTTATACCCCGCGGTCATTTGCTTGTCAGGCCAGTACTGCTCATCTGTTTGGTCAATAGTGCTCACTCAAGTTTGCGACGGGGGAATACAAGGTGGGACTGGTGAAGTTCAGCGAGGCTTCGACCTTGGGAAGGATCTGGTAATTCGCCAAGTGCGCGGTGACTGAACCTGCCAGTTCACGATGACAGGTTCCATCACTATTTGCTGCCTGGATAGCTCTCAAGCCCAAAGACCCATTCGGCTTTCACTCCACCCTCGGGGTGACCCGGCCCGTGCCGAGCGAATCCTCCCCCGAAGGTGTCATGCATAGATCGTTAGAACAGGTTAAGCGTAATTCGAATGCCGGGATGCCTCGGGTTGTACAGGTAATAGCCGCCCCCGACGTACATTACATAAACGTCGTCGGTGTAGTACCAGCCTGATGGCCATGGTTCATTATATCCGAACCAATAGCCGCTGTACTGGAAGCGGTTATACCCGCTGACAAACCTGGGATGGCCCATGCGGAACCTGTGGTCACGACCAAAATGGGTACGGTAACGGTCATCAGGAATGCGACCATAATGGTTGCCATTGTTCCCGTTGCCATGGTTGGAAGCAACGGACTGTGCGCGCTGCGGTTGCTGCTGGCGTCGCACCCGCTGTGCACGCTGTGGCTGTACCTGCTTTTGTGCATGCTGTGGTTGCTGCTGGTGCTGTGCTTGCTGTCCTTTTCCTCCGCCTCCACCCTTTTTCTCCTGTCCTTTTTGTGCGAATGCAGGAATGGTGGTCCCGAGAAGCAAGAACAGAACTGCTGTGCTGATAACTCTATTTGGGTACATAGGTGTTGCCTCCAACTCATCTCACATCTGCCTCTCACCAGTTACTAGAGGCACCCTACTTATACGCTGGGGTCATTCGCGTGTCAGTCCAGTACGGCTCACACGTTTGGTCAACATTGCTCATCCCAATTAAGGGGGGAAACTACAGTGTGGGACCCAACTTGGGAATGCCCGAGAGGGTTGACGATTGACCGCAAACCCGTTTGCAGCAGCATCTGGTGAAGACTGGCGGCCGGTTCATCAAGCATGCACGGTACGACTGCCGGTGTCAGTGGGATGAAGCCGAGACGCTGACAGGGGCAGACTTAGTAGAGAAAGAAGTAGCGGGCGGCGTTGTCGTGCAGATCTATTCTGTGGCGGTCAGCGCGCGGGTAAGGTTGACGTCGATGGCCTTCACCATCATCCGGCCAGGCAAACCACCATGCCAAGGCCGCACCGTCGGCCAGGACGCCGCGCCACTGATCTTCGCCACGCGCCGGATCACCCCGGAATCAACCGTCAGGCCTGTCCGCGAGATGGTCTGGAAGTAAAGCTCATCGCCACTGATTTCGACGAGCATGAATGAACGGTCCTGGTCGTACCCGACTGCGGTCAGGTCCGTCTTCCTCAGATTGCCCTTGCGCAACGAGCCTGAAGCCCCTTCGGTGAAATAGTAGGTTCCCTTTTGCGGCTTCACGCGCTCATAAACGTGCTCGTGTCCGGCGAAGACGACCTGCACCCCGTATTTTACGAACAGGGGTTCCAGCAGAAGGCGGAGTTCGGTCGAAGAGCCATGGAAGGCCCCGGAGGAATAGAGCGGGTGATGGAAATAGCAGATTTTCCAATCCGACCCTGAGTTCTGCAGCTCCTTCTCCAGCCACGAGAGCTGCTGCGGGTCCATGTAATTGCTGTCCAGAGCGAAGAAGCGGACGTTGCTCTTCTTGTAGGTGTAATATTTCTGCCCGTTCATGTTAAAGAACTTGTAGAACCGCTCGTTGGGGGTGTCGTGGTTGCCGAGCACCGCGTAGAATTTTACGCCCGCATCGAGCAAGGGCTTGTAGGGCAGCTCGAATTTGTTTTGATAGTCAATCGGGTCGTGCCCACCGTAGATGTTGTCGCCCAGCATCAGCACGAACTCAAAGGGAAATTTGCCGCGATGCGCAATAATCTGCCCGGCCACTTCGTATTGCGGCTTCTCTCCAGTCCCCATGTCGCCGATGGCCAAGAAGCGGACCGAGTCCGGTTTCAACGGTAGGACCACCTCCTGGGTATAAAGCGACAGGCTAAGGGCGGCGAGAGCAACACAGGATAAGCAGGTGGAGCGGCGCAAAGCAGGCATAACAGAAAGCCTCAAGGAATGGCGTTCGGGATGAAATCCACTATCAATCTGGCCTTAGCGTCTTGCAATGTTAAGGCGTGACCGACGATCCGGTACACCAGCTCCCGGGGCAGTTCAGGCAGCCTACCCAATAAAGTCGGCGGCATGGTCGTCAGCGGCATATCATCCGGGACCACGTCGTTTATGTGCAGAACGGTAGCCTTGACCGGGGTTTCCCGTTGGATCGTCCGGCGCGCCAGCCGGCCTTCGGGTCCGTGAAATGCTTTGCGGATGATTTTGCGGAACTGCTCAGTCACCTCGTGAGTGAAGATGTCACCCTGACGTGCGTCGCGGCGCGCGTCGGCAATCTTCCTGGCCAGTGCGTGCTGGTGTTCGACAATCTGCGCCGCGTCCTTCGTAGGCTTCAGGGTCGACAGCGAAGCTTCCAGGTTCTTCTGCATCTTGACATATGCCTGGACGCGGTCGCTAAAGGTCTTCAAGTCGCGCGCCTCCTCGCTGTCCCGCGGCACTCGCGCCTGGCCCGCAAAGCCGGGCGACACAAACGCAAAAACGGAAAGCCACAGGAGTAGGCGGGTGGCCCGGATTCGGCGCTTCATGGATTCTCCCGGACGGGAAATTTGGACTGCCGAGATTGCAGAACTGCGGGCTCTGGCTGACGAGCCTTCACTGCGGCGCACGCGGTCCATGGCAGGATGGATGAGTGCGCGGGGGAAATCGCAACCAAGCTTCACATTCATGATAACCGCTCGTGCGAACATGCCGCCCCCCCGACATATGCCTCCCACAACATCCCAGCTGACAGCGCGAGGCACACTTCTTATACCCTGGAGGTAATTCGCGTGTCAGCCCAGTACTGCTCACACGTTTGGTCAACATTGCTCATACCAGCTAATGAGGGGGGAACTACCGTGTGGGGCCGCTCCCGAGTTGGGGATGGATGCTTCGCAGAGGCTAAGACTTCTCCAGGGATTCTTTCACCAATTCATCGACACGCTCCTGGACCACTTCCTTCACCGCTTCCTTGACTGTCTCTTTCACTTCTTGCATATTCAGGCTCGCGCTCCCGGCTTCTGACGCCGCCTCTTTGAGCGCTTCCTTCACGATGGGGTTCAGCGGCGACAGCTCCTTGACCAGTTCTTTTGTCGCCTTTTTGATATTCTTTGAGTTAGATTCGGAATGCTGGGTCTCTCCGACTGCGCTCACCGCCCAATCCGTTTCAAAAGTTTTGATTAAACCGTTTACCACCTTCGGTTCACGAACAATAACGCCGACTTCGCGGCGCGAATCCAGTTCGGCCAAACGCAGGCTCTGGCTGCCCACAAAAGCCTGACGGCGGTCGCGGATGATCGTGCGCGTGTGCAAGCGCAGCTTGGCGAGATTCCGGACTTCCAGGCCCGGGTTTTGCTTGCCTACGCGGCCGATGACTTTGATCTCCACCCCCGCCTTCGCCCGCTCGCTGAGGGCGCGCAGCATTTCCGCGTCGGCGATCTTGGGGTCGTAGATGAGCAACTCCTTCTTGGCCTTGCGGATAAACGCGGCGAGCACTTTGCGGGCGTTGGCAGGACTGACAACAAAGGTATCTAGCGTCGGCGTATAGGGATTGCGCGTGGTATCCGCCTCAAATAGCTTCACCGCTTCCTGGATGAGCCTGGCGTTCCTGGTGACGATGCCGAAGCCGCGACTATGGTCGATATCAAGGTGGGTGAAGTTGAAGGACAGGACGAAGAGCAGCCGACGGTCGATAATCAGCAGCTTGTCGTGATAGCGCACCAGATCGTCGGCGGTCCGCGAAACGGCGACGCCCACTGCGAGCAGACGCATCTCGAGCTTGCGCAGGTTTATCTCGCCGCCCCGGTTGGTGTAGGCAATCAACGCGCTCACCGTAACGCCGCGGCCGACCGCAGCCTTCAGCCCCGCCTCAATCTCGGCGCGGTCGAAACGGAAGATAGCGATCTCGATACTTTTCTTGGCGTTTCGGATTCCCGCAAGCAGCGCCTCGGGTCCGTCGCCAGGTTGGATTAGGAGTTTCACGGGCGCTCCATCAAAGTGTTAGGCTGAGTTGCGGGGGCCTGTAGACGTCGGAGTGTCTGTCTCATCGGATATACCGACCTACCCACATGCTAGCTCCCCTTCATCATTTGGTGTGAGCAATTTTGACCAGGCGCGTGAGCAGTACTGGACTGACGCGCGAATTACTCCCAGGGGATAAGTAGTGTGCCTCGCGCTGCCAGCCGGGAAAATGGCGCAGGGCTTCGACCTGTCTCGCTGCGGGCTTCACCGGATTTCCGCTCGCGACGGCTGCGGGGCAAACTAAAACATCGGACTGCGCTCTTTTGAGGAGGGCCCATGCGAGTTCACAGCAGAATCTTCTCCAGCCTTGTTGTTCTCTTTCTGGCGCTACCCGCCCTCGGTCAGCAGGCAGGGACCACTGCCGCGATCTGGCGCGACCGGGGCGACGCCGCGACGCTGGACCTCCTGAACGGGCCGGGCGGGAAAGAGCACCAGCCGGGGACCAACTTTAAGTTCATCGAGGAATCTAAGAGCGGAACTGCTCCCAAGTTTGATGTGGAAGATGAAAACGGCACCAAGTGGAAGGTGAAACTCGGCCCCGAGGTGAAGTCGGAAACTGCTGCGACGCGTCTCGTGTGGGCGGCGGGTTACTTTGCCGACAAGGACTATTACCGGCCGCAAATCCGCGTGCAAGGAATGAAACGGCTCTCCCGTGGTCAGCAGTACGTCTCAGACGGTGGCCTTGTCCGCGAGGTGCGTTTGGAGCGCCAAGGCGGCGGGAAGAAATTGAAGAACTGGAGCTGGTCCCAGAACCCCTTTGCCGGCACGCGCGAATTCAACGGCCTTCGCGTGATGATGGCGCTCATCAACAATTGGGACTTGAAGGAAATCAACAACGGTATTTTCGATGTGAACGGCGAGCCCCGTTATGAGGTGACCGACCTGGGCGCCAGTCTCGGGCGCACCGGCAATCGCTTCGGCCGCAGCAAAGGCGTGATGAAGGACTATGCGGAAAGTAAGTTTATCCAAAAGGTCACGCCCGAATCCGTGGACTTCGTCTTTCATACGAAGATAGAGAGTGTGGGCAAGAACATTCCAATCGCAGACGCACGCTGGATTGGCAACCGGCTCGGCCAGCTTTCCGCTGAACAGATCAGCGACTGCTTTCGCGCCGCGGGCTTCTCGCCCGCCGAGGTTGAGGGCTATACCAGGGTCGTGATGCAACGCATCGAGGCGCTGAAGAAGCTATAGCCGACCCGCCCGGCGCAGCGTGAATTCTATGTCTTGGGCACAGTAGGTGCCCTCCGTTCTTATAACCTTTCACCTTCTGGTGTCGTCCCCTATCCAGGGCGGAAAAACCAGCGAAAAACCCTTGCGGGCAATATTCCCTCCATGCGCTGGCGGGATCTGGCCGCTCTTGTCGCGCGCGATCTACTTCACGGTCCGGGGTGAACAGGTTATCGTCGGCGCTGCCGGCTAAGTTTTTCGCGTGTCCGCCGCTTGAGGATCTTCCTTGCGAAACTGGATGTCGTAAAGCTCCGAATAGAGGCCGCCTGCCGCCAGCAGTTCGTCGTGGGTGCCACGCTCGACGAGAGTATTTTCTTTCACCACAAAGATAATTTGGGCGCGCCGGATCGTCCCCACGTGGTGCGCGATGACTATGGAAGTTTTGCCTTTCATCAAACGGTCCAGGGCTTCGAACACGGCTTGCTCGGACACGGCGTCCAGTCCTGATGTCGGCTCGTCCAGAACGAGGATGGGAGTATTGCGGATAACAGCCCGCGCGATGGCGATGCGCTGGCGCTGGCCCCCGGAGAGGGTCACGCCACGTTCGCCGACCATCGTGTCGTAGCCCTCGGGCATCTCGTCGATGAACTCGTGGGCGTTGGCCAGTTTTGCGGCGCGGATAATCTCCGCGCGATTGGCTTCCGGGCGGCCATAGGCGATGTTCTGCCAGATGGGTGCGCGGAAAAGGAGCGTCTCCTGCAAAACAAAACTGATCTGCTGGCGAAGCGATTTCATCGTGTAGTTGCGTATATTTTTCCCGTCGATTCTGACTTCCCCGGACAGGGGATCGTAGAAGCGCGCCACCAGGCTGATGATCGTCGACTTGCCGCCCCCCGTCGGGCCGACGAAAGCCGCGACCTGACCCGGTTCGACCTCGAAGCTTACATCTTTCAGGATCAATTGCTCTGGGTTATACCCAAACGAGACTTTATCAAATTCGACTTTGCCCTTGAAGCGCGCGGCGCGGCGCGCCCCCGGCAGGTCACGCATCCCGCTCTCGGTCTCCAGAATTTCGCGGATCCGCTCGAACCCCACCGCGGCCTTGGAGATCGTGTCCGTCATTTTGGAAAGGTCACGCATGGGCTTATACATCTTGCCCAGGTAAAGCAAAAAAACGACGAGTTCGCCTGCGGTGAGTTGGCCCGCCAATACCAGGCGGGCGCCATAACCGAGCACCAAGCAGGTCCCGGTCGCCACGATAATCTCGACGATCGGTGAGAGCTTCATCTTGATGCTTCGCGCCAGCAGGGCCATCTCGACATTTTCCAGGCTCTGGCGCTCGAAGCGGCGCTCCTCGTAGTCTTCTCGTGCGAAGGCTTTGACCACGCGAATCGAAGAGAAAACTTCTTCGACAATCGAAACCAGCTCGCTTTCTTTCTTTCTTACGTCGCGCGAGGCCTTTTTGATGCGCCGGGTAAAGAAGTAAACGACCAGGAAGAGCACGGGGGCAATGGAGAGCGAGATGAGCGTGAAACGCCAGTTCAGGTAAAACATGACCGCGACTATACCCAGCAACGTGAGGACACTGGCCAAAATGCCCAACAGCGCCGTGGTGATAAAGTTCTGAATGGATTCAATGTCGCTTGTCACCCGGCCGATGAGGTCGCCCGTCCTTTTCTCGTCGTGCTCGGCCAGCGACAGGCGGTGGATATGGTGATAAAGCGTGCGCCGCAGGTCGTGCATGACCCATTGGCCGACGCTGGTGGTGAGGTATTTCTCCAGGTAGGAGCTGAGTGAGCCGACGACGGCGATGACCGCCACAGCCAGCACGGCGAAGTTGAGGACGGCCAGCTTGTCCTGCCCGATCCAGCCGACCATTGCGCTCATCCAGGTGGGCGGATGTTTGGACTGAAGCAGGTAATCGAGAACAATTTTTAGAGGCCAAGGTTCGAGCAGGTCGGTTGCGGCTTCGGCCGCAACTGCCAGCAAGGCAAGCGTCAGGGCTTTCCAGTGGGGCCGCAAAAGGCCGATGATGCTGAGACCTTTAGGCTTCTTGGCTGCAGGCGGCGTCATCGTCATTCAACCTTTGGTTGCGGATCCGCTCGGCGACGCCAAGGTGAATCTTCATCGGTGCACGATGGCTCAGTTCCGCGACATCGATCGGCGAGTGTAACAAATTCCGGAGATGCAGGGCGGATGGAATTGGACGCGGCATGGCGAAAGCGGAGACGAATATAGGGCGCCTTCAAAAGGAAAGGGGCGCAGCCTCGTCGGCGCGGAAGATTCGCGAGAAGTGGTTGACCCGATCCCATTCGACCTGGCAGGGGCGACCCGGTGAGGCGTAAAGAGGAACTGCGCCCCCAGCAGTGGCTGGCTTTTTGCATTCGCGAGCACCGTATCGTAGCTTTTTCACGAAAGCTCACCTTGCCACGCACGGCAGCGCCTGCGCCCGCTTTATGCGCCACCGGCGCTGAACCAAGACTCTCACATCCTCATGTGCATCCTGGAGAAGGAATGAAAAAGCCCAAAAGCATCCAGGAGCCACAAAACCACGAAAATGACCACGACGGCATTCAAGATCGACTTGATGGGTTGTGCCATCGGGATGAAACTGTTGACCAGCCAAAGGAGAACCCCAACCACGATCAGGACCAGGAATATGTGAAGTAAAGGCATGTCTAATTCACCTCCTTGTTTCCGGGGCCGACGCCTATAAGTCCGCTCCCGGCTATGTGCTTTTGAGTACCGCCTGCGGCTTTGCAGCCGCAGTGAGGGCTGCAACGTTGGGTGTAGTTCCCTAGGGCGAGAGGGGACGCCCAGCGCTCGGGCCGGTCAGCGAGGATCTCGACAAGGATGGCATCGAACCGGAGGCAAATCCACAGTTCGGCCTGATCGGTGTGCAGGTTCGACAAGTCATAGTCGGGAGTCATGTTCCCTCCTCGAATTCGCCTTCGGAGACTTGTTATCGTGGGCGGCCATGCAACGACACTTAGGATGAGCGCGCTTGTCCTTGTTACAGATCGAGTTGCTTTCGATCTGAAGTGTGAGAGGACGTCGGGCGCGCGCCCTCTAAAGCCGACCCAATAGCAACAGGATGACCACAACCAACAGAACCAAGCCCAGCCCGCCGCTGGGGCCATAACCCCAACTCCGGCTGTGATTCCAAGTGGGCAGTGCACCCAACAGCATCAAAACCACGACGACGATCAATGCAGTTGCGAGCATATCGACCCTCCCCCCGCGCCACCGGCTTCGTACTGATCCTGGCTGACAGCGCGGGGTACACCTCTTATACCTTTGGGCCGATTCGCGTGTCAGTCCAGTATGGCTCACACGTTTGTTCAAAACTGCTCAGGCCAGTTAATGAGGGGGAACGGCAATCTGGGGCTGGTGGGAGTTGCCAAGGGTTTGACATCGAGACTTAGGCTGCGATGCCGAAGGAAGTGCAACAACACGTTGAGGGTCATTCTGATCCCGGGCAGCGGGAAGAAGCATCTCCTTTGGGAGCACATGACCCAAACGAGATGGTTCGGTCCGCAATCCTCCGCTCCGCAGGGCAGGCTGGGCGCCCCTGGATCATCTGTTGCGGTTACACAAGACTATTCGTGCAGGACCACGCTGAGGAGGCCACTATGGACCTTCAACCCGCTGCTGGAGCCTTCGTAATCGACAAAACCCAGCTTCTTGAACTTGTTCATGAAATGACTGACCCGCGACCGGGTGGTGCCCACCATTTGCGCCAAGTGTTCCTGATTGACTCTGGGAAGGACACTCTCGGAGCGACCTTCCTTGCCAAAATGCGCCAGCAGCAGGAGAATCCGCGCCAGACGCTTCTCGCTGGAATTGAAAAGCTGGTCGATGAGATCTTCTTCATATCGGAGACTGCGTGAAAGCAGATGCGTGATGAACATTTCCGAGATGTCGTGCTGTTCGTGGAGCATGCGCGCCATCAGCACCTTCTCAATCCTGACCAGCGTGCAATCGGTAATCGCAGTCGCCGTGGCGATGCGCAACGGTTGACCGGCGAGGCCTCCCTCGCCGAAGAAGTCACCATCGCCCAGGAGGGCGACGATCGCTTCCTTGCCTTGTTGGGAGGTCACCGCGTGCTGCACTTTGCCTCGCCGGACGTAGAATACAGAGTCCGCAGGCTCTCCTTGGCGGTAGATGATGCGGTTCGCGCCGTATTCAAGCACGCTTTTCCCGCGCGAGATTCCAGCCAGGATGGCTTCCCAATCGACGAGCTGAGCTTTCTCCTTTGCCGTAGCAACCTCCGGCCGGCCTTTATTGCGCGCCATAACAACCTCCCTCTCCTTCCTGAAGGCGAATCGTATTCTCAACACTAATTGGCTTCTGGCGAGGTCCTGACACCGCCTTGCGGGTTGGCCTCACCCCAAGGCAGTCCAATTGTTTACGAAACTTCCCTCTGATAGTCACTCGCCAGCCCCTCAGCAGCAATGGCTCGAAAGATCGACCTGGGAACCTCATAGATTTCAATGTGACGAACTCCTTCAGCGGGGACAAAGGAGCGAAGCAATCCGCCGTTGTCGGAGGGCGAGTTGGAAATCTCGCACAGCCTAACGTCGGGAGGCCCCTTGACCAGCTTTGCCAGGGTTGCCAGCACTTTGCCTCTTCCGTCGTTATGGCTGATCCCGCTCTCTTTCCTGTCCCAGAAACTGATTGCGACTGCTTCAGTTCCATCGGGGACAACGAATGCGATGTGGCCCCGAAAGCCTTGCTCTTTTCGAAGCAGCGGGTCAATTTCGTTCTGAAGCGTCTGCATAAATTCTGTGACGCTATTCGGCTTGAGCCGCATGGTGATACTGCGCGCAAACATGACCTCCGTCTCCTTGCTGAAAGCGGGCCAGGGCGATCAAAAGGGACCAGTTTTTGGCGCCGCCCTGACACCCCCTTGCGGGTCGGACTCGCTCCAAGGCAGTTTCACGGTGCGAATGGGCGGCTTCCTCCTTATCCCTCCAATGCTTCGTCACCGACGATCAGGATTTTTCCCGACACGGGACACTCACGGGACACTCCTCTTGGAAAAGCACAGCATATCTTCCAGGAGGCAAAGGTACAATTCTGCAGATTGAGTATTCCACAGTACGTTGAGCGCCTAAACCTCTAGGTGTCTCTACAGAATCCACAGTAGAGACGAATGGCAGTGGATTGATCCAGACTGACGCTTGATAATTGTCAAGAAGTGCGTCAAGCTGAGCTCAAGTGCCGTGTGTTTGAGAATTCTTCTCACGCGGTTTCTCACAGAGTCCGAGTGTCCTCTTTTAGGTGAATGGTGTATTTTAGGCGTTACTCATCCTGGTCGTAAGGACGGGAGCCTTCTCAAAGATGATTGATGATGGCACTCAACGCGGGCGGGAGCATGGAGTGACGCTTTCAGGCGCGCCCCAGATTCTTGCACAGACCATCCTGGATACGTTACGGGAACCCCTCCTGGTTCTCGATGTCGCCCTGCGCGTAAATATGGCGAATCGGTCTTTCTACCGGAGCTTTCGAGTTAAGCCCGAGGAGACAGAGAGCAGACTCATTTATGAATTGGGGGATGGCCAGTGGAACATACCCAAGCTACGTGCTCTCCTGGAGCGGGTTCATTCCGGCGACACGCAGGCGGAAGACTTCGAGGTCGAGTGCGACTTCCCCGGCATCGGCCGGAGGTTCATGATCCTCAATGCCCGTCGAATCGACCTCGAGACGGGCCAGCCGATGATCCTCCTTGCCATAGAAGACATCAGCGAGCGCAAGACTGTTGAAAGAGCCCTGCAGCGCCATGCGAAGGAATTGGAGCGATCCAATGCGGACCTGGAACAGTTTGCGTATGTGGCCTCCCACGACCTGCAGGAACCGCTGCGCATGATTACGAGTTTCACCCAGCTTTTGGCAAAACGCTATCAAGGAAAACTCGATGCCGACGCCGATGAGTTCATCGCCTATATCGTTGATGGCGCCACGCGAATGCACCGCTTGATTTACGACCTGCTGGCGTATGCACGCCTGGGTTCGCGGGCAGCGGAATTTGTGCCTACCGACTGCGAGGTGGTCTTTGCGGAGGCGGTCTCGAATCTGGGAAGCGCGATGAAGGAAAACGGAGCCACGGTCACCCACGATCCCTTGCCGACCGTGATGGCCGACCGGGACCAACTGAGCCGCCTGTTTCTAAACTTGCTCAGCAATGCGATCAAGTTTCACGCCGCGGACCCGCCCGTCGTTCATGTTTCAGCTCGACGAAATGGGAACGAATGGCTATTCTCGGTGCGGGACAACGGCACCGGCATTGACCCCGAGCACTTCGAGCGCATTTTCCTGATCTTTCAGCGCCTGCACCCCAAGAGTGAGCATTCCGGCACCGGGGTCGGCTTAGCGATATGCAAGAAGATCGTCGAGCGCCACGGTGGGAAGATTTGGATCGAATCGCAAGCGGGAAAGGGGTCAACGTTTTACTTTACCTTGCCGGCTTGAGCAATCCACTGCATTGGGTGCATGGAGATAAAGATGGAGACCATTGGAAGGCCGATTGAAATCTTGCTCGTCGAGGATAATCCTGCCGATGTACGCCTGACGGTTGAAATCCTGAAAGAAACCAAGGTTCGCAATACCTTGACCGTCGCCGCCGACGGCGTTGAAGCACTGGATCTGCTTCGCCGGGCCGGCAGCTACACCCACGCCACGCGGCCAGACCTCATTTTGCTCGATCTGAACTTGCCCAAGAAGGATGGCAGGGAAGTTCTGGCGGAAATCAAAGCCGACCCCGTCTTAAGGCTTATCCCGGTCGTAATCCTGACCTCATCGAAGGCCGAAGAAGACATCGCCAAGAGCTACAGCTTATATGCCAATTGTTACGTGACAAAGCCGGTCGGCCTGGAACAGTTTGTCCAGGTTGTGAAGTCGATTGAAGATTTTTGGTTGACGATCGTGAAACTTCCGCAAGGAAGAACGCCATGACATCCGAGCCGATTAAGGTCTTGTTGGTGGAGGACAATCCGGGAGATGTCCGGCTGATCCGGGAAATGTTGAAGGAAGCGAAGCCCACCTTGGCTGCCCTGGAGGATACCCCAAGCTTGATGACGGCGGTCGAACGCCTGGCGAAGGGCGGAATCGACGCGGTGTTATTGGATCTCGGGCTCCCCGACAGCCAGGGCATCAGCACTTTTGTGAAGTTACACCATCAATTCCCTCGCACTCCTATTGTCGTGCTGACTGGTCTTACCAATGAAGAGCTGGGCCTTCAAGCAGTCCGGGAAGGGGCGCAAGATTACCTGATCAAAGGAAAGGTGGATAGCCAGGGGCTTTGCCGCGCCATCCTCTATGCGGTTGAGCGGGTGCAAGGGAAGGAAGCTCTGGAGAGGAGCGAGGAGCAGTATCGCCTGCTCTTTGAAAAGAACCTTGCCGGGGTATACCGCACTGCCCTGGACCGCCGCATCACGGACTGTAATGAAGCTTTCGTCAAGGTCTTCGGATTTGCCTCACGTGAGGAGGTTCTCACTCATCCTGTGCAGGAATTCTACTTTGATCCCCGTGAGCCGGAGGCCATCACCGCCCGCATCAGGGCGGAAAAGACTCTCTCCAATTTAGAATTGCGCCTTAAGCGAAAAGATGGCAGCCCGGTTTGGGTTCTGGTGAATGAGAATCTGATTGAAGGGGAGGCCGGCAGCCAACCGTTTATCCTCGGGACCATCATCGACATTACCCAGCGCAAGGAGGCCGAGGAGGCGCTACGGCAAAGTGAAAGTCACTTGCGTGCCATCGTTGAAACCGAGCCGGAATGTGTCGCGAAAGTCGCGCCCAACGGCGATCTCCTGCAAATGAACCCGGCCGGCCTGGCCATGATCGAGGCTGAGAGCTTTGCCGAAGTTCGGGGAAAGGCAGTCCTTCCCTGGATTGTTCCTGAGCACCGGGCGGCGTTCGAAGCGTTCTTGCGGGGAGTGTGCACCGGCAGCAAAACCAATTTGGAATTCGAGATTGTCGGGCTCAAAGGCACGCGGAGGTGGGTGGAGTCTTATGCCGCCCCCATTGCGGATGAGGCGGGATCAACTTGCATGCTGGCCGTCATGCGAGACCTTACCGAACGCAAGGAAGGTGAGAAGGCGCTGCGCGGGCTTTCGACACGTCTGTTGCAGTTGCAGGATGAGGAGCGGCGGCGCATTGCCCGGGAACTTCACGACGCTATAGGCCAGAACCTCGTCGGTTTGGTAACGAACCTCACCCTGGCGCACCGGTCGGCGGGCAAGCTTGATCCGAAGGCGCGCCAAGCGCTCTCGGGAAGTCTCAAAGTAGCCGAGCAGTCCTTGGGCGAGATGCGGACCCTCTCCTACTTGTTGCACCCGCCGCTGCTGGATGAAGACGGCTTGGCTTCAGCCTTGGCTTGGTACGTTAAGGGGTTCGCCGAGCGCAGCGAAATCAGGATCGATCTCAAAGTGTCTCCCAATTTTGGCCGGCTGCCCCAGGAGTTCGAGACGACCCTTTTTCGCGTTGTGCAGGAAAGCCTGACCAACGTCCACCGTCACTCCAAAAGCCCCACCGCCAGGATCCGGCTTGCCCGGCGCGCGACTGAGGTGAAGTTAGAAGTAACGGACAAAGGCCAGGGGATGCCCACGAAGGCGCTCCACTCGGGCAATCAGAATAGCGGACAGCTTGGAGTGGGCATTATGGGGATGCGCGAGCGAGCCAGACAACTCGGGGGGCGGCTGGAAATCGATTCCAGCCAGCGAGGCACGACCGTCCGAGTGGTGATTCCGCTTCCCGAGGTCGTTCCGTGAAAACGCTTCGTATCCTGGTGGCGGATGATCACGAGGTCGTGCGGCAGGGAATGCGCGCCCTTCTGGAAGTCCGTCCCGAATGGGAAGTCTGTGCGGAGGCGGCCAATGGCCGGGAGGCTGTTGAACTGGCAAAACAGACGAAGCCTGACGTGGTGGTGATGGATATCAGCATGCCGGAATTGAATGGTTTGGAAGCCACGCGACAAATCCTGAAAGCCCTCCCCAGAACCGAAGTGCTTATCCTGACGCTTCATGAGTCCGAACAACTAATACGTCGAGTGGTCGAATCGGGCGCTCGTGCCTACGTCCTGAAGTCCGACGCAGGACGAAACTTGGTGGAGGGCGTGGCGGCGCTTGGCCGGCACAAAGGTTTTTTCTCATCCAAGGTCGCCACGGTCGTAGTCGAGAGCCACCTGAAGAGGAGTAAGAGAACCGGCAGAACGAAGCGCCATCGTGACCTTCTGACCCCTCGCGAGCGAGAAGTTGTCCAGCTTCTGGCCGAGGAGAAGAGTAACAAGGAGATCGCGGCATCCTTGGGGCTCAGCGTTCACACGGTAGAAACCCACCGCAGCAACATCATGCGCAAGCTCGGTACCCATTCCTTGAGCGGCCTGATTCGCTACGCCCTTCGCAATAAGATCGTGCAGTTCTAGGGCGTTCCTGAATCCAATCATGGCAGCTGCGAATCTGAAGTTGCTTCGAGTCAGAAAGCCGAATTGTACCACCCGCGCTTACAACGGATGAGTAGCCCTCATTACCGCTTTCCTAGCTACGCGAAGATTGCACGCGCGCCCGCATCTATGTCGAACCATTGTTGATGTCCTCCGGCCCCCATCCCGTTTTTCGCACTCATGATCAGGTATGAACAATTCTGACCAGTCACTTTATAAAGTCTTCTCAAGACGCGAGAGGGCCATGCAGCAGGCGTCACCGCCAGGGAGTCGGGTGGCGCACACGGCCCACGACTATAGATATTGTCAATACATGGTGACCATAGATTCGCCTATTGCCTGACTATTGTTGCTCCTAGACCATGAATATAACCTGGATAGTGCTTTCATAGAGTCTATATATCGCCCGCTACGAACCATACGAATAGCACCAACAGGGCCCTGAGCCGCGTCCGACCCATGGATAATAGGCCAACCAACCTCCCCGTTGGGCGGGCAAGGGTAAGGCCGGGTCGCCCTGTCATTGGGCACTGACATTGACCGGGACGCGGGTTGTCGTCCCTGGTCTCCTGAAGTGAAACGGTTCTCGGGTGATCCCCCGGAGGACTCTCTTTTCAGATGGGTCAAGGACTCTTGGGACCGGTACGTCGACCATCGGTTTTCGGATGCAGGTCCCTATTTCTGGCAAGAAACTGCGGGGAGTTCCTTGTACGTACTTACGTAAAGTACCGATAGAGCCGCATGCAGGTGTGCACGGTCCGGGGAGAGACGGACCACCCCTAAATGCATGTTCCCCGGGTCAAATCCGGGGCATCGCGCAATAGGCAGGCGCCCGTGCATGCTGTTCGGCCGATGGTGAGGGCTGACCGCAGGGTAAAGGAAGCAGCGATCAATGAAGTGGCCCACTGAGTGGGCGTCACTTTCTGGAGAGAAGAACTCAGAGTGCCCGGGATCATAGGAGGTGCACAGCGCGCTCCAACCTAGATCTTGCTCCGGCGTAGAACCTAGTGGGCCGCAATCCTGGCCAGGGCAAGAACGATTCCCGAATTCGTCATCACCGCGTCGCGCCGCCGCTTCTCCGCACCATCCAGGACACTTGTCAAGAGTCATGGCCATTATGATCCCGAGGAATGTGCGGGTTTACCTGAAGGATTCCTTCCCTTCCTATCCGCCTCGGTTGGAATCAAGGCCCTCAGCATCGCATCTTCGGCATCAGAAAAACCGGCCTGGCCCTTTTGGCTCCAAAGGTATTCCGCGTACAGGGAGTGCAAAGTGGCGAGCGGGGTCGAGGCCTTGCCCGTCGCGATCTGCTCCTCTAACCGTGCCACACTGCTTTGTATCGCCTTTACGTTAATCGGGTACCGTCGCAGCGGGATATCCCGACCCTCTCTGAGATAATGCCCTTCGGATGCGGTAACAGGCCGGTAGATCGTCCCATCTCGTAACGCTCGAACGTCTGCTTCCGATACTGTGATGAGATAGGGCAGTTGGGCAGGGTCGGCCAAAAGACGCTGAACTTCCTCGTAAGCACTCCTGCGTGGGTGCAGCCTGCGGATGATCAGGAGGCCACACATCAACCGCTCTGCGATCTCAAACGATCCCTTGTTAGTCCTGCTGATGTGGATGTGAGGCGCAGTTCGAATGTGCTGTTTCGCTATTTCGGAGGTGCTGGCCGCATAACTCTCCCACTCTGCCAAACCTCTTGCCAGACGAGCGTCGGGAATCTCCTTACTGAAACGGCGCATCCGGGCAAGGATCCACCTCAACATTTTCAGCGTGCTCCTAAGTCTCGCTTTCTCTTTGAGATCCACCTCGGGGAACCACCGGGCTTCCAGCAGCCATGAGAGGAAACGCTCGAGTTGTTCTCGCATTTCTTCGTCCACTTTTGCCTGCACTTGCGCACCGAAATCAGGCCATCAACAGCGGGTGTCCATCGTGCGCAAAGTACCCCAAAATCGGCGCTGGCACAAGGTATCGGTCGAAATGAAAACCGCTGCGTTATACGCCCGTGTAAGCACGCTGGAGCAGAATTGCGGCCTGCAGTTGGATGAGCTTCGCCGTTACGCAAACCAGCGCTTCGACCGGGTGCTCGAATATGTGGACGTGGGAGTGAGTGGCACCCAGCGCCGGCGGCCTCAACTTGACGCTCTCATGCAGGGCGCCCGAAGGCGACAATTCGATGCCGTTGTGGTGTGAAAGTTTGGCCGGTTCGGGCGTTCATTCAAGCACCTGCTAGACGGTCTGGAAGAGTTTGATGCCCTCGACATCGACTTTATCAGCCTCACCGAGGGCGTGGATACCACGACGCCGACGGGCCAGCTGCTGTTCGGTATCTTTGGAGCGGTGGCCCAATTCGAGCGCGATTTGATCGTCGAGCGTGTGCGAGCCGGGATCGCTCACGCCCGGTCCTTGGGTAAGCAGATCGGCCGGCCTCGCGTTTACGTCGACGCAGACCAAGTCATACGCTTGCGGAATGAGAAGTTATCCCTTCGCGAGATTGCTCGGAAACTGAACATTCCCGTTTCCCGAGTGCGACGCGCCCTCGCACGGAGCGAAAGCAAGAGCCCTACCGAGGTTCATGACTCCTGCTTCCCTGCTCCGTGATGGATCGAAGTTTATGGCTGCCCATCAGGAATTCACTCCGACGAAGAGGACCTTCGGTCATAGTTCCAGCGCCTCTAAGGCGAGTCCTGGCCTTGCAGAAGAGATGTTCACGGCCAAGGAGCTAGAGCAGATTCTAAAGATCAGCGTCAAGACGATCTATCGCTACGTACAGCAAGGACTCATCCCTTACGTCCGGATCCAGTCGAATGTGCGATTTCCCAAGCGTCAAATCCTGGATTGGATCGAGCGCCAAAACTTTCAACCATGGTCACCCCATGCGAGCATGGAACGAAGACGGTAGAAAGCAGCCCCTTACATCTCAGCTGAAATCTCTTGCAGTACGCATAGGCAAGCGCAGGGAGGGCTGTACTTCTAGCCATACTAGCCAAAACTTAGGATGCCTGGAGGGGTTTTACGGGGTATAAAGAGACTGAATAGAATTACCATAACTTTCGGCAAATACTAGCTTTACTTGACATTTCAGCGACTTACGCAAGATTCAGGTCTCGAATTCCACCCTCTCCGCCAACTTTCTTGTTTTCAATTTGTTACGTTAAGGGCTAGCCTTGGCGCCTTGGATCCGACGAGGGCATCCCTGCACCGTCGGGCCAAAGTCCTCCAGCCCGTTAAGACGCCCCTCTCAAAGGCCTGACTTGGCCAGATGCCTAGCACGGCTATGGACAAGCCGCGTTGGCTGCTCCCCTCGCGGGCCGATCCAGACGAGCCAATCTTCCTGATCAGGGGGCTTGAGGACTTCCGAAGGCCCGGCCAGCACTTCAGGGGTGCCCCAGGAGCCAGTGCGGGGATTGAACCACCGGACGGCGAGGTTCTTCCCGATTTCGGCGACCCGCAGTTTGATTTCCTGTCCGACAGGAGTGTAAAGCAGGGCCCAGGGTCCCTCCTCCGCCCGGGCCGCGGCGACAAAACGGGAAGGATCCGCTTCCCCGGCTTGTTCCAGCAGGAGTTCAGGAGCAGGCCGAAGGGTCCACCATTTCAGCGAGGCAAACAAATCTCTCAGGAATTTCATGTCGGTCGAGCCCGGCATCTTCAGGGCTTCGAACCAGGGCCGCGCCAGTCCCGCTCCGGCGTGGTTCAGCGGTTCGGCAGGTGACAGCTCCCAACTCCAGATTCCGTGCCCGCCGTAAGTGATCCCGGCGGGAGGCGAAACCAGCAGGCTCCAATAGGCCGCGCGACGAACCGCATGGGCGTCAAAGGCTTTACGCCGCTCGTAGCTGACGTGACCTTCGTAATTGGGTTCGAGGTTGATGATGGGGTGCACGGGCTCGGTCTTCCAAGCCTGTGCCGGAGGTCCCTGGCATAGCCATTTCAGAGCTTCGTCACTATCCCCGTGGCCGCTCTGATAGCCGATGATGCTGAACCAGGGCTCGTTTCCGAAATCCGAACCAACCCAAAGTTGGCCTGACGGGTGAATCGTGACGGGCCGCGTAGGCCCTTCGCCAAAGACGGCGCGGCCGATCTGCTTCCAACGCTCGACTTCGGACCCGCGGTAATCCCCATCGCCGGCCAGGATCCAAATCACTTGGTAGGCGCCGTAACGCGCCACCATGTAGCGGGCCAGCCGGGTTACCTGATCGTCGGGCAACCCCGTGCCGGGATTCATTGCCGCCGCGCTCCTGTTCCGCTGAGCATCCCAAATCAGCACTGGCGCCGCCACCATCCCGCGCGCGTTCAAGGCTTGGAAGTGCGCATCCATCCATTGGAAGAAGTAGGGGTCAATCCGGATACGCTCACGGCCCAAGTAGGCAGGACGTGCGTCGCCGTTTCCCGTGGCCCCAATCCACTGCGTCATCACGAACTGGATCGTGGTAAACCCTTTGCGCGTCCGGTCGGCTAGGTAGACATCCCAGCTTTTCAGGTCCGATTTGAGCGCCCCATTCCAGGCTGTGTCCGCCAACCAGAAAAAAGGCGTCCCGTCGGCGTGCTCAAGATAGCGGCGGTTCCCGGACACGCGGACCGCACCGTGACGGTGGAGGGGATTCGAACCCGCGTAGGGGACACAAGTGAAATTCCCCCTCTGGCTGTCGAGCCCCGCTGCGTCCTCGCGGGAGGCGTGAGTGCGGTACGACCACTGGCCGGGCTCGTCGGGGGAAAAGCGGACACGCCAGGTGTTTCCGCCGTCCCAGAAACCATCCACGCTGTAAACCTTGCCCGTCGGGGAACTGAATTCAACGGTTACCCCGATATCCTGCAGGGGGTTTTCGTAGCGCTGCGAACCCGTGAATTGAGCCTCGAATACCGTCCACTGGGGTATCTGCCCCGAGCGTGGCACTGATAACGCCCTGGCATATCCCCAGGACGTCAGGGCGCACAGGCAAGACAGGGAAGACAGCGCCCAGGGTCGCAAGACCCGCCCAACGTCCCTGAATGAATGTGCAAGCCGTTCGCTCAAGCTGCGCGTGAGATGATGCTCGCCCAAAGTGACCTCTCGGGGGTGAATTCAGCAAGCCCCTGTCAGGGGAGCATAGGTTGCAGAGAACCGCTCTTCTGTAACGATGGGGTCGTTTTTTCTGATAAAACGCGCATGCGGAGACTGAGACTGCAAGGGGTGAGCCGTGGTCGAGGCCGTTGCCGAGCGGCCGCAAGTGTGCAGCGTTTTGTTATAATTCGAGCGAAGAAATCCTCTTTGCCCTGCGCATCCCGGAGCTGAAGTGGAAACTTCGCGAAACGTCCCCAGCCGCAAGCAGTTCCTCGTGGTCGATGGCCAGGTGAATGCCGAGGGGATTCACGTTTGGCCGTTCGACCCCAATTTCCCGGTGGATGTCGTACATCATTCCTTGAGCGGACGGCAACCGTTTCGCATGAATCGGCACGAGTACTTCGAGCTCGTCTGCGTGACTTCCGGCGAGCTGGTTTGGCAAGTCCAGAATCAGATGGTCACGGAAAGGAAGGGAGACCTCTTTGTCGTCGGGGGTCCTATCTATCACCGCGTGACGGAGTATTCACGCCCGCGGGTCAGGGCTGTGTCCCTTTTTTTTCACCCCGAGATCATCCGCTCCTCTTCCGTGGCTGGGGATGATGCAGGGTACCTGATGCCTTTCCTTTTCCAGGATCATGCTCTCCACCACGTTGTTCCCGCCCGCACGGGGATTCCCGCAGAGGTCCTGCATCTAATTCAGCTTGTGGATCGAGAACTCCCGCCCGGGTCGGATCTCACCAAACTCTACGTAGTTACGTGCCTGAAGATGATCCTGATTCTCCTGCTCCGGCACTATGCAGGGCGGCGCGCCACCACCCGCAGCATCGACCGTCGGCGGCGAGCACTGGCCCGACTGCGTCCCTTCTTTGATTTCCTGGAAACGGCCTATGCCCGTCCCATTTCCCTCGCAGCGGCCGCGGCCACCGTGCACCTGAGCCGAGCGCACTTCCGCCGGTCGTTCAAGCAGATCACCGGGCAGTCTTTCGTAAGCTACTTGAATCACTTTCGTATCGCCAAAGGGCAGGAACTTTTGGCGAAAACGGACAAATCCATTGCGGAAGTCAGCCAGGAAGCTGGGTTCTGTGACCAAAGCTACTTCGGTCTGGTCTTCCGCCGATTGACCCGCCTGACGCCCTTCCAATACCGGCAACAGAGCCGAAGCCTCACCCAAATGGAATCGAAAACTGTGGCGAATCGAGTGGCCCGTCAGGGCAAGCTCGGCTTGGGTCACGTCTTGTGAAGGTGTGATCTCTTTATCAGAATTTCGCGGTACTTTCTTATAGACCTTACACCCCTGCCGAAATAAGGTCTCTCTGAATGAATGCGCCTGAGGCATGCGATCCCGCAGGCGCCAAACGCCGTCGGTCCGTGGGGGAGGCACGATGAGCAACTTGCGATTTGCCTTGTTGGGCGCGGGTTTCTGGGCGCGGTATCAACTTGCGGGGTGGCGCGAACTCGCCGGCGTGGAATGCGTCGCCATCTGTGACCGCGCCCGCTCCAAAGCGGAGAGCCTGGCCCGTAACTTCGGAGTACCGGCGGTGTACAGCAATGCGGAGGAACTGCTTCGCAACGAGCATCTCGATTTCCTCGACGTCTGCACGGACGTTGGGACGCACGCCCAATTCGTTCATCTGGCGGCAGCCCACAAGTTGCCGGTCATCTGCCAAAAACCTATGGCCCCTTCCCTGGCCGTCGCCGAACAAATGGTGGCGGTGTGTCGGCAGGCCGGGGTCCCCTTCTTCGTGAACGAAAACTGGCGCTGGCAGACTCCGATTCGCCGGCTGAAAGGAATCCTGGAGAGTGGCGCAATCGGAAGGCCGTTCCGCGCGCGCATCGATATGATCTCGGGATTTCACGTCTTCTCGAATCAACCCTTCCTGGCCGAACTCGAGGAATTCATCCTGACCGATGTCGGCAGCCATACCCTCGACGTCGCCCGATTCCTCTTCGGCGAGACGAGGAGCCTGTACTGCCAGATTCAGAGGGTGCATCCCGACATCAAAGGCGAAGATGTCGCCACCGTCGTGATGAAGATGGATGGTGTGGCCGTGCTGGTGGAGATGGCCTACGCCGGGAACGTTCTGGAACGCGAGTGTTTCCCCCAGACCCTGATCTTCGTTGAGGGAGACAAAGGCTCAGCCGAACTCTGCACCGATTATTGGATCCGCGTGACCACGCCCGAAGGTACGATGGCCAAACGCTATCCCCCGCCGCATTTCGTCTGGGCCAATCCCGAGTATGACGTCGTTCAGGCCAGCATTGTGCCATGCCAGGAGAATCTGCTGAAGGCGCTGCGAGGAGAGTGCAGGGGCGAAAGTACCGGCGAAGACAATCTCCGGACTGTCCGACTGGTCTTTGCCTCCTACGAATCAGCGCGCACAGGGAAGGCGCTGCATTTCACGTAAGGCGGGGTGCAGCGCCTCAACGGCCCGGATGGTGCCACCGAGGAGGCGCTTGCCTGATGAATTTTCCGAAGGAAGTCCTCTACTACGGCACGACCGTCCCCCCCGCGAAACCGTTGTGCTTGCGGGCTGGGCCGTTGTCTTTGCAGTTCGAAGAGGGCAGCCTGCGATATATCCGTCTCGGCCAGCGAGAAGTGCTCCGCCGTATCTATGTCGCGATACGAGACCACAATTGGGAAACAGCTCCAGGCCACCTGATGAATCTTCAGAAGGATGTCGCCAGCCATCACTTCCAAATTTCTTTCGATATGGTAAACCGGCTCGGCGAGATTGACTTTCAGTGGTGGGGAAGCATCACGGGGACCGCGCGAGGCACGCTCGAATTCCGGATGGAGGGAGTTGCCCGCGGCAGTTTTCGTCGCAACCGGATCGGATTTTGCATTCTTCATCCCATCCTGGAGTGCGCCGGCAGGCCTTGCCGGGTGACCAAAGTCGACAGGTCCGTCGAGTCGGGGGAGTTCCCGCGTTACATCTCTCCTCATCAGCCCTTTGTTGAAATGCGGGGAATTTCCCACGAAGTAGCGCCGGGCGTCACAGCCGAAGTCAGTTTCACGGGAGATACTTTCGAGATGGAGGACCAAAGGAACTGGGGCGACGCGTCCTACAAGATTTACAGTACCCCCCTCGCTCTTCCCTACCCTGTCCGGGTCGAGGCAGGGGCGCGCATCACGCAATCCGTGACCCTGACGCTGCAGGGCGATCTCTCCGCATATCAGGAAGAAGACGCGGCCCCTATGACATTCCAACTGCGGCCAGCAACGGGCAAACCAATTCCGGCCCTCGGGTTGGGTGCATCCAGTTACAGACGCCCGCTGGGGCCAGCGGCCATCACCCGGCTAAAGACTCTCCGGCCTTCCCACCTTCGGGGGGAACTGGACCTCGTCGATGGTCATCGATGCGCCGAGGATCTCCGGGCCGTCTGCGCGGAATCGGCGGCCCTAGCTGCGCCGCTGGAATTGGCCGTGACAGTCTCCGATGAGGCCGAGGGAGAATTGGCTTTCCTGGGGAAGCTCCTTTCACTGCACAAGCCGTCCGTTTGCCGTTGGCTCATTTTTCACAGGAGGGAGAAATCCACGCGCGGCAGGTGGGTGCAAATGGCTCGGCGAGCGCTTGGCGACTTCAGTCGCCAGGTCCTTTTGGGCGCGGGAACGAATGCCAACTTTGCTGAACTCAATCGCGAAAGACCCCCGCTTGCCGACTGCGACCTGATCTGTTATCCCGTAAATCCCCAGGTCCATGCCACTGACAATGCCACCTTGGCGGAGAATATGGCGGGATTGGCGTCGACGGTAGAAAGCGGCCGGAAGTTTACCGGCGCCTTGCCCCTGGCGGTCACTCCGGTGACTCTGAGGCCGCGGTTCAATCCCGACGGCACCGCTCCGGCGCCCCCTCCCGAGCCCGGCCAACTTCCCTCGAACGTGGATCCCCGGCAAATGTCGCTTTTCGGGGCCGGCTGGACTCTCGGGTGTCTGAAACATTTCTTCGAGGCCGGGCCTGAGAGCCTGACGTTGTATGAAACCGTGGGGTGGCGCGGCATCATGGAATCGGAGGAGGGCTCGCCTTTGCCCGAGGTCTTTCGCTCGATTCCTGGCACGGTCTTCCCCCTCTATCACGTGTTTGCGGATCTGGCGGAATTCGGCCCAGCGAGCGCGATATGCACTCAATCGAGCCGTCCATTGGACGTTGAGGGTCTGGCGCTCGCGCGAGGTGGACGAACTCGCATTCTGCTGGCGAATCTGACCTCGAGAGAACAGCAGGTTCGTGTTGTTACAAACAGGCCGTTTGGGGACTTAACCGCAAGAATTCTCGACGAGACCAATGTCGAGACTTCTGTCGAGCGCCCCGAGCAATTCCGCTCGCAACCAGGGTTTCGGCTTTCGGGGGAGAAATCCGAGGCCGTCATAGATTTGCTTCCCTTCGCGATCGTCAGGTTGGACATGAATTAGAAACGCACGGCAAGGAGCGTTGACGATGAATATCGGCTGGGGTGTTGCCGGAGTTCTGATCGGCGGGCTATTGAACGGAAGTTTTGTGGCACCCATGAAGCGCATGAAGGGCTGGAAATGGGAGAATAGTTGGCTGGTGTATTCCGTGGTCGGCCTTTTGGTCATCCCGTGGCTGGTGGCCTTCGCGGGCGTGCCGAACTTGTCGGAAGTCTTCCGACAAACCTCGAGCGGCTCCCTGCTTCGGATCCTGCTTTTTGGATTCGGGTGGGGCGTGGGGTCCGTACTGTTTGGGCTGGGGGTGAATCACCTGGGGCTAGCTGTGGGCTATGGAATTATCCTGGGGCTCATCGCGCCCATTGGAACCTTCCTGCCGCTTGTTGTGCTGCATCCGGAACGACTCTGGACGCGTCAGGGCTACGCGCTGATGGCCGGCGTCATTCTGGTGCTGATCGGAATTGTGTTTCTGGCGATCGCCGGGAAGCGGCGCGAAGCCGAGTCGGCCAACCTCGCAGTTGGAGTAAAGGCAGGGTTCTTCTCAGGGCTGGTGATTTGCGTTCTCTCCGGCATTTTCTCGCCCATGCTGAACTTCAGCTTTATCTTCGGGCAAGAATTGCAGTCCCGCGCGCAAGCCTTTGGGGCGGGCCCGAACCTGGCCTCCAACGCCATCTGGTCGCTGACCTTGACCTCGGGTTTCATTGCCAACGCCGGATACTGCGTTTACCTGCTGCAGAAGAATCGCACTTGGCGGCTGTTTGCCGCCGACACGGCGAGCGTCAGCCATTGGGTGAATGGCAGCCTCATGGGTGTGATTTGCTTCGCCAGCTTCCTGGCTTATGGCATGGGCGCTACCTCCCTCGGTCCATTGGGAGGAATTGTGGGCTGGCCGCTGTTCATGTCGATGAGCCTGATCACCTCCAACGTCCTGGGGGCTGCGACGGGCGAGTGGGCAGGGGCGAGCCGACGATCTCACGCCTACTCGCTGGTGGGAATCCTCCTCCTCATCTTGGCGATTGGGGTAATTTCGCGCGGGAACGCCTGACCCCTCATGAAAACGAGTCACTCATGAAACTTGGAATCGGCTCCTACACGTATACGTGGTCCATCGGCTTCCCGGGAGCGCAGCCCACCCAACCCATGCACGCGCATCGACTGCTCGAAAAGGCCCGGGAACTGGGTGTGCGCGTCGTCCAATACGGACCCAATCTGCCGTTGGCCGAATGCTCCGCGGGGGACCTGCAGCAGTTAGTTCAGCAGGCCCGTGCATGGAATGTGGAAATCGAACTGGGAACGCGGGGTCTGGAGACGGACCATTTGCGCCGTCAAATCGAGCTGGCAAGGGTGGTGGGAGCCAAGCTCCTGCGTACGGTCCCCGAACTGGGAGGTGGCCGGCCGAGCTTCACCGAGATCCGCGAACACCTGCTCGCGATCCTGCCCGACCTCCACGCGGCGGGGGTCGCACTGGCCATGGAAAACAGCACCATTCCCGCCGTAGAACTCGCCGGCGTTTTGGATACCCTCAACACTCCCTCGGTGGGCATTACTCTCGACACGGTGAATTCGCTGGCAATTCCGGAGGGGACCGAGCAGGTCGTCCGCGCTCTCGCGCGGCATACACTGTGTCTTCATGTGAAGGACTTCGCAGTCAAGAGACTGTGGCACATGATGGGTTTTCTGGTCGAGGGGCGTCCTGCGGGCGATGGGCAGATGAACCTGCCCTGGATTCTCGAGCAACTCCGTGATGCCGGGGTCAACCCCAATGCCATCCTCGAACTCTGGACTCCCGAGCAGAAGTCGCTCCCAGAAACCGTTGCGCTCGAGGAGCGGTGGGCCCGGAAGAGTATTGCCCGTTTGCGCCACTTCATCGTCGGTTGAAGATGTTTCGCGCAAGAAAGGAGAACGTACATGCCCAGCACGGTCGTCATCATCGGCGCGGGTGGAAAGATGGGAGGTCGTGCCGCTGAGAAGATCGGGAAAAGCACTTCATACCGGGTGGTCCTGTGCGAGAGCAATGCGGAGCGGGCCCGAGCCCTCCGGGAGAGCGGGCTTGAGGTCGCGCAGATCCGCGAGGTAATTCCCCAGGCCGGCTTTGTGGTTATGGCGGTGCCGGATGCGCTCATCGGACCCATCGCCCACGAAGTCGCTCCCCTCATGAGCAGTCGAGGGACGCTGATCATGCTGGATGCCGCCGCTGCCTACATTGGTGACCTTCCCGACCCGGGACAACGCACCTTCATGATCACTCATCCCTGCCATCCACCTTTCTTCACGGAGCAAGCCACGCCCGAGGCGCGGCAGGACTACTTCGGTGGGACGGCGGTTCAGAACATCCTCGTTTCGCTGATCAGTGGCTCGGAAGAATGCTTTCAACGCGGAGTGGGTCTTTGCCGCGCGATCTTCGCTCCTGTAGACAAGGCGCACCGTGTTACCCCGGAAGAATTCGCGCTCTTGGAACCTGCCATGTCGGAGATTGTGGTGGCAACAGCAGCCTGCTGGATGAAAGCCTCCCTGGAGGCCGCGGTGGATGCGGGTGTCCCGCGAGAGGCCGCGGAGGCCTTTATGGCGGGCCACGCCCGGATCGCCTTGGCCATTGCCTTTGGCGCCGAGAAGTCTCCTTTCTCGGATGCCGCCCAGGTGGCCATCCGGTGGGGCACACGGGAACTCATCGATCCCAATTGGAAGAGAGTATTCCGCCGGGAAGTGCTGAGTGAAGCCATTCGAACGATGATTCACGGTGTGGACAGATGACGCGCCGAATGCGGGCATTCCATCTGCGGAGCGTCCTGCAGGTGTTATTGAATCCAGTCCTGGTATTTTCGTGCCTGGGAGGAACGGCTCAGGGCGAAGCACGCGCGCGCCATAAACTCCTGTGCGAACCGACCAAGCTCAATCCTCGAGCGTGGAGAGGTCGCCGGTAGGCAGGCCCAGTTCCCAGGCCTTCAGGACGCGGCGCATGATCTTGCCGCTGCGCGTTTTGGGCAACTTCTCGCGGAACTCGATCTCGCGCGGCGCGGCGTGGGCGGAGAGCTTCTGCTTGACGAACTTCTGAATCTCCTCTTTTAGCTGATCGCTGGCCTTATGCCCTTCCCGCAGCGCCACGAACGCTTTGATGATCTGCCCGCGAACCGGGTCGGGTTTGCCGATCACTCCCGCCTCGGCGACCGCGGGATGCTCGACCAGGCAGCTTTCAACCTCGAAGGGGCCGACGTTTTCGCCCGCCGTGATGATGAGGTCATCGATGCGCCCCTGAAACCAGAAGTAGCCGTCGCTGTCGCGATAGGCGCTGTCGCCCGTGACGTAATACCCCGGAATGCGGAAATAGGTCTGATAGCGCTCCGGCTGCTTCCAGATGGTCTGCATCATGCCCGGCCAGCCGGGTCTCACGACGAGGTTGCCAAGCGTATTGTCCGGCACCTCCTGGCCGTTGTCGTCCACGATGCTCGCCTGCACGCCCGGGATCGGCTTGCCCATCGAGCCAGGGCGTATGGTCATACTTGGATAATTTGAAATCAGGATATGGCCGGTTTCAGTCATCCACCAGTTGTCATGGATGCGGCGCTGATAGACCTTGGCGCCCCAGCAGACGACCTCCGGATTGAGCGGCTCGCCCACGCTGAGCACGTGGCGCAGGCTCGAGAGGTCGTACTTCTTCACCACCTCGTCCCCCGCTGCCATCAGCATGCGGAATGCGGTTGGCGCGCTGTACCAGATGTTGACGCGGAAGCGCTCGATGGTGTGGTACCAGTCGTCGGCGTTGAAGCGCCCGCCGCGGATCAGATTCGTCGCCCCGTTCAGCCAGGGCGAGAAGACGCCGTAGGAAGTGCCCGTCACCCAGCCCGGGTCCGCCGTGCACCAGTAGATATCGTCCTCGCGCAGGTCCAGCACCCAGCGACCGGTCATCAGATGTCCCAGCATGGCGCGCTGGACGTGCAGCACGCCCTTGGGCTTGCCCGTCGAGCCGGAGGTGTAGTGGATGATGAGCGGGTCTTCCAACGTCAGCCACTCGATTTCGGTTCTCTCTTCCGCCGCGTCCATCAGCGCTTCAAAGCTGTACTGCCCGTCCGGCAGGCCGTTCGACGCCGCTCCCACCAGGATGATGTGTCGGAGGGAAGGCAGCTCCCATTGCGGCACGCGGTCGAGCATCGAGGGCATGGTGACGAGGGCGATGGCCTCGGCGTTCGCCATGCGGTCACGGACGGCTTCCTGCATGAAGGCTTCAAACAGCGGGCTGGGGATGGCGCCGATCTTGAGGATACCGAGGATAGCGATGTAAAGCTCCGGCCGTCGCGGCATAAAGACGAATACGCGGTCGCCCTTCGCCACCCCGAGCTTGCGCAGGGCGTTCGCGAAGCGGTTGCTCTGAAGCGAGAGGTCCTCGAAGGTGAACCGCGCCGTCCGCTCCTTGTCGGTGTAGATGAGCGCAATCTTGTTGCGGCGGCCCCGCGTGAGCTGGCGGTCGATGGCCTCGTGGGCCATGTTGACCTTGCCTGTCTTCGCCCAGTCGAATTCCTGTTGGACGTCCTCCCAGCGAAACGCCTGGCGCGCCGCCGCGTAGTCCCTCAAGTGATGAAGTTCCGGCGCGTCGACCGGCTGTAAGACATTGTTCGCCGCCGAGGCGGGCGTCTCGCTCATCGTGTACCTCTCAATGGGAATTGGCAGCCCTGTAAGCTTCGTCGAGTAATTCTACCACGTGCAGGACGCGCCGCGGACGTGCGCCCCGCGCCGCGCCCGCTCGCAGTTGCAGCAGGCAGCCGGGGTTGGCAGTGAGAATAACCTCCGCCCCCGTTTCCTCGATGCGCTGCATCTTCGCGGCGAGCAGCCGCTCCGCCATCTCGTTGTGCACCACGTTATAAATGCCAGCGCTCCCGCAGCAGATTTCCGATTCCTTGAGTTCCACGAGCTCCAGTCCCGGCACGGCGGCCAGCAACTTGCGCGGCGCGCTGCGAATCCGCTGGGCATGACCCAAATGGCAAGAATCCTGATAGGTGGCGCGCACTTTCAGTGCGCCAAGACCGCGGTTGAGGTCAATCCCCGCCAGGAATTCGGTGACGTCCTTAAGCTGCGTACTGAAGGCCTGAGCCGCCCCGTGCAGCTCGCGCTCCGCCTCTTCAAACAGCAGAGGATATTCCTTGAGCACCGAGCCGCAACCTGCGGCGTTGGTGATAATCGCATCGAATCCACCAGAGAGAAAACCCCGGATGTTGCGTGCGGCGAGTTGGCGCGCCAGGTCGCGCATGCCGGCGTGCACATGCAGCGCGCCGCAGCAGCCCTGGTCCTCCGGGACAACCACCTCGCAGCCGTTGCGCTGCAGCACGCGAATCGTCGCCTCGTTCAGCCGTACGAACGTCAGATTGGCGATACAGCCGGCGAAGAATGCCACGCGATAGCGCCGTTCGCCCTCGGCGGGATAAACGCTGCCAAGCTTCTCGTAGAAGAACGGCTTCTCGATGCGCGGCGCGAGACGCGCCACTTTTGCCAGACGGCCGGGAAGCAGTCTGAGAATTCCGGAGGCAAGGACCAGTTTCTCCAGCCCCGAGTTCTGGTAAAACCCCAGCAGGGTGCCGATAAGCTTCAGCCGTCCCGGATGAGGAAGCAGCCCGCGCAGGAAAATCCGACGTGCCAAGGCTTGCAGCCACGGGCGCGGGTAATATTTCTCAATTTGCCCGCGCGCCACTTCCACCAGGCGGCCGTATTCGACGCCCGACGGGCAAGCCGTCTCGCACGAGCGGCAGTCGAGGCAAAGATCGATGTGCCGGACAAAACTCTCGCCGAGCGAGAGACGGCCGCGTTCCACCTGAATCATCTGGTAGATCCGTCCGCGCGGCGAATCCATCTCCAGGCCCAGCTCGCGGTAGGTGGGGCAACTGTTCAGGCACAGACCGCAGCGAATGCACTTCGAGTAAAAATCAAACGTCGGCGCCTCGCCCGGCCCGTAGCCGCTCGATCGCTCCTTCGGCTCAGCCGAGGTCGCCATCGTGTTTACCGTGTTAGCGTCCATTTTCCCGAAGACTGCCCGCAGTGAGTCAGCCTCGTTTGAGCTACATCGCTCGGGCTGCTTGCTAAGTCATTGTAAAACTGGGACTTTCTCGATTCGTCGAATTTCCAAGAATATGTTGATTCTAAATAACTTACTCGGTTCGTTCCCCTATGAGAAATTGGAACTATCTCATTCTAAACAACTATTTCGGTTCGCCTACATACTATATAAGGCCTTCCGTTCCGCCCCCGCTTGGAATCACCGGCATTTCACCCCTCCGCCCGCGGCCTGAGTCGTTCCCCGCAACGTAGTCATGTAGTCTATCATGGTCGTCATGCGGCCGTCAAGCGAAAGAAACCAGAACACTAGCCCAGGACAATGTCGCGGGCGCTTAGAGGCGTCCCAGGAACCGGCCGGGAGCCAGGATTCCCTGCGGGTCCCACACCGCTTTCAATTTCTTCATCAATTCGAGGCTGTCGCCCGCCTCGCCCCACACATCAATGTGCTGTTTGATCTCCGGCGGGCAGTGTTCGACGATGAGCGCTCCACCCAACCCTTCCGCGGAAGCGCGGAGGCGTTGAATCAAACCCAGCAAGGCCGGAGCCCCGAGCTGGGTCAGAATGCAAAGGTGAACGATGCCCACGCCCAGTTGGGCAAATACCGCAATTTCAGCGCTTTCGGCTTCCGCTTCCTGCTCGGCCCGGCTCACGAGTTCCTCCAGCGCCGAATCAGGCATCGTCGCTTTCACAATAACGGCGCTGCGCGCCGCGTCGGCGACCCAAGGGTGGAAATTGGTCGCGCGCGCCCAGACATTTTCGGCGGACGCCGCATCGACCCCCCGGGCGTACGCGCCCGCCGGCCCGGCAAGCTCTCCGAGTTCGCGGCGGCAACGTTCGATCAATCGTGCCGAGCCCATCACTTCCAGCCAGATTTCTGGCCCCGTCCAGGTGTGTTCCGCAGCGGTTGCCCCTGCCTGTTGCGCCGCGCATCTGTCCAGCAGCACCATGCGCGCCGGAGAGAGCGGCGACTGCAAAATCCTCTGTCGCAAATCGCGCGCCACTCCCAGGGTTCCGGCGGCGATGACAAACGTGGCGCGCTGGGGCGGCAGCGGAAAGAGTTTGAAGCTGATCTCAACGATGACACCCAGCGTCCCGTACGATCCGATCAGAAGTTTCCCGACGTCGTAGCCGGTCACGTTCTTGACCACGCGGCCGCCGGTCTTGACGATCTTCCCTTCCGTCGTCGCGATCTTCATGCCCAGCACGATGTCGCGCGGCGCTCCGTACGCCAAACGAAGAGGGCCCGCCGCGTTCGTCGCGACGATTCCACCCAGACTGGCGCGCGCGCCGCCGGGAGGATCGAGCGGCAGCCACAAGCCGTCCCGCGCGACGAAGTGCTGGAAATCTCCCAACTTCATCCCCGGCTCGGCGGTGATGGTGAGGTCCGCGGGCTCGTAGTGCCAGACGCGGTTCAAGTCTTTGAGCGACAGCGCCACGTCGTAGCGGCGGGGCGGATTGCCCACGCCAAGCTTCGTCGCGTTGCGACAAGGGATGACGGCGAGGTCGCGCGCGGCGGCGCAGCGGAGGACCGCCGCCACCTCGTCGGGCGAGGTGGGATAGACGACGCACTGCGGCGCCTGGCCATCCACGGCAAACGCCGCGCAAGCTGCCGGATCCGCGACGACTCGCGCCGCGCCCACAATGGCGGCCAACTCCACCTGCGCGATCTCCGTCGCCGCGCTCACAGAATTCCTCCCAGGCCCGCTTCGATTCGCAGCTCGCCGCACACCCTCCCCGCGGGCAGCACTTTACCGGGATTGAGCGTGCCGGAAGGATTGAAAACCGCCTTCAATTTGTGCATCAACTCCAGATCGTCGGGCGAAAAGATAAGTGGCATCAGATCGCGCTTCTCGATGCCCACGCCGTGCTCGCCGGTAAGCGCGCCGCCCATCTCAACGCACTTCGCCATAATGTCCGCGGCGGCCTTCTTCACGCGTTCGACCTGACTCGCGTCGCGCGCGTCGAACATCAGCAGGGGGTGGAGGTTGCCGTCACCGGCGTGGAAGATGTTGCCAATCCGCAATCCGTACTTGCTGCTGACCTGCTCGATGAATTCCAGCATCTCCGGCAGGCGCGTGCGCGGGATGACGCCGTCCTGCACGTAATAGTTCGGGCTGATGCGTCCCAGCGCGCCGAACGCGCTCTTACGGCTGCGCCAGAGCAGTTCGCGCTCTTCGGCGGACTTCGCGCGGCGCACCTCGCGGGCCCCGTTCTCCCTGCATACGGCTTCCATCTCGTCCGCGTGTTCCTCGACTTCCTCCCGCGCGCCCTCGACCTCCAGCAGCAGGATGGCGGCACAGTCCATAGGGAAGCCCGCGTGAAAGGCGTCTTCCACGGCGCGCAGTGTGAAGCCGTCCATCATTTCGAGCGCGGCGGGCGTGACGCGCCGAGAGGTGATGGCCGCCACGGTGCGCGGCGCGTCGAGAATCCGGTCGAAAATTGCCAGCAGCGTCTTGACAGCTTCCGCCTTCCGCGTGAGCCGCACCGTCACTTCCGTGACGATTCCGAGCGTTCCTTCCGACCCCACGAGGAAGCCGGTCAGGTCGTAGCCGGGGCGGTCCCAGAATTTGCCGCCGGTGCGCAGGACTTGGCCGTCGGGAAGAACGACTTCCGCTCCCAGCACATGATTCGTGGTGACTCCGTTCGCCAGAGTGTGCGGCCCGCCGGCGTTTTCGGCCACGTTGCCGCCAATCGTGCAGGCCTTCTGACTGGAAGGGTCGGGAGCGAAATAGAGCCCGTGATCGCTTACCGCCAGCGTCAAGTCCATATTCACCACGCCCGGCTGAACGCGCGCACGGAGGTTTTCGAGGTCGATTTCCAGGATCTTCTTCATGCGCGCGAAGCCCAGCACGATACCGCCTTCGCTGACTACCGAACCCCCGCTCAACCCCGTCCCCGCGCCGCGCGGCACTAGGGGCAGCTTCTCGCGCGCCGCAAGCTTCACCACCGCGACCACGTCGGCCGTCGTGGTAGGGAAAACCACTGCCTCCGGCTGCTTCAGACAGGACAGCGCGTCGTACTCATAGAGCATGACGTCCTCGGGCCGCCAGAGGACAGCCTCCGGGCCCAGGAGGCGAAACAGCTCACGAACTAAATGGCTGGGCTTCATCGGCGATAGGCCGGCGCCGCGGGCAGTGCGCGCCTAAGAATCCAGGCGGCCGCGTCATGCCGTGTGCAAAAGCTTGTTTGCGGCGTCCCACCGACAGGCAAACGCGCAGTTTCCTCTCTGCACTTCACTCCAACTTGAGTATATCGAACTGCCAAAGCCAGCGTCAACGCGCGCAGGCTCCCTAATTTCTTGATAAACACCCGATTACAGATACCCACAACACAAGGCAAGTTAGAGGGCCGGCAATGCGTGTAGACAACATGGGGCGAGCTGTCGAGGAATCATACCAATGGACAGGGAAGCAACCCGAATATGTGGATTCCTACAGGTAAGCCTTGCAGGCGAAATGATGGCCGCGCGGGGAAACTGGAGCTAACGAATCAAGGCCCATCGCCGTCTAACGGGCGGGGAGTAAAGCAGCAGATGAGTCCGAAGGCAATCTTCGGATAGTCTCAAGCTGGATTCCCCGTGGACGCTGGATTCTGCCGGGAGTGACCGACCGAACGGCAGAGGCTAAGCGGGGTTAAACGGGATGTCGCCGCTGATGGTTTGGCGGCCAGGGCGGCGACGATCCCCTCGGAAAAGATGCTACCGCTCGCGGTATGCCCTTTTCGTTTAACCCCGCGCGCATCTAAACACCAACCGCCCCGGGCTGCAAGCGTGAGGATGTTCTCGATACTTTTGTCGAGCCTCATGCCAATGCGACCGGCTTCCATGTCGGGAACTGCAAAACATCAAAAGGAGCGAAAGTCCATGTTGAATCGCAAGCATCCTCGGGGTCTGATTTCGGGCGTGGCGGCGATGTTGTTCGTGAGCGCCACCGCCATGGCCAACACGGTCAACCTGCCCCGCGCGGGCACATTGGGCGGGAAACAGGTTGCGGCGGGACGCTACAAGATCACCTGGGAACACGGCACCCCCACGTCAACTGTCACTCTTGCGGACGACAGGAAAATCGTCGCTGCCGTCGAGGCAAAGATCGAAGAGC
>Ga0315282_10001132_pt1 | contig 51251 bp, 87 predicted proteins | sample YL17G07_20_MG_FD_203693 | JGI IMG/M metagenome (GOLD analysis project Ga0315282, IMG submission 203693) | Sediment microbial communities from Yellowstone Lake, YNP, Wyoming, USA - YL17G07_20 | ecosystem: Environmental > Aquatic > Freshwater > Lake > Sediment | place: USA: Wyoming | collected...
ATCACTACCGAAGGAACAGGCAAATACATACTCATCACTGACAACCGTATCTTTTTAGGTTCAGCATCTCCAGAAGACACACCTGACATCTTTTTTAACGTTGGGGGAAGTCACACAATGACTATGGGGGGTTTAGGTGGTGGAGCAGCAATTGATTTTAAAGATACTGCTAACAAGAGACGAGTGAGACTTGACATAAACAGCAGTGCCATCAAAACTTACAAGACAGACGAAACTGAATTGGGCGGAATAGTCGCTGGTTCAGCGCAAGACCGTCCATGCCTCAAATTCTGGGATGTAACTAAAAGTGCGTTCTATTACGCTTATCTTGACAACGGTGCATGGGTAATTGCTAACGCTCCACCAACATAGGTGATCATTAATGGATAAGGCTGTCTTAGGCTACTGTCGTCTCGGATACTTTCGCTTAGGAGTCTTCGACAATACTTGGGATGAACTTGTAAGAACAGTGGAAGGCTCTGGCGCAGTAAGTCTTGATGCTACACGCTTTCGTTTGATGCTGTTTGGAAGAGACGCAACAACTGGATGGTATGAAAAAGCGTATGAAGAAACTGCTATTGAAATCATAGTTTTAACTAAAGCATCTCAGCAATTAGCTTTGAAATGTGGAACCTACGTTATAGGAGACGTATTAGGCTTAACCGTTGATGTTCTCAGAGAAGGCGATAGACTTCGTGTGGGCAACAAATATTACGAGGTTAAAACTGTTAATGAACACTATTTAGGCGACAGTTTTTGTCGTAGAGACTGTGAACTGAGACTTTTGCCTCTTGAATACTTAGTTGGTGACACCTATACGGACAGTGTAGTGGAGGATGCACGGTATAGAATGAAAGTGTTTCTTGAAACCTATTTGGACAGTGCTACTTTACCAAATTTCATTGTTGCTTATGAAAACGCTGATTATCCAATGGTTCGAGTGTTCACTGATAAAGTGGTTGACTTAATATTTTGTGTAGGAACACCTGACAGCACAGCTTTACCGATTGGCGTAGGCTATGAAGAGAAAGTGCCTATCACTATCTGGTGTGTTGACAAAAGCAACATTTCAGGAACCAAACTGCGTTGGAAAGCTGAAACAGAGTTAAGACATATTACTGAAACTTATCCTACTGGTTCACTGCGAACTTTTGAACGTTTAAGCGATAATGAAAAGAATTTGGGAAGCACGGTTCTTTACTCAGTGAATTATGTCATGCGATATAAGAGGTATGCTTAATGAAAACAGAAGTTAGAGACGGCAAAACCATAACCGTATTCGACAACGTGGAAGAAATGAAGTGGCACTATCACGCGAGACTATGCAGAAACTCTGCAGACACTTTAGCTCTGTTTATGGTTAACATTCAAGACGTAAAAGAGGCAAATAAATGGCTAAAAACATTAGATAACCAGTATGAGGTGAAAACGTGACTTTAACACAAGTTAAAACCGAGAAGGTTCAAGGACGCATCAGCAACGTGCATATTGGTTATGATGCTACGCATGGAGTTGACATTACAAGCGGAATCCTCAGTTTTGAATACAACCGCATCCATGACGCAATACGCAATAAACCCCCAACCGCTGCAACCTCAGCAACCATAAATTTGCAGCAACCTAGCTTCTTTAATTGGAAGTTGACGTTTCTAAGCGATTGTAGAATAGCCTTTTTTGCTACTGACGTTCAAGTGGCTGCGGGCAACCAATATGCACTCGTAGACAATGGCTTTTCTAATAAGATAGAATATTTCAAAGTAATCATGGCTATTGAAGATGGCTCTGGAAATCCTAAAACTCGGACTTACACGATAACAAACGGTTACTGCTTAAGAAATAATGCACGTATCGGCAATGATGATGATGCTCAATATGTGTATGAAGGCGAAGCAGAATACATCAGCTATGCAGATACTTAGGGGGATGGTGAAACATGAGTTTGCGTTATGACAACACCACTGTCAAACAACTTATTGACCTTCCTAAACTGATTGAAACTGTATCGAAAGAATTGTTAGAGGAAAAGACTGAGGAAATGGTTTTAGTAGCTAAAGGCTTATGCCCGGTTCAAACTGGAACACTTCAGAAAACCATTAGGAAAGAGAGGTCGGGCAATAACATTCTTGTGAGGGCTGGGGGTTTCTATGTTAATCCCCGTTCAAAACGGATATGTGATTATGCTGTGATAGTGGAAATGAAGACGGGGTTCATGCGGAGTGCATGGGCTTATGTTTCAAAGGGAATTGAAGAGGAAATCCAAAACCGTGTAAAGGAGAAATCTGGGCAATGAGTGAAATGCATGATGTCACTTTTAACATTGAATTAGACCTTTCGCAAACTGTGAGTCAGATACGCCAATATGAAATGTTGCTTTATCGTAGTTTAGCTTTAGCGCAACGTCTCGGGCTTCCAGAAAACATTCAACAACAAATTGCCGAGATTCAACGGTTGACTATGACTATTAGACTGTGCCATACAGCCCTGATATTGCTAGAATCGGCAAGTGGCCCGGTTGGGTGGGCATTGGCTCTTGTTGCTGCTGGAGGTGCCGCTGTATCAGTCGTTGATTATTTTGATGCGAGCAGGGGAAAATAACATGGTAACATACATGGCTCTTCCGCAAGCGCAATTAACTATTGGGGGAAACGTGTATAACGTTTTAGTTTCTGCTGATGTGACTAGAAACGAAAACGGTTTTGATGTAGCCACAATAATCGTTAATGATGAGTTAAGCCAAAATTATCCAACAAACATTGACGCGGGCAAAACTATACTGCTCGAAGTTAAAGACTCTTCAGATGGTTCATGGACTACGCTTTTTAATGGTTTAATCCGTTTTTGTCTTCCAAACATTTCAGAGCAAGGCGAATTTTTAACGTTGAAATGTGACGGCACAGGATATGGACTAACAGAAACAAGTTGTAATGAAGAGTATGGAGTGGAAAGTCGCAATACCAGTTTAGACACAATCACGGAGATTATAACGGATGCAAACAAGGGAATTGGCCCAAAATATGTGAATGGCATCTTAGGCTCTGGAAGCAGTGGCTACGCTTATGATTATTCAAAAGTCGAAGCCATAGCGGGATCAATAAACTTTGTTTGCAGCCCATACCAACCATGTGACAAATTGATTAATGATTTATGCGATTTAGTCACGGCAATTAGACAAGATGTAGCATACCATCCTGATCATCAAGGCCCACACTGGATTGTTGACACAAGCGGCAATTTCAGAATGAAACTGATTGGGGTTACTCAAGCGGGGTGGACTCTCTATTATGGTGACAGTCAAGCAAATGCTACATTGACACAAGGCATAGATTTTGACTCTTTCAATTTTGAACATCAAGATTCAGAAGCAAACTACATTTTGTATTATGGCACTTTACGCAAGCCCGCACGTGATTATTGGACTGAAGGACAGTTTGGTATTTGGGGAAAAACTGCTGCAATGGGTTTAAGTGATGAAGCCACAATAAAGAAGGTAGGCACTTCTAGTCTTAAATGTCTCAGCACTTTAGCGGATGCACAAGCCTATTATCCTTCAGGCAAAAATGCGGGTTGGGACTTCACTAAAATTGGTTCAGCAAAAAATCCGCCCACATTCAACTTTTACAGTTATGTAGGCGCACTTACTGGTGGGCAAACTGCACGTATTGGATTATACACGGATGGAAGCAACAACGTTCACATTCATGTGCAAAATGACACTATAGGCGAGTGGTATCCTCATTCTCTAATTGTTGGGCCATATTATAAACCGCAAGAATGGCACATGGAAGGCACAATAGACTGGGCAAACATTAATTATATTCTGATATGGCATGCGTTAGCTCTTGATACGACAACGACTTACTGGGATGACATGCACTTTGAAGGGTTAATTTGCCGAGCAGCCAAAGACTCCACACTTATCGCAGCTGACAAGTTGAAACTTAAAACTATTGTGGATCAAGTGGGCAAAGATGACGTTATGACATTGGCTGACACTGGAACTATGGCGCGTCTTTGCGCTTCAGAACTATTTTCGGCAAGAACAAAACCATTAATCGGACAAATTACAACACCCATGATTAAAGAATTGCTTCCGGGGCAATATCTTCACATCCACGCTAAAACTAACAGCACCCCTTCATTTAACATAAATATGGATATGCGCGTAACCAGTTTAAGGCATCATATTGACATTAAAGGATTAACAACCTCAAGCAATCTTACGAATGACTATATGAATAGTCGCGCACGTGCATCATACAAAAACTATAACACGGTAGCCAGTGCAGTAAGACCTGACTATCAAGACCGAAGTGCCACTAGCATAAAAGCGGGAGTCGTAGATATTGATGTGCCGATTTTAGAGGTTGATTATCCAAGTTGACAAACTTTAAAGTAATTGCCCTAATTTTGGTTGTGATGGCTTTTCTAATGTATGGCACAGGTTTAACGTGGCTGTATGAGTTGCATCAGCCTCTAATCGCTTTTCTTGTTTTTTTGCCTTCAGCTTCCATGCTTGCAGTTACAGCTCTAAAGTTTTTGAGCAGTTAGGCTAGGCTTTTAATGTAATAAAAGGCTACTCTTTACGAGATACCTCGTATTCCCTTATGTATAAGGGAGGGGGGTATCCCCCTACTCTTTCCAGTTGTGCGTGCGCACAACTAACATAGTTACGGCGTAACTATGAACCCCTACTCTCAAAAGATGAGGAACCTTCAAGTTTTTGAAAGCTTCAATTTTAACTAAGATTCTGAAAAGAAGGTTGCTATAAGCTTAGAAAGTGAGGTTTCAACCTAAAATAAGCTTCTTTCAACGTTGCCCAAGGGCAACAAATTAGTGTGTTTCAAAGTCTATGCACAGCTTCCACTCTAAATAGGTTCCCCAATATTTTGGGTGAGCTATTTTGGTTTTAGGCTTAGGCATGGCGACTCATCACAATTAATTGTGATATAGCAAATCTTAAACCTTACGATTGCTGAAGGCTACCCCTTCCACGACTATCAAGCAAAACTTCGCCACGTTCAAACTTAACCGCACACAAAACGACACCGTCAAACTGTTTAGAGAGCTCTTCAACGATTTGTTCACGGGATAAAAGATTAATGTTTTCAGCTTGAATGCGATCCCTTCGACTCTGATTAAAAACAAGTTTTCGGACAGCTTGACGCTGAAGGCCCTCAGGGCTTCGTTGTCCTCTGTGAGTCATGCTCTAAACATAATTGTTATGTCCATATATGCTTTTCTACATAACGAACCAATACCCATGAAGAAACACCATGCCCTTTCGACCACCATACGCTTTTCCATAGAAAACTCGAAAAAGCCCATGCCCAAAACCGAAATTAACATCATTTTAGAGCTCTAAAGAGCTCTACAAGGCTTCCGCAAATCAGCCTTCTTTCACGAAAACAAGCCATAATCGAGTAGAAAAACTCACTCCATAAATGACTGGGGCCTCATATAAAAACCCTCGAAAATGAACCTTTTAAGGCAAAAGCTTCACCAAAACGGTATGTTTAATTATACATCCGATATGTGTTCGATATGTAAATCTTACACATTAAGATATGAGGATGGAAAAGCAATTATCAAAACATGTTTATTCCGTAAGTATTCAGCTTGGCCCAACGTCATTTCACCTTCAAACAACATGCACCTTTTCCCCGCATACTCGCTGAAGCCACTGGGCAACGAAATTTCTAATGTGTCATACTCTCTGTTTTTTGCTTTATGTTTGTGACTTCTAATTTTGCGTATGCCTCTAAGTTGTAGAACAACACTACACTCTTGCAGTGTTGTAGAACAACTTTCAGCTTGTTCACTCATTCTGATCCATCCTTAGAAATTTTCATAAAACAAAACCAATAAGTCTTAGAAGCATGTTTACGACTTCCTTCATCACCTTTAGTGATTTGCCCAAAAAGAGGTTTCTGAGGAAAAAGTGATAAGATACTTGAAACCTTCACACATCTCGCGTTCCACTTGAAAATCAAAACGCCCATGGGCTTTAACACTCTGAAACATTCTCTTGCGCCTTTACTGATGTCTGATGCCCAGGTTTCAGGCTTCAAAAAACCAAAATCTCTTATGAATTTAGAGTTAGGATCAGAAGCCTTTTTCCTAATCTCATGCGGAGGATCCCAAACGATTAAGGTGAAAGTGTCATTTTCAAACTCTTTTAAATCTCTAAAATCACCAACAACATCAGGATTACATTCTGGGCGGTTATCCAAATAAATCGTGTTAGGCTGCTGCTTATCAAACCACATCATACGATAGCCAGCGGAAGCATCTAAAATAAATTTCTCGCTCATGGAATAATTCCCCTATACTTCAGCCATGCCCTACACAACGCATCAAAATCTTCCACAGCAAAATGCGATTCCACACGATACCAGTCCCGGCTTTCAGCTTGCCGAAACACGGCCTTAGGTTCTTTAGGTTGAAAAACAATGAGATGCGCCTCTTCACCATATCGATAACTATTAGTCAAATGATCCACACAAACCGGGCCATTATACTCAATTTTTAAACTATGGTCAACGGAACAACTGACAGTGATAGGCACTCCACGAAACACATGCTCGATATGTGCGCCTTTATAGATTGTAGCCTCAACCATGCCCATTCACCTTTTTCGCGTTGCAACTCCTACACCGGGTTGAAGGCTTACCATGCCCCCGGGGCAATGGCACACCACAATCTTCGCAAACCCTAAAAGTCTGATGCGCCATTTCATTCAGCCCCCAAACGTTCCAACCCAGAATAATCCCCATCCTTTTGCACTAGCCCATAATGATCTTCACACAGCAAAACGTCTTTTTTGCCCCGCCAAACAGCTTTTCCAACAGCTTGATTCTTGCACTTCGCAAAACCGCACTGAGCAGATTGGCTAACGTCGTTAGCCAGTTTAGGCTTCGCAACCAAATTAAACGTCACCTTCGCAGGAATCTCATCCACATGCGCCCTCATAAAATCCATCATAGCCAACTCAACCCCCGCACTCGCACAAATATGCAGAAAATCACAATACTGCTTAAACGACTCAGCCAAACTATAATGAATAGAGTATATCCGAGCTATCTTAGGATCGTTCTGGTAGAAGATGGTATTATTATTATTATTATTATTATTATTATATTTTATATATATATCATATATATAATCCTTAAAACTTTTTTTGTTTGCACTCATAAGTTTTTCACCTTTGAGGCACTCGTGCATTTTTCATACAAATCGCATGTTTGGGAGCAGTTTAGGCATGTTGGTTCTAAGTTTGCTTTCACGTTTCAAACTTCCTACGTAGGATATATAGATAGCAAGTGTTATATAACACTTCCTACGTAGGAGTAGCAAGGAACTGATTAAAGTGGCTCACAGTTCTAAAGAATATATGCGAGACTTTCGTAAGAAACAAAGAGAAGAGGATAAGCAAAAAGAACAGTGGATCAACGAAGCCAAAGACGTTTTAACTGAGTCTTCTGTGGAATTGCTCAGAAAGGTTATTCAAGAACAAGTCGCGAAGGGGAGAAGTTTAGAGGATGCTGAAGAATTTTATAAGGGTTATGTTTCAGCTGGGATGTGGCAAGAATATTTGGATTCTAAGGGTTTAGTGGCTAACGCGGGATGGGTTAAAGGTGACGCTGAACTATGCCCTAAATTAGATACTACTCAGCTTCTTGAACGTAGCCAAAAACTGATTGAAATGAAACTTGCAAGAGACAGCGAAAGAAAAACAGATTCTACACCGAAAATAAAGGATCCGTGGCAATCGTTAGCTATGAAAAGAAGAAAAGAAGCACTCACATATAAAGCGGTTGACGTTTTAGCCAGTGTTGAAGAAACCGTTAAACACAGCAAAATCCAAACAGATCAGAAACTTCGTGATATTGCCCGGTTAATTGAGGATGTTAAAAAGTCTGATCCTGAAGGATGGGCCAAAATTCACGATAGGGTGGGAAGAAAAGACGAGTATGCTAAATCAACTGCTATGGATTTGACAGTCGGCAATCTTTACGGTAAGAGTCCTGATGAGCATGGCAAATCACCTGAGGAAATTAAGGCTATGAGAGAACAGAAAAAGAAGGATGCAGGGCATGAGTGAAAAAAAGATTCCGATAAGTGGCCCTGATGATGTTAACATTAGAACGCATCCTTTAACAAGGCCACGAAAAGTAAAGACGGACACATTGACTAACATACCTCCTTTGTCCCTGAAGGGGTTTTCATACGTGCGTCAAACACGGTGTTTTACCTTGATGATGGGATGCTCTAAGAAAAAACCGAATCGTAGGATTCAAATAATGGTTAAAATTAGGGGTATCATATGATTCGAGAAACGCTTGAAAGACGCTTAGAAACGAGCAAGCTCTTAGGCCAAGGCTTCAGCAGTGGTGAAGTTGTTAAGTTTCAAACGGAGAAATGGGATGTTAGCAAGGTTACAATTTACAATGACCTAAAAAGTCTTGGATGGTTAACTCAGCTTTTAGGCTTAAATGATGTTAAAGTTAACTTCGCAAAAAGCGTGAATAGACATGAATACATGTATAAATCTTCTATGCTGGGTTATTTGACAGCTACAACTGAGAACGGTAAAATAGGCTTTTTACACATGGCGCATGAAGCACAGAATAGCCTAGATGACCTGTTAGGATTACATGGTTTAGTTGGTAAAGAATTACTTGAACCTGAACCGCCTGGCACTCCTAAATATAGTGAAGAGGAAAAACAAGTTCTCGATAAGGCTTGTCGCATAATTAAACAGCATAGATATGAACCGAGGGAGAGTATTCATTAATGCAAAAAGTAAATTACGATCCAATAGTCAGCATGTTTGGAATAGACACTTTCCCGTTAAGCGTAGCTCTCCAATCAATCAACGGAATGAGCAAACCCCAAGACTTAACAATCCTGGTTAATTTAGATTTGAGAGACGGTAATGGTAAGCCTACAATCGAGTTTTTGCACAAACCTGAATCAGTAAGTTTCACTCGTCAAGTAGGCGATACAACGACTGAAAACTCAACCCTTCGCATAGTTGTCTTAGCAAATAAGAGAGTTGACAGTTTACCCATTCAACAACAAAGAACAACGAGAACATGTAGGTGAAAAACATTGAGGCAATTTTGGAACAGTAACGGCGAGTTAGAAATTCATTGGGACAGCAAAAACGAAATGATAGAGTATTGGATTAGGCGCAAAAGCGAATTTGACGTTGGGGGACAACAAACTATTCAGATGTTGATTGATTATCAAAAGGTGAAGTAAATGCCACAATTTAGTGATGGACAAAAAATATCGGAAGCACTTGTTTGGGACCGTTTAATACAGAGTGGCCCAGCAAGTTATGTCATTTGGAAAGATGGAACACAAACAAAAGCTGAGTGTTTGCTGAAAGGCGGAACCGACTATACTACTGGAACAGATGCAACGGTTATGCAAGCGGCAATAGACGGTTTAACCACTGGAACCATACTTGTTAAAAAAGCCACTTATTCATTATCAGTAGGCTTAATCAATCTCGCTAAAGAAATAGAAATCGTCTGTGAACCGGGAACAGTTTTTCAACCAACAGCAGCAATAAACATGATTACGTTTGATAGGGTTACCCACGTGGTTGCGGGCATAAAAAATGCGACATTAGACTTAAACAACACTGCTTCAACTGGTTTACTTTTGCTGGATAGTTGGCACACGATTAATGATGGTTTAAAAATAATCAACGTGGGAACCAATGGTGTTGGAGTAAAAATTTATTCAACAAACAACAGTTACCTTTGCCTATCCAATTATGTTCGCTGCAGACAAATAAAAGCTTACAGTGCACAAATAGCGGGAAGCATTGGTGTCTTAATTGATTCAGCAGGCGGAATAGCAGCGGGAACAAACAACGTTGTGGATGTTGGGTATTTAGGAGCACCATCTGTCGAAACTGGCATTAAAAATGTTGTTGGTGGCTCATCTGTTTTTCATGGAATAGTTGAAGGTTGTAAGATTGGAGCAGACATTTCTGGAACGGCAACTCTGTTTCTCCACGAAGAAGCCAACACAACATACGGAATAATCGTTAGGACAGGAGCAAAAGTTAAAGGAATCCTTCGCTATGCTGAAAACATCACTACCGAAGGAACAGGCAAATACATACTCATCACTGACAACCGTATCTTTTTAGGTTCAGCATCTCCAGAAGACACACCTGACATCTTTTTTAACGTTGGGGGAAGTCACACAATGACTATGGTGGGTTTAGGTGGTGGAGCAGCAATCGATTTTAAAGATACTGCTAACAAAAAACGCGTGAGACTTGACATAAACAGCAGTGCCATCAAAACTTACAAGACAGATGAAACTGAACTTGGCGGGCTAATTGCTGGTTCCGCAGAGAACCGTCCCGTCCTTAAATTCTGGGACGTAACTGCGAACGCTTTCAAATACGCTTACATTGACAACGGAGCGTGGGTAATATCAGCTACACCGCCGACTTAAGTAAAGTAAGTGATATTCTATGGATGTTGCTCTTGCTGTCTATAATTGCTTAGTTAATGGTTGGAATAAACCACAGATTATTGATATAGCTGATTTTTTATCAGATGATTATACTGACCCAGACTTCTTTGTTAATGATGTCTATGAACAACCTGAAAGTGGTTTACCAACTGTAACATGGAGACTAGATGAATTTGACCCTAAAAGCCCTAGCATACAAGTGTTAATAGAAAGTTTCCCTATACGTAGTGTGTGGGTTGCTAGAGGAATATACCGGGTAGAACATAAGGTTAGAATCACTATATACCAGAAGCTTGTCCATTATAATGCTGATAGAATATCAGAGTATAAAACAAACTGGTTTAAGGTTAAGACAGAGATTGATAGAATCTTAGCTATAAATAAGTTTAGTATAACCAATATTTCTAACCTTAACTTGACTGGTGGCTGGGATGATAAGAATACTATTGCTGTTGGTAGAGGAATAAAGACTACTAAAGAACCTATAGTATGGAAGAGTGAACAGATTATTACAACGGTATATTATACTAATAAGATATTAGAAGAGGAAGTATCTTAATATGTCTTATGGTAACGTTATTATAAGACCTAAAGATATAGAAATAGGCAGTAATGCTAATGAGCATTATCTATGGTTTGGTATAGATTCTATTAATTGGACAGATGTTACTCCTTGGGAGCATATAGAAATACCAGCAGGTCCAATGGTTCACCAACATCTTCATAGTCCCCATATAAGAGGAGAGATTAGATGCTATGATTTTGATGCTTTGTATAAAGCCTTATTTAGTACTATTATAAATGTTAGTAATAAGACAGCTGTTAATCCAGATACTATGGCTAAATATACTGTAGACTATTTTAAAGTTAATATAGTTAATGATAAGAATGAGACTATAGAAGTTATAATAGATGGGTTTAAAGTAGAGACTGTAGGAGTAGAAAATATTAAGTTAGGTTCAGAAGCCCTTTGGATAGTAAAGTTTTCTGCTGATAGAATAGCTTACGGAGTGTAGCCTAATGCCAAATCCGTGGGCAGATTTAATTACTGAATATATTGCTGACTTAAGAGCTAGAGTATATGCATTAGAAGCTAAACAACAAGAACTTGAAGCAAGCCTTATGGGTAGACCGGAAGGAGAGAAACTAACAGAAGAAGAAATGGAATCGGAACGTGTAAAGGCTGTTTCTACTATTAGTATGATTGGCATGGCTAGACGTTCAGTTTATGGCTATGCTATGCTTCTAGATAGTCTGGGACTACCTAAAGACCAGAGAGAAATGATTAGACAAGTAGAAGCTAGTATTACTGCTATGATGAGGCTTATGCAAGCAGTTAGAGCAACAGAACTTGCTATACAAGCATTTGAAGCTGGTATGGGTCCAATAGGATGGGTGTACTTAGCTATGTCTGGTGGTATGTATGCTGCTACTATTATGTATGGAAGTAAAACATTAGGGGGTTAAAGCAATAACTGATTACTATAGGACAATAATAGATTATATAGGTGAATTAGATAATAGATTAAAAATAGCTAATTTTTATAAAATTTTTACTGAAATAATAGAATTAAAGGATAGAAAGTTTAAGCTATGGAACTGGTTTAGGCTTCATTTAAAATATAAGTACAAAGAGCATCCTGAAGAATCTACTGGTAAGAGTGGTGGTTAGTTAAATGCCAGAAACAGTACCAGCAGACTTTGACTATAATGATTTTGAGCCAGCGGACTTTAAGACTGATGCACAGTTTGAAGAATCACTTATAGATAAAATTGGTAACTTGTATGTTTGGAATAGAATGGTTACTAGGTATAGACTATTCTTAGATAAGAATGGTTTAACAGATACAAGATTAAGAACTAGTACTCTTTATAGAGTATTTATAGATAAGGTTGGTAATTTAGATAGTAAAACCACTCTAAGAAGGATATATAGAAGTATAACTGATAGTATAGGCTTATTAGATGCTAGACAGAGAATAGCTAGTATGCATAGGAGTTTTATAGATAAGATAGGTGAATATGATGTTTTTAATACAGTACTAGGTACGGTTACTCATTTCTTTAGAACCATATATGAATTCTTAGGGTGCTTAGATGCACGTAGTAGAATAAGTAGTTTACATAGATTATTTACTGAAGAAGTGGAGTTAAAAGATACTAAATTAAAAACCGTTACCCTTTATAGAATATTCATAGAGAAACTTAGCAGTATTACTGTACTTAGCTTTATATATCGCCATTCAATATTATATTATATATACAAGTACTTGCATAAAGAACATCCTAAACAGAAGATACAGAAGAGTGGTATTTAATGGATAGTAGAATATTAAGACAAGTAAAGATAGGGGAAGACCCAGATATTACAGATGACAGTATAAGTACGTTAGTTACTTTACCAGAGAATGGTATTAGTACTTGTATCATAACTGCTAATAATGATGCTGGTAAGAACTATCTAGCCCACTTTAAACTGCTTGATGAAGTAACTGTTAAATATGCTTATGAAGAAGATAATCCAGTATGGGATAATATAAACCCGGTATTTAGAGGCAATATTATAGAACTTACTCCTTCTATGACTAGAACTGGAGAAGTAGTTTCAGTTATAGCTATAAATATTGGTTACTGCCTTAAACAAATGAGAGTAGCTACTGAATACGGAACTCAAGCTATTATTACTGATATTAATCCTATACATGATGCATGGACTGATAGTTTAACACCTACTGATGGTGTATGGGATAAAGGGAGTGCAGACAATGTTCTTAGTCTAGATTCAGGTATTAAAGTTTATGGTCAGTATAGTATTAAGACTATAGCTGGAGCAGATGGTACTCCGTATCCATACTTTACATTAAATAGTGGTAAAGAAGTTAATGCTAATAATTATTCTTATTTAGACTTCTACTGTAGATTTACTGAAGCATCTAATGATTTAAGGGTTATCCTATCAGATATAAATAATAAACAAGCTTCTATTTGGGTATTTGGTGCTACTCCCCAGAATGGTGCTTGGTATGCTAAATCATTAGATATAACTTTAACAGGGAGAGCTAGTTGGACTGTTGATGCTGGATTTGACTGGACAAAGATTAAGAAGATATGGTTTAATGCTTTTACTGCTAGTACTGGTGCATTATGGATTGATGTAGTTTACTTTGACACTATGCCGTTAATCCCAGAAACTTTAAGACAGATACTACTTAATTCTAATAATGGTTTAATAAATAGATATATAGAGAAGATACTTAATACTGAAATTAATTCTGGTTACAGTTTAGACACGAACTATGTGTATAATGACTTAAGTACATATTCTTACTTAAACTTTCCTTACCAAGATGCTTTTATGTGTTTACAAGACCTTATAAGGTTAGGTTCTAGTTTACATTATGTAGCTAGTCCAAGTAGTTGGAAAGGTCTACACTGGATAATAACTCAAGATGGTAAACTAGTAATTGCTCCCGTAGGAGACCATCATGTTGAAGGTGCAACTGGTAAATGGATAGATAGTATATGGGCTATTAGAGTATCTAATGAACCTTTAGTAGTTAGAGAGGATATGATTACACAGAACTTTAAGACTGAAATACCATTAGCTAATTACATATTAGTAGCTGGTAAGTTTATTTATCCAATAAATGAATATTGGACTGAAGGACATAGTGAATTATGGTCAAAGACCAATCCTAATAATTGGGTAAATGGTACTATAACAAATGATTACGTAAATAAGGTTGGTGGCAATTCTTCCCTTAAAGTAGATTCTGGTGGTGATGTTGGTACTACAGTAATAGGTATTATTCACGAGAATGAAGATATAGACATAGCAAAGACAAGTACTAAGAATAGCATACCTAAACTTCTAGTGTCTATTCGTAAGGAAGCTTTAGGCAATTTCTTAAAGATTAGACTATGTACCACTGACACTAATAACTACTTTGAACTGGATATAACTAATAAACTAAAAACTGATGATGAGTGGGCTATATTAGAAATAGAACTTAGTGATTATGCAAAGACTGATATATGGACTAAAGTTGGAAACCCCGGTTGGAATCATATAAACAAAATATGGTTCTATATGCAGACTCCAGCAATTGGTCATCTTATTATTTGGTTTGATGGTTTAGAAATTGCTAATAACTGTATTAGAGGGGCATACATATCTGACTGTGGACAACCCACCATTGATACTTGTACTAAAGGATGTATTAAACATTATAACTGTAGATTCTTAACTATTAAGGATAGTCTAGCTAGTACAGATAATTTAGACCCAGCTAATGATAGTAGCCCTTTAGCACAATTAGCGTTATATGAACTACTACGTAACCGTATAATAAGAACTACTGGACAGATAACTATACCATTAGACCCTAGCATAACGCCCGGTCAGTTAATACACATTCATGCTTGCTATGATGAAGCAAATAGTATGTATAGAATAGATAGGGACTTTAGAATTACAGAAGTACAACATAACTTTATTATTAGTGGAACTGTAACCTTATTGAAACTAGTAGATGATTTACTTAATAGTATTCCTATAGATACCATGGACCCGTATAGTATAACTATGAGAGCTATTAATCCAGACTTCCAAACCAGAACCTATGCTAGCCTTAAAACTGGTGGAGACTTTATAACCTCACAGAAACCCATAAGCAAAGACTACACTAATTAGTAAGCTTTAAATAGTTTATTATACACTATTATTAGTAGGTAAATAATATGTATGAAGATATAATTAAAGGAATAGCATTAGGAGCATTCTATGGTGCGCAAGCAGCTCTGATTGGTTACTTAAAGTCTGATGAACTAGAACAAAGCTGGAGAGTGGTTCTTACTAAGAAGTTCTGGGAATCCTTTGAACCAACTAAAGCCATAAAGACTATTGTTGTTGGTGCGGCAATGGGCGGTTTTACACAAGGACAAATCTATGGTATAATACCAGCAGACCCAATAGTTAGTAACTTTGGATATGATATTATAGTAATGGGTGTTGACCAGTTTGTTAAGTTCATTGTACGTAGAACACCGCTTGTACGATTATGGAACGCGCTTAAAGAGAAAGTCTTAAAGCTACCGGTACAGTAAAGGGTACCTTCTAGGGGTATGCTACTAATATTCTATCTATATCCCATTTTATTATACTATCTTATTTTTATTACTACTAATGAGTGTAACTGCAGGTGCCATTTTCAGCATTAACTTAGGATAAAATTAGAAAACCAACTAGCAGTACCAACCAGCGGTTTAACTTTGGGGGCACGACCAACCGCCAGTGACAACTGATAGTACAATAGATAGTTCTGCTCTAATAAATTGTAGTTTAACTGGTAGGTATAACTGGTAGTTTAAAACGATGGTAAATGATACTGATAGTTAAACCGGTAATAGAACTACAATATTCTATAGTTAAACTTTGTATGGTCCTCACCGGTTGGTCCCTATGATATAATTATACTGCTGGTTTAACCGGTACTTAAGGCTAGGCTTATAAGCTGATTCTACCTATAGTTTAACTAGTATATTAGTATTCTATTACTGGTTAGTGGCACTGCCGAAGGAACTGGGGGAGGGACTGAGGGAGTGTCCTTGTATATGCTTTTGTATATAGATACTAGATTGTATAGGTAAGTCTATTACTTTAAATACTTTACCTATATAGGCGGTTTAACTTTTTAGTATATAAGGCTTTTAAAAGCTTAAATACTAGACCTACTATAGGCTAGGCTAGGTAAGAAGGTTAGAAGAATGGTAAGTAAACTTTACTTAGAAAAGCTTAAAGAAGAATTAGTAAGTAAGCTTAAGCTATCTAGTAAGAAGATAGTAGTAAGTTCTTCTAGTTCTAAGAAGGTTATAGCCTATTATTCTAAGCTTAATTCTACCTTAGGAAAAGCTAAGTATAAAGAACTAGAAGTTAAACTAACAAAAGAAGAACTAGAAGAATTAGAAGAATACTTTGATGAATACCTAGAAGGTTGTACAGATTTTTGTAATAGTAAGTTTTATTATCTTAATAGTCTTTTAGGAATCTTAGAAACTTTATTAGATACTAGTTTTAATATAGAATTTACTAATTAAAGAAGGTTAGAAAAATGAAAATAGGAGATTATAAAGATAGAATAGCTATAGAAACTAAATCTAGAATACTAAGATTATACTGTACTATGAAAGAAGAATATAATCCTCATGATAGTATAACAGATATAGGAACTAGAAAACAGAGAAAAGGCTTTAAAAGAAATAGGAGAATTAAAGTAAAATGAATAAACTAACTAAGCTAAGTAAAGTAGAACTTAGTAGAAAACCCTTAGAATGCTGTTCTATTTGTAAAAAATTCTTTACTAAAGATAAACTAGAAAAGTGGGGAGACTATTACTTCTGTGAATCCTGTATTAAACTAATAAAAATGTTCTATGGAAAACCAAAAGATAGAATAGATATAGTAATTCCAAGAATATCTTATAGTCCCTTTCGTAATACCGGTTGGGTACCGGAAGGTATAAAACTTTATGGTTTTAAGGAAGAAGACTTTAACTATACTTTAGTTTGTATTAGCCATGAAACCCTCCATTATGTTATTAATAAAATAGAAGGTTTAAGGGCTAGTTATAATTTTGATAGTCTAGCCCACAATAAGATTTATGGTACTCCTTTAGCTGATGGTATATTTCTAGAAGGTAAAGAAGAATGAAAGTTAAAACAGCCTTAAGTATAGTAGGAATAAGCTTAACTATTCTGGGTTGGCTTATCTACTGGCTTAAACTAATGGGATGGTAAGAATGATAAACTTAGCTAATAGTGAAACTTTAATAATAATCTTACTAATCTTAGCTAGTTTAGGAATAATGTTAATGGAATACTTAGAATATTTAGATAAGAAGGTGGAAACTAATGAAAGTTAAACTGAAGGATAGAACTATAGGTAGTCACAAACTGCCTAAAGACTTATATACTAAGCCGTTATCTTATAGTAATCGTAAAAGAAAAATGGAAGTAAAATAAAATGAGAATAAATAGAAAAGATTTGGAAGTAGTAATACAAAGATTAAATAAAATGAGTAAACAGAAATATAGACTAGATGGAGCTTATGGTGGCTGGCAATTAGTTTATGAAATTGAAGACACTACAGCTATTAACCAAGTAACCTATGGCTTTAAACCGGCTAGAGAACTATATGATATAATCTATGCTATAATAAGATATATAGAAATAGAATCTAAAAAGAATGTGGAATAAATGAATAAAAATAAATGGTCTAAGGAACTAAAGGAAAAGGTAATGAAGTACTATCTTAAAGGAAACTTAGAGGATTTAATAGAACTTATTAATTGGGCTAAGGAAGAACAACAAATAGAAGATTATGAAGAATGTGAATATTGTGGGGAGTCTGTAGAATGATAGTAAAAATAGGAAGATACTGTTTCGTAAATAAGGAAGCCTTAGAATCTTTACTAAAAACTGGATTAGTAAAGGAATATGACTTTAGCCCAGAAGCTAGAGAAAAGCATGATGAAGAAGCTATATTTAATAAGGATAAAATAAAGATTAAAGTTACAGATAAGGAAATAAAGGAATACTGGAGTAAGAAACTTAGAGAAACTAAGGAACAGAAGCATATTGAAGTAGGTAAAGAAAAGGTAGCTAATCCTTGGATGGGAAATTAAATGGCTAAAGCTTATAATCATAAATTAGTTTGTTCTAAGTGCGGTCATTTAGGATGTTTTCATTATTGGGCTGGTAAAGGTCATTGTAGTATTAAGGAATGTAAATGTGATGGTGGAAAATATAGTAAGAAAACTAAGCAAACTAACTTAGTAGAAGATTATAAGTTTCCAGATACTAAGAATAGGTTTAAACTTGGAGAAAAATAGGTATGGATATAAAAGAAGAAGTTAAGAAAAGTTTAAAAGAGGAAAACTTAGGTTTCTGCTTAGGATACTTAGAGAATATACTTATAGATGGTTTAGTATGGAAGTATGGATTCAGTGAAGAGGAGGCAAAAGAACTAATAGAAATAGTAATGCAGAAATATATTAAGGGAGAATAAATATGAATACAATAAGATATGAAGGTAAGATGACAGATTGTTTTCCATCATGGGTTTGGGAAGTAGCTACTGATTACCTACAGAATCCATTTGACTATACTAAAATAATAGATTACCTAAAGAATAAACATGGTAAGAAAAGACCTAAGATTATATGGACTACTATAGAAGAAATAACTACTGCACCGGCTATAAGTAAACCTAAGCTTCAGCTATTTCAGTTAGATACTGGTAAAAATAGTAATAATGGAAAAACTTACTATACTAAGCTACAGACTATATTCACTATAGAAAATACTAACTATCATATAGACCAAGAAGTACTAATATACGTTAGTGAATTACTAAGTCAAGTACTAGAAAGAAAGGTTTATCTTTATGAAGATGATAATTTAGTAGTAGAGGTTGAATAAATGAAGTGTCCTAAATGTGGTTATCCTAGAATAAAATATAATACTAAGAAACAAATTACTAAGTCTAGAGAAGGAAAGAAAATATCTAATAAAATAGACTTTAAGGCAAAATGTAAAAGGTGTGGATGGGAAGGAATTATTAATGGCTAAACTGAATTTACAGAAACTTAGGAAAGAATGCTCTAATATTCCTATACTACATCATCATAATATTGAATTCAGTCATGGTAAGAATAAGCATAAGGAGAAATAAAATGACTAAGTTTCTATATGATTTAGTTATAGAAGGATGTATAAGCTTTAATGAATATAAAAGAATAAAGGGGGAAAAGAGTAAATGATAGCTATTATTATCTTTATACTATTATGCTTAATACTATTAGGATTAGCAATATATGCTACTATAGAATGGTGAAATAATGAACTACATAGTATTATATATTTTACTGGGTTGGGCTTTATTTCTTATGGTAGGATTCTTCTATAGCTTACTTATTAAGCCTAAGAAACCTATTAGTACTAAGAAACTTAATAATAAACCTTTAAAGAAGAACTATAATAAAGAATATAATGCTTATGCTATCTGTAGGGCTATGCAAAAGAAGTATAGATGGACAGAAGAAAAGTATAAAAGGTGTGTTAAGAAAGTATTAAGTAGAAGATAATAAGTATGATGTTTAAGACTCCGGATGGCACTTATTCTTATCCAGAAATAGTTGCTTTAAGATGTATAATAACTTATTCACAGTATATAGTCTTTAATGGATATGAAGTACTAGAACATGAAAAGAGGGATACGGTAGTAGAAGAATGGCTTGCTGGAATAATTAAACTAGCTATGAATACTAAAGAAGCTGAGAATATGTTAAGAAAATATAAAGAGAGGGATGACTATGTTAGATAGTTTATTTTGGAATATTATACTTCTATTCTGGTTATTAATAGCCTTCATAGTAATGGCAGGAATAGTTTTAAGTTGGCTAACTAAGAAGGGATATTAAATAGAAAAGTATATAGATAAGACTGATAGGCTTACTAAACTAAAAGAACAAGTAGAACAGTGTACTAAATGTAGAAACTTAGTAGAAAGTAGAAAACTATATCCTTATGGGAAGCCAACATTTGGTTATGGTAATCCTAATAGTAAGATAATACTTATAGGAGAAGCACCCGGACATCTAGGTTGTGGAAGAACCGGTAAACCGTTTATGGGTGATAGAAGTGGTGATATATACCTTAGAGCCTTAAGAGAATCTAGATTAGAATATGACCAAGTTTATACTACTAATGTTGTTAAGTGCTGTCCATTAGCTAATAGAACACCTACTAAGGAAGAAATAGAAAACTGTAGAATTTGGCTAAAGAAGGAAATAGAAATAGTTAATCCCAGAATAATAGTTTGTCTTGGAAGAACTGCGGCTAACTGGTTTGGTATAAGGGATAACCTTAATAAAGCACTAGTTACTAATTATAAATATGGAGAACAGCTTGTTAAGGTTTTATACCATCCCGCGTATCCATTGCGTTGTGGAAGCCAAGCTGTTCTCCAGTGGCTATCAATATTTAGATTAACTATAAAGGAGATTAATAAAATTGTCTAAGTTTCCAATAACCGTTTATGGGGTTAAAAGATGACAGGAAAGCTTATTATAGTTTGTGGTGTAGATGGTTCAGGGAAAACTACATTAATTGAAGGGCTTAGACGTTTAGGAATACCAGACTATATATTTAACTATTCATATCCAAAGATGTGGAGTATAGATACTAATGGAGCATTTGCTATGGGTGAATATATAGCTAGTTTAAGAATATTTCAACAGCTAATAATTAGGGATAAAGTAATAGTTACAGATAGATTCCATTTAGGTGAATATGTGTATGGTATAGTTATGAGACACTATCCTAAATGGTTTGCAGAGAAAATAGTAGAAGACGTAGAAGATTATATGCTTAATGATGATTTAATACTAAAGTTTCCTATATATATTATAATACTACATAGTTCACCTTCTACTATATTAAAAAGGAAAGGAAGCTTAAAGGGTGAATATCCAACAACAGAAGAAGAACTTTATGATATAGATAAATACTATACTATTGTTCCTACTAGGATTAAGTGTCTCCATATAACTACTGATTCTTTAAAGTATAATAATCACCAAGATTTAGTATTAAAAGAAGTAGTGAAGTGGTTAAGTGGTTAATTACTGGTTTACTGCTGATACACATTTTGGACATGCTAACAGTTAAATAGTAGGGGACTCCTTTATTATAATATAGGTGAGAAATTTGGTGAAGCTAGGAAAAGAAAATCCAAATTATAAACATGGAAGATATATTAAAAATAACTGTAAAACTTGTAATAAACCAATTGACCCAAGGAGTACTTTTTGTCATAAATGTAGACCAAATAGAGGTCATCCATTATCTCTTGAAGTTAAGAAAAAAATAGGTCTAGCATCCAAATCTAAGTTTACTAATGAATATAAAGAAAAGCATTATAGAAGTAAATTTAGAAATACAAAACACCGAGCAATTAATGGATATATTTTAGTTAAAAATTATGACCACCCAAATAGAGATTCACATAATAATATTCTTGAACATGTTCTTATTATGAGCCAGTCTCTTAGAAGACCTTTAATTAAAGGAGAAGTTATTCACCATATTAATTTTGATAGAGCAGATAATAATATTCTAAATCTTTATTTATATAAAAATCGTTCTGAACATATTCATAAAGCACAAGGTTCTTTATTTTCTCTTGTAAAAGAATTATTAAGGAGAAATATAATTTCCTTTGAGGATGGTAAATATAAAATTAGGAGGAGAAGTCCTTGAACTATTGGTTTACGGCGGACACCCACTTTCGGACATAGTAATATAATAAAATATACTAAGCGTCCCTTTAAGAATGTAGGAGAAATGGATTACCAATTAATACAAAACTGGAATAGTAGAGTAAAGCTAGAAGATATAGTATTTCACTTAGGAGACTTCTGTTTTAAACAATTAGAAAATAAGACTGTTAAATACTATACTGACCTATTAAATGGACAAATAATATTTATTAGGGGTAATCATGATTCTAATAATGGTATAAAAACTTGTATAGAAAGTATTGAAATTTATCTAGGTGGAAAGCACCTTTTATTAGTTCATAGACCAGAACAATCTGCTAAAGGATATGATTTATGTTTAGTAGGACATGTTCATGATGCTTGGAAATTCCAGACTATATCCTTTAGGAAATGGGGAAAGTGGGATGTTTGTAATGTAGGAGTAGATGTTTGGGATTTTAAACCGGTTAATATTAATGAAATACTAGATGCATACAAGGAGTGGAAGAAGAATGTATCTGTTTAAAGGAGATTGTGTCCCTTCATTATACGCTAAGATTCTAGAAACCGTATTAAATGAAGGTATTAATATAGGTCCACGTGGGTTATTAACAAAAGAATTAAGTCCAGTATGTATAGAAATTACTAATCCTAGACAAAGGCTTTTTGGTCATCCGCATAGAAAAGAAGTTAGTATATTTACGTATATAGAAGGATTATGGATATTATTAAAGGAAGCTTCAGTAGATAGACTAGTTCACTATGTACCAGCTATGGCTAACTTTACACATGAAAATACTAAGTTTCTAGATGGGGCTTATGGACCAGCTATAGGTAATCAATTAGAGGAAGTATATAATAGACTAAAGGCTGACACAGATACTAGGCAAGCTATAGTAATAATAAACCAACCACAACTTCACCATTTACCTACTAAGGATTATCCATGCACACTAAGTTTCCAGTTCCTAATAAGAAATAAGAAGCTAGATATGATAGCTACTATGCGTAGTCAAGATGCATGGTTAGGATTAGTATACGATACAGGTGAATTTCAATGGTTCCAGTCTATCTTAGCTGGATGGCTAGGAGTAGAAGTAGGAAGGTATATTCATATTGATGGTTCTCTTCATTTATATGAGAAGGATTTTGTTAAAGCTAAAGAAGTAATAGACAATGATGGTTCTTTTAATCTATATGATAAAGCTGAAGTTCTAGATGAAAGAGTACCCAAGGAGGACTTTGATATAATGCTGAAGAATCTAGCTTTGTGGGAAGAATGTTGGAGAATAGATAAGCTTATACCAACTGATATTGATATATACTTTAAAAATAAGTTCTACCATAATTTAGCTAGTATAATAATGGCGTATAATCTTAGATTACAAGGAAAAAAGAATGAAGCTTATTGGATAGTTCAAGGTGGTAAAAGTGATTTAGCTATTATTTATGAGCAACGTTGGAGACAGAATAAATGACTCAAAGTGGAAATTATTATTATAAACATGCTGGTGTTTTGTCTTCGTGGCGCATACCTGTATGTGTAATATGTAAAAGATTCTTAAATAAGTTCCAAGATAAATATTGTAATCGATGCGCTAAGGAAGTTTATAGAAAAGAAGCAAATAAAGCTAACAGAAAATATTTAAAGAAACGTTATAGAATTGATAGTGAATATAGAAAATTATGTTTACTTAAGTTAGAAGTTCTAACAAATCCTAATAGATTTAATGTTGGAGATACAGTATAAAATGCTATCTGGGTGGAGAAATAAGTGAAGTTATTTAATAGAGAACATAACCTATATCATAAAGGTGAAGTCCCAGAAAATATAAAGAAATCTAATGATAAGGTTGGTGGAATATTTTATAGAGGAAACTATTATGAAGTTCACTTTGCTAATAGGGTGGAATTTAGAACCTTAAATAATAGGATTATAGGATGGAGTGAAATAGAAGTTGTTAAGTGACAAAGAAGTATTAGAAGCAATTAAGTGGAACAAAATAGTAATAGAACCATTTAATAGAGAACGGCTTGGACCATGTAGTTATGATATTACTACCAGAATAGTAAAAGAAGATGAAGAAAGCTTATACTTAGTAAGTGAAGAAACTATTACTATAGGTAAAGATATAGTAGGTATAGGAATACTAAGAAGCAATGCAAGCAAAAGAGTTAGTCCAGTAATAGCTAGTTATAGTCAGTTAATAGACCCCGGTTATAGTGGTAAACTAATATTTAGAATATTAAAACTGAAGTTTCCTATTGGTGATATAGCTAATCTATTTCAGATAGTATTTTTTAGATTAAGGAATAAAGTAGAGGTTGGATACAACGAACGTAGTAAAAGTACTGCGATGGGTAGACAAGGCTTTTAAAGATAAAGCTTTACGAAAGACGATAGTCTATAGAACATTAGGAATAGCTACTGGGTTCCTTATAAGCTATGGTATATTTAGAACTGTTGAAGTTTGTTTAGAATTGACAATAGCTATAGAACTTGCTCATTCTGTATTATATTATATAATGGAGAAATTCTACTAATGGAAAGGTTTATTAATAAGATTAAGTATAGTATTATAATGCCGGTCCTAAGTCTAAAGGACTGGTACTTTATACGTCCTGAGAAACTGGGCGTCCACTCAACGTACCATGGCTCAGGCGGTGGCAGAAGAGCTTCGACGGGAGCTAGAACGAGCCTGCTACCGTATTTATATTCTATAAGTAATAAATATAAAGGAAGTGAAATCATGAAACCACAAAAAAGGCTTGAATTAACAGAACAAGAATTTGAGGAACTTGTGAATGAATTGTCAGAAAGAATCAAAGACGTGATATACATGAACCTTAAAGGTAGGCTTCGGAATGAAGTAAAGAAGATATTTAAAGCAGAACTTGAAACTAATAGTTCAATAGAACTCACATGGGCACTGCACCTTGTTTTTGGGGATATAGAACAAATAGTTGGAAGATTAAGAAGGAAGGAAGCGAAACCGTGAAAGTAAGACAAAATTGTAATATGTGTAATAGACCTTTCTGGGTGAATGAGAAGGAAACAGACACTAATAAAAGGGAATACTGCCAGAAGTGTAGGAATTTAATGAATATGATTAACCAGAAGCAAGTTAAATTTACTAAAAGAAAAGTATCTATTAATGATGTGTTTAAGAACGCTGAACATACATAAGTAAAGTGAACACGTGTTCGTTAAAATGAACAGTATAAAGAAAGGTTTATTAAGAATAAAAGGTATAGTATAAAGGTAGAAGTTTATGAAAGCCTATGTTTTTTATTCTACATACCATCATTGGGTTCAATCTTTATTAGATGCTAATTATACAATTATAGGATGTTATCAACCAGATGTCACTATTGACCCAGATAAGTATATGGAACAAGATAGGCTTTCTAATTTAGTATTACAAATGAATTTTCCTAAGATACAAGTTATGGGACCAATGTGTATAAAGGAGCATTTTAATGATATAGACCTTATAGTAGGTAGTCCACCGTGTGTAGGTTTTAGTAAAGCTAGTCCGGTTAGTAGGTTAGACCATCCTTGGAATAAGCATACTCTTAATTTTGCTAAGTGGATAGCTAAGATTCTACCTGAGCATTTTCTAATGGAAATGGTACCAGAACTGCTTACTAAGGGTGAGGAATTATGGGTTAGATATATAGAAACTATTAATACTGATTACCTATTTACTTATAAGATTATGGATGCTGCTGATTATGGTGCGGCTCAAAGACGTAAACGGTTACTTGTATGGGGTTGTAGAAGGGACCAAGAATGGATTGACCCGCTAGAAACTTTGCCTAAGATTCCAGCTAAGACTATAGGGGAGGTAATACCAGAAAATGTATCTAGATATTGGGATATGTATAAACCAGATACTAAATATATAATGCCTGTAGAAAGGATAGATGGTAAACTTAGAAAGGGACCATTTAGTTTATTAGCTACTCCAGAAAGGAGGAATAAAAGAACTTTAACTAGGAATGATGTATCGTTCACTTTAGTTAAGTTTTCTACTCATAATATGTTATACCAAAGAGAAGAAAGGAGACGGTTCTTTAGTATAGAAGAACTTAAACTTATAATGGGATTTCCAATAGACTATAAGTTTCCTAATAAGAATGTTCAAGAAGTATCTAGATGTATAGCAAGTGGGATTGATATTAGGTTTGCTACCCATTTACTAAAACATATTAAGGGCGTGTTAGAATGAGTTGTGGAACATATAAAGGGGATACTAGAATAAATTGTGAAGGATGTTATTACTTAAAGTATAAAATTTTAGAATCGTGTTTAGATTGTCTCCAGAAGTATTGGGAAGAAAGGAAAGGAAAGGGAAGGAAGTTAAACTAAATGAGTGAAAAGTTTAGGTGTAAATACTGCAATAGTGATAATGTGGGTATACATGTAAAGCCTAATAGGTATAAATGTTTTAACTGTGGAAGAACCTTTACGATAAATGTAGCTATAGATAATGAAATAACGACTAAGATTTCAGAGGGAGTTACTAGGCTAGAAGTAAACTTAAAGACTGACGAAGATAGAATAAGACTAGTTCCTATAGGAGATATACATATTGGAGCGCCGAAGGGACAATGCGATTGGGCTAAAGTTAAAAGGGAACTTAATTATATACTGAATACTCCTAATACCTATATGTATGGTATGGGAGACTATATGGACTGTGCGCAGAAGATGACGGGCGGGCATGGTGGACCAAACCTATTCCAGAGTAGCTTAAGTCCCATGGAACAGTATAACGTTATAGAAGATGCCTTTAAACCTTTAGCTAAGAAGGGTAAAATAATAGGTCTGCACGCTGGTAATCATGAGGACTGGATTATGCAGCAGAACGGAATACAAATAATAGACTTACTATGCAGAAGCTTAGGTGTACCGTTTTTAGGACCGGGTTGTGATACTATATTAACCGTTAATAAACAGAAGTATAGTATCTATAGTCAACATGGTTCTAGTAATGCTAAGCTTAAATATACTAAGCTTGGGGCATTAATAAACGCTACTAGAGATATATTTAGTGAAATATTCTTATACGGTCATGTTCATCAGCTAGGGGTACAGAAGGGAGGTAAACGATTAGGAAATAACCAAATGAAGACCTATTATATATTAACTGGGCATTTCTTAAACTGGGAAGGTTCATATGCCCAAGCGTTTGGTTTAGATGTATGTCCATCAGGCTGTGCACAAATAAAACTATTTAGTGATAGAAAGGATATTCATGTGTCCATCTAAGAAACTTAATGAAATAAAAGGTTGGTTAGAAGTAGATGAGAAACTTAAACAGGATATACCGAATATATGTCCCAAGTGCGGGGGAAAACTTAATCATGTGGACGCACTACAAACTTGTAATATGTACTTTATATACTGTATGAATTTAGAATGTCGTTATGCGGAAATATATAGAGAATATGAGGTATATAAATGATTAATAAAATAACTATAAGAATAAGCTTTCCAGCTACAATAGGATTAATACTTTATATTAGCTATCTATTAAAGGTTTGTTCTTATGAATTTATGGTAATAACATTATTACTATTAATATTATGGGAAGCAACCGTGAAGGAATAAATATGAATAGAATAGATGAAATAAAAATAGTATGTAAGAAATGCCACTATTATAAGAATATCTGCCACTATGACTATGGAGATTCTATGACTAAGATTCCGTGTGAAGCATTAAGAATATTAATGAAGATAGAATTGATGCTACAAGGTGTAGATGTATGAGTAAAAGAAAAGATTTTGAGCAATGGAAGATTGAAGTGGTCTATAAACAACAAGATGGTATATGTGTTAAGTGCGGTAATCCACTAATAGCTGGATTCCATAGACACCATAAGGACGGAGATAATACTAATAATTCTATAGAAAACCTAGAACTACTTTGTATGACTTGCCACGGTTCAGAACAGTGGAAAACTTTGCAGCAACAGAAAGAGAAGCATATAGGAGAACTTAATACTCTTATACAGAAGGGAATAGAAGGTGGAGTAGCTGGAGCAGTACTAGATAAACTATTAGATGCTATTAAACTAGCTCTTAGTCTAGAAAGGCAAGTTAATGGTTTAGAAGTAGAAGAAGCTCCAGCGTCAGTAAAGACAGAGTATTCACAGGTTATAGTAGAATGGAATCTTAAGGAATGGGAACGTGGAATAAAAGAAGGATTGCTTAAAGGTCTGGATATTAGTCTATCTAAAATTAATGAGGATATGGATAGTAAGGTAACTAAAAAGAAGGTTAAATAATGGGGAGACCTAAAGGTTCTAAAAATAAGGACACTGAAAACTTAGAGAATAAACCTGTAGAGGTTAAGTTAGATATGGAACATTTAAAAGAAGAGAAGCCAACTGATGAGAAGACTATAGTCAATCATGAAGAAGATGTTGTTGATAGTAATGCAGAAGTGCATAGGCTAGAAGACTTACAAGGTATTGGTCCTAAGACAGCAGAGAAACTTAGAGAATTGGGATATACTTTAGTTGGTATAGCTACTGGTAGAGCAGATGAAATAGCAGCAGAAATGAAGATTAGCTTTGTACAGGCTAAGACATGGGTAATGGCTGCACAGGAAGCTTTACTAAAGACTATGAAGATGAAGACAGCTAATGAAAGCGATAAGGATAAGAAGATTAAGCAACAGTTTATTAAAACTGGAAGCAATAGCTTTAACACTCTAATAGGTGGTGGCTTTCCAACTATGGCTACTACTGGATTAAGCGGTAGGTTCAGTACCGGTAAAACACAAGCATGCTTTGATGCTACAGTAGATTGCATAGGAAGGTTAAAGAGAAAAGTTGTATACATAGAGACTGAACCTAATACCTTTAGTCTAGATAGGCTTAAGCAGATAGCTAAAGCTAGAAAGCTAGACTGTAACTGGGATATGCTATATATATGTGAAGCGGACCAGATACCAACGGCTAAAGCACAGTTCTTACAGTATAAGCTAGTGCAGAAAACACTAGAAGCTGGTGAAGATATAGGCTTAGTAATAGTGGATAGTTTTACTGCTAAGTTTAGACCCGGCTATAGTAGAAGGGAAATGCTACCGGTGAGGACTAGAGAGTTTACTGAACACTTCTTACTGATAGACTATCTGGCTAGTAAGTATAATGTGGCTTGGATATTAACCTGCCAAGTAATAGGAGCACCAGACCCCGGTCAAAGCTTAGGTATTAAAATGAAGACTGGTGATAGTTTCTATCCCGTTGGTGGAGAATACCTACTACATTCAGTAAATACTTGGGTAAGCCTGTTGCAAATAAAGACTGATTTATACGAAGCTATACTCTATGATAGTAGCTATCTACCAAGAAGTAAATGTGAATTTATACTAACTTCAAATGGTCTAATGGACGGGGTAAAATAGTAAAAGGAGAAAATTAAATGCCTAAAGTTTTTTGGTTTGATAACAAGGATATGGATAAGATGTATGGTAAATTTAGAATACTTAAAGGTAGTTATGTACAAGGTGCTTGCACGAAATGGAACGGTATGATTGTTATACATCTTAATACTGCAATAAGGATATTAAGACATAGAACTTTAGGGACTATAGAAATATTAGGACATGAATATATACATTACTTAGCTGAAATAACTAGAGCTACAATAGTAGATAGGATATTAGACTATATAAGTTATGGGTGGAAAAAAAGAAAAGAATAGTATAAAGGTGATTATAATTCCTCTTTATATTGATTCAAGAGAACCAGATGATATAGTACGGTTACTTAAAAGAGAAAACTTAGCTATAGAAGTAAAAACTATACCTAGCGGGGACTACGTTTTTGGCGAAGTGGCTGTGGAGAGGAAAGCAATATTAGACCTTATTAGTTCAGTAACTACTGGTGATAGGCATTTCTGGAACCAGTTAGAAACTATGAGAAACACCTATACTATACCAATACTACTCATAGAAGGACCAATAAACCATAGGGACCGTATAGTTATGGGAATATTAACGACTGTAATTCTATTCTGTAAATACCAGACTATATTTAGCAAGGATAAAGAAGATACTGCCAAATGGATAGCAGACTTATTTACTAAGTATGGAGTAGGTAAGACTGGTAGGATTCCGCCACCAGCGGTTATTAGAGCAGCTACACCTAAACAAATAAAATGGGCTATGCTCCAGTGTATAAAGGGTATTGGTCCTAAAACTGCTAATAAGATACTAGAGGAAATACCAGATATATTTTCAGCATCTTATGACTATCATACTATTAAAGCTAAATTAAGAAAAGTAAAAGGTTTAAGCCATATAGCAAGAGAACTATTAGTTGGAGTAAAAGCTAATGATATTTAATATGGGGAATATCAAAATAGATATACATATATATAGAAATAGTAAATTAATACTGTATGGTGAAGGTGAATAGAAAATGGTAACTGTGAATGAAGAACTTAGAGAACGATACATGGAACTGGCTGGAATATTAAAAGAGACAAAATTTGGGACTTCCAAAAGTTTGAAAAAAATACTGCATAAGTTTGCTCTTCAGGAAGGTGTGAAGATGATTAATGTTAAAGAATACTTAGACGTTCTTAAAGGTGCTGGGTTAGTAGTTTTTGATAAAGGTAAGAAGAACTGGAAATATGTTCCCGAAGAAGAATGGGATTTGTTTAGTATTAATATTTAAGGTGGTGATAAAGTGGTTAAGAAAAATAAGATAGATAAACCGGTATTCTCTGATGCTAGGTTAGAAATACTATCTAAGAAGAATAATGTATCTATAGAGAAACTATCAAAACAATGCCAAGAAGAACTAGAGAAGTTAAAGGTTCAAGGAGTTACTGTTAACTTAGAACGCCTAGCTGTTAATGCAGTAATGAATATTTACCGTAGACAAAAGGCTTTCCAGAATATTAATAGGAAGAAAAGAGAAACTACTATAGTTTATGGCTTCATTAGCGGCGATAGAGGTATATGGGATAAAGCTGACCAAGTGCGTAGGGAAGTAAAGAAGTTCATAGATAAGAATGGTCTGCAAGCCGCATTAGAAGCTCAAAAGATTGATGGTGACAATAATATACTAGACCAACGAGCAAAGATATACGGTAGGGATAATCCTAACTATCTAAAACCTCTAAACCCTAATCTACATGTGCTGGACCGAATACTGTTTGGGTTCTTTAGGAAGAACGGGGATAAAAACTATAAGTATGGTTCTATACAGACTAGTGATAATAGACTGGCTAGGGGATGGAATAAAGTAAAGTTCTATGTACCCTGTCAAGTGCCAGCAATAATCAAGGAAGAGATGGACGACTTTATTACTTTATCAGCAAGCACCGCAGAAGATACTTTAAGCGTATTCAAAGCTATCAAGGAAGACATAGACATTAAGGCTGTAATAGACGAAACGTTAAAGGACCAGTGGACAGAAATTAGTAAAGTAGAAGAATTCCATGAGAAGTTTAAGGATGCTTGGGACCGTAGAATATTTGTTAAGGGAATAGTAGCTTGGATAAACACTGATAGACCTACATCTTATGGAGCAGTAAAAATGGGACTAATGAATCCAGATAATGAAGATGAACAGGTAATAGTAGAAATACCAGAGCAGATAGGAATAGACTTTGGAGAACTTAGTGAGGTTTATGTCTTTGGTAAAACTAGAAGAAGTATGTACTATGATGAAGAACATAAGCTAGTAGAAGGTGATGTTAATATACAAGCTACTGGAATCTTTGTAGTAATACCAACACCGAGAGAAGGACAAGGATACGAAGGAATAAAAGAGGATGAACCGGTTACCGGTTGGGTAGACTAATAAGTCTATCCTTTTTATCCTATATCATATTATATAAATAGTATTTAAGGGGTTCGGTTTAATGAACACTAGTTCAAAATAATGAACATATGGTCAAAATAATAGGTAGATAAAAATGGTTAAGCTTGGTATAGTGTCTGCGGAAACTTTAATGTACAAGAACAAAGATGGATTTGAAATTCCTACAGTAGTCCTTATAGGGCGTACTGAAAAGGGAGAGAAGAAGGTATGGAGAACCGTATTCTATCCCTATCTATATTTAACTGAAGAAGATTATATAGATATTAAGGAACAAGATAAAGATACTTTTACTAGGTATATTAAGGAAGTTAAAGGTGTAAAGGCTAGAACGTTAACTAAGAAGGTTATAACCAAGCTTATTCTTAAGGATAGTAGATATGTTACTGATTTTGTACGGTTCTTAAATAAGTATAATAAGGTTGTTTTAGATAAGCCTATATTCACGTATGAAGCTGATTTGTCTATTCCAACCATGCTACCTATAAGGTTCTTAATAGATAATAAGATTAAGTCTGGAGTAGATATTACTAGTAAAGGTAAGCTTATACCGGTAGATATGGATATTAAACTTAGAAAGTGGTATATAGACTTTGAGGCATTATCTTCTAAGCAAGCCGGTCATGGTCCTAGAAAGGATGAACCTATACCTATAGTAAGCTACTACGATAATTACTTAGATACTCTATATACTCTCTATGTTATTAATCCTAAGTGGAAGGAAATGCCTAAGTTTCCTAAGGTTATAGATAAACATATTATACTAGGATTTAAGTTTGAAGCTTTAGTTTTAGATGCTTTAACTAGTATGGTAAAAGATTATAATCCAGACATATTTACTGCATGGAACTTAGATAGGTATGATATAGTAAAGTGGACACAAAGAATGATGGTTAATAATCTAGACCCTAAAGCCTTAAGTCCATTTCATAGTTTTAGTTGGAAGAGGCTTCCTTATAGGATTAAAGGTAGAATACTATTTGACTTAATGAAAGCCTTTAAGAGGTTTACAGATGCAGAACTAAGGTCTTATAGTTTAGGACCGGTAGCTGAAGAAGAAAACTTAGGTATAGAAAAAGTACCACTTAAGAAACCTACGCAGTGGATATGGGACAACGAACCAGAAACATTGTTTAAGAGGAACGTTAACGATGTTCTTATTATTAAGGCATTAGATGAAAAGTATGACTTAGTAGAAATGTTTAATGACTTAAGGAAAGAATTTGGAGTATTGTTCCAAGAAGTATTGCTTAATTATAGGGTATTGGACACAGCATTAATGAGGTTCATAAATGACAAGGTAGTATTAAGAACTAGTTTTAAAGCTGCAAAGAATAAAGAATCGTATTTAGGTGCTGTAGTAATAGAACCAAAACCGGGACAGTACCATAATATAGTACAGTTTGACTTTAACAGAGAATATCCTAGTATAATAAAAGCCTTTAATATTGGACCAGAAACTTATAGAGAATCAGATTATACTGGACCATGCTATACTATAAAGTATAAGGATAAGATTTACAAGTTTGCTAAGAAACCTAGAAGTTTACTAGCGCAGTTAATAGACTTCTTCTTTAGTAAAAGGAATGAATATGAGAAGGAATACCAGAAGGCTATAGAAAATAAGGATGAAGTTAAGATTAAGTCTTGGTATAGGAAAGTATTTAACATTAAGAAAATGACTAATGCTATCTATGGTGTAATGGACTTTCCTAGCTTCAGATTGTATAAACAAGAATGTTCAGCGGCGACAGCGGCATTAGGAAGAATAGGTATAGAACAGATTAAAAGTGCATTAGATAGTATAGGATATGAAATTATATACGGTGATACCGATTCAACTTTTATACAATTGAAGAGTAAGTTAGGTCCAGAAGGTTGTCTATCAGAAGCTAAGGAAATAGTAGAAGTTTTAAATACAGAATTAAGTAAGTTCTTTAGTAAAGAATATAGTATTTCTAAAGCACCAGCGGAACTAGGCATTAAGAAGATATATAGTGATTACCTATTGTTTGCTAAGAAGAACTATGCTGGTAAATCTATATGGGATGAAAAGAAAGGCTTTAAAGAGGATTTAGATATGAAGGGTCTTGAAGCAATACGGTCTGATAGTAGTGATATAGAAAAAAGAGCTGTAGAGAATATAGTTAAGTTGGTATTAGATGGCGAGAAGGAAGATGCTGAAGCTATAAGTAAGGAATACCTAAAATTTATAAAATTGAAGAAGCTTACTCCTATAGATGTATCTTATCCACTACAGTTAAAAGCAGACTTTAAGGAATACTTAAGACCTAATAAAAATGATAAAGTTTCTATACCATCGCATGTAAGAGCAGCAATCTATAGTAATATGTTCTTAGATACAGACTATACTAAGGAAGACAAACCTAGAAGATTACCTATAATAGTTAAAGAGAAAATATATAAGCAGCAGCAAACATTATTTAATGATGATATATATCCTACGGAGTGGGAATGGGAAGGACAGAAGTTCCATCTTAATGGTATAAGCATTACTGAAGATACGGATATACCAGAATGGTTTATAGAGAAGATAGACTGGCAGCATATTTACGATAGACTAGAAGGAAAACTTAGTAAAATATTAAGCTTGGTGAAGAAGAACGAATAGAAAATATAGTAATAATAAACTTATAGCTTGGGTTCAGAATAAATGTATTTCTTGTGGTAGATTTCTTAGTAAATACCAAACTAAATATTGTTCTGTATGTGGTAGTAATAATAGATATATGAAAAGGTATCGTAGAAGTTCTAAGCAAAGGGAATATCATAAATTATATATGAGAAAATGGGTGATAAAAAATAAATAAAAGACCTGTTTTAGCTTATCTTTCATATCCATATTCAAGTGACCCTAAGGGTAACCAGTTGAAGGGTCGTAAACTAGCAATAGAAATTATGAAGAAGTATCCTAATATATTTATTATATTACCACATACGGCAGTAGATACTACTCTATTTGGAGACTTTGAAGAGAGGACCGGTGAACATACTACAGAAGACCATGAATTAGCACAAAGGCTTGAATATATAATATTAAGTAAAATAGACCTCTTTATTATTGGAGTAGAATATAAGGATATGAGTAGTGGTATGACATGGGAACATTCATATTGTAAGTGGCTTAATGAAACTAGAAAGAAGCAGATAGAAATTAAGTTTATTAGGGAGTTACTACCATGAAGACTAGTGAAATGGCTATAGAAATGAAGAAGACCTTAGAAAACTTAGTAAATCTATTCTTAGATAGGAATAGTCAATATGCTGGAGAAGAAGAATGGGCTGCTAACTTTATTAGGAATGCTAAGATTATAGAAGCTATGAGAGTAGATAAGATTATGACTAAGCCTTATGGTAAGTCTATAGCTATGGTAGTAGATAAAGTGGATAGGTTAGTTAATGGAATCTTAGTAAAAGAACAAGGAATAAAAATTACTCACTTAGAAGATAGTATAGACGATGCTATAGTTTATTTATTTATTACTAAGATGTTACTTAAAGAGGTTGATATAATTGAATAGGAAAAAAGTTATAGAACTGCTTAAGGATATTCAGAGATACTATTGTAGAATGTGTGAAATAATGATTGGTGGAAAGGATATAGATGTATGCTTTAAATGCCCTTACCATAAAAAGTTTAATGATATATTAAAGGAATTGAATGATATATGATAGATGAAGTTTGGGTTGCAATATTTGTAGTATGGTTAATAGTAGACGTTATATCTACTATTATAGATATATACCTTAGGGTAAAGAAGGGAAAGTAGAATGTTTCCAAAAGTAACAACAGATTATAAGGAATATTATAGGTTATGTAATGGAAAATGTTTAGGTATAAGAGAATATCCTACTCCTACAGCTAAAGGATACTATAGTAACAGTATTATCTGGGTTAGACAGTTAAAGCCTATAACTTTATTCCATGAGTTTATACACCATGTCCTTCATAGTATAGGAAATAGGGATGGTGGAACTAGACTATTCTTTGACTTAATAGATGATATACAAGATACATTCTATCATAGTATTAGGTATAAGGGTTGGAGAAGTAAACGAGTTAAGTGGATAGTTAAGGATATTATTAAGACTTCTTGGAACGATTGGCTTGATTGGATGTTGTGTCGAAGTTGAAAGATAAGTATCTTATTGAACGTTATATTCTGCTTAAGGTTATAAGAAATAATCCTAAGTCTACACGTTATTGGCTGAGAAGTAGATTAAGTAAGCTAGGATGGAATATGTATGACCAGTTGTTTAGAAACATATTAGAAAGGCTATCTAAAGACGGTTTAGTTAAATTAGACTTAGAGAAAGATTATTCCTATTCTATAAGTATAACAGAAGCTGGTATAAAGGAAATTAGTAATTTAGAAATGAAGATTAAAACAATACTATTCATAAGTGGGTAATTAGTAAGCCTTAAATAAGTAAGTTTACTCTTATATTAAGTAGGTAATTATTATGTATGAAGTAAAAGATATAGAGAAAATGCATAAAGAGATGCTTTGGACTACTGTAAGAATAAAGGCAGAAAAGGCTTGGGGCAGCGGGACTGCAATATATTCTGGACAAGACAAAAATGGTGATTGGCATGTTTATATAATAACCTGCTACCATGTTATAGCAGATAATATTAAGGTAGAGACTAAGTTTGATGCTAGAGTAGGCTATGATATTAAGAAGGAAACAAGGATACCAGCAGAAATTGAATTTTTCTATTATGATAAGTTTAGTATATGTCAAGGAGTAAGCGGTAGTACAAAAGCTGATATTGTAGCCTATGATGCAGATGCTGATATTGCTGTATTAAAGCTTAGAAAGAATGCCCCGGTAGAATGGATAGCTAGTATGTTCCCTAAAGGTAAAGAGTCTGAAGTACATGTATTTGATAACGTATGGGCTTGCGGCGCAGCTCTAGGACATGAACCAATAGCTACATACGGTATAATAAACTTTATGAATGAACTAATGATGGAAGAAGGTGGAGTAGAATACTGGATGTCCAGTGCGCAGATTATCTTTGGTAATAGTGGTGGAGCTATATTTAGGTATTCTAAAGAAAGAGATAGATATGAATACTTAGGTATTCCAGCTAGGATAAGCGTTAGCATAGCTGGGTTTATGCCTGACCCTATTACGCACATGGGATTCTTTGTACCTATAACTAGAGTGTATAAACTATTAGATGATAACTTCTATCAGTTTATATATGATAAGGAATATACTATAGAACAATGTGAGAAACTTAGAGAAGAATATAAGAAGGAACAAGAAAAACTATTAATGGCACGGTTCGGTGGTACTCCTAAAAGGGAACAGAAAACACGCTAAGTTTCCTATTTTTATAATAAACAGTTAGAGGTATATAATATGGGGCTCTCCGATAACAAATGCGATTCGTGTAGTGAAGAAGTAGGTTACTTATTTCCTATAGCTATAATTGATGAACTACCTAGTGGCGGTATGAAGATGGTTATTAAATACTACTGTTGGGATTGTTATGATATTATAACAGATACAGCTAAAAGTGAATTAGATGAGAAAGATGATGAAGAAGATGAAGATGAAGATAAAGACCAAGAAGATGAGTAACCATTCTTAGTTTATTAGTTTAAATATAAAGAACTATAAACACTATTTATATATCTCTTTTAACATATTACTTATTAGATTAGTATGAAATCTACATCTGAACTGGGTGGAGTAAATTTAAAGTATAGGGAGATTAAATTATGCAATTTAATAAGAAGCTCCTAGAAGCTAAACCAGAGAGTGAAGAAGTAAAGGAATTTATAAAGCGTACTAGTACAGAGTATCATCCATTTGTTGACAAGTGGATAAAGAACTATGACAAAGCACTAAAGGAAGGCGAAATTGAAATAGGTGCTTTACGTGGTCAGACTGTGGCTGATGCTGTTGCCGCTGGCGGTGGAATGCAGGTTTATGCTACACTAGAAATCTTTAACGCTGTCATTAGAGGTTTTACTAGATATATGGATGACAGTTTCGTACGTAAGTATGTAACTGATTCCGTTATCTTTAAGATACCTAAGACAGAATATAGAGAACTAGTTGGTAGTATAAGTGCTGGAGAACTACCACATACAGAGAAAATGATTGACTATGCTACTGTTGATTTGTCTACTCCAGAATCAGAACGTGGTGGCAAGGTAACTTGGACACGTTCATTGCTAGAGGATGTAACCTTTGACGTTCAGGCAGAAATGGCTGAAGGTCTAGGTCATGCTATAGCATATAAGATTACGAATGATATACTTACTGCTTTACTAGCAGTTCCAGTTTTGGCTATGCCTAAGAATGCTAAGGTAACTATTAGTTCTCCAATTACATGGGACCAGTTCCTAGATGTGATTGGGGCAGTAGATACCGGTGTAACAGACTATACTATTACTATGACTGCTGGTGCTGACAATGCGGTTCCAAGCGACATTGGCAAGATGGTTAAGGACGACGGTGTTGAAATTGGTCCACTAGTATCATTTACTCGTGGGTCAAATCCAGCGGTATGGGTGGTTGCAACTAGAGCAACAGTAGCTAATGCTAGTGCTATGACTATTACTGGTGGAACAGGTTCAGGTACTTCCGCCTCAAGTGTAAAGAACGCCGGTGTGAGGACTTATGGTCCGGCTGACTTCTGTTTGGTAAGTCCAGATGTTTACTGGCAACTGTTGAACATCATACAGATGACTAACGTCCTATATGAAGGTTCTACAGACCCAGTAAATAAAGGAGTTATTAAACTAGCTTTAGGCACAAGTATTGTTAAGCAGTCATTGCTTCCAGCAGGAACTGTAATTGCTCTTAACAGTGAAAAGGCTATAGCTCTGGTTACTAGACGAGCATTAAAGATAGAACCAGTATTATTCCCAGTAAATAGAGGTTATATAGTATGATATGTCCAGTATGTAAGAAGAATTTTATTCCAGACAAATATCATCCTTATGCTACAAGATGTTCTGCTAAATGCAGTAATATCTTTAATAGGTTAATTCATAATTATCAATTAGAACGTAGGCATAAGGTTAAGAAAGAGATATTTGAGTTACTCGGTAATAAATGTGTTAAATGCGGATATACCGGTGTAGCTCTTCAAGTGGACCACATTAATGGTGGTGGAAAGAAGGAAATTACTGAATACCGAATTAAACAAAGTTCTCTTGTGTATTGGATTCATATCTTGGCAAAGATTAAGGCTGGTAGTAAGGACTACCAACTTCTTTGTGCAAACCATAATTGGGAGAAATATTATGGCAATATATAATAACTTCTATCTGGAATGGAATGAATATGGTTTTATTGGAACTGTTCGTTATGGTGTAACAGCCATATATCCGGGAGCTATTCAACTAGGACAAATAGCATAGGTTGGCTAATAGTGGAATCAACCACTCAACCTTCTCCTTTTTTATACTATTTTTCCGTCAGCAAACTCGCTCATTTTGATTTTTGTAATAAGCGTTGTAAGTTAGAAGTATTTAACCAAGTTGCTGAACCTAAGGTTGGTATGGGTTCTGTAGCTAAAGGTAATAAAATGCATTGGTTATATAGTTATTCATATAAGGACTTTGATAGGATAAGAGTAAGGTATGAACTTAGAAACTTAGCTACTTTATATAGAGGAAGATTAGGATTTGAGAAGAAGATAGAAGTAGGAAATAAAATAGTAATTATAGTTAGGGGAATGTATGATGACCTACGAATTTTAAGGGACACTAAGACTAACAGTAAATATACTAGTTTAGTAGAAGTAAAGACCACTAGTAAAAAGTATATGTGGACCAGAGAAGTTAAGGCAGCAGTAAGACAGCTTCAATTGTATATGTGGTTACTAAAAGAAATATTAGAAAAACTTAATTATCCTTTATGGAAACGGTCTTATGTAGAAGTCTATAGTCAGAAGGGTGGTTCACTATTAAGGGTTATACCAGTAAAGTATAACTATGACATAGAAGATTGGATACGATATGTAGTAAAGGTATTCCAAGGATTAGAACCAGCATCTATACCACCATATAAGTTCTGTAAGTTGTGTCCGGTAAACGTTAAAACAAACTGTGATTGGTATAGGATAAGAAAGGGATATTATGATAAGTAAAAAGAGAAAGTATAGGGATATAAAGTTTACTAGATTAGTAGTTAATATAGATATTATTGGTTGTTCCGCCCATTTAAGAAATAATAATAAGACTATAGGTTCTTGTAAATGGGAGATTCAGAATAAAGGGGATATGTATATATCAGATTTTGGTATAGAAGATAAGTATCAAGGTAAAGGTTATGGTAATTTCTTAGCTAGAATAGTAATAGACTTAGCTAAGTTATATCATCTTAAGACTATCTATTTAATAGATGGGGCTATTCCAGAAGGGTTCTGGCAACAACTAGGATTTAAGACTAAGTTTCTATATAAGAATAAGGTTAAAGTTGATACCGGTAATGTGGAACTGAAGTTATAATGAACAAAAAAGAAAGAAAGAAAGAGTATGAACGGTTATACTATTTAAAGAATAAAAAAGAAATTGATATTTATAGAAAAGATTGGTTAAAGAATATTAAGAAACAGAGGAGAAACGAAATTATTAGATTACTTGGTAATAAGTGTATTATATGTGGGTATAAAGGACTAGCACTTCAGATAGACCATATAAATGGTGGTGGTCGTAGAGAATTTCTTAAATGTAGTAAACGACCAGCGAGATATTATAAGAAAATTCTGGAAAGTATAAAAAGAAATGAAGGTAAGTATCAACTTTTATGTGCTAATTGTAATTGGGAGAAGAGGTATAAGAATAATGAATATAATTGAATTTTTTAAATATCTAACAAAGTTAGAACCAACACCAGACCAATGTAAATTTCTTCTTGATTGTGTAGATATAGATATTCATAAATTGCTTATATCAGCAGGCCGTCAATCGGGAAAAACACTATGTTCTGCAATAGCTGTCTTGTGGTATGTGTTTGAATATGATAAGCCTATTAAGATAATATTAATATCAGCCCAGCAGAATATTCTATACCTTCACATGCTAGATATATTTAGGAAGTGTGGTGATGCTAGGTTTAAGAATATTAAACAGGGTGGACAGATATTAGAAGAAACACCTTGGAATATAGTACCATTAAAGGGATTTACTACACAAAGAGGAACTATAGTATATGTTAGAGGGTCTACGGATAAACAGATTAGGGGAATACCAGCAGATATAGTAGTATTAGATGAATGCTGTGAAATAAAGAATGATATAATCCTTACTTCTATGGGTAATATTACCGGTCCAATATCTAAGTTTATTGTTCTATCAACACCGCATGTAGATACTAGTCTATTTGTTAAGTGGGCGACAACGCCAGAGGATAAGTTTAAGATTCATTTATGGAACTCTGAAGGTTTACCTTGGCATTCTAAAGTAATAGATGATACTAAGAAGAAGGAATATAGTAGAGAGAAGTATGCAGTAGAAATGCTGGGTAGACCACCTACAAAAGCTGAAAGGGCATTCTTTCCTAGTAAGCATATTGAGAAGTGCGTATTACCAGTAGAACCTATAAGGGAAGGTGGTCCTCATAGTAGATTAGAAATAGGTATAGATTGGGGATTTGAAGCTCCAACATTCCTTATAGTTACAGAGAGGATAGGAACTACACAGAGAAAGATACTGTTTACTAAGAAGTGGACTGGTAAACCTATAGAGACTATAGGACCAGAAATACTTAATATTATAGCAGACTTTAAGCCTTACCTAGTTAAAGCTGATAGTAAACCACCAGAATATAAACAATGGTTTGAGAACCATGCTAGACATGTAGTTATATTTATTGACTGCGCGTTAGGGCATAAGGAGCAAATGCTTGGTCAATTACAGAGAATGATAAGGGAACATAGACTAATAATACCGCAGACATTACCAAATGTTGTAGATATAATAATGGCATTAAGGAAGTACAGAAGGAAGATGATTAAAGGTGATGACCCGGTAGATGCTCTTTCTCTTAGTATTTATGAGCCAAGCAGTCCTCTAGAAGGGGGTTCATATGGGCGGGTTTATTTCCCAGAGAATAAAGAATAACTAACCTTTATATAATAAAAATGACTACCTATATAGTAGGAATAGAATATGACTAAAGTAAATTGTGCTCTCTGTAGAGATACTCACTTAGTATCTAAACCATCAGAGAATCTAAAATATAGTGATGATACAGAAGTTACTGAAACTGCAACTAGTTATACTAAGAAGAAAGAAAAGGCTATACCAGAATATGCTGTTGTTGCAATTGGATTTACTGGTAGTGGTAAGTTCCGTATAAAGTTTGATTTAAAGAGTAGTGCTGCTTTTAGTGCTTATGGGCGGATTTATAAGAATGGGGTTGCTGTAGGAACTGAAAGAATAAATGCTACTACTGGTTACATAACCTATACTGAAGATATAGAATTTAAAGCCGGAGACTTAGTACAAATTTATGCAAAGGCTACTAGCACTTATACTGCTTATGTCCGTAACTTTAGAATATACTGTGATGGTGTATGCTTAAGCTGTGGGTATGATGATAGTATGCTACAAAAGCATATATGGTAGGTGAATTAAAATGCCACGTTTAGTATTATTAAATGAAGATTTAGCAAATACGTATAAACCAGTAAAGAAATTACCAATTGAAGAAACAGTTAATAAGATAACAATAACAATACAGAATAAACATGCTACTAATTCATTAAAGTATCAAATATTAGCTTATCCAGATAAAGAAGATGATTCGACAACGGTAACACTTTTTCCTGAAACTACATTACCCGCTAATAGTATAATAGTTCAAACTTTAACAGATGCTTGGGATGCTATCTTAATTCAAGCAAAAAATGCTACTGCTGATGTAATTTCAACAGCAAAAATAGTAGTAAATTGGGTTTAGGGGACAAAAACATGAGTTTAAACAAAAGCGGCGTCGGCTCACTAGACAAGCAGAAACTAACCGTGTTTGTTCCATACAATTCCAAAATAGCCGACATTACAGAGGCGGATACGAATAAGCATTATTTGACTTTGGCGAATAGTGCGGGGACGGGTGCGATTGCGGGTGAAACAAGAAAAATCATAGCTGTTCTACTTGATGATGTGAGAAATAGTGGCACAGGGTTTCTAAAAGTGTATCCAAATGAGGGGGTTGCGAATATAGCTCTAAGAAATTATTTGGATTGTATTGATGATGTAGTGATTGCTGATGGAACTCAGAGACTTCAATACGCCCAAAGCGTTGCCAACGATGATTTCGACTTGTACTGTCTCGGCTACGTTGTTGAAGCGTGAGAACATGGAGGCTTAAAAGAAATGAAGTTTTACAAGCACGGAAAAGACCGAGAAAGTTTGCCTTGCGTTGAACTTGATGATGGAACTTTGATTACTGAACCAGAAATACTGTTAGCTTTGATTAAGGCTCTCATCAAAAAAGGCGTGATAACTCAAGCAGACATCAAAACAATGTTAGGTGTTTAAAAATGGATAATAAAAAAGTATTATACTGTTCGTATGAATGGGCAAAGATACCTACAGATTTAAATAGGAAAAACTTAGTATTAGTTACTGTTAAGACGCCTAAGACTACTATACATCCAGAAGACCCTGAATATAATATTAGAATATTTAAACCAGAAGAACTTAGGGAAGCTGCAAGAAGCCTAGCTCAAAGACCAGTGGGGCTTAACCATGGTCCTATAATAGTAGGCGCTTTCACTGTAGATGCTAATTGGAATGAGAAAGAACAAGCAGTAGAAGCATTGTTATATGTACCAGACCCTTACATTGATAGAATAAGGTCTGGAGAAATCAATAAAGTTTCTGTAGAATTTACTTGGCGTGATGAGAAGAAGACTGATAAGGGAATAGAATTTGAAGGCTTTGTATTTAATAGAGTAGACCTCTTAAGCGGTATGAATCCGGGTGATAGTAATACACAAGTTAAATTAGTAGAAGGTAAAAGAGGATTAATGGAAGGAATGATACAGCAAGACAATATTCAAGCTAGTATAGATAAGCCTAATGAAAGTTTCTTTAAAGAATTAGAAGAAGCGGCGGATGCTTTTCTTAAGACTTTGGGTGAACCATTTGCTGGGTATAAGGATTTTGCTGACTGTGTAGCTAAGAATAAAGATAAGAGTAACCCAGATGCGTATTGCGGTTACATTAAGCATAAGGTAGAAGACCCTAAAAAAGAAAGTAAACCAGCAATATGTGATACGTTAATAGAGGCTAAATACGAACCACCTGAAGCTGGCACTTTACCAGCACATGGTAAGGAAATATTAGCTTCAGCTTATGCATCATGTAGAGCAGATAAAGAACATTCTCCTTATGGTGATAAAGAACGTTGTTCTAAAATTGCTTGGGCTGCGGTTAAGAATGCAGGTTATGTTAAAGAAGATGATAAGTGGATTAAAAAGGAAGCTGAACCACAAATACCAGAACAACCAGTTAGTTCAATGGCTAGTGAACCAGCGCCTATGACACCTAGTCCATTACCGCAGCAAGTAGAACCAGTACAAGTTACTTCTGTAGGTGCTGTATCTGATAGTAAAGGACCACTTGGCAGAGAACCAGAGAAAGGTAATCCAGATAAGAACTTGGGTATGGAACCGGTTAAAGAAGAACAGTTAGGAGATAAAGATAAAGTAAAGATTGGTAAACAACCAGAAGTTGGTATAGGAACACCTTTAGTAGAATCTACTGCAGATAAGCCTAAAGAAGAACCTAAAAAGGAAGAACCGGTTAAGAAGGAAGAATCTAAGGTTGTAGATAAATCGGTAACACCACCACTACCACCTAGTATATCAACCTCCGCTAAAGAACCTAATAAGTTAGTTGAACCTAAACCAGCAGAACAGCCTAAACCAGAGGATAGGATTAAGGAATTAGAAGGTGTAGTTACTAAGTTACAAGAGAATGTTAAGAAACTAGAAGCTGATAAGAATAAGGTTATTAAGGAAGCTATAGAAAAGACTAAGAAGGAATTAATAGATAAGATAAAGGAAGCTTTACCGTCAGAGAATATTATAAGTAACTTTAACCGTGGTGGACGTATATTAGCTACAGATATTAAAAAGGTTATTTATGAAGCTGAGGCGACTAAAGAGTGAGTACTATACTAGAAAGACGTAATAGTATAGAAAGGCATAAGTTTTGTGACCATTGTGGTAGATTACTTACCATTGATGAGTCTTTAACTTATATTACTGAAAATAATGTAAAACGTTATCTATGTACTTGGGACCGTAGCTTCATTAATGATGCTGAAGCTGATAAGCAGAGACTTAACTATATAATATGGGCTATTAATCCTGAACTTAGTGAATATATTTATAACTATCCTTGGGTTTAATAGTGGGGATATAAACTATGGATAAAGAAATAAGTATGCAGGAGAAGCTTTTAACTATGATTGTATTCCAGTTAATAGAATTGAATAGACTGTTAAAGAAACTTAATTATATAAGTGGAACTACTGATACTATTAGTCTAGAGGAAATAGCTGAAGAGATGACGTTTTTAGGTAAGTATATAGACTGTGTTACAGAGAAGGGGAAGGCTTGTCCCATTAGAGGATTAGTTAGGAAGATTAAAGATAAAGAGGAAGAAACTTAAATGGTTAATTCACGTTGGCAAGCATTAAAGGAAGCAATACTTGGAGTTCCAAAAGCACCTGAAATAGTAAAACCTACTGATGTAGCTGTTTTAGGTGCGGTAGAACAAAGCTATGGTATCTATCAAGTTCCTAGCTTTAGGGAAATGGTTACTTGCTTCTGGGATGACCCGCTACTTAAAGAAGCTGTTACTATGTTTGCTGAACAGGTTGTGGCTACAGGAGTATTCTATACGTCTAATCCTAAATATAAACTAGTACTTAATGGTAAGACAGCTTTAGATATAATTAAAGAATGGGCTGATGATAATAATATAGATACTAAGCTATTAGAGATAGCTATAGAACTTAAGGCTTTTGGTAACAGTTTATGGAGACTAGACCCAGAACTTGGTTTTATTAAAATACCAATAGAAGCTATATGGCACGCTGTAAGGGTAGACTCAGAGACCCCATTACAAGAGAAGTATAATATACAGTTGGTTCCTATCTATGGTGGTAAGGTTATACCTTGGAGTGAGTTTATACACTTTAGAGTAGGAGTAACTGGTTATCATGCTCCGTTTGGTCAAGGAGTAGTTTATAGCTTATTATCTAAGCCTATAGATAGTAAAGGTAATATTGCTCCTAGCATATACGATATTAGGCTTAGTACAAGGAGCAGTCTTAATGAAGGCTTTAGGAAGTTCAGCTTTGGTAATGAACTATGGGTATTTGAAGGAATGAGCAATGAAGACTTTGAGACTAGTCAAATAGGTGCAAAGATAGCTGGAATGTCCAGTACTGGAAATAGAATAGCTACCAATGCAAAGGGACAGATACACCTAGCAGTTCCAGAACGTACACAGTCTTATGATGAATTTATTAAGCACATGAGGGATGAATTCTTTATGGCTTTAGCTGACCCTAGTCTTAAATTGGGGTTAGAAGAAGGGTTTACTAAGGCTACATCTGTTACTGCTAGTGAAGTTTATAAGTATAAAATAGCTACTATGAGAAGGACTATTAAGCAGCACTTTGAAGACTTATTTAAGCAGATACTAGATAAACTAGGATATGATGGTAGAGAAGCTAGGGTAGAAATGAACTTTGGACCAGAAGAGACACCAGAATATGCTGTAAAAGATATATTTGATGCTGTTAAGACTGGTATTATACTTAAGAATGAAGCTAGGAAACTATTATCTAGATACCACAAGTGGGATATTGAAGGTGATATTAAAGGTGGAGAAGAACCGCTATTGGCTCCAGTATCATTATTGCCTACAAGAACGCATCCATCACCAAGCGGGATTGTGGCAGAACCAGAAACACCAGCAGATATTAAAGCAATACAGAAAGGTACGGAACCACAGCCTAAGATTGCTCAAGAAGGTATAAAGGATAACTTAGAAGAAATCCAAGAAAAGCGTAAAGAAGCGCTTATTGACCTTGAACTTAAAGAGAAAAGGAAGAAACTATTAGATAGGTTGTTAAAAGATGAAGATACTACAAAATAATAACAAAATTAGTTTTATTGACTTTGGTATTGTAGAAGTTGGTGAGTCTAAAGAAGTGGCTATTACTGTAGAGAATGATAGTACCGCTTACTTAGAAAACTTAGTATTTAAATGTGAAGGTGTTAAGGTCTTAGAAGCTCCTGTAAGATTAGACCCTAATACTTCTGGTATAGTGAAGCTATTATGGGTCCCTTCAATTAGTCTAAAGAAACCGTTAAAAGCGGAATTAAAAGTTGAAGGAATAGAAGTATATAAATAAAGGAGGTATAAAAAACTATGAGTTTTGGAGAAAAAGCAAAAGGATGCCTAGTTTGGAAGGTTGAAAAGTTCAAGGCTAAAGACAGCAAGGAAATCTTAGAGAAAAATGTTAAGCCGTACGAAACGGTTGAAGGTGAACATCACTGCCTGTTGAATGAGGGAATCACCAACTTGATAAACCTCATTTGTGGGCTTGGCAGTCCAACAGCGTGGAACAATGCTAACGCTAGGGTAGGCGTGGGCAACGATGGGACGGCTCCAGCGGCTACTCAAACGGGACTTCTGGGAGCTTCAAAATTGTACAAGGGTATGAATGCTGGTTATCCGCAGATTAGTGGTCAGCAAAGCATTTTCCAAGCGGACTTTGTGAGTGGAGAAGCGGAGTGGGCTTGGCTTGAAGAAGCAATAGATAATGGTGCTACTGCGGCAATTGACTTGTGCAGGCAGAACACGAGTTTAGGCACGAAACCTGCTGGGCAAACTTGGCGTTTGACGGGCACTATAACGTGGAGTTAAGAAGACATCATTTCTCTCATTATTTCCTATATTTCTTTCAGTTAGAGTAAACGGAGTAAGAAAAAGAATGGCACATACTTTCGATGCAAAGAACAGAGTAACTGGCACAGGCAATCCTTTGTTGGTTTCGCATACTTGTGGTTCTGGAGCAACGCTTTTAGTTCTTAGCCTAGTCGTTGCGGGGGCTACTGCAAGAACAGGCGGTGCTCCAACTTACAATGGAGTTGCCATGACGCAAGTTGAAACAACAAAGATAGCTACTGAAACAAACTGTGAAATGTGGTATCTGGTAAATCCAAGCATCGGCACATATAATGTTTCAATTCCGAACAGTGGTGGCTTAACCCTTTATGCAATCACTTCCAGTTATAAGGCGGCAAGTGGCTACACTTCGGCACTTGACGTGAGCACGTCAGGCACGGGAGTAAGTGCTGACCCTTCACTTACTGTTACAACTTCAGCAAGCGGGGAAGCACTGGTTGATGTTTTAGGTGACGGATACAATACACCACCAACTGAAAACGGATATGTTTTGCTTTACTCAACTGATGATGGATTATATAGTGATAATGCTCAATATTGGTGTTCTGCCTATGCTGGGAGTATAACTTTCGACTGGACTGTTGCGTCAGACGACTGGTGCATGATTCTTGCAGCTTTCAAGGAAGTAGTCGGTATTACTTCAAAAAGTTTCGGTGATATTGGTGGAGGCTCTGATGCTTTCATAAATCCTTACCGTGCAATGGGCTTCAGCGAGGTTGGCTTAGGCAGCGAAAGTTTCGGCACACCATTCAAAGCAATGCCCTTCAGTGATGCTGGTTATGGAACAGATGCTTTTTATGCTTTAAAGGGCGGTATGGGTGGACATGGTAAAAAACGTAAAGTAAGCGGTCTGCTTTCTATTAATATTCCTATTAGAGGATTCTTTATAAAACCTTTTACGGAGAATTACTTAGTTAGTAGAAGTTTAAAGAAGTTTCTAGTAGTTAAAAATTCTGTACAAGGAATACTAATAAATAGTATAAAGGAATCTTTACAAGTAACAGGTAGTTCTGAATGGAAACTTAGAGAATCTCTGCTTATTACCGGAAGTCCATCATATAAACTAAATAAACCTATAATGCTTATAGGTAAGAGAGGATATAAGTTATTATTAGAGATGCTAGAGGAAGAATAAAATGAGCTATTGTCTTAAGGATGCAGTCAAAGATAGAATGTTAATAGCAACAGCAGACACTAGTTATGATACTGCTTTAGATACAGCAATAACAGAAGCTAGTAGGTTAGTAGATATATTCCTTAAGCCTTATACTACTGTACCATTAACTAGTCCATATCCAGACCAAATATCAGCAATAACAGCAGACTTTAGTGCTAGTATATTTAGACGCAGAATGATGCCTGATGATGTTAAAGTTAGAGGCACTTTACGACCAGACCAGATGGGTGAAATGGATGCTGTTGGTTGGTTTGCTCAAGGAATAAAGAAGATAGAAGAATATATTAAGTCATACTATACTTTACAAGTAACAGTAATAGGAAATATTGTACATAATCCAGATATATATATTACGTTATTTGAGAAAGGGATTATTACCGCTAAAGAAGCAAGAACCTTTCTCAGTACCGACTTTGCTATAGCCAATAAAAGGGTAGACGATATAACAAAGACGGAGACAATAACGACTACACAAACTACGCATATAATTGAAGACGAATACCGTACTAAGAAACAAAAATCATTTGCTTTTATTCAATCAGACGAAGATGGTGGATATGAACAGCAAACATAAAGAAGAAGTATATGAGGATTGTCCAGTAGAAATATACGACTTAGCTACAACTAAGTGGGAGAAGAGTGTAGCATTAGGATTCTTAGATGTACATAAGAAACTTAGTGATTTAGAGAAAGATATACAATGGCTTCAGTGGATGGTTAAAGGAATCTTTACGTGTACTATGATAGCAGTGGTTGCAGACTTAATACTAAAGTTTATCTAGTTTCATAGTCATATATATGATAGGAGTAAATAAGTATGAAAGAAAGGTTTAAGTTGCTTGATGAGATAAGAGTAGTACATAAAGATGGGAACGGCAAAGTGCTTAGCGATAGGATTGTTAATGCTGGTCTCTGGAATAGACTGTTATGTAAACTGGGTTTAAAACATAATAGTATGACTAATATTGGTTTTGCTCAGACTGCTGCATGGATTCTACATGATATTGATGCTGACCACGTTACTTACGCTAACTGTGATTGGCTTGGTATTGGAACTGGAACTGTTGCTGCTAGCCCAACTGATATTGGATTAGGAACTCAAGTAAGTAGGTTAGCTGGTGTTGGTACAAGGGTAACTACAACAGTAACAAATGATACTAGTCAATTGGTTGTAACCTTTAGTAAAGCAAATGATGCTGGTTTAGTTGGTACAATGGCTATTACTGAAGTTGGAATGTTCTGGGCTACTGGTACAGGAACTGGTGTAATGTTGCTTAGACAAGTATATACACCGGCTGATAACTGCAACTGGGATGCTGGTGATACCTTAGCCGTAACCGTTAAGGTTCAAGTAAAACAGGGCGCATAAACTTCTCCCTTCATTATATTTTTAGAAGGAAATCTTAGTAAAAAGGTAGATAAATATGGTTGATGAAATAAGAACTATTCCACCTAAATTAACAAAGACCGAATGGAATGCTTTACTAGAACATAGTTTAGAAAAGGGTGCTAGTTATATTATTTATAAAGATGGGTCTGGTAATACTCGGGCTTTAAACTGTTCTACCGGTAAAATAGATTCTATTAATACTGATAGTAAAACAGTAATTCAATATGCAATAGACGCTTTAACAAACGGAACAATATTGGTTAAAAAAGCCACTTATTCATTATCAGTAGGCTTACCCGTTCTCGCTAAAGAAATAGAAATCGTCTGTGAACCGGGAACAGTTTTTCAAGCAACAGCAGCAATAAACATGATTACGTTTGATAGGGTTACCCACGTGGTTGCGGGCATAAAAAATGCGACATTAGACTTAAACAACACTGCTTCAACTGGTTTACTTTTGCTGGATAGTTGGCACACGATTAATGATGGTTTAAAAATAATCAACGTGGGAACCAATGGTGTTGGAGTAAAAATTTATTCAACAAACAACAGTTACCTTTGCCTATCCAATTATGTTCGCTGCAGACAAATAAAAGCTTACAGTGCACAAATAGCGGGAAGCATTGGTGTCTTAATTGATTCAGCAGGCGGAATAGCAGCGGGAACAAACAACGTTGTGGATGTTGGGTATTTAGGAGCACCATCTGTCGAAACTGGCATTAAAAATGTTGTTGGTGGCTCATCTGTTTTTCATGGAATAGTTGAAGGTTGTAAGATTGGAGCAGACATTTCTGGAACGGCAACTCTGTTTCTCCACGAAGAAGCCAACACAACATACGGAATAATCGTTAGGACAGGAGCAAAAGTTAAAGGAATCCTTCGCTATGCTGAAAACATCACTACCGAAGGAACAGGCAAATACATACTCATCACTGACAACCGTATCTTTTTAGGTTCAGCATCTCCAGAAGACACACCTGACATCTTTTTTAACGTTGGGGGAAGTCACACAATGACTATGG
>Ga0315282_10001133_pt1 | contig 51233 bp, 48 predicted proteins | sample YL17G07_20_MG_FD_203693 | JGI IMG/M metagenome (GOLD analysis project Ga0315282, IMG submission 203693) | Sediment microbial communities from Yellowstone Lake, YNP, Wyoming, USA - YL17G07_20 | ecosystem: Environmental > Aquatic > Freshwater > Lake > Sediment | place: USA: Wyoming | collected...
TCAGCCACATCATCATGACCACGATGATGGCGAGCGGGATGCCCACTCTCAGAGTCAGAGTTCGAACCGCAGTCTGCATGACTCACTCCGTGTGATGAGCCGCCGTTTCCGGAAAGGCCGTGGAGGCGGTTGTGTCCCGAATTCTGTAGAAAAGTAAATAGCGCATTTTCTCCTGCGAAGCCATAGGTTTCTTCTAGGCCGCCACGGCAGCGATCTCCGCCAAATCGCACCAGCCTTCGATCCGCCGCATCTTCACCTGCCCGCTGGCGAACAAACCGAAGAACACCAGCAAGGCTGCTTTCTCCGAGGGCAGCGAAGCCTGGGTCTTGACTCGTCGTCGGAACTCCTCCTGCAGCCGTTCGACCGCATTGGTGGTCCGCAGAGACTTATGCTGACTCGCCGGGAAGCCGTAGAAGGTCAGCAACTCCTCGCCGGCCTCCTCCAGGCTGGCGGCCACCGACGGGCACGGCTTCCGCCAAAGTATGGTCGAAGTCGACGAGCAGCGCGCCGAGGATGAGATACGTCAGCATCCGGCCGAGCGTGTATAGAACTCCCGTCGCCAGCACGCGGCCCGGACTGCTCATGCCGCGCACGATAAACGAGATGGCCGCAATGTTGGTGGCCAGCGGGCAGGGACTGATGGAAGTGAGGACACCCAGCCAGAGCGCCGTCGCCGCCGTCAGGAGGAGCCCCTCACTCATGACGCCCCCAAGTAGGAGCGCAACTCATCCTGGACGTAACGCACGAAGGCTTCCTTATTTCCCAGGAGCTCCCAAACCTTCATCAGGTTTTTCCACTCCTTCTGCTTACTCTCATTCAATCGCACCAGAATGAGCGACTTTGTAAAAAGCCGGTAGTCATCCACGAAGTGCCGGTTGCCCGACTCTTCAACGTTGATGACGCGCCACTCGAGCGTGCCATCCTTGAGCTCCTTGGCAAATCCGTTTTCAATGGCCTCGCGGGAATAGGCCTCAATTTTCTTGCAGGATGGGCAGCGGAAAGTCGTGTGAAAGTAGTACGCAATCACTTTGGGCGAGTTTGGGGCTTGCTGGCCTTCTTTCGCCGAGCCGGATGCAGGGAAAGAGGCTGCCAGAATGGACCCTTCGGCAGCGCTCTGGGACTGGGACCTTTCGTGAAGGTCCTTTATAATCAGGAATAATCCACTCGCTGCCACGAAAATCAACAGAAGCGTTCGCAAAATGCTTTTAGCTGTCATGTCGCCATCCTCCGTATGCTTTCACAATTCGAAGATGAGAGAGGCCGTTCAGGAAGCAGAGCAGGAACAGCCTGGGGGCTGAGAGGATTCCTCCTCCAGCAAGGCCTTGATCTCTGCGACCGAGGGCACTCGCCCTTGGACTTTCAAGTCCCCGTAAAGTGCGAGACCAGGGGTTCGAGTCAGGCCGTAGCGCGTCATGACGGTGATGTCGGTAATTTTCTCAACTTCGCAGTCGATCCCGGCCTGCCGGGCGGCCTCTTGGACGTTTTCCGCCAACTTCTTACAGTTCGCGCATCCGGGACCGAGTATCTGCACTTGAACTCCACTCATTTTTCCCTCCTCCTGTGTTTCGGCTCACCAGTCAGCAAGACCTGAGCCGGAGGGTCTGCTGCACCTGTGGAAGCTACTAACGGGTTTCTGCTCCGCCAGCAGTCGTACCACTGGATTCGACGGCAGTTGGCTGGTTTGAGTCCTCACTTGGTGGTTGCGGGGCCTTCGACTGCTGCGCCTCGGCCCGCAGCTTGCGCAAGGTAGCGCGGAGCTCTTCCTTGTCAGGGAACTTAATGGCTTCCTGCGGACAGATCTTCGCGCAGGCATCGCAGCCCACCACGCAGTTGTAGGGATGAACGACAATGGCCTTGAACGAATCCTCGTCCCAGGCCAGAACATCGTTCTTGCAGAAGTTGATACAGTCCTGGTCGCCGATGCAGAGATCAGGATCGATGGTTGGAAACCACGGGATCTTTTCCCGGGGGAGCGAAGAATTCGCCATGAGTGCCTCCTTCGTGAGGTCTTTCCTCTCCGCAACCGGACTCAGGCTTTGCTCGCGCCCGAAGCCACCTTGTCTTCTTCCTGCTTGATGAGAGCCTCAGCCTTCTCGCGCAGGCGTCCCAGGATGCCATCGTTGTCGGTACCGCGAATATCTAAGGGGACGAACCGTTTCTCGTCGAACCCCGTATTGCGAATAATCTTCTTGAAGAGCTTTGTCTGGGCCTCTGGAGCACAGGCACCAACCATCACGTAAGCTTCAGGGTCGGCAGCCGATTCTCGGAGAACCTCCGTCAGAATTTCATTCCCGCCTTGACCGCACAGTTGCGGATGAACCATCGTGTACCGAACATCCAAATCAGACTCGACTTGGAACGGCAGTGTGTTCATGTCGGTGTTCTTGAACGAATCACACAGACCTTTGCAATTGCACAACAGGACCTTAATTTTCATGACCTTCCTCCTTGAGTTGAACTCGATTTAACGCCGCGAGGGGCATTGGCAGCGTAGAACTTCTGATACAGGTCGCGTAGCGCTGCCTGGTAGGCATACTCCATCGAGGGCGTAACGTAGTTGCCGGCATCCCGCAGCGCCTCGACCAGCGCGGCCTCCAGGCCCGGATCGCCCGGCGACCATCCCTCCAGATAAAAACGTTCCAGCGTTGCGTCGAGCCCTGTCAAGCCGACTTTGTCCCCAGCGACTTCAATGATGCGAACGCCGCCTCCACAACATCCCGGACTCATGGTTTCCTCCTCCAGCCGCAACGATTTCGCTTAAGCAGCGGGACGTCCAGCCAGCCAGGTGCGGATCTCCTCGACCTCTGGAATCCGACCGCTGGCCTTGACCTCTCCGTCGACTACGACGGCGGGAGTGAACATCACGCCCCGGCGGGCGAACTCACGCGGGTCGGAAACGTGTGCGACCTCAGCTTCCAGCCGGAGTTCCCCCAAGGCCTTGCGGACATTTTCTTCCGTGGCAACGCAGCGCTGGCAACCAGGCCCAAGAATCTCTACTTTCACTCTGTTCCTCCTTCTTGTCTCAACGTCTTGCCACCGAGGCGGCATCTCCCCTCGCGCACCGCACACTCGAAGCTCCGCAGGTCTGACTGGAGCACTTCTTCAGCGGGGCAAGCCTTGTGCAAGAACTCCCGTAAGGCTTCGAGTTGCGGCGTGTCGGCGGGCGTGAGCGAGTAGACCACGCGAGTTCCGTTGCGGACGTCCTGCACCAAGCCGGCGTGCTTGAGATAGGTCAGGTGGCGGGAGACTCCGGACTGAGAAGCCCTGAGAATCCGCTGAATATCGCAGACGCAAAGCTCCCCGGCGAGAAGCAAGTTGACAATGCGCAGGCGAGTCTTATCGGCCAAACCCCTGAAGTACGCTTCCAGGTCGGGCATACGACCTCCGACACTCTATGCGTATATACACATATGCACTTCTATGAGAGTTTTGTCAAGCGGTCGATGTTGGGAGAGGGGTGCAGCCCGAAAGTCCCGGCGAGGAAAACCTTTTGCGGAATTTAACCCCCAACCTGAAGAGATTTCACGCTGCGATGGTCCCGATCCCGCAGCGGGCGCAGGACGCGCGCCTCAAAATGCAAAAGGGCGAAGGATGGTTATTCCTTCGCCCTTTCTCGTTTAAACCCAGTTCCCCGCTTCCACGCCCCTCCTCTTACGCCGGTTGCGGCCGCTCGCGACCCGCGAGGCCCGGGGCAGCCTGAGGTTTCAGGACCTCCGTGGTCTCCGGTTGAGGGGGTTCGGGAGGCGTGAGGCGGACCCGCTCGGGCAGCGGCTTGCCCTCGACCAGCAACTTCACCTCGCTGGCATCCAGGACTTCGCGCTCGAGCAACGTGTCCGCGATGCGGAGCAGGGCCTCGCGGCTTGAGGTCAAGATATCTCTCGCCCGCTGGTGGGCATTCGTAACGAACTTCTTCACTTCCTGGTCAATCTTGATGGCGGTGTCCTCGCTGAAGTCGCGTTGGGTGGCGAGGTCGCGCCCCAGGAAGATTTCTTGCTGGTTCTTGCCGAAGGCCAGCGGACCCAGGTCGGACATGCCGTAGTCGCACACCATGCGGCGAGCGAGTTCCGTGGCCTGCTCGATGTCATTGGCGGCGCCGGTGGTGACCTTGTTCAAGAAGAGTTCCTCGGCGGCTCGCCCACCCATCAGGATGGTGAGCTGCGATTCCAGGTAATCCCGCGTGTAGGTGTGCTTGTCATCCACGGGCAACTGCAGGGTGGCGCCCAAGGCCATGCCGCGCGGGATGATCGTCACCTTATGGAGGGGGTCGGCGTAGGGGACGATGGCGGCCACCAGAGCATGTCCCGCCTCGTGGTACGCGGTGTTCCGCTTCTCTTCTTCGGAGAGGATCATCGATTTGCGTTCCACGCCCATCAGAACCTTGTCTTTGGACGACTCGAAGTCCTCCATCAGGACGTGCTTGCGGTTCTGTCGCGCCGCGAGCAGGGCTGCCTCGTTGACTAGGTTGGCCAAGTCGGCGCCCGAGAAGCCCGGCGTGCCGCGGGCCAGCACCGAGATGTCCACGTCGTCGGCGAGCGGGATATTCTTGCTGTGCACTTTCAAGATGCCTTCGCGGCCGCCCACGTCCGGTCGCGGCACTACGACGCGGCGATCGAACCGTCCGGGGCGAAGCAGGGCCGGATCCAGCACGTCCGGGCGGTTCGTGGCGGCGATGAGGATGACGCCTTCGTTCGACTCAAACCCATCCATTTCCACGAGCAGTGCGTTCAGTGTCTGCTCGCGTTCATCATGGCCGCCGCCCAGGCCGGCGCCGCGATGGCGGCCCACGGCGTCAATCTCGTCGATGAAGATAATGCAAGGGGCATTTTTCTTCCCCTGCTCGAACAGGTCGCGGACGCGCGAGGCCCCGACGCCCACGAACATCTCTACGAAGTCCGAGCCCGAAATCGAGAAGAAGGGGACGTTGGCCTCGCCCGCGATGGCGCGCGCCAGCAGCGTCTTGCCGGTTCCCGGCGGGCCCACCAGCAGCACGCCCTTGGGAATGCGGCCGCCGAGTTTTTGGAACCTTTGCGGCTCGCGCAGGAACTCGATGATCTCCTGCAACTCTTCCTTGGCCTCGTCCACCCCGGCCACGTCCTTGAAGGTGACCTTCTTCTGCTGGCTGGAGTGCAGCCGCGCCCGGCTCTTGCCGAAGGAGAGCGCCTTGTTACCGCCGGTCTGCATCTGCCGCATGAAGAAAATCCACAGGCCCAGCAGCAGGAGCATGGGCAGCCCGTTCGCCACCCAGGTCATCCAGGAACCGCCGGAATTGTCCTTGATGAGGACGTTGACGTTCTTCTCTTGCAGACTCTTGTAAAGGTCAGGATAGTTGGCGGGGATGGTGGTCCGGAACCTGTCGCCCTTTTTCAACACCCCGGAGACGTCCGTGCCGACGATGGTCACTTCGCGGACGTTGTCCTTCGCCACCTCGCTGTTGAACTCCGTGAAGGTGAAGTCCTTGACCTTCTCGCCGGTGTTGTACCTGACGACGCCCCAAATCACCAGGGCAAAAGCCGCCATCACCAACCAGAAGATTATGTTCCTGACCGCCGTGTTCACTCTACTTCCTCCCCTAACGCCCCACCCGCGATCCCGACACGCACCTGGTGATTCCCGCCCTTTATTAGACGTCTGAAAGCCCTTATGGGGTTTAACCTCATTCGGCTCAGCCCATCGTAGCGACGTAGGGCAGATTCCGGTACTTATCCTCGTAGCCCAGGCCGTAGCCCACCAGGAATTTTCCGGCGATCTTGAAGCCCACGTAGTCAGTGGCTACGGCGACTTTCCGTTCGTCGGTCTTCTCAATCAGGGTGGCCGTGCGAACCGAGCTGGGATTCTGTCCCAGCATGTAACGATAGAGATGATCCAAGGTCAGACCTGACTGCAAGATGCCATCCACCAGCAGAACGTCCTTACCCGCGGCATCCACACGCGGAGTGTATTTGATTTCGTGCATGGGAACGCCACCGGGCGCCGTGTCGTAAACCTCCGGCCGGACAAAATAGCAAATGACCGGGATCGTGAGCGACCGGATCAGGTCACCCATGAACAGGAAGCAATTCTCCAGGATCCCGACCACATGCAGGGTCTTGCCCTGGTAGTCACGATTTATCTGCTTCGCCAGTTCGCGCACGCACTTCTGGAGTTGCTGGGCCGTATAGACGGTCCGCAATGTGTCTCCGGCCGGCGTCCTGGCGACTCTCGGCGCGCGGCGTTTTCTGGCGGATGGCTTGGAACGCTTTTTCATTTCGGCTCCACGCGGGTCCGGTCTGTTGGCAGCGTATCTTCCCCCATGACGATTGCCTCCCTTGACTCAGCAGTAACAGCCACCGAAGCTACCACTGGGAAGCCCCGCACCCAAACAATTTCCTTGCCGCTTTCCAGGACCGGCCAAAGTCTCCGTTGCTCAAGGGGAATCTTGCGCTGGCGAAACAGCTCCTTGAGCTTCAAGACCTTGCCACACCCCGGAGGCCGAAAGCGATCACCGGCACGCCAGTTGCGAAGCACCAGCCCCCCGGGCAACTTCAGCGGGTCCAGACACGCCTTCTCACCCGTATTATACGCTCTTCCAAGTTCTTCTGGCCCAACAATCTTGAACCGGAAGGTGACGCCCAACTGAGGGATAGGCACCTCTGCGGGCACCTCGATCACGTAGCCATAGCCGGAGTCATCGGCCCGGGCGGACTGGGGTCCGATGACCAGCCAGTCGAATTCGCGGCGCGCCACGAGGTCTCCGGGCAGCGCCAGGCCTCGGCCGCTCTGGGCTTCGGTGGCCAGCCGGTGCAGCGCCTCGATGTGCCGGTGGGTAATGCCTTGCAGGCTGCCGCGGACGGCAAGGATCATCTGGCGCAGTACGCGCCGCGCAAGGGCAGGAGGGAATTCGGCGAAAGGCCGTACGGGGATTCTTTCTTCTGCGCCTTCGCGGACCCGCCAGGCGTGCGCGCGCTCCCGCGCTTGCGCTTCCAGGTACGCCTCGTCATCCCGGGCCCGATCCGAAAGCTCCTTGAGCAGAGGAATGACATCCACCTTGAATCGCTCCTGGAGCCACGGGAAGAGTTCCATACGAATCTTGTTGCGGCGCAGTCGCGAATCGCGGTTCGTGGAATCGACGCGAAACCCCAGGTTGCGCTTCTGGAGTTCCGCCTCAATCTCGGCGCGCGTCAAGCTGAGGAAAGGCCGAACGATCTTGCCCTCGAGTACGGGATAGATCCCTCCCAGCCCGCGCGTGCCGGTGCCGCGCAGCAGGCGCAGGAAAACCGTTTCGGCCTGGTCGTTCGCCGTGTGCGCCGTCGCGACTTTATCCAGCCGGCCGCGGTTGACCAGGGAGACGAAGAACCGGTAGCGGACTTCGCGCGCGGTGGCCTCCAGGTTTCGGCGCTTCTCCCGCGCCAGGCGGGCGACCTCGGCGCCTCCACGAATGAACTCGAGGCCCAGGCGGGCGGCCCAATCACGCACGAAGCGCTCGTCTTCGTCGGACTCCACGCCGCGCAGGTGGTGGTTGAAGTGGACGACAGCCACCACCAGCCCCTTCTCGCGAGCCATCTGCTTCATGAATTCGAGCAGCAGCACTGAGTCAGGCCCGCCGGAGACAGCCACACCCACGCGCTCGCCGGGGCGGAACAGTCCGCTCCGCTGCATTTCCGAGGACCAGCGGGCGTACAGGTCAGCGCGTTGGGGCATTCGACTCCACCGGGACGGGTACCTTGTGCCCCGTCTGAGCGCATTTTAGCAGGTTGGACGGGGTCTAATCTTGGGAAGAGATGCTCCAGGACTTGCCGCCGTCGCTCGTGGCGAGGGTCTGCCCGTCCCGTGTCACCACGCGAACCGTGAATTCGCCGCTGGCGGACACTCGAATCAGGTCGGCGCGGGTGGGGATTGGAACCTTGTTCCACGTGGTACCCCCGTCGGTGGTTCGCAGAACTGTCCCCGCCTGGCCCACCGCCCAACCCACAGACGGAGTTGCGAACGCGATATCGAGGAGATCGGCCTCGACGCCGCTCGCCTGTGTGGTCCAATTGCCGCTCGCGTCGGCTTTCTGAATGAGGCCGTGCTTGCCCACGCGCCATTTTCCAGCGGGCGCGGGAGCCATAACCTTCTTGGCGGCCGCACCCCGAGCGACCAAGCCAAGCGTCTCCTGGGCTTTGAATGCCGTCCTACCCGCCGCCGCAGTTGTCACCTCGGCGGCTTTCTCGCGCTCTGCCGGGGGCACGGGTGCCTCGGCGCGCGCAGCCAGACGATCTTCGTGGGCTGCCGAAACCGCTTCCTCCCCCTGTTTGGCCGGATGAGTCGGGGCGGCCAGCCGCGCCCGCTCGCTGGGGGTGGCGATGGCTCTTGGCGCGGGGGCGGCGAGGTTCGCCGGGGTGACTCCGGCTTCGGCCACCGCTCCGGCAGCTCTGGACTCGGCTAGAGCAGGCTTCAGGGCGGCCGTTTCCAATCCTGAAACAGTCTTTTGTTTTACCTCCCTCTCGGGCTGAGTTTTGGCAACTTCCTGCCGCGCAGGCGGGCTGGTCGGAACCCGCCCTTCCTTCAATCCCGGCGGCGCCGCGGGGACCTCGCGCGCCGGCGGAGTCTTGAGCGCCAACTGCTCCTGCTGGCGCAGCAGCGGACGAAACTCGCCCGTGTACCACAGCGCAGCCACCAAGAGACCCGCAAGCGCCGGGGCGGCCAATGTCCAGCGGAGCCAAGCAATTCTCCTCACCGGCGCAGGGCCAAGCACTTTCGCCGGCTCCTCGGCTTCGCTCAGCCGGACCAGCTCGGCCACCTGCTCCTGGCAGCGCAAGCACACAGCCAGATGAGTCTGCAGGCTCTCACGCTCGCCCTGCGTGAGTGCCTGGTCCACGTAGGCGGCCAGCGTTTCTGCTTCGGGGCAGTGCGTACCCTCGGCTTGGAGCTGGGCGCGGAGCTTGCCGGCTATGAGCTTTTCCAACCCCTTGGAATCATCCTTCATGGCTCACTCGCAATTCCGGTCGCCTCTCGCCGTTGCAGGCCTCTCTTCAACCATAGAACGGACTGAGCGCCGCTTGTTGCACATATTTACTCCGGCTTTAGCGCGTGATCCAATTGCACCGTCACGCCTCGGGAGGCGAAATCGAGACAGCGGTCAATCTCGTAAGCGGTCAGCCGCTTCACCTCACGCAAATAGCCTTCGATGCGTTTGCGCAACTTCTTGCGCAGAGCCTCCAAGCGCCGTGAGATGGTCGCTTCGTGCTCCGCGGTGAGCCGGCCAATCTGCTTGAGAGTGAGCTGCTGCACGTAGTAGTAGCTGAGCAGCAACTTCTCCGCCGGCAAGAGCTTTCGCAGGGACGCTTCCACGGCTTCGCTCAGGCAGGCGTCGTAACGCCGGTCATCTTTCTCGGAGACTGAACTCGCCGTTGTTGAGACCTCGTCCGGGCTGTCAGGCAGTGGCACGAGGCGGCTCTGGCGGCGGTATTCGTCCACGAACTTGCGGTACAGCACCGCCCGCAGCCACGTCTTCAAGCTGCTCCGGCCGTGGAAATAGGCAAAGCGCGAGAGACCGACAACCGCAGAGGAATCCACGCCGTAGAGTTCCGTGAGGAGAGAATCTGCTAACTCGCGTGCCGGCGCCTCTTCGTGCACGATGGCGCGCGCGGCCTCGTATAGGACCGCGCGATATTCGGAGCAGAAAGTATCCCACGCGCGCTCGTTTTCCTGGGCGCAGCCCAAAGCCAGCGCCAAGTCTGCGGCGTGCAGAGTGCCAAGGAGTTCAGGGATCTCGCGCCGCTCGACCGAGGCGGCTGCGGCTGTGCCCTGCCAGGCCGCGCGCGCAAAGGCCTCGAGCGGAACCGCCCAGTGCTCCGCGCCCGAAGCTCGATAGAGGGCTTGCAGGCGCGTTCGATGGTGGGCGAAGAACTCGTCAAACGGCAGGTTGGCCATCGTGTTCTGGCTCGCCGGTGCGCAGTTCGGAATCGTACTCCTTGGCCCCGACCGTCCTGGAAAAGCACTCTTGCAACTTTGGGCGGGGAAAGTCAAGCCAGGGTCCAGGGGTGGGCTGTTGCACGTGAAACCCGGCGGGCGCTTCGGCTTCTCACAGAGCTGGCGGCGTCCCTTTTCGTCACCGGGCTTAGCAACACCGGCGGGGGCAAGAATACTTGTGCTGCTCGTGCCAGAGATAGAATTGCCGCGGGGTCATGGGTTGCCCGCCGCGCGCGAGAATGTAATCGTGGTATCGTGAGTACGCCTTGTCGCCGAGAACTTCTCCGAGGTAGTTCCAGACCCCTTGCAGAAGCCCCTGTAGTTTCGCCATTCGGTTCTCCTGTTCGCAGTCGAGTTGTCAGCCTGCACTTACGGCCGAAGAATGAGCTAATGACCACCGACAATCCACAACCAACGACCCTTAACGGACAACTGACCGCTGAAAGCTGACAGCGTTTCATTCAGGACCCCGGAGTCGCCAGCCTTGATAATTCCATCGGCGCCTCATTCAGCACCGGCTTTATCCGCCCGAAGGTGTAGAGCCACCAATGTCGGCCGGATTCGACCAGAATCACTATGACTAGCGCGGCGAAGACGAACGTGACCGCCGCGTCCAACCGATCGTTAAAGATGAGGCGTTGGGTTTCGACGATCCTGTCGGACGAGACCGTGCCTGCGGCCAGTTGGTGGGCCAGGAAGCGCGCATGGGCCAGAAAACCGATCCGGGGATTCGAATGCCAGATTTTCTCGACGCTCGCCGTCATCGTTACGGCCCCGAGCCACACGAGGGGAACCAGCGTGACCCACACGAAGCGCGTCTTCCCCATCTTGATCAAGATGGTTGTGGCCAAGCAGAGCGCGATGGTGGCGAGGAGCTGATTGGAAATTCCGAACAGCGGCCACAGGCTGTTGATACCGCCCAGCGGGTCCACGACGCCCTGATAGAGGAAATATCCCCAGGCGGCCACCATCCCCGCACTCGTCAAGATGACGCTCGGGTACCAGCCCGTTTTCCCCAGCGGCTTCCAGAAATGACCGAGCAAGTCCTGGAGCATGAAGCGGCCCACGCGCGTGCCCGCGTCGAGCAGGGTGAGAATGAACAGGGCTTCGAACATGATGGCGAAGTGATACCAGATCGCCAGGAGTCTCGACCCGCCTAGCACGTTAGAAAAGATGTAGGCCATCCCCACCGCCAACGACGGCGCGCCGCCGGTGCGGTTGAAAAGCGTCATCTCGCCAATCCTGGCCGCAAGCTCCGCCATCTCCTGCTGTGTCACGGGGAAGCCCCAGCCTGAAATCGTCGCCACCGCTTGCGCCGGCAGCGCCCCGACCACGCCCGCCGGGCTGTTCATGGCGAAGTAAACGCCCGGCTGAAGGACCGAGGCGGCGATCATCGCCATGATGGCCACAAAAGACTCCATCAACATGCTGCCATAGCCCACCAGGCGCGCGTGGCTCTCCCGGGTGAGCATTTTCGGCGTAGTGCCGGAGGCGATCAGCGAATGGAAACCCGAAATGGCGCCGCAGGCGATGGTGATGAAGCAGAAGGGAAATATCTTGCCAGCGAAGACAGGGCCCGTGCCATCGGCAAAGCGCGTCACGGCAGGCAGCAGTAACGTTGGGCGGACCGCCAGGATGCCCAGGGCCAAGGCCAGGATGGTTCCCAGCTTCACGAAGGTGCTCAGGTAATCGCGGGGCGCAAGCAGCAGCCACACCGGCAGTACGGAGGCCGCAAAGCCGTAAGCAATGATCATCCACACCAGCGTCGGGCCGCTGCACGTGAAGTAGGGTGCCAGCAGCGCCGACTCGGCTACGTAGCGCCCCCCCACCACCGCACCCAGCACCAGCACAAAGCCCAGGATTGAGGCCTCGAGCACACGCCCCGGCCGCAGAAAACGCAGGTAAACCCCCATCAGCAAGGCGATGGGGATGGTCATGGCGATGGTGGAAAGCCCCCAGGGGCTCGATTTCAAGGCATTGACCACCACCAGGGCCGCCGAAGCGAGCAGGATGATCATGATACCCAACACCGCTAACAACGCGGTGTAGCCGCCCACCGAGCTGATTTCGGCCTTCGCCATTTCCCCCAGCGATTTGCCCTCGCGGCGGAGCGAGCAGAACAGCGTGACGAAATCCTGCACGGCGCCGCCCAGGACGCCGCCGATTACAATCCAGAGGGTGCCCGGCAGATAGCCAAATTGCGCGGCGAGGATGGGACCGACCAGCGGCCCGGCTCCCGCAATCGCGGCGAAGTGATGGCCGAAGACCACCCATTTGTTGGTGGGGACAAAATCGCGGCCGTCTTCCAGACGTTCGGCGGGGGTGGCGCGCCGGTCGTTCAACTCCAGGACGCGGTAGGCGACGAACGAACTGTAGAACCTGTAGCCCAGCAGGTAAACGCAGGCCGCCGCCGCAATCAGCCAGACGGCATTCAGCGGCTCGCCGCGCGCGAGGGCAATCATGCCCAGCGCGAGTGCCGCGACGACGGCGATCAAAATCCAAAAGACCCTCTTCAGAAGAACCATTCCGGCCTCGCCCGGCGAACTAATAAGCGCTGGCTTACGCGCGGAAATATAGCACGAGACAGATAACAGTGGGCAGTTGCAGCGCGGGCTTTCAGCTCTGCAGCAGTCTGGTCGCTGTGGGGGATTGAAGTTTCAGGGCTCGCGCTGATAGAATCGCGGTTCATTCCGAGGCGGTTTCTACAAGAGTAATAAGGAGGAGTCCGTATGAAGTACATTCGATGGTTGGGGATACTTCTCATGTTGACTGCGCCGACCTTGGCGGCGGAACAGCTCTTCGACTTGAAGCCGGTGGCGGATGGTGTGTACGCCGCGATCGCCAAACCGGCCACCAAAGTCAACTGCAACGGCGCGGTGATTGTGCTCGATGACGGCGTGCTGGTCGTGGACACGCACTCGAAGCCTTCGGCGGCGCGCGCCCTCATGGAGCAGATCAAGACGGTGACGCCGAAGCCCGTGAAGTACGTCGTGGACACCCACTTCCACTGGGACCATTACTACGGCAACGAAGTCTATCTGAATGCCTGGCCTGCCGGCGTCGAGATCATTTCGTCGGAAGCGACGCGCGAGGCCATCGAGCAGCGCGGCATCCCGCGCGTGAAGCGCGATATCCTGCAAGTGCCGAAGGAAATCGAAGCGCTGAAGGCCGACCTGGCCAAGGTTACCGAGGCGCAGAAGAAGGCGGAGATCCAAGAGAACCTGCGCCAGACGGAAGCGTACTTGGCCGAACTCAAGGCCATGCAGGTGACGCTGCCCACGCTGACGTTCGATCGCAGCCTGTTCCTCTATCAGAAGTCGCGCCCCGTCGAAATCCTGTGGCTGGGCAAGGGGCATACCGACGGCGACGTGGTGGTTTACCTTCCCAAGGAGAGAGTCATCGTCACTGGCGACGCGCTCCACGGCTGGACGCCGTACATGGGCGATGGCTATCCCTACGACTGGATTCGCATGCTGGAGGCCACGGAGAGACTCGACTTTGACTCCGTCATCGGCGGGCACGGCGATGTGATGCGCGGCAAGGCGCAGTTCAAGATGTGGGAGCAGTATTTCCGCGACCTATTGGCCGAGACTACGGCGGCCTACGCGCAGGGTGCCACGCTGAACGAGGTGCGGAAGCGCGTGGCGACGGCGCTGGTGCCGAAGTACACGGGGAAGATGCCCGCGACCTTCCCACAGGATGTCGTGGGGAATATTGAGAAGGCCTACCGCGTCGTCAGCGGCGCGACGGAGTGATTCAGGGCTCTCGGTCTCAACTCGCGTGATGTTGCCCGCGACGGCTGCCTCTGGGGTGATCTGTCCGAGGGTGTGCGGCAAGGCCACCCGGAGCTTTTGGCCTGCCTGCTAGGTAACGCCGGAGTGCACCAGCTTGTGGAAGCCAGGCGCTTTGCGGAGGTTGAGCAAAGGGCCGGAGTCGCTTGAATCACCGCTGGAGGAAAGTGCTATTATGGGGCCGTGCGAGGGGGAACGGTGCGCAGACCCAGGGCACTGTGGGAGGGTGAGTTCGCGTCGGTGGGGCGAATTCTCGTCGCCCTGGTGAGCTTGGCGGTGGTGCCTGCGGCGAGCGGCCAGAGGGAGAAGGCTCCACTCCGGGGAGGCTTCCAGCAGCTTGCCCAGCAGGCGGCGGAAGCGCAGCGCCAGGGACAGAGCGAAGAAGCCCTTCGGCTTTACCTAAGGGCCCTCCGCCTTCGACGCAAGTGGCCCGACGGGTGGCGGAACGTCGGGATCCTACTCGCCGATCGCAAGGAATACGCGCGCGCCGAGGCTGCCTTCCGGAACCTGCTGGACATCGAGCCGAAGAATGGCGCGGGGTGGGCGCGGCTGGGGCTGTGTGAGTTCGAGCAGGGCCACTATGACGATGCTTACCGTCACATCCGGTATGGCGGAACCTTGGGTGTAGGTGATGCCGACCTGGAGAGTGTCTCGCTCTACTATGCGGCGATGGCGATGATTGTAAAGGGTGAGTTTGAGGTCGCACAGACGCCCTTGGATCGACTGGCCCATTACGGCGTGGGCGACCAGGACGTGATCCTGGCTTTTGGCCTCGCGGCGCTGCGCATCGCCTCCTTGCCGGAGAAGCTAAACGCTGAGGAGCGAGTGTTGGCCCTCCGGGTTGGCAAGATCACCTTTGACGCGATCCATGCGCCCCTGGCTGACACCGCCGCCGCATTCAACCAACTGCTGGCTGAGTTCCCCCGCACGCCCGGCCTGCACTATGCCTTCGGGAATTCCCTCTTCAGCGCTGGCCACCTTGAGCAGGCGCTGGAGGAGATGCAAAAGGAGTTGGAGTTAAATCGTGACCACACGCTGGCGCTCCTTCAGTCAGCGTTGATACTGGTGCGGCTGAACCAGCCTGATCGGGGGCTGCCTTATGCGGAAAGGGCCGTCCGGCTTGGCCCGGGGTCTTTTACCACCCACTATGTGTATGGCTGGACGCTCTATAAGGTCGGCCAGAACGAGCGGGCCATTCCGGAGCTCGAACAGGCGGTGAAGCTGGAGCCTAAGAGCGCGCTGCTCCACTACGCTCTTTCCCAAGCCTACGCCCGCGCCGCTCGCAAGGAGGATGCGGCGCGGGAACGCGAGACCTTCGCGCGCCTAAGCCAGAAGTTTCCTCCGCCCGCCACCGCCCTGGGAGCGCGCGAATACTCTGGCACCACGACGGAGAGTCTTCCCTCCCGTCCCGAACCCTAGCAACCTGCCGAAAACACTCGTTTGAGTCGAGCCGGAAGGGCAGGGTTTTAACCCCGCCGGCGGCTCCCCAGGCTGTGCGCGCTGGCGTGAGCGTTCTCCTCCCGATCTCCTCCGTTCCTGATTCTTCGTAGAATGGGTTCGGGTGTTCGTGTTGATGACAACACGGAAGGGAAGTTGCGTGTTGCGCCTGCAAAATGCCCCGTAGTTGCTTGTGAGAACCCCCACACTAGTTTATAAGTGAGCTGCGTGCTGCGATAGAGCGAAAAGGCTTCTTGTCAAGGGGCGCTCTTTACGGCCTCATGTTGCTTCCACTCGGGGTAAGCGGCGGCGGGCTTCCGGCGGGGATGACGGGCACTAGTCCTGACTCGGCCCGTGGCAACAATCCTATGGTGCCGACCGAGGAGGGAACGGGTGCTTTCCCTGGCTGTTGGTCTCGTCGGTTGGCCTGATGGGCATGAGGCGGGAACGCTGGCCGGTAGGGCCGCCGATGGATCGCTCCCCCTGGTGTCTGTAGAATGAAACAACTCTGGTGAATCATGTATCTCCCGGTCTCATGGCGAGTGATGGCTCTCATCGTTTTGCTGCCGGCCTCGTTGAGGTGGGCTGGGCAAGCAAGCTCAACCCAGCGCGGCCATCGTTCCCCGGACTCCTCGGCCATGGGCAGCACCGCCGACGGACAGGGCTACGATGTGGTGATTCGTAACGGGCGCGTCATGGACCCGGAGACGCGCCTGGACGCCGCCGGGCTGAACGTCGGCATTCGGGGAAAAACCATCATTGCCATTACGAATCAGCCCCTGGCTGGCCGGCTGGAGATCGACGCCGCCGGCCGTGTCGTGGCGCCTGGCTTCATAGACATCCTCTCCTACAATCCCAACAGCTACGGCGTGTGGTACAAGCTGGCGGATGGTGTCACCACCAACCTCGCGATGCACGGGGCGCCGGGGACCGACGGTGACATGAAGGCCTGGTACAGAATCCATGCGCGGCAACGCCCCCCGGTGCACTTTGGAGGCGCCTTCCTGTACGGCGCGGCCCGGATAAAGTTGGATGTGGGAAATTATCGTGCCGCCACGCCCACGCAGTTGGCCCGCCTGGTCACGCTCTTTGAGCGAGCCTTAGAGGATGGCGCGCTGGGAATTTCCCTCAGCCTGGAATACGAACCTGGCATCAGTGACGCCGAGTTGCAGGCGATGATGGGGGTGGCGCGGCGCTACCAGGTCCCGGTTTTCTTCCACGTGCGTTACTCTACCGTCGAACCTCCAGGGACGAACTTCGACGCCCTGCGCGAGGTTCTCTCCCTGGCCCGCCGGACGGGCGTCACCGTGCACATCGAGCACATCACGAGCACCGGGGGCACTTTTTCCATGCCCGAGTCCTTGCGCCTCCTGCAGGCCGCCCGCGACGAGGGCCTGGACGTGACCGCCTGCGCGTACCCTTATCCCTACTGGGGATCGCCGCTGAACTCCGCTCGTTTCTCAAAGGGTTGGCAAAGGCGTTTCCACATCGACTATGGGGATCTCCAACTGGCGGGGTCCGCGGAGCGGCTGACTCCCAGCAGCTTCCGGCAATACCGCCGGAAGGGGAAGCTGGCAGTAGCTTACGCCATCCCGGAGGAGGACGTCGTGGCGGCGCTGCGCTCGCCGTTCGTCATGATCGCCAGCGACGCCATCCTCGAGCCGGGCAACAACAACCATCCCCGGGCCGCGGGGACCTTCACCCGCACCCTGGGGGTGTACGTGCGCGAACGGCGCGTGTTGACCTTGATGGAGGCGCTGGAGAAGATAACCCTCCTGCCGGCGCGACGCCTGCAAGCCCAGGCCCCTGCCTTGCGGCGCAAAGGACGCCTGCAAGTCGGAGCGGATGCCGACGTCGTCGTGTTCGATCCCGAAAAGGTCAGCGACCGGGCCACCGCCGAACACCCGAACCGCTTTGCCGTCGGCATCGATTACGTGCTGGTTGCGGGGAAAGTGGTCAAGGACCCGGAAGGCTTCCACAAAGAAATACGCCTGGGGGAGGCCATCACCAACAGTCGAAAGTCAAAAGTTGAAAGTCGAAAGTAAAAACGCCCCCTGCAAGCGCCCTCCCCCGCGGTGAGGGAAGGCGAGCGCTTCCTGGCCGCCCGCGCTGGCCGACCCGCCTCGGTTGTTCGACTGACAACTGACGACTAAACGAAATCCCGGCCAATGAGCCGCTCGATGCGCTTGCGGATGGGCGGGTGCGTGGAGAACAGGCTAGAGAAAAGGGCGCCCGCCGTCAGCGGCTTAATGATGAACATGTGCGCCATGGAGGGCGAAACCGGCAGGGGGATGCGCTTCGCCCACTTGTCGATCTTGTCGAGTGCGCGCGCCAGGCCTTGTGGGTTGCCAGTGATGCTTGCCGCCGTGGCGTCGGCCTCGTACTCGCGGGAACGCGAGATGGCAAGCTGGATGAGCACGGCGGCGAGCGGCGCCACAATCATCATGGCCAGCGCCGAGAGCGCGCCCCCCCGACGATCGTCCGAGCGGCCGCCCCCGAACCCGAACATCTCGGCATAGAAAACCATGCGAGCAATAAGGGTGATGGCGCCCGCAAGCGTCGCCACCACGGCACTGATCAGGATGTCGCGGTTCTTGACGTGGCCCAACTCGTGGGCCAGCACGCCTTCGATTTCCTCGTCGTCGCAGATTTCCAGGATGCCGCGCGTTACCGCTACCGAAGCGTGATTGGGGTTGCGCCCGGTAGCAAACGCGTTGGGCGAGTCGGTGGGCATGAAGTAGATCTTCGGCACCGGGATGTTGGCCTTCGCCGCCAGCCGCTCCACGATCTGATACAGGCGCGGCGCTTGCTCGCGCGCGATGGGCTTCGCGCCGCTCATCGCAATCGCCAGCTTGTCAGAGAAGAAATAGCTCCCCAGGTTCATCACCGCCGCCAGCACCAGGGCAAACATCAGTCCCCGCTGGCCGGCCCAAAGCTGGCCAATGGCCAGCAGCAGGCCCGTCAGGCCGGCTAAAAGGATGGTCGTCTTAAGGTTGTTCCACATCGTTCTTAGTCCCCCAGTTCAAGCTACTATTCTACACTCTATTAGATGCGCCATGCACATTAGGCGGAGACGATAGGGTCTTCGCCTTTGATTGTCATGCGCGAACTGACCCCTCACCTGCCCTTGCGGGCCGCCCTCTCCCTGGGGAGAGGGTGGCGGCCTTGTGCCGACGGGTGAGGGGGCTGTTGCTCCCGGCCCGCCGCGGACTCGCCCCGCAACCGCGTGGATGCGCCACCCGCGAAGAAAGAACTTGACAGGGTCGCGGGCGAGTAGTATTTATATCTCACACAATGCGAGGCGGCTTGACGGCTGACCTCAACAGCGGGTCTGACAGACCCGAGAAAGGAAATGCCATGAACGGCAAAGCGGAAGCTGCATTGAAGCATCTCGCCTCCTTATCAAAATCCCTGAACGAAGCCTCCGATCAACTAAATAGACAAATCACCGAGATCGAGTCCGCGCTCAACACGTACAAGCTCGGAATCTCAGCATGGGTCGAGCTTAAGCGCGAGCATGAACAGACCCCAGGGGGAGACGGTAAGTTTTACGAACTCACCCACATCGAGGAGTTTGGATACGGAAAGCACAATGGGAAATGGGGTCTGCTTCACTCCTCATATTACGAAGAGTTCCTCGACCCGGGTGATTCTCAGTCGGTGAAAACAACCTTTCTCCGCGACGCATCTCGGGAAATTCGCCTCGCTGCGGTTGAAAAAGTTTCGGAACTTCTCAGCGCCCTCTCTGGGGAAGCTGCGAAGATCACGGACGAGGTTCTGAAGAAAACCGCAGTGGCGAAGGAAATCGCCGGTGCTCTCGGTAGGAAGTCTCGTTAACCCCCGAGCGCAGCCTGACGGCTGCCTCACATTGTGAATTCGGCTTAAGGAGTTAACTATGGCTTCGATCACTAAATACCGGTGTCCACTTTGTGACAGTCCCCTTTCCAAGGCTAAGTGGCTTGAAGTGACTCGGTTTTGGGATGAACGCGATCGCCTATTGCGCGAGGCAAAGCAGCAAGCGAAGGACGCTGAAAAGCGCGGCGCCGCCAAGGAGCGATCAAGAGCCGATTACTTGCAACGCCTCCTAAAGAACCGAGATGATCGCATGGACAGGCTCCAAGATGAGAATCGCGAATTGCGAAAACAACTGAAGCGTGGCACCACACCGCAGCTTGAGGGCCTGCTGTACGAGGTAGAACTGTGCAGGCAGCTTAGGCGCAAATTCCCAACGGATAAGGTGACTCACCACGGTCACGGAGGAGACGTGGTGCAAGAGATACTGCTCAAAGGTCGCAGGGTAGGTAGGCTCGTTTTCGAGTGCAAGAAAGTGCAGCGACTATCAAGCAGGTACGTCGAGCAAGCACGGTGTGCCCAAGTCCAGCGGCAGGCTGACTACGCTATCCTTGTCACAACAGCCAGCAAATCCAACACCTTCGGTTTTTGGACGGAAAAGGACGTGCTCGTGGTTCATCCGGCTGGAGTAGTACCGCTCACTAGTTGGCTCCGCGAATCTCTGCTGAAACTCGCCCAAGCGCGGATGACGCGTCAGCAAAGAGAGAAGGCGGTGAGGGCGATTCTGGAGTTCGTTGATGGTCCTGAGTTCCGTAACCCTCTGCGTGACATCGTCCACCGCAGCGAGCAATTGGGGCATGAGCTAAGGGACGAGGTACAAACCCACAAGAAAATGTGGCTAAGCCGGGTCGCTCATTACGAGACCATATGGCAACACAGCCGTCGTATTGGTGGCGGCTTGGACCGAATCCTAGAGGAGAACAGTGTCCGAGCACCCCACGGCAAGCTGGTCCCCTCACACGCGGAGGGCAGGCTGGTTTACCCATGGGGCAAACAGACCCTGCTGCTGCCAACCAAAACCTGACACTCGCACCCCGCCGGAGGAGTACCGGGGTCCGACCCCATGCGGCGGCGAGGACTCTGCCGGTACAGCTCGCTACCGCACGACCTTGGCCGTCGCCCGCTCGAAGCGCATCTCGCCCCTCTTCAAGTCGGCGTCCACAGCTAGCGATTCACCCGGCAGGACTTCGCCGTCGAGGAGCTTCATGGCCAGCGGGTCCTGGATGAGGCGCTGGAGGGCGCGCTTCAAGGGCCGCGCGCCGAACTGCGGATCGTAGCCTTCGCGGAACAGCAGTTCGCGGGCCTTCGCGGTCAGCTCAATCACGATCTTCCGTTCGGCCAGGAGCTTCTTCAGATACTCGAGCTGTAGCTCGATGATCTTTTCGATCTCTTCCTTCCCTAGCGCGTTGAAGATCACAATTTCATCCACGCGGTTCAGGAACTCGGGCCGGAAGTGCTGGAGCAGACTCTCGTGGATGCGTGTCTTGAGGTCGTCGGAGAGCATGGCGGCCTGAAGGCCGCCGCTACCATTCATCGCCTCGTGGATCAAGGGGCTAGCGATGTTGGAGGTCATGATGATGACCGTGTTCTTGAAGTCCACGGTGCGGCCCTTGCCGTCGGTCAGGCGGCCGTCGTCGAGGATTTGCAGCAGGATATTGAAGACGTCCGAGTGGGCCTTCTCGATTTCGTCGAAGAGGATGACGGCGTAAGGCCGGCGGCGGACTTGCTCGGTAAGCTGCCCGCCCTCTTCGTACCCCACGTAGCCCGGGGGCGCGCCAATCAGTCGCGCCACGGCGTGCTTCTCCATGTACTCCGACATGTCAAGGCGCACCATGGCGCGTTCGTCGTCGAAGAGGAATTCGGCCAGCGCCCGCGCGAGCTCGGTCTTGCCCACGCCCGTGGGCCCCAGGAAGATAAACGAGCCGATGGGCCGCTTGGGATCCGAGAGCCCGGCGCGGCTCCGGCGCACGGCGTTCGCCACCAGGCGCAGCGCCTCATCCTGGCCGATGACGCGCAGGCGCAGGCGGCCTTCCATCTGGACCAGCTTGGCCACTTCGCCTTCCAGCATCTTCGCAACGGGGATTCCGGTCCATTTGGAGAGGACGCGCGCGACATCCTCCTCATCCACCTCCTCCTTGAGCATGCGACCGGCTTTTTCCATCTCCTCAAGTTTGGCGTTGGCCGCTGCCAGCTCCTTGTTCACAGCCACCAGCTTCCCGTAACGGATTTCGGCGGCCTTGGCGAGATCGCCCTCCCGGGTTGCCCGCTGCTCCTCTATCTTGAGCTGCTCGCTCTCGGTCTTCAGTCGGCGAATCTCCGCGATGACTTCCTTTTCGGCCTTCCAGCGCAGCTTCAACTGGTCGGATTTCTCCCGCAGGCCCGCCAGCTCCTTTTCGAGAGCTTCCAGGCGCTCGCGCGACGCCGTGTCTTCTTCCTTGCGCAGCGCCTGGCGCTCGATTTCGAGTTGGGTGATGCGGCGTTCAATCTGGTCGATCTCGGCCGGCATCGAGTCGATTTCGATGCGCAGGCTCGAGGCCGCTTCGTCGATCAGGTCAATGGCCTTGTCGGGGAGGAAGCGGTCGGAGATGTACCGGTTGGAGAGTGCTGCCGCGGCCACAATCGCCGAGTCCTTGATCCGCACGCCGTGATGGATCTCGTAGCGCTCTTTGAGACCGCGCAAGATGGCGATGGTGTCCTCAACCGTGGGCTGGCCGACGTAAACCGGCTGGAAGCGCCGCTCGAGCGCGGCGTCTTTTTCTACGTGCTTCTTGTACTCATTCAGTGTGGTGGCGCCAATGCAGCGCAACTCGCCGCGGGCGAGCGCCGGTTTGAGCATGTTCGCAGCGTCAATCGCGCCTTCCGCCGCCCCTGCGCCCACCAGCGTGTGGAGCTCGTCGATGAAGAGAATGATCTGCCCGCTCGACTCTTCGATTTCCTTGAGCACGGCTTTCAGACGGTCCTCGAATTCACCGCGGTACTTGGAGCCGGCCACCAGCGCGCCCAGGTCGAGCTGGACGAGCCGCTTCGACTTCAACGACTCGGGCACGTCGCCGGCCACCATCCGCTGCGCCAGACCCTCTGCAATCGCCGTCTTGCCCACGCCCGGCTCGCCAATCAGGACGGGATTGTTCTTGGTGCGCCGCGAAAGCACCTGGATGACGCGGCGGACTTCGTCGTCACGGCCGATGACCGGATCGAGCTTGCCGCGCCGGGCCAGATCCGTCAGGTCGCGTGCGTAGCGTTCCAGCGCCTGGTACTTGGCCTCGGGATTCTGGTCCGTGACGCGCTGCGTGCCGCGCACCGCCACCAGCGCCTTCAAGATGGCATCGTGGGTGACGCCCAGCCGCGCCAGGATGCGGCCCGCCGCGTCGCTCGGCTTCTTCGCCAGGGCCAGCAGCAGGTGCTCAGTCGAAACGAACTCGTCCTTAAACTGCTCGGTCTCTTGGAAGGCCTGATCGAAGACTTCCTTGAGGGCGGGTGACAGGTAGTGTTCGGCGGCTCCGCCTACCTTGGGAAGATTCTCGATCGCCTTCTCGGCTGCCTGCGCCACGGCGGCAGGCGTCACTTCCAGCCGCGCCAGGATTGCGGGCACGATGCCTTCGGATTGCTCGACCAGCGCCAGCAGCAGGTGGACAGGCTCCAGTTGCTGGTTGCCGAAACGCCCGGCAACGTCCTGCGTGCCTTGCAGGGCTTCCTGCGCCTTCACCGTGAATTTGTCAAAGTGTGTCGCCATAGTAGAAACCTGAAACTGGAAATTCGAAATTCATAACTCGGTCGCCACGCCGTCGCGCGGTGCAACCTTTCGGCAATCTCAAATCCGAGATTTGAGATTGCAGATGAAAGAAGCGACCGCGCCGGGGGGAGTAAAGCCTGCGACCGCGGCGCGGTTCGTGGTTGCCACTGAGCGGGCGAGCGCGATGCGGATCGAAGCGCAGCGCACGACCTCAGTTCTTGCTGACGTTGATCTTGATGGTCTTCGGCTTCGCCTCTTCGCGCTTGGGCAGCGTCAGGGTCAACAGGCCGTCTTTGCACTCCGCCGCCACCTTCTCGGCGTCGATCGAGTTGGGCAGCGCGAAGCTCCGCGCGAAGGAGCCGTAAGACCGCTCGATGCGGTGATAGTTCTCCTCCTTGGTTTCCTTCTCGAACTTGCGCTCACCCTTCAAATAGAGTGTGTTGTCCTCGACGCGGACCTCCACGTCCTTGGGGTCAACGCCCGGCAGCTCGGCCTTCAACACGATATTGTTCTCGTTCTCAAAGATGTCCACCGCCGGCGCCCAGGGCCTGGTCGAGGGCTCAGCTTCTCGATCCCCGAACATGGTCGGAAAAGCGTCGCGGAAAAGACGGTCGAATTCCCTTTCGGTTGCGAGTAGATCACGGAACGGTTGCCAACGAACAATCGCCATTGCTTTATACCTCCTTGGTTCTTGTTGTTTTCCCTTAGCAGATGCGCATCATATAATCTTAGTTGCTTCTTGTCAATGATTTTTGTCGCTTTATTTTCAATAGATTAGAACGATTAGACGGACTGCTGCTATCTAGAAGTGCTAGCTTGCCCTCCGTGGTAAAGGTTTCACCCTCCCCACGGTTCGCCTCTTTCTGTGACTTTAGCGCCAGCTTGAGGTACGAGTTGATGGATGCGGCCTCGCCGGGGGGGTAAATCGCCCGAGTTTGACCATAATCTCGGTCAGTCTTTTCGGGCATTCAACCCCTGAGGTCGGGAGGTCATTCCGTGTGGAGACACCTAACGGGCTTACTAGAGTTCTGGCACCGTGCTCCAGTGCGAGAAGGCAGTAGGCGGCAGGCAGAGCGAAAAGTCAGGAGTCAGAAGCCTGAGAGAAGACCTGCCGGCGTCGGCATCTGCGAGTCCCGAAGGCTGTGTGACTCACGGCTACTTCCCGGGCGGGCCCGGCTGCGCCGAGAGCTGCTTCAATACCTCTCCCAGCTTCTTAATCTCCTCTGCATACCCACCCAAATCCCCCTGGCGCAGGAGCTGTTGAGCGCGCTCGTAGTGCTGATTTGCCTCGCGCACGCGGGCCTGGAGCTCCGCCGCAGGGGCGCCCGTCCGGGGAGGAGCTGCGGCGCCCGGGGCAGGTCCGGGCGAAGGCTGCGCCGCCGCGGTTGAGACGATACCCCCGAAGATCTTGCTGAGCGCGGCGTCGAGGGTGGGTTCCATCACCACCTGGTCCGAGTAGGCGACAAGGACGCGCTTCAATTGCGGCAGGCCACCGCCGGCCTCGGCGGCCAGGTAGAGCGGCTCAACGTAGAGGACGGAATTCAGCACCGGAATGACGAGCAGCGTGCCGCGGATGACGGTCGAGCCGCCCTGGCCCCACAAGGTGAGTTGTTGGGAGATCGTGGGGTCCTGGTCGATGCGCGACTCGATTTGCTGTGGGCCATACACCATTTTCTGTTTAGGGAAGGTGAAGACGAGCACTTTGCCGTAGTTCGGCTCGTCGCAGCGGGCGGCCATCCAGGCAATCATGTTGTCTTTCCGTGCCGGGGTGAAGGGCACCATGAGGATGAACTCTTCCGTGGTGCCGACTTCCGCGAGTTTCATGATGGTGTAGTAAGGCGTCATGGGTGCCGGAGCGCCCTTCAGGGCGCTCCGGGCCACGCGCCACAGGTCTTCCTTGTTGTAGAAGACGCGCGGGTCGGTCATGTGGAACAAGGCGTACTTTGCCGCCTGAATGGAGAAGAGTTCCTCGGGATAGCGGATGTGGGCACGGAGGTCTTTGGGCATGGCCGAGATTGGCTCAAAGACTCCCGGGAAAAGGGTTGCATAAGCCTGAATCAAGGGGTCCGACGGGTCGGCGATGTAGAAGTGGACTTGGCCGGTGTAGGCGTTGATGGTGGCCTTGACGGAATTCCTAATGTAGTTGCCAACGCCGTCGGTCGGGTCGGAGTAAGGGTAAGCAGCGGAGGTTGTATAGCCGTCGAGCACCCAATAGAGCGAGCCGTTGTCAGCGATCATCATGTAGGGGTCGTGGTCGTAATGCAGGAAGGGCGTGAGGCGTTGCGCGCGCTCGAGAATCCGCCGGTAGATCATCAGCCGGCTTTCGGGCCGGATATCGGAGGAAAGCAGGACTTTGATCTCGCCGAACCGGAGGGCAAACAGCAGCCGTTGCCAGAAGCTTTGGACCGGGATTCCTCCCGCGCCCTCGTAGCTCGTGTAAACGTTCTGGTCGCCCGAGGGATAGTCGAACTCCTGGGCGTGCGTGTGCACGAAGCAATATTCATTGGTCAGTTCGCCGTAGTAAACCTCCGGACGTGTGACGCGGCTCGCGCCGGTCGAGACTGGCGGAATGTTCTTGATGAAAAGCTCAGGCAAGCCCTCGCTGGTGGACTCATTCACCGGGCCCAGGCAAAGCCCGTAGCCGTGCGTATAGGTCAAGTGTTCGTTGATCCAACTGCGGCTGGGAAGGCTGGCGGAGGAAAGCTCGCGCGGGGAGAGCGAGACCTGGCGATAGACGCCGTTGATCCAGTAGCGGTCGTTATCCACGCGTTCGAAGTCGTAATAGGTGCGGATTTCCTGGAGCTGGGCGAAGGTGGTGAGCAAGGGCTTGTGGTCCCACAGCCGGACGTTGCGGATGGTGGCCCGGTTCGAGCGGATGTCATCGAGCGTCAGATCCTCGACGGCGGAGAACTCGCGCACTTCGAAACGGTCCAGGGCGTAGGCTTGGCGCGTGAACTCGATGGCGTGGGCGATGAAAGGCTGCTCCTTGTCAATCTCGTTGGGCGTGACAATCAACCGTTGGACGATTTCCGGATAGAATTTCACCCCCACGACCGCGAACGCCACCAGCCCTGCAACGGCCCACAGGGCGCGCCGCAGGCGGCCGCGCGCCGCCCCGGCAAGGAAGACCGCCGCCGTAAGCAGGCAGAACACGAGCAGTATCCACAGGGCTGGCAGGCTGGCATGCACGTCCGTGTAGCCGGCGCCGAAAATCACGCCGCGCTCGGAGTAAAGCAGCCCGTACATCCCCAGGCGCACGCGGTAGGCCGCGAGCACGAAGATCAGCGCCCCGAGCACCATCAGGTGACCGCGGGCGGCGGGCGCGATGGCAGGCCCCCGCGGCGTCACCCAGACGCCTCCTTCTACGAAGTAGAGGAATGCCGCGCTAAGCAAGCAGCCGATGACCGTAATCAAGGCCAGGTGGAAGAGGAACCAGCGGAACGGCAGTTGAAAGAGGTAAAAACCCAGGTTGATGCCGAAGAGCGGGTCAGCCTGGCCCATCGCGACGGGATGCTGGGCGAGCAGATACTCTTGCCAGTGGGTCATGGCCCAGTGGCCCAAGACGTAGCCCACGAGCAAGATGCCAACCCAGATGAGTCCCCGGAAGACTGCGCTGAGGCGCTCCAGCGGCGGGAAGTCGAGCCCCTCGCCGTACACGCGGGAGCCGAAGCGGTGCGCCAGCCAGCGGGCGATCAATAGGTTCAGCCCGGCGATGACAAGGAACCCCATACCTGCCAAGCTGCTGAGTGCGATTTGAGCCTTCAGGATGGTCGTAAAGACAACGCGGAAGCCTTCCTGCCGGAACCAGATCCAGTCCACCAGCAGGCTCGTGCCGCTGGAAAGGATCGGGGCGATGACCAGCAAGAAGAGTAGGAAAGCCAGCAGGTAGCGGGCGCGACGGTCTTGGGTCATGGTGATTCTCCGGGCCTATCTTCACACAGGCGTGCGGGAGTGTCAAAAATCTTGGCTGGAGGGGAAGGCCACGGCGGAACCTGTCCCGAGGCTTTCTGTCGGGAACGGTACCGTAGCCAAGCTCGCAAACAATTTCATGTGAAGCGACTTCAGTGCCGTCCAGGTGGCGACCTGTTCCGACCACGTCCGGAAGACCTTCTTAGGTCTGCATCGGGCCTGCTGTGCGGATCAAGCTCGCGGATCCAAAGGATCTGCGCCAGCCAGGAGTTGGGGTGGGCGTTGCACTCTTGTGGTCTGGCCGGTCTTTCTTCCGGCCCCTGTCGGACTAGGTCACGTCGGGGAGGTCATACTCGCCGAGTTCGAGCGGATACTTTCCATATTCCCGCACCAGGCTGATTACGTAGTCGTAATTTTGGCCCGAGACGTTGCTGGGCACGGAGTGATCGGACTGGAAGATGTAGCCGCCGCCTTTAGCGGCGTTGAGTTTGATGAGGGCGGCGCGTTTGAGTTCTTCGCGGCTCCCCTGCGCCCACAGCATCACGTCCATGTTGCCGCAGAAAGCGATGCGATGGCCGAAGCGGCGGCGCAAGTCCACCACGTCCATTCCGGCCTTCGCCTCCAGCGGGTTGTAGGCGTCGATGGCCAAATCGACGAAGTCGGCGAAAATCTTCAGGACATTCCCGCAGCCGTGGTAGATCACCGGCAGACCCGCCGCGTGGCAGGTATCGACCAGAGCTTTCACACCCGGCTTGAAGTACTTCCGCCAGTAATCGGGCGAGAAGAACAAGCCGCGCTTGTAGGCCACGTCGCCCCAGATGACCATGCCGTCCAGCAAGCCTCCGGCGGCTTGGATCTGAGCCTGGGTGATCTCCAGGGCGAAGGTGTTGATCCTTTCCACGAACCGCCCCACCTCCGCAGGGTACAACCCGACCCAGAGCATAGTGTTTTCCGACCCGAGAATGCGCGAGAGCATCTCTTGGCCTTCACAGACGCTGCCGTAAACGGGAAAATCGGGGTGTAAACTCTTCACCTTGCTGACCCACGCCGGCGAATTCCGTTCAAACCCATCGCCCACACCCGCAATCTGGTTGTCACCGGCGCGGAAGTAGCGCCGCTCGTCCCAGGGATCATCAAACTGGAAGGCCTGCATTTTCTCAATCGTGTCGGTCTCGAACCTGAGGAAGGCAGGCATTGGATAATCGAAGCGCTTCCTGAGCACGGCTTCGAAGCCCGTGCGGACCACAACTTCTTCGTCACTTTGCTCCAGGATCTCGAATTGCCGGATGTGGGGATCCATGTTGGGGGTGGTTGCCTGCCAGTCGAGATCGTAGTAGTGGTAGATGTCGGTTTCGGCAGGCAGACCCAGATCTCTTCGCCAACGCTGCAAGAAACCGCCCCAGAAGAAATCGCTGACGGGGACGCGGTCCGGCTCCTCGTGGCGCAGGGCCTTGTTCATCCGGTCGAGTTTCGCCAGGCAATTCGGGGTTCTTTGCATGCTCCAAGCCTCCCTCATAACGAGCCGAAGGAGATCTCAGTTTACGCCAATCGGTCTCGGGTCACACTGATTCTCCGCCTCTATCTTCACACAGAAGGAACGGATGTGTCAAAACGGATGGCGCAGACGGCCCGGTGTCACAGCCACCACGATTAGGCGCCCAAAACGGCTAGGTCGTCGCAGGGGAACCGCAGGATTTTCGAAGGGGCACCAAGTGTATCTTGTCGGGCTAGCCCGACACACCCCCCAACGGGTCGGTTAGGGGTCGAAAGAATTCAGGTCGTAGTGTGAAAGTCGAGCTTCTGCTCTTGTGTCTCAGTCACGATTAAGCGGGAGGGCCAAGCCCTCCTCTAGTTTGCCCAGCCTTTGGCCCGCTCGACGGCGCGCTCGAAGCCGGCGTAGAGTTCTGCGCGGCGGGAGTCGCTCATAGCGGGCTCGAAGCGGCGGGCAATCTTGAGCTGGCGGCTCAATTCCTGCTCATTCTTCCAGAAGCCGGTGGCGAGGCCCGCGAGATACGCGGCCCCCAGCGCGGTGGATTCGGTGGTGGCAGGCCGCTCGACGGGAATACCGAGGATATCGGCCTGAAACTGGCAGAGGAAATCGTTGCGGGCGGCGCCGCCATCCACTCGCAGGACTTCCGGACGGAGTCCGGAATCGCGGGCCATGGCATCGACGACGGCACGGGTCTGGTAGGCGATAGCTTCCAGCGCCGCCCGCACCAAGTGGTACCGATTGGTGCCGCGCGTGATGCCAACGATGGTCCCCCGCGCGTAGGCGTCCCAATGCGGCGCGCCCAAGCCCACGAACGCAGGGACAAAATATACCCCGCCGGTATCTTCCACCGTGCGGGCCAGGCTCTCGCTTTCGCCTGCGTCCCGGATCAGCTTCATCTCGTCGCGTAGCCACTGGATGGCGGCACCCGCGATGAATACGCTCCCCTCGAGCGCGTACACCGTCTGGCCGTTTCGCCTCCAGGCGACCGTTGCCAGCAGGCCCGAATCCGAGTGCGGAATCTCCGCGCCCGTGTTCATCAGGAGAAAGCAGCCGGTGCCGTAGGTGTTCTTCACCGTCCCACGTCGGAAGCACTGGTGGCCGAAAAGCGAAGCTTGCTGGTCTCCCGCCACGCCTGCGATGGGAATCATTCCGCCAAACAGGTCGGTCTGGCCCAGGACTTCGCTGGAGGAGTGGACTGTGGGGAGCAGGGAAGCGGGAATCTTGAAGTAACACAGGATCTCTTCGTCCCAGGCGAGTGAGCGAAGATTGAACAGCAGTGTGCGCGAGGCGTTGGAGACGTCGGTCGAGTGGGTGCGGCCGCGCGTCAGGTTCCAGATGAGCCAGGCATCAACGGTTCCGCAGGCCAGTTCACCGCGCGCGGCCCGCTCCCGCGCCCCAGGCAGATTCTCGAGCAGCCAGGCGATCTTGGTGCCGGAGAAATACGGGTCGGTGACCAGGCCCGTCTTGGCGCGGATCGTCCGGTCAAAGCCTTCTTGCTTGATGCGGTCGCACAGGGGAGCAGTGCGGCGGCACTGCCACACAATAGCGTGGTAGAGAGGCATGCCCGTCGCGCGATCCCAGAGCACCACGGTCTCGCGCTGATTGGTGATCCCGATGGCGGCCAGGTCTTCCGGCCCAGCCTCCGCTTCGACCAGCACCTGCGCGGCGACAGCCCGCTGCGATCGCCAGATTTCTTCTGCGTCGTGCTCTACCCAGCCTGGCTGCGGGTAATACTGCTTGAATTCCTGGCTGGCCGAAGCCTGGACGTTTCCGTCCCGGTCAAAAAGAATAGCGCGGGAACTGGTGGTGCCTTGGTCCAGCGCCAGGGTGTACCTGGGCATAGGGGTCTACTCCTCGGCCTGAACGAACCGTGAGGATAGCATCAAACCGCATCGCTGGAAACGAGCGAGCGACAGTTCGGATCGTCAGGCTCGACGTTCTTGAGGGCTTACGCGTGTTTCTTGGTGGGGCGGTACTTCTCGCGGTACGCGTCGAGTTCCTGGTCGGAAATCGTGAAGTGGCGCTGGAGCGGGAATTCGGTGGTTTCGGCGGCGAGTTCTTTCTGCAATTTCTGATAGCAGAGGCCGGCGGCATCCTGGTAGGGCACATGCCGCTCGACGAACGCTTGGTTCGAAATGGTCAAGGTAAACTCACGCGGCTCATTCTTGGGGTCCACGACGCGGTAGGAGTAGTCCCTGCCCCGGGGCTTCAACTGAAATCCGAGGTACTGGATCACCATGCTCGCACTCGCTTCCGGAGAGTTCAATGGGGGCTCCCGCTGCCGCAGGAGCCCCCCTGATGACTAGAGTTTCACCACGTTCTCAGCCTGCCACCCTTTGGGGCCTTTGGTGACGGTAAACTCCACCGTCTCTCCTTCGCTGAGCGACTTGAACCCGGTCGCCTGAATGGCCGAGTGATGCACGAAAACGTCATCGCCGGAAGCGCGCTGGATGAATCCATAGCCCTTCGCGTCGTTAAACCACTTCACCTTGCCTTGTTCCTTTTCCATTTCCATTTTTGTCCTTTAAACCTTCCGTATTGAGATTGTCTTGTTCCGCTCTCGCAACCACTCGCCAAGAACAATAAAAGCCACAAAATCAATGATTCTGTGGCCTTTCAGCACTCCGGGACCAGGTCACAAAAACTGATCAAGCAGACATAGTATACACGAGCGGCCCCCTTTGCACCACCTCTATTTGACTGCACTCGCCGCCTTTCGAGGGAATCCGGCGGCTGGGCGGAGGTGAGGGACCGGGACACCAGACCTTGAACTTACCCGCCATTGATGGGATACTAGCCTGGATGAGCCGGTTCTGAGTCTTGCTCTCGTCAAACCGTTGCCCTGAAATCGGCATCTTAGACCAGGCAGGCCCCACCGGCGAGCCAGGCGGGTAGCCTGACTGAGACTGCGGTTCAGAAAAAGGAGCACACATGGTGGATAAGACCAACGGCCGTGACACCGCGCACGCGATGCTTGGCCTCGGCTCGGCCGGGGATTCAGGGCCGAGCCAGCCCTTGGCCTCCGGCCCAACGCAAGCCCCGCCGCCTGCCGCACCCTGGAGTTTCTCGGGCGGCCAAATCCTTTTCTTGCTGGTGATCGTGCTGCTCATCCTGTCTGGCCTCAACCTCTATCTGGTCATAACGGTGCGGCAGCAATTCAAGGAGAATGCCTCGAAGCAGGCGGATCAATTGGACCTGTTGACCCGGCGGATGGATTCGAGTGACGCCCGTTACGCCCAGTTGCGAGGTCAATTTCAGGTGACTTCGGAGAAGATGGGCTTCACGGAGCAGGAACTCTCTCGCGCCCGGACGCTGGCCGCCAGTGTCCAAAAGCAGCAGCAGGAGTCCACCCAGCGACTGAGCGACGCCATCGCCAAGAAAGCCAGCGCTGACGAAATGAACAAGCTTCAGGCGGACTCCACGACGAAGTTTGGGACCCTTTCCGGGGATCTGGCGGGAACCAAGGCGGACCTGGAGGCGACCAAGCAGGCCCTGACGGGCGCCAAGGGTGAACTCAGCGGGGCGATTGCTAAGACCCACGACGAACTCGTCACCCTGGCCCACCGAACCGACCGGGATTACTTCGAGTTCAGCCTGGGCCGCAAGAACGCGCGGCAGAAGGTCGGAACGGTGATGCTCGAGCTCACCAAGACGAACCCTAAGAAGAACCAGTTCACCGTCAATCTCTACTTCGACGACAAGCGCACCGAGCGCAAGGACAAGGCCGTTAACGAGCCGGTGTACTTCTACGTGCAGGGCGCTTCGAGCGCGCTGGAGCTGGTGGTCAACAAGTTGGCAAAGGAGAGCATCTCGGGTTACGTCAGCGCACCTAAGGGATTCTTCCCAAATACGCCCAACGTCCTCACCGCGCGCCCGGGGGTGTAAGCGTCCCGTCGGGCCGGCTTCGAGGGTCGGCGTCTCAGTCTGACAATCGTCTGACAGCTCTCACACTCAAGGAACTGGCGGGGTAACAGGCTTAGCCAGTTGCTCCTGCCACTCTCTCGCTCGGGCTCTGGCCGTCGTGACGCGCGAGGGCGCGCAGGCAAGATCGTCTGCCCAGAGTGCCGGGGAGAGCAGCCTTGACCCCTCGGCCTGCATCTTGAACGGGTTTACCTTCGGACTGGGACGGCGACATGCCGCTCGAGAAGGCGGGCCAGTTCCTCGTAGGGTCGGACGCCCACTAGGCGCTCGACGACTGCGTTGTCGCGGAGCAGCACGAGGGTGGGAATGGAGCGCACGGCAAACTGGTTGGCCAGTTCCGGCAACTCGTCCACATTGACCTTGGCGAAATCGATGTGGTCGCCGTATTTCTCGGCGAGTTTTTCAAAGGTCGGCGCAAGCATCCAGCAAGGAGCGCACCATTCGGCCCAGAAATCCACGAACACCGGCTTGCCGCTCGCTTCGATTGCCGGCCAGTCTCCCGCCTGAACGTGTAGAATCTTTCCCATCAGTTTTTCTATCTCCTTGGTTGTCGGCTTCCAATCGCATTTGATGAGCTGCGCGGGAAAAGGATTCAGGGCTGGGAGTAGTTTTCGTAGCCGCTGGTGTTCTTCCCGCACCCGACGCGTCCGGGCTAGGTCAGAAGGTCAAGGCGGCGGGTCGGTCGGCGCGAGGTTACTGGCCACCCAGGTTTCCCGCTTTCTTGCCCTAAATTTACTAATCAGCTAAGGGCTTGGTGAAAGGAAATGTGCACGGGGTTCGTGACAGTGACATCGAACGGTGGTACCCTGGCACCACCATGTGCCGTGCTTCCGCCCTGCGAGGAACGTAAGATTTCCCTAGCCTTGGTACGGGAGGGGAGCGCATCCAAGCCTGATCTTGGGAACACTCCCTTCCCGGACGCGGCGCAAGGGACAAGGGTTACAGGGCGCCCGACATACAGCTCCGGCAAATCTACCGGTAGTCGTTCCAAGACGCGACGTGGCGGGCAGAAGAGCAAAACGATTCAAGGCGCCGTTCACCATCCCCATTGCCTTTCTGGGGAGTGGCAACCGTTTCACAGGCGATTTGATAGACATCAGTACCACCGGTCTCCTCCTGCGCTGCGAGCAGGACATTGAGCCGGGCACGGTCGGCCGTATGGCCATACCTGTAGGCCACGAAACCAGCCGGGTGGTCGCCGTGGCGACCCGCCGTATCCCCGGTGTGGGCATCGGTTTCGAGTTCAGCCATATGACCCCGCACGACCGCGAGCTGCTGCGCCGGCTGCTGCTGCGCTTGGCGGGCGCGGCCTAGCCTTGATCCGACTCCGCCGCCTCAGGTCCCATGCCGAGTAAACGTCCGCAGCCGCGAGGGCTGGAAACTCTCCGGCGGCAGGTCATCGCCTGCACGCAGTGTCCCCGGCTGATCCGCTATTGCCGCCAGGTGGCCCGGGAAAAGCGCCGCCTGTACCGGAATGAGGAATACTGGGGCCAGCCTGTTCCCAGCTGGGGTGATCCTGCGGCCGAGCTTCTGATTCTGGGCTTGGCGCCGGCCGCGCACGGCGCCAACCGGACCGGAAGGATGTTTACGGGCGACCGTTCGGGAGAGTTTCTCTATCGCGCGCTCTATGAGGCGGGATTCGCCAGCCAACCCGAGTCCCGCCAGCGCGACGACGGGCTCACGCTGCGAAACTGTTACATTACGGCGTCACTTCGCTGCGCGCCGCCCAAGAACAAGCCCCGGCCCGCGGAACTGCGCAATTGCCAACCTTACTTTGAAGAAGAACTGCGGCTTCTCGACCGGGTACGCGCCGTGCTCGTATTGGGCCGGATTGCCTTCGCTAGCTACTTGCGAGTGGTCGGGAAACGAGAGGGCTTCCCGCCGCAGTCGTCATTCCCCTTCGCGCACGGCGCGAGCTTCGTGCTTCCCTCGGGCCTGCCGCGCCTCTTCTGCTCCTATCATCCCAGCCAGCAGAATACCCAGACGGGCAGACTCACCCGGGAGATGTTCGGCCGGGTCTTGGACGACATCCGACGTTTCCTAGTCTCGCCGTGACGCGCAAAGGGCGTGATGTCGTGTGGCTGTTTATTTTTGCCTTTTGATTTTTCCCCTTTGCCTTCTGACCTGTATTCTCGCTCTTCAGTCCATCCACATCCCGCCGTTGACTTCGATGGTCTCGCCGGTGAGGTAGCGGGCGGCGGGCGAAGCCAGGAACACAATGACGTCCGCAACCTCCTCAGCAGTCCCGGCGCGGCCCAGGGGTATGCTGGCGATGAACTTCTGGAAGAGTTCCGGCGAGCTGTAGCGCTCGTGATAGGGCGTGGCAATCACGCCCGGGGCGACGCCGTTGACGCGGACGCCGCAGGGCGCAAGTTCCTTGGCCAACGACTTGGTGTAGGTCAACAGGCCGCCCTTCGCTGCCGCATACGCGGCGGCCCCGGGGCCGCCGCCGTTCCGCCCGGCGATCGAAGTAACGTTCACAATGCAGCCGCTCTTGCGCCTAGCCATCTCTTCCCAGACCGCCTTGACGCAGAGGAAGGCGCTTTTCAGGTTGAGCGCTATGATCTGGTCCCAGTAGTCTTCGGTCATGTCGCTGAGGTTGTGGCGGGCGATGAGGTCCCCGGCGTTGTTGACCAGGATATCGACGCGCCCCCAGTGCTCGCGGACCGACCCGACCATGGCTTGGACATCCGCAGAGCGCGTGACGTCGGCACGCAGGGCCATAGCGTCTCCGCCCTGCTTGCGGATTGACTGGACCGCGTCCTCGGCCCCCGCGCGATTCTTGCAGTAGTTCACCGCGACGCGGGCCCCATGGAGTCCCAGGGCTTTCGCCGTGGCGCGCCCGATGCCACTCGAAGCGCCGCTAATCAATGCGACCTGACCTTCGAACAACATGCTAGCCTCCTTTCTCCAATTCGGCACGTGCACCAGGGTATGAATCGTAGCGCAACGCGAGCGCCCTGGAAACATCCTTAGTGGAAGCTGAATCTGCGCAAACCCCTTGGCAACCTCGGCCGGTTTCTGGTATTCCTAGTTGTCTGCGTGGAGGAGCGGCGCGCTCGCTGGTCGGTTCGGCCGTGCGCGGCGACCCAGGAGAGTTGGGCCGCGAGGCCCGCGGGAAGAGGCGCTGAGCGTTGCGCCTCCACAACTTGACCAAGGACCAAATCGCATGATCGAAGTAGAACGCCTGACCAAGCGCTACGGGCCAACGCTGGCCGTCTCCGACGTCAGTTTCGAGGTGCAAAGTGGCGAAGTCCTGGGCTTCCTGGGGCCGAACGGCGCGGGAAAGACGACCACCATGCGCGTCATCACGGGGTATCTTCCGCCCAGCGAAGGGCGCGTGCGTGTGGCAGGCTATGACGTGGTCGAAGAGCCCTTGGAAGCCAAGCGCCGCACCGGCTACCTGCCCGAAGCTCCTCCGGTCTATCCCGACATGACCGTCGTCGAGTACTTGGCCTTCGTGGCGCGCATCAAGGGTGTGCCCCGGCGCGAGATCAAGAAGCGCAGCGCAGAGGTCAGCGAGAGGGTTGCCATCACGGACGTGCAGCAACGCCAGATCGGCAAACTCTCCCGGGGGTATCGGCAGCGGGTTGGCTTGGCGCAGGCGCTTATCCACAACCCCGAGGTGCTGATCCTCGACGAGCCGACCGCCGGCCTCGACCCGAAACAGATCATCGAGACCCGGGAGCTCATCAAGAGTTTGGCCGGCCAGCACACGGTAGTCCTCAGCACGCACATCCTGCCGGAAGTCTCGAAGACCTGCCAGCGGGTCGTCGTCATCAACCAGGGAAAGGTGGTGGCGGTGGGGGCTCCGGCTGAGCTTACCGGCCGGCTGCAAGGCTATGAGACTGTCCTCATCACCGTGGAAGGGCCCGCGGCCGAAATCATGGGTAAGCTCGAGTGCGTGCCCGGCGTGAACATGGTGGAGCCGCGTGAAGCCAGCGACTCCCAGGTTACGTTCGAGATCCATGTGGAAAAGGGGCGGGACGTGCGCCCGGAGCTGGCGCGCGCCGTAGTCGAATCCCAGTGGAAGCTGCTCGAGCTGAAGACCAGTGGCCTGAGCCTGGAAGATATTTTCCTCAAGCTCACCACGACAGACCTCGGTGAAGAGTCGGTCGGCAGTCCGCCGTCGCGGCCTGATTTTTCCGCAACGGACGAATGACAACGGATTACGTACAACCGAGAACTCACAGTCGGAAGGGATTCTCTCCATGCGCAACATCCTCGCCGTGGCCGGCAAAGAACTCCGCGCCTACTTCCATTCGCCCATCGCCTACCTGGTGATGACGGTATATGCCGGGCTATGCGGCTTCTTCTTTTACAGTTTTGCGGCGACTTTTGTCCTGCAGAGTTTCCGCATGCAAGCCATAGGTGGCATGGGCGGGCCCCCGATGAGCTTGAACGAATACGTCATTCGGCCGCTCCTGGCTGGGGTGCTGACGGTTGTCTTGCTGCTCCTGGTGCCTCTCATCACCATGCGGCTTTATGCGGAGGAGAAGCGCTCCGGCACCATCGAGCTGCTGCTGACTTCGCCCCTGACGGACCTCGAGATCATCTTCGGGAAGTTCCTGGGAGCGTTGGCGCTCTACGCGGCGCTGGTGGCCATAACCTTTGGTTACATCGGTATCCTCTTCCTTTATGGCAACCCCAACGCCAGGCCCCTGCTGGCCAACGCGCTAGGTCTTCTCCTTTTCGGCGCGGCACTGCTCGCCCTGGGGATGTGGTTGTCAACGTTCACCAAGACCCAGATTGTGGCCGCCGTCATCGCCTTTGCGGTGTTCCTGCTGCTCTTCGTACTGGATTGGCCTGCCTCTTACTCTTCGAGCGGGGTGGCTCGAGTCCTGTCCTATGTGGCCCTCACCACCCATTTCGACAACTTCGCCAAAGGCGTCATCGATTTGAGTGACGTGGTTTACTACGTCTCGGTGGCGATGCTGGGAATTTTTCTGACGGCGCGTTCCGTTGATGCTCTGAAGGGGAGGGCGTAGCCATGGCGTGGAAGGATCGCATTACAGGACTTCTTGGGCAGAAGATCCTTGAGCGGGCCAACCTGGTTCTCTACACGGCCGCTGTGGTTGCCATCGTGGCGCTGGCTAACTGGTTCGTGGACCGCCACAATCGGCGCTGGGATTTGACCCCCGACCAGACGTACAGCCTTTCACCCCAGACAACCAAGCTGTTGAAAGAGCTGAAGCGTGACCTCACAATCTATGCTTTCGACCAGGAACGCCGGCCGCGGGGGCGGCGCGATTTGCTGGACAACTACTCGGCCCTCACCCCCCGGGTCACCCTGCGCTACGTTGACCCTGACCGGCAGCCCTCCCTGGCCCGGCAATTCGGCATCCGTAACTACGGGACCATCGTCGTGGCGGCGGGCGACCGTCATTTCGAAGCCCAGAGCGCAACCGAAGAGGGTGTGACCAACGCCATCGTCCGCGTGCTGAAAGGCCAGAAGACCATTTATTTTGTCCAGGGGCACGGCGAGAAGGATTTGGACAGTTCGGAGAGGGCCGGGTACGATCGGATCAAAAAGCAGATCGAGAACGAGAACTACCAGGTAAAGACCTTGGTTCTGCTCCAGAAGATGGAGATCCCCGCCGATTGCGCGCTCCTGGTCATCGCCGGACCGCGCAACGATTACCTGCCCCCGGAAGTTGAAACCATCCGCAAGTACCTGACAGGCGGCGGCCGGGCCATGTTCCTGCTGGATCCGGCGGTGGACCTGACGAATCTGGCCAAACTCCTGGCGGAGTGGAACGTGACGGCGCGCAACGATCTGGTGATTGACGAGAACCCCGTCGCGCAACTTTTCGGCACTCGCCCGGAGATGCCGTTGGTCATCAAGTACGGGTCAAGTCCCATTGTCCAGCCGCTGGCCCGGACAGCTACTCTGTTTCCACTCACGCGCTCTTTTGAAGTCGGCAAGGACTACAAAACCGGCGTGAGCACCGACTCGCTTTGCGAGACGACCGCGGACAGCTTTGGTGTGGCGGACTTCAGCCCCACGATGCGCGAAATTAAGTTTCGTCCTAACAAGGATTTCAAAGGGCCGCTTACTGTCGCCGTGGCAGCCAGCATGACGGGCCAAGGCGAAAAGACAACGGAGGGCCGCTTCGTGGCCGTGGGGACTTCGTCGCTGGCCGCCAATGCTTACCTGGGATTCCAGGGCAACCGCGACTTGTTCATGAACATGGTGAACTGGCTGTCCGCGGAAGAGGACCTGATTTCCATCCGGCCCAAAACGCCCGAATCTCAACAATTGAATATGAATGCGCGGCAGATGCAGCGGGTCCTTTACCTGGGCGTGCTTGGACTGCCGATCCTGATCATTGCGCTGGGTACTACGGTGTGGTGGCGTCGCCGATGAGGACCAGGCACTGGAAAACTCTCATGGCTCTTGCCCTGCTGGCGGGGATGTGGGCGGGCTTCACCTACTGGGAGAAGCGCAAGGGAGGGAGGAGTGCGAAAACCGAGACCGCGCCGCAGGAAAAAGTCTTCCCGGTACAGAGCAGTCACGTCCAGTTGTTCACCCTCAGGCCGCGTGAGGGGGAACCCGTCACTTGCCGGCGTGAGGGCGGGAAGTGGGCGATCGTTGAACCGAAGAAAGTTGCGGCCGATGAGTCCAGCATTTCTGGTTTGCTCAACAGCCTCACGGGCGCCACGGTCAGTGAGGTCGTGGACGAGAAGCCAGTGAATCTGAAAGAGTACGGACTCGACCGCCCCGCCCTCAGCCTGGAAGTCTCAACCGATGCCCAGCCGGAGAAGTTCACCTTGCTGCTGGGCGATGAAACCCCCACCGGCGGCGGGATCTATGCCCAGGTGGTGGGCAGGCCACGCGTGGTAACGCTATACAGCTACTTGAAGTCTTCGCTGGACAAGAAGGTCTTCGACTTGCGCGACAAGCGCGCCGTGACGCTGGCGGCCGGCGACCTTCAGCGTATCGAAGTGGAATCGAAGGGTAAGCGCTGGACGCTCGTCAAGAACCCGGAAGGCGTGTGGGGCTTGGAACTGCCGCCCGCCGTGCGCGCCGACCGCTTCACGACGGAAGGCCTGGTCAACCGCCTCCAGAATCTCTCCATCGAGACCGTTGTGGCGGAGGACAAGAAGAATGCGGCTAAGTATGGCTTCGGCAAGCCGGAGTTGAGCGCGCGACTGAGCGGGCCGGGCGCGAGTCAGACGCTCCTGGTGGGCAAGAAAGAAGGCGGGCGCTACTACGCCGTGAACTCCGCGCTTGAGCCCGTCTTCACTCTCGACGCCAGCTTCGTGAGCGAGCTCCAGAAGGACCCGAACGACCTGCGCGACAAGAACCTTTTTTCGTTCTCGGCGTACGAGGTGAAGCGGCTGGAAGTGGAAACCCCCGCGGGCTCACGAGTCTTTGAACGCCAGCCACAGAACAAGTGGAAACAGACCGCGCCCGCGGCCAAAGACGTTCCCACGGACAAACTGGAAACCCTGCTCAACAATCTGCGCGATCTACGGGCCGAGTCGTTTCCCGAAGGCCAGGGTCTCGAGAGCTATGGCTTGAAAAAGCCAACCCAGCGGTTCAAGGCCCAGTTCGGCGACAAGAACGAGAGCGAAATCGTCGAAGCCGCACAGGTCGGCGACCACGTCTACGCCCGGCGCTCGACCGACCCGGTCGCCTGCGAGGTCTCGAAGACCGCCCTGGAAGCGGTTGAGAAGGCCCTCAAAGAGCTTCCCTAGGGATTCGGAACTGCGGCTATTGCAGATTTGTGATTGAGGATTGGCGATTGAAAAGGAACCTGCTCGTTCCTGAGAGGGTGTCCCTAGCCCCGACTCCCGAACCCCGAGTTATTTGTTCTTCCACAGCGGCTTGCGTTTTTCGACCATGGCCCGCAGGCCTTCCTGGGAATCCTCCAGGGCGAACAACTGGTTCAAGTAGATATCCTGGGAGTGCCGAAGCGCCTCGTCGAAGGGTCGCCAGGTGCCCTCGAAGATGACTCGCTTCAGTAGTTGCAGGACGGGTGCGCTCTGCTCGGAAATGCGCCGGACGGTGGTCTCCACGGTTTCCTTGAGCGCCGCGCGCGGCACCACGCGGTTGACCAGGCCTATGGCGAGAGCCTGCTGCGCACTGATGGGCTCGGCGGTCAGCAGCATCTCCATGGCGCGTTTCGGGCCAATCACCCGAGGATAGACTACGGCCCCTATGGGTGGGAAAACGCCCAGCTTGATTTCGGGTTGCAGGAAGCGTGAAGTGTCCGTGGCGATGACCATGTCGGAAAACGCCGCCAGCTCGCACCCCGCGCCGTTGGCGATGCCGTCCACCACGGCTACCACAGGCTTCGACACCTCGATCATGGCGCGGAAAACGTGGTGGAACGCGTCCATCATCTGGAAGACCACGTCGGCCTTGTAGCCCGCGGCTTCGACGCCGGCGGAAAAGTAACCTTCGCATTCCGGCGCGGCATCGAGCAGGATGAGGCGGACGTCGTCACGCGGGGCCAAGCTCTCGATGGCGCGCCAGATCTCGTCGAGCATTTCGATGTTGAAGATGTTCTGCTTGGGCCGCGCCAGGGTGAGATGCGCCACGGTGCCCGAGGCGTCCAAACGAATGAACTTGGCTGGCTTTTCCTCTTCCTTCTGCTCCTCTGCCATGAGGGACTCGCTGGGTTCGTCTGGCATTTTGGCCTCCTCGATCATTCGCCGTGCGTCCACAGTTCCGACGGCGTCAGGGGCGCGGTCAGGAAAGAGCCGTCAGCCCTCAGCGATCAGTCAGCAGCATGGTTGAGAGCTGAAGGCTGACCGCATTCTCCCGCCCTCCCGCACGATGTAGTTCTATTTCAGCTTACTCCCGCATTTCCCGCAATAGTCAAATCCTTCCGGGATTCCCTCGGCGCCGCAATCCGCGCAGGTGCGCGTGGGCGCGCCCCAGAGAAACTCGCTGGACTTGCCCGCCGCCGCGCGCTCCCGGACGCCGCGGTAATCGGCCGGCCGCTTCTCGAGGAAGGCTTGCACGCCCTCGTAAGGCTCCCAAGACGTGGAATGGACGGTCAGCCAATCACGCGCGTGGCCCACGCTGAGCGACCACGCCAGGTCCTTCCAGAAGTTCAACTGCTGCTTGGTGTAACGCGTGCATTCCGGGAACTTCTGGATCAGCTTACTGGCCAGGGTACTCACCGCGCGGTCGAGTTGCCGGTAAGGAACGACTTGATTGACGAGGCCCCAGCTCAGGGCCTGCTCGGCCGTGATTTCGTCGCAGGTGAGGAGCATTTCCCGCGCCCGTCGGTCACCCACCACCAGCGGCAGCCACTGGGTCGACCCCCACGCGTCCACCAGGCCCACGCGCGTGCCGACCTGCATGAAACGCGCATGGTCGGCAGCGATGGCGAGGTCGGCGGCCAGATTCCAGTCGTTCCCTCCACCCGCCACCGTCCCATTGATGCGCGCGATGGTGGGCTTACCTACGTGCCGGAAGAGTTCCAGCGCTTCCAGCAGCAAGCCCTGCCACTTCCAGTAATTTCTCGGGCGGCTGAGGAATTCCGCGGAAAACTCCTTGGCGTCGCCCCCGGCGCAGAACGCCTTGTCGCCGGCGCCCGTCAAGACGACCACGGCGACGGCGTCATCCCAGGCCGCGTCCCGAAACGCCTGGATCATCTCGCGCAGGGTGCGGGCGGAGTAGGCGTTGTAAACCTCCGGCCGGTTCCACGTGACGCGCGCGATGCCGTTCTTCCTTTCGTAGAGAATGTCTTCGAAACGCAGCCGGGATGCGGGTTGTGCGGTGTATTCAGCGCCCAACTCTCGTTCCTTTCGTGGCAGATGGCGGGCCAGCCCGCCTTCTATGAATCCTACGCTGCTTCAAGTTCGAGCGCCATACCCATGCCGCCCGAAACACAGAGCGTGGCCAGGCCACGGCGTGCCTGGCGCTTCAGCATCTCGTGGAGCAGCGTCACGGTGATGCGCGCGCCGGTGCAGCCTATCGGGTGGCCCAGGGCAATCGCCCCGCCGTTAACGTTCAATCGCTCCCTATCGAAATGCAGCTCCCGGTCGCAGGCCAGGACTTGCGCGGCAAAGGCTTCGTTCAGCTCGACCAGTTCGTAATCCTCGAGTTGCCGTCCGGTCTTCTGCAAGAGTTTCCGGACTGCCGGCACCGGGCCGAGGCCCATGACGCGCGGGTCAACACCCGCGGCCGCGTATTCCACGATGCGTGCCAGGGGGCGCCGGGCCGACCGCCGGGCGCGGTCTTCTGAAACCAGCACCAGCGCCGCCGCGCCGTCTGTGATGCCGGAGGAATTTCCCGCGGTGATGGTCCCGGCTTTCGAGAAAACCGGAGCGAGTTTCGTCAGGGCTTCGGGAGTCGTCTCGAAACGAGGATGCTCGTCCACGGCAAACGCCCGCTCGCCCTTCTTCTCTTTGACGGTGACGGGCACGATCTCATCCGTGAAGCGGCCCGACTCGATGGCCTGCTGCGCGCGCTGCTGGCTCGAACAAGCGAAAGCGTCCTGTTCCTCGCGCGGGATTCGGCACTGCCCGGCCAGCAGTTCCGCGGTCTCGCCCATGATCATCTTCGCGAGCGGGCAGAGGAAGCCGTCCTGGTACATGCCATCCACCAGCGCGTGATGGCCGAGCCGCGCGCCCCAACGCGCGCCCTCAACGAAATAGGGGATGCGGCTCATAGCTTCCGTCCCGCCCACCAGGACCACGTCCGCCTGGCCGAGCACGATTTCCTGGTAGCCAAGGACGATGGCCTTCATTCCCGAGGCGCAAGCCTTGTTCACCGTGTAGGCGGGCACGGCGGCCGGAACCCCGGTCCGCACGGCGATTTGCCGAGCCGGGTTCGGGCCGTTGCCTGCCTGCCGCGCATGGCCGAAAACGACCTCCTCGACTTCCTCCGCAAATACGCCCGCGCGTTCGAGGGCTGCCTGGGCAGCAACGACGCCGAGATCGGGAGCAGAAAAGTCCCGCAGCGAGCCGCCGAATTTCCCGATGGCTGTGCGTACCGCGCTTAGGATGAAAACACTCCTCATGGTGTGGGCAAATGCTATCACAGCCCTTTGCGGAGTGGGTAGCGAGTGTATCTCCTCCAGGGTTTCGGCAATCTAAGGGTATGATACGAGTGAAAGGAGACACGATGCATCGCGCAACATATCTGTTCCTGGGCTTTCTGTTGTTCGCTGCCGGGGTGAGGGGTGCCGAGGTGGCGATCTACGACGAGAAAGCTGATGCCAGCCAGCAAATCGCCGCGGCGATTGCGGCGGCTTCCCAAAGCGGAAATCCGGCCAAGAACATTGTCCTGGTTTTCGGTGCCAACTGGTGCCCGGACTGCCATGCGCTGGATGATCAGATGCGCAAGCCCGAGCTCGCGGCGCTGATCGAGAAGAATTTCCTGGTAGTAAAGATTGATGTGGGCCGCATGGACAAGCATCTGGACGTGGCCAAGCAGTATGGCGTACCAATCAGAAGAGGTATCCCCGCGCTGGCCGTGCTGGATGCGAAGGGAAAAATGCTGTATGCGATGGATCAGGGCCAGTTTGCCAGCGCCCGCCACATGTCCTACGAAAGTATCAAAGCCTTCTTCAAGCAGTGGAAACCCAAGCTGTAGCGCAGCATTCGCAGTTCAGGGCTGCGGCTTTTCAATGTCATGAAGGATGACGGGGAACGTTACTGCCGGGGCGGATTTCGCGCGACACAATAGAAACGACATGGAAAGGCCGCAGGTTTGGAAAGCGAAACCTGCGCTACAAAGGCATCTGTTCCGCCGCCCGCCGCTGGAAGATTTCGATGTAGCAGTTGACCAGCGACACGGCGGCGGGAGTGATGCCGGGGATGCGGGACGCTTGGCCGAGCGTCAGGGGCCGAACCTTGAGGAGTTTTTCGGTGACCTCGCGCGAGAGGCCGGAAACCTTCCGGTAATCGAACCATTCCGGAATCCGCCGGGCTTCGGCGCGCTTCATGCGTTCGATCTGTTTCTCCTGTTGCTGGAGATAGCCTTCGTATTTGAAGTCCGTTTCGACGCGGCGAGCTTCTTCGCGGCTTAGTAGGGGCGATTCATGAATCGCCCCTGTAGCGGCGGCGGGATCCCCACCGGCGGGTCGGCGGTCCCCGGTGGCATCGGGGCAGGCGCCGACCGCCCCCACAGAGTTCAGCCCTTCGCTGATCCAGGCCATCAAATCATCAATTCGCACTGCGGGGCGCTTGAGGAGCTGGGCGCCGGTGAGCGGAGCAGGCGCCGTGAGCCGACCGCCCGTCATCAGCCCGAGCTTGGTATAGATCTCGCGGCCCACACGCGAATCCGGATCAAGAGTGTTCTCCAGCAGGAATTTCGTGGTGGCAGAGATTCTCTTTTGCTTTTCGAGGAACGCTGCGTAGTCCTTTGCCTTGATGGTCCCCACTTGATAGCCCAGGGGCGTCAGGCGCTCGTCGGCATTATCGATGCGCAGGTGCAGGCGGAATTCCGCGCGCGAGGTGAACATGCGATAGGGTTCGTCCACGCCCTTACTCACCAGATCGTCAATCAGGATGCCCGTGTAGCCGCGCGTCCGCTCCACGGTGACGGGGTCCTTGCCTTGGAGCCGCAGCCCGGCGTTGATGCCCGCCATGATGCCCTGGCACGCCGCTTCCTCGTAACCCGTGGTGCCGTTGATCTGCCCGGCGAGAAAGAGATTCCGTATCTTTTTCGTTTCGAGCCACGGATAGAGTTCCGTCGGCTGCACCATATCGTACTCGATGGCGTAGCCGGGGCGAATCATCTCGGCGTTTTCCAGGCCCGGAATGGACTTCAACATGGCCGCTTGCACGTCGATGGGCATCGAGGTGGCCATGCCGTTCACGTAGATCTCGTTGGTGTCCAAACCCTCCGGCTCGAGGAAAAGCTGGTGGTGGGGCTTGTCGGGGAACTTGACGATCTTGTCTTCGATGGAGGGGCAGTAGCGCGGGCCGATGCTTTTGATCTGACCGGAGTAGAGCGGGGCGCGGTGAACGTTCTCGCGGATGAGGCGATGCGTCTCGGCGTTCGTGTAAGTGATCCAGCAGACGGTCTGCGGCTGACTAATCGCCTTGGTGCGGAAGCTGAAGGGCGTGGGGATGGGGTCGCCGGGCTGGATCTGGAAAGGTGAGAAGTCGATGGTGCGCGCGTCGAGGCGCGGCGGGGTTCCCGTCTTCAGCCGTCCCATCTCGAAGCCCAACCGGCGCAGGGCTTCCCCCAGCAACACCGCGGGCGGCTCGCCCGAGCGCCCCGCGGGATACTGCTGCTCGCCACAGTGGATAAGCCCGTTCAGGAAAGTGCCGGTGGTGACGACCACCGTGCCGGCTTCCACCGTGCGGCCGTCGCGCAGCCGAATGCCCCGGACGTGTGGCGCCGGCGTCTCGCCGGCAGGGCCGCCGCGGACGGCGGCGCTACCCAGCAGCAGGTCCACTACTTCCGCCTGCTTGATGCGCAGGTTCGGTTCGGATTCGAGCACCTGCCGCATGCGGGCACGGTAGCGCCGCTTATCAGCTTGGGCGCGCGGCGACCAGACGGCCGGGCCGCGGCTGGTGTTGAGCAGGCGAAACTGGATGCCCACGGCGTCGATCACTTCGCCCATTAAGCCGCCCAGCGCATCCACCTCGCGGACCAGGTGCCCCTTCGCTATGCCGCCTACGGCCGGGTTGCAGGACATCTGACAGACGAGGTCGAGGTTAATCGTATAGAGCGCGGTCTTCAGGCCCATGCGCGCTGCGGCCATCGCGGCCTCCACACCCGCGTGCCCCGCGCCTACTACTACGACATCGTACTTTTCCGTAAAGCCCGGAACCATAACTGGGAACCCTGCCCGGTAGCCAAGCGACTATTCTAGCAAGGTGAAGCCCCTCGTGCACCGCCACTCGAGAAATGGGTGATGTTATGGACCCTAGATGCAGGAAGGAAAGCGGAGGCGAGAGAGCAGCGCAGAGCTCGGTTTTTTCGAACTCTGCGGGTCTTTCGATCAGGAGAGCCGCAGAGTTTCTGAGACGCGAAACTCGGCGCTACCTGCTGCCCGTGACTTCCAAGTCGACGTCGTAATAGAGCGCCGACATCGGCTTGCCCGAAAGCGGTTCGATATTGTCGGCACGCACGACGGCGTGATAGAGGCCTTTCTTCACCCCCGCCGTGGAGACTGTGTTGGTCAGCGTCTGGCTCTTGCCGTTCCTCGTCACGGCCACGGACAGCCAGGACGGGAGCCCCGGTCGCACTTTCCAGAGTGGCAGTTCGTCGCTTCCGTTGGTCTTGACTGTGATCGCTCCCGTGAGCTTCTGGGCGGCCGGGCCGGCCGCATGGAGAGACACAAGGTACGAATCGGCGACGATGATCGGCGGCACCGGGAAGGCGGTGGTCTTGGAGATGCGAAGCAGGGCCACGTCGTTCGGAGCCACCCTGACGGAGATGCCGCCGCGGTGCGGCCCAGCCGTTTGATGCGTCCACAGATTCCGCACATACAATGCCGCAGATTCCGCGATCCCGATATCCGACCATGCGACCCGTACGTCCGCCGGCGCGGCTCCCTGGTTGAAGACGAGCACGGCTTGGCTGCCGTCAAACAGGCGCTTGCCCGCCCAAATTTCAACCCTGCCGCTCCTCCGGACGATGCGCCCCTGAAGGCCCAAAGGATCCTGGTTGATCCCGATCGCTTCCAGGTTAGTCAGGATCTGGATCGTCGAGGTCGTCATCTTGCGCAGGTCGTTCCCGGCCATGAGGGGTGCGGCCAACATGCACCAGAGACTGAAGAAGCTGCGGTTCTGGGTTTCGCTCAGCCCTGCCATGCCGGCGATCATCATGTCGGGATCGTTCCAGTGACCGGGGCCGGCCGCCTCGTACAATTTCTCGTTGGCGGCGACGATCTTCATCGCGTTGCCCCAATCGGCCCTCCCCGGCCTGCAGATGTCGCCGGTCGTCCGCCAGAGGTGCCCTACGGAAGCTGCCCACTTCCACGGCTCCCCCTCGCCCCACGAGCAGAGGCTATGGACAATGGGCCGGCCTGCAGCGTGCTGGGCGTCATGGAGCTTCGTGTAAGTCTTCACGACGTCCTGGCCCTCAGTATTGCACCAGTCGATCTTGAGGTAATCCGCGCGCCACTCGGCGAAGGCCGCCATGTCTTCGAACTCGTGGTCCTTGGTGCCCGGCATGGCCTTGCTGCACGTGCGGGTCCCGGCGTCGGTGTACAGTGCGTATTTCAGCCCCTTCTTGTGGATATAGTCGCCGAGCCCGCGCAGGCCGCTGGGATAGCGCACGAGGTTCGTCGTGAGCTTGCCGCCCGCGTCGCGGGAGAAACAGATCCCCTCGTCGGGACCGACGTATGCATAGCCCGCTTCTCTCAGGCCGCTGCTTACCAGGGCGTCGACGATCTCCTTGATTAGTTTCTCGTTCTGCGGCTCCTCGCCGAACTCATTCCAGGGATACCAGCCCATGGGAGGGGTGAGCGCCAGGTCGTCGTCCGCGGCGTGGACCTGGGGGGAAGGGTTTTGGGCCCCTGGCACAAGGGCAAAAAATAGAAACGCGATCGCAATACCCAGGATGGCCTGCGGCTTTTTTCTCAATGGCGCGCTCCTTTGCTGAAATTACGTCGGCACATCAGTTAATCCATACCTATCTACCAGAGGAAGATCAAGAGCGGGTAGCGCATCTATAAGGTCCGAGTTCGGCTTTTTCGAACTCTGCGCTTTATTATATCAGGAGAGCCGGAGGGCTTCTGAGACGCGCCACGCTGATCTACCTGCTTGGGTTAGCCCTGCACTTTCCTCAACAACGCCTGCAGGTTCCCCGCAAGAGTCTTTTGCTTCTGCTCCTCGGTGATGTACGCATTCTCGATACGGGCCAGCACGGTGGCTGGGCAGTTGATGGAGAAGTCGTAGCCGAAGAGGACGCGGTCGAGGCCGATAGTTTTGACGGCGCATTCGAGCGTGCCGACGCAGTCGTGACCGTGAGAGAAGCTCATCGTGGTCCTCCCGTGCAGGAGACGCGCGAAGCCCACCAGGGGCTTTCTGGCCCAGCGACCTTCGAGCCCGGCGCATCCCCCACTTATGATTGACAAACCGTAGGAAGTGCCGATAGTGTTACTCGGCCCATGAGAATTCTGGTGATCGGCTCCGGCGGACGGGAACACGCTTTGACGTGGAAGCTGCGCGAGAGCCAGTACATGGAAGAAATCTACTGCGCTCCGGGCAACGCGGGGATTGCCCAGGAGGCGGAGTGCGTGCCGGTGGACGCCTCCCGCCCGCACGAAATCCTGGGGTTGGCCAAGGAACTCAAGGCGGATCTCACCGTCATCGGGCCGGAAGCGTCACTCGTGGCGGGCGTGGTGGATGAGTTTGAGGGGGAGGGCCTGTGGGTTGTCGGGCCCACGAAGGCCGCCGCGCAGCTCGAGGGGAGCAAAATCTTCGCCAAGCAATTCATGCAGCGCCATCATATCCCTACGGCGCGGTTCGCGGTCGCCGAGAACTTCGAAGACGCGTTCAAAGCCTTGGCGGGGTTTGGAATACCCGTGGTCGTCAAGGGGGATGGGCTGGCGGCGGGCAAAGGGGTGGTCGTAGCGCGCCGCCGTGAGGAAGCTGAGAAGACGCTGGTCGAATTCATGCGCGAGAAGACGCTCGGCAGCGCCGGGGAGCGGGTGGTGATCGAGGAGTGTCTGGTCGGCGAAGAGCTGTCGTTTATCGCGCTGACCGACGGACGGGGCGTGCTGCCTCTGGTGCCGACGCAGGACCACAAGGCGGTGTTCGACAACGATCAAGGCCCGAACACCGGGGGCATGGGCGCCTACAGCGACGACTCGATTTTGACCGAGCGCCAGCGCGACTACGTCTTGCGCCGCATCGTCTCCCCCACCCTAACCGGCATGGCCGCCGAGGGGACTCCTTATCGGGGTTTTCTCTACGTCGGGCTGATGATGACTGCGGATGGGCCCAAAGTCCTCGAATACAACGTGCGGATGGGTGACCCGGAAGCGCAGCCCATCATGATGCGCCTCCGCTCGGATCTCGTCGAGCTCTTCAAGGGAATCCGGGCCGCCGAACTCGGAGCGCTGGACGCGCATTGGAGCCCGAACCCCGCGGTGTGCGTGGTGCTCGCCTCCCAGGGTTATCCGGGCAAGCCGGAAGTTGGGAAAGTGATTACCGGACACGAAGCCGCGGAGTCGCAAGGTGGCGTCAAGGTCTTTCACGCCGGAACGCAATTCCGCGACTTCCAACTGCTGACGGCGGGCGGGCGAGTGTTGGGAGTGACCGCCACCGCCGAAGACTTGCCCTCCGCCATCGAGCGGGCTTACGCGGCGGTCAGCAAGATTCACTTTGAGGGGATGCACTACCGCCGCGACATCGGCGCCAAAGGGCTGCGGCACCTGGGCCGCGCCCTCGGGCCGACCAACCCGGTAACACGACGAGCCCCTGACCCGCTGAAACTGTAGTCGGGCAGGGCCCTGACCATGCCACCGCAAACGAAGGGGCGAGGCGGAGAGAAACCGACATGACGGAGAAGCCGCGGCCGCGGGTAGGGATTGTGATAGGCAGCGACACGGACCTGCCAATCATGACCGAGACGGCGCAAACACTCAAGAAGTTCGGCGTGCCCTTTGAAGTTGAGATCAGCTCCGCGCACCGCGCGCCGGCGCGCACGGTGGAGTACGCTCGCACCGCCCTCGAGCGCGGCCTGAAGGTGATCATCGTGGCCGCGGGTGGCGCGGCGCACCTGGGCGGCGTCATTGCTGCTGAAACCACGCTGCCCGTGATCGCTGTCCCCCTGGCGAGCACGCCGCTCGCGGGGCTCGACTCGCTGCTCTCCATGGTGCAGATGCCGGGCGGTGTGCCCGTTGCCTGCATGGCCCTTGGCAAGCCCGGCGCCATCAACGCGGCCATCCTCGCCGTCGAGATCCTTGCCACCTCCGACGCGGCGCTGGCTAAGAAGCTCGCCGACTACAAACAAGAACTCGCCCGCGGCGTCGCCGCGAAAGCCGCCAAGGTCAAACGCGGATTTCAACTCTAGTTAACGTCAGCGGAACGTTTCCACCCTGGTTAATCCTGCCAACAATCGCTCAATGCGTTCTTGGGTTGTGTCGATGCGGCGGAAGGGAGCAAGGGGGAAGGTCAAGATGCATGCGGACATTTTGTCCCTGCGGCGCGAAGGCCCGATTCTCTGAACGGAATCAGCTTGCGCTGGCGATTTGGCGGCAGCCCGTCGGATGTCTTCCCCGACGTTCCACGGGAAAGTCTGCAGATCCGCGATAGCGGCGGATTTAGGCTGGGGCTGCCAAGGCGGCGAGCGCGGGCTTGCGTTGCATGGCATAATCGCGCCTTCGAGACCAGGAGGACAAGGCGATGACGGACTCAAGACCCCTGGCGGTAGTGACGGGCGCCTCGGCGGGGATTGGCGCGGCGTATGCCCGCCGGCTCGCCGCCGCGGGCTATGACTTGGTGCTGGTGGCGCGGCGTAGGGAGCGTCTCGAGGCCTTGGCGGGCGAGTTGCGTAGCCGGCACGGCGTCGAAGCGGAAGCGCTGCCTGCCGACCTCACCGAGGAGGCGGAACTGAAGGCGGTAGAGGAGCGGATAGCCCGAGCAGGCAATCTCGAGTTCCTGCTGAACAACGCCGGTTTTGGCACGACCGAGCGGTTCTCTGAAGCTCCCGTGGACAGCCACGACGCCATGCATCGCCTGCACGTGCTGGCCACACTGCGGCTGACCCACGCGGCGCTGCGCCAGATGGCCGCGCGTGGGAAGGGCGCGGTAGTGAATGTTTCCTCGGTGGCGGCGTTCGTCACCCGGCCGGGCAATACCAGCTACTATGCCACCAAGGCGTGGGTCATCTGTTTCACCGAAGGACTTTATCTGGAACTGAAAGCTGCCCACTCGCCGGTGCGCGTGCAGGCGCTTTGCCCCGGCTATACGCTAACGGAGTTTCACGACGTCATGGGATTCGATCGGAAGCTGGTGCCGGCAAGTTTGTGGATGACGTCCGAGGAGGTGGTCGAAGCTTCGTTCCGCGGCTTGAGGCGCGGCCATCTGATTGTGGTTCCGGGCTGGCGGTACAAGCTGGTGGTGGCCTTGCTGCGCCTGATGCCGCGATTCTTGCGCCACGCCGTGGCCCGGCTGGCCCCGGCAAGGTTCAAACCACAGCAGTAGAGACGCCCCGGCGATATGAGACGTTCCGGCCTTGGCGACCTGAAGGTCGCCGCTACAAAGACGTTCCACCGGAACGTCTCTACATCCTGGT